>Ga0207648_10000199_pt1 | contig 63517 bp, 57 predicted proteins | sample KBSMisM32_FD_184310 | JGI IMG/M metagenome (GOLD analysis project Ga0207648, IMG submission 184310) | Miscanthus rhizosphere microbial communities from Kellogg Biological Station, Michigan, USA - KBS Miscanthus M3-2 (SPAdes) (version 2) | ecosystem: Host-associated > Plants > Roots >...
GGTCGGCTGGCGCACGAGGGACACGCGGGCGGACCGGGTGCCTGGCCCCGGGAACACGGAGGCCGTCCGCATCGGACCCGGCCGCTTCGCCTACCTCTGGCAGTCCCTACGGGCGGAAGCGGCGCTCCGCGGACGGTCTCTCACCCTGCGGGCGGACGTGCGGTCCGATCAGCGGGACGCGGCGCGCCTCTGGGTCAAGGTGGCGGTCGGAGACTCCTGGGAGGAGGCCTTCGGCGATCCTCATCCCGGCGACGGCGCCTGGCATCCGATGGTGGCCGTCCTCCCCATTCCGCCTGGGTTCGCCGGCGGCGAGGCCCGGATCGCCTTGCTCCACGCACGGGGACAAGGCCGATCCGAATTCGCGAACGTCGGCGTCGACGTGCGCTGACCTCAGGAGGCCGCGGCCGCCGGCATCGTCCGGGCCGCGAGCACCCGCTCGATCTGGAGGACACGCTGCCGCCACGAGTTCGCGGCGGCGACCGCGCGCAGGCGCACGCGCGCCTCCGGATCCTGGCCCTCGCGGCGCGCGACGTCGAGGGCCTCCGCGAACTCGTCGGCCGTCCACGCCACGTGCACTTCGGGGTGCACCAGGCATTCCGGCAAGGGGGTCGTGACGACGGGACGGCCGCCGGCGAAATATTCGTACAGCTTGAGCGGCGAGGTCGCCATCGTGATGGGACCGAGACGGAAGGGGATGGTCGCCACGTCGAAGACGCGCAGATAGGCGGGCAGGCTGGCGTAGGGCCGCGGCCCGATCCAGGCCACGTTCGGACAGGCCAGGGCCGGGGCGCGGCGAAGGCTGCCGTCGTAGTCGGGTCCGATGAGCAGGAAGTTCCAGTCCGGGCGGCGGCGGGCGACCGTCTCGAGCAGCTCGTAGTCGAACCACCTCGCCAGCGCGCCGTAGTAGCCCGCGACGGGCTTGCCCTCACGGCGGAGGCGGACGATGGCGGGATCGTCCGGATCCGCCGTGTCCGTCGTGTCGAAGTGCTCCTCCTCCACGCCGTTGGGCAGGTAGACGGCGTCGCTCCGGCGCGCGCGGGCCTGCGCGTGCAGCGTCCGCGCGACGCTCGCCACCACGTCCGCTTCGGCCAGGGCCCGCTCGTGGTTGCCGCGCACGAGCCGCGGGTCGAAATCGGTGAAGATCTCGAGGTCGTCGATCCAGTCGTAGACGACGGTGGCGGGGCGGGGGAAGGCCAGCCCTTCATGATGGTTGTACGGCATCGTCCAGACGGTCGGGTTCGGGATGCGGTGGAGGATGCGCGCGGGCCCGCGGAAGAGGAAGAGGTTGGGCTCGATCTCCTGGAACCCGAAGACGTCGTCGTCGAGCGCGATGGACGCGAAGATCGCGACGTAGCCGCGGCGGGCGAATGTCCGCGCGAGGTGGTGCGGGCGCTGGAAGAGCTTCACGCTCCAGGCGACCGAGGGAGGAAAGATCACGGCCCCCCGGCTGCGCCCCACCTGAGAGAGGACCTCGTCGAAGGGACGGCCGCTCCGCGCGCACGCGGCTTCCATGAGCCGGCGCAGGACCGCCCGCGCGAAGAGGTGGCGGCGGCTGCCGGACGGCAGGACGAGGGCGCGCCAGGCCGAGCCATGCGTCTTCCGGGCGAAGGCGGCGGCGGCGCTCCAGGACCGCACGAGGACGCTCACCGCACGGCCTGCCGGGCGTGGTGGCCCGCGCCTTCCGCCTCCGCGCCCTGCAGTGCGGCCAGGATGGCGTCGAGGCGATCGTCCCAGGTGTTCTCGCGCGCGCGGCGGCGGCGGGCCTCCGCCGCCCGGTCGTCATGCCGGCTCGCCACCGCTTCGTCGGCCGCTTCCAGGAAGCGGCGGTCGGCGCCGACGAAGACCTCCCGCGCGAACGGGAGCACGCTGGGGAGCGGCGTGCTCACGACGGGCCGCCCCGCGGCGAGGTACTCGTAGAGCTTGACCGGGCTCACCGCCGCCGTGAGCGGCGTGGCCCGGAACGGGATGAGACAACAGTCGAATCCAGCCAGATAGAGGGGCAGCTCCGAATAGGGACGGCGCCCGAGGAAATGGATGTTCGGATCGGGGAGGGCGCCGCGCGCTTCCGACGACGCGGGCCCCACGAGGACGATCGACCAATCGGGATGGCGGAGGGCCAGGCGCCGCACCAGGCCCGTGTCGAACCAGGCGCCCACTTCGCCGACATAGCCGGCGATCGGCCGCGGCAACGCGCGGATCTCCGCGGGAATCTGGTCCGCCGAGACGGGCCGGGAGAAGTGATCATAGTCGGCGGCGTTGGGCACGAGGACCGGCCTCGCGTTCCCGCGGCGCAGGCGCGCCTCGAGCTCGGGCGACGTGGCCAGGACGAGGTCGGCGCGGCGGGCCAGCGCCGCCTCCGCGGCCTCGACGTCGAGCTGGCCGGGTCGAAACGCCGTCACGGCGTCCAGGCAGTCGTAGACGAGGAGCCGGTGCGGCAGGAGATCGAGCGCCGCTACCACCGCGGGTGACGGCGTGCCCGCCCAGATCACGGGGCTTTCGATCCGCGCTTCCACGAGCGCCCGGCGCACCGCGGCCACCATCAGCCGTGCCGTCCACTCCGAGGGCGCGCGCAGACCGGAGGCCAGCGTGGCCGCGTGGCCGGAGATCACGGAGAGTCCGGCCGGAGGCGCGGCCATGCCGACATCGCGCGCCCGGAGGCGGCGCACCAGGCGGGACGCATCGGACAGGCGGGCGCGGCGCAGCCCGACCGGGTCCACGTAGACCACGCGCCCGTGGGCGGCCAGGCGCGAGGCGATCTGCTGAGGCCGCTGCCAGGTGTAGCTCCAATCGACGGCGCCGAAATACAACACGTCGAGCCGGTCAGACTGCACGGGCCTGCTCGATGGAAGCCCCTTCGCAGGCGTAGCGCGCGACGACCTTCGCCGGCTGCCCCTCGGCGGCGACGCGTCCGTCCACGAGCAGATAGGCGCGGTCGCAATAGTGCTGCACCAGAGCCAGGTCGTGGGAGACGACCACGATCGAACAGCCTCGCGAGCGGAGCTCGGACATGCGCGCGAGGCACTTCTCCTGGAAGGCACGGTCTCCGACCGCGAGCACCTCGTCCACGAGCAGGATGTCGGTCTGGAGGTGGGTCGCCACCGCGAAGCCCAGGCGCATGGCCATGCCGGTGGAGAAGGTCTTCACGGGCGCGTCCATGAAGCCGTCGAGCTCCGCGAACTCGACGATGCGGCCGTAGAGAGCCTCCGTCTGCCGGCGCCCGAGCCCGAAGATCGAGGTGCTGAGGAAGACGTTCTCGCGGCCGGTGAGCTCGGGATGGAAGCCGACGCCCAGCTCCAGCATCGGCGCGACCGTGCCCGCGACCTCCACGCGGCCCTGGGTGGGCCGCAGGATGCCGGCCATGATCCGGAGGAGCGTGCTCTTGCCCGAGCCGTTCGGCCCCACGAGGCCGAGCGACTCACCGCGGTCGAGGTGGACGTCGACGTCGCGCAGGGCCCACACCTCCTGCCTCCGCTCGCGGTGCCGGGAGTGGAAGAGCGCGAGGACGCGCACTTTGAAGTCGAAGGTCGGGTTGTGCCGGAGGACGAAGCGCTTCGAGATCCCGGCCAGCTCCAGGACGCCCAATCAGACGCGCTCCACGAAGGTCGGGCTCATGGCCTTGAAGACGACGAGCCCGAGCCCGAGGGTGGCCACCGTCGAGACGACGGTCGAGGCGGCCGTGGTCCACGCGGGCACGCGGCCCCAGAAGAGCACGTCCTGGTACGCGGAGGCGAAGGCAGCGGGCGGGCTCAGGGTGAGCGCGCTGCGCCAGAAGCCCGGGACCATCTCCACCGGGTACACGATCGGCGTGAGCCAGAAGACGAGGACGAGGCCCACCTCCGTGAAGTGCGCGACGTCGCGCCAGGCGGTGGTGAGCGCGGCCAGCAGGAGGGCCACGCCGGTCGTGAACAGGACGTGGAGGATCAGGAGCGGCACGAGCAGCACCGCCGTCCATTGGAGGCCGGGTCCGCTCGCCAGGGCCATGGCGGGGAGGAAGACGGCCAGGGCGAGGAGGAGCTGGGCGAAGACGAAGAGCACGCTCGCGATGGGAAGCGCCTCGCGCGGGAAGGCGGCTTTGCGGAGGAGCGAGCCGTTGAAGACGATCGCGCCGGTGGCGGCGGTGGCGGCCGTCGCGAAGAAGTTCCAGGGCAGGAGGGCCACGAGCAGGAAGAACGGGTAGTGCGGCACCGGGACCTTCAGCACGTTGCGGAAGGCGAGCGTGTACACGGCGAGGAGCAGGGCGGGATGGGCGAGGGACCAGGCGACGCCGAGGATCGAGCCCCGGTACTTGAGAGTCAGATCCTTGAGGACCAGGTTGCGGATGAGCTCGCGATACCGGACCAGGTCGCGGATCATTGCCCGCTCAGCCGGGCGGGAGGCGTGCGGTCAGGGGGACGACGGGCGCGGGCTGTCCCGTGCGGCTCTCCGGCGCCTCGTCCGGGCTCTCGGCCGGACGCCGGCGGACCGTCTCCGGCGCCTGCGCGCGGCGTCCGCCACGGACGAGGTCTTCGCCGACGGCGAGGGCGCCGCGGAGGGCCAGGCCGAAGGCGGCCATCGCCACGAGCGGCCGGGGCCACCCGAAGTGCTTGCGGATGTACCGCAGCATGCTCCGGTGCCGCTCCCAGGTGACCCAGGCCGGCACGGGACCGCGGCTGGCGCCGATGCGATGCGTGACCTCGGCCTGCGGCACGTACACCACCTCGTGGCCGGCGTCGCGGATGCGGCGGCACCAGTCCATGTCCTCCACGAAGAGGAAGTACCCCTCGTCGAGGCCCCCCACCCGCTCGAAGACGTCGCGGCGCACCATCAGGCACGCCCCCGAGACCCAGTCCACCGGCCGCACCTGGGCATGGTCCCAGTCGAGGTACAGGTAATCGCTCGACACGGAGTTGCCGGGGAAGAGCCGCGTCAGGAGGGAATAGCGGCCGAAGAAGATCGAAAGGGGCCGTGGGAACCGGCGGCAGGAATACTGGAGGGTGCCCTCGGGATTGAGCAGGCGCGCCGCCACCGCTCCCGCCGCCGGAGACGCGTCGAGATGGCGCGACAGCGTCGCAATCGCGCCCGGATGGGCGACGGTGTCGGGATTGAGCAGCAGGAGCTGGCGCCCGCGCGCCGTTCCCATGCCCAGGTTGCAGGCGCGCGCGAAGCCGACGTTGCCGCCGGCCTCGATCAGGCGCACCTCCGGCCAGCCCTCGAGCACGCCGGAGGCGCGGGCCGTCGCCGAGTTGTCCACGACGATGACCTCGAGGGACAGCGGCCCGGCGGAGGAGGGAAGGCTCTCCAGGCAGGCGCGGAGCAGCGCTTCGCTGTGGTAGTTGACGATGACGATCGAGCAATCGGGGTCTGGCGCGGGACCGTGGCCCAGCCGCGGCGCCGCCACCGGGGAGGCGAGGGTCATTCGACTCCGCTGCCTCCGCCTCCCTGCTTGCGCAGGAACGCCGGGACGTCGAGGTCCAGCCGGCCGCCGCCGGACGCCGCCTTCGCGTTCGGCGTCTTGCGATAGAAGCCACCCGCTTCCGCCTGGGGATGGGCCGCCGACTGGGCCGAGGGTCCGACGTAGTTCGCGAGATCCACCGGGGTGGGCGCGACCTTCCGTGCGCCCTTGTTGAAGCCGGTGGCGATGACCGTCACCTTGACCGCGTCGCCCATCGACTCGTCGGTCACGATGCCGTAGATGACGTTGGCCTCCGCGTCCGCCACCTTCGTGATGAGGCTGGTGGCCTCCGAGGCTTCGGCCAGGCTCAGGTCGTTCCCACCCGTGATGTTCACGATGATCCCGCGCGCGCCCTCGATCGAGCTGTCCTCGAGCAGCGGGTTCGAGATCGCGCGCTGGGCCGCCTCCACCGCGCGGTTCTCGCCTTCGCCGATGCCGGTGCCCATCACGGCCTGGCCCATGCCCTTCATGACCGCGCGCACGTCCGCGAAGTCCAGGTTGATCTGGCCGGGCACGGTGATGATGTCGGAGATGCCCTGCACGGCCTGGCGCAGGACGTCGTCCGCCACCCGGAAGGCCTCGGAGACGGGCGTGTGGCGCGCCACGGTCTGGAGCAGGCGATCGTTGGGGATCGCGATCACGCTGTCCACGCATTCGCGGAGCTGGGCCAGGCCTTCCATGGCCTGGGCCATGCGCCGCTTGCCCTCCATGCTGAAGGGCAGGGTGACCACGGCGACGGTGAGCACGCTGCCGCTGTCGCCGCCGAGCTGGCTCGCGATGGACGCGACCACGGGCGCGGCCCCCGTGCCCGTGCCGCCCCCGAGCCCGGTGGTGATGAACACCATGTCCGCGCCTTCGAGGGCGTCGCACACCTTCTCGGTGTCCTCGACGGCGGCCTGGCGCCCGACGTCCGGGTTGGCGCCCGCGCCCAGCCCCTTGGTGAGCTTCCCGCCGATCTGGATCTTCACCGGCGCGCGGTTCGACCGCAGGGCCTGAAGGTCCGTGTTGATGGCGATGAACTCCACCCCCTGCAGGCCGGAGGCGATCATGCGGCTGATCGCGTTGCCGCCCCCGCCGCCGACGCCCACCACCTTGATGTGGGCGCCGCGCGTCTCGTCGTCGGCGAAGGTGATGCGGCCCGGCCCTTCGTTGGTCTCGTTAGGCATGGAAGCTCCTTAAATCCCCTCCGAACAGCCGGTCATGAACCCGCAGCGCAGGCAGATGCGCTTGCAATGGGACGCGATGACGGAGGACCCGCACATCTCGCAGCGAGGCTCCCCGTCCCGGGGCAGGAACACGCCCGGACGTACGGCCTCCCGCACGTGCTCGCGCGGCACTGGGACGGGTGGGAACACGATGCCCTCTTTGAGCTCCATCTCGCCTCCCGTTCAGAAGAAGTCAGACAGCCAGCCCATGAGCCTTCCCGTCACCTTGCCGAACGTCCCCGTCGCGGCCGGGCGCATCATTCCGACGCCCCGCCGCTCGCGGTTGCGGTAGCCCCAGAGCACGAGGCCCACCGCGGTCGAATAGACGGGGCTGGCCACCACGTCCACCAGCCCTCCGATCCCGGAAGGGGTTCCACGCCGCACGGGCATGTCGAAGATCTGCTCGGCGATCTCCGGCATGCCCTCGAGGATGGCTCCCCCGCCCGTCAGCACCACGCCGCTGTTGAGGCTGCGGTCGAACCCCGCGCGGCGGATCTCCGTCAGGGCGAGCTGGCAGATCTCCTCCGCCCGCGCCTGCAGGACGTCGCCCAGCACCTGGCGGGCCATGATCCGGGGCTTCCGCCCTCCGACCGAGGGAACCTCGATCGAGTCGTCCTCCGGGATCATCGAGACCAGTGCACACCCATGCTTCTTCTTGATCTTCTCCGCCTCGTTCACCGGGGTCCGGAGGGCCACGGCGACGTCGTTCGTAAAGTGCTCGCCGCCGACCTGTAGCACAGCCGTGTGCCATAACGAGCCCTTTTCGAAGATGGCGAGATCAGTTGTTCCGCCCCCGATGTCCACCAGGGCCACCCCCAGCTCCTTTTCGTCGGGGGTCAGGCAGGCCTCGGCCGCGCTCAGCTGGGTGAGGACGGTGTCCGTCACTTCCAGGCCCGCCCGGTTCACGCAGGTCACCGTGTTCTGGGCGGCGGTGGAGGCGCAGGTGATGACGTGGACGTTGACCTCCAGGCGGGTGCCGGTCATGCCGCTGGGATCGCCGATGCCGTCCTGGTCGTCCACCACGAACTCCTGGGGCAGGACGTGCAGGATCTCCCGGTCGAGGGGAATGGAGACGGCCTTGGCCGCCTCGATGACCCGGGCCACGTCTTCGCGCTCGATCATGCGGTTCTTGTTGGAGACCGCGATCACGCCGCGCGAGTTGAAGCCGCGGATATGGGTGCCGGCCAGCCCCACGTAGGCGGACCCGATCTCGACCCCCGCCATGAGCTCGGCTTCCTCGACCACGCGCTTGATGGCGTCGACGGTGGCCTCGAGGTTGATGACCACGCCCTTGCGCAGGCCCTTGCTCTCCGCCTGACCGATGCCGATGACGTCGAGGCGCCCCTCTTCGGTGATCTCGGCGACGATCGCGCACACCTTGTGGGTGCCCACGTCGAGCCCCACCACGTAGCGTTCCTTTTTCTTTGCCACCTACTCCCCCTCCTGTCCGGCAACGGTTTGGATCGGCACGATCCGGGGCCCCGTCGGCATCTCGTGCGTGTCCGGCAACACGGCGGGGACGGGTGAGGCCTGTCCCGGCCCCGGCGCCTGCACCTCCGGCGGCTCCTTCGCGTAGATGCGGTCACGGAAGCGCAGGTCGAAGTACTCCGCGTGCGGGCAGCGCTCGCGCAGCTCCCGGCGCAGTCCGAGGAACGTCACGAACCGGCTGCGGTAGGGCGGGGCGCCCATGCGCACCACTTCTCCGGCGCCGCGCAGCACGATGCGCAGGTCGCCCGAGGCCTCCACCTCGACCTCGGAGATCTCGCCCGCCAGCTCCCCGATGTCGCGCAGGAGCGCCCCCGCCCGGCCCGCCCGATCACGGCGGGCCTCGGCGTCGACGTGGGCCAGCCCGCGCACGATCGGGAGGTCGAAGCCGGCCGTGCGCGGTCCGTAGATGTCGATGAGGGCGCCATCGCCGTCCATGAGGTAGAGGCGCTCCATCTCGGCCAGGGCCAGGGGCACGCGCTCGCGGATCTCGACGCGGACGCTGTCCGGCAGGGTGCGGGACACCGTGGCGTCCGCGACCCAGGGCGAGGCGCGCAGGCGCGCCTTCAGCCCCTCGATGTCGAGGTTCAGGATGTTCTCGCCCACCGCGGGCCCGAGCAGCTCGCGCACCTCGCCTTCGGAGAGGAAGTGCCCGCCGCGCACCTCGACCTTGCCCACGCGCAGCCGCTCGCTGGCCATGACCTTCGAATAGCCGGTCCAGATGGCGCTCACCGCGATGAGCACGGCCGCCCCGAGCTGCAGGGCCAGGATCGTGCGGTGCGTCCAGCCGCGGCGCCGCTGGCGCACGCGCGTGCGCCGCTCGGGGCGGAGGAACGGCGCATCGTCCACGGGCTGGAGAGCCGGATCGAGAGGGATGTCGGGAGAAGGAGGGACGATGAGGCGGCGCTGCACGGGCGGGCGCGACTCGGGGTCCTGGTTCTTCATGGACCTCCGACCCCGTCCTTCCCGGCCCCGCCCTGACGCCGCTTCAAGAGCTCGTCACCCGCCGTCCACACGCTCCCGGCGCCCAGGGTGAGGACGACGTCGCCGTCCTTCACCACCTGCGCGAGCCGGTCCGCGGCCTTCTTCAGGTCGCCCGCGTAGAGGGCCTGGCGATGCCCCCGCCGCGTGATCGCCTCCGCCAGCGCCTCCGACGTCACGCCGGCGACCGGCTCCTCGCCCGCGGGATAGATGTCGACCAGCAGCAGCAGGTCCGCGAGGTGGAAGGCCCGGCAGAACTCGTCCCACAGGTGCTGGGTTCGCGTGTAGCGATGGGGCTGGAACAGGACGACGGTGCGGCGGCTGCCCGCGCGGCCGCGCAGGGTCTCCAGGGTGGCCCGTATCTCCGTCGGATGGTGCCCGTAGTCGTCGACGACGAGGACGCCGCCCACGTCTCCGCGGATCTGGAAGCGCCGGTCAACGCCGGTGAAGGCGGCCAGGCCCTGGCGGATGCTCTCGAAGGAAACCGCCAGCTCCAGCCCGACCGCGACCGCGGCCAGCGAGTTGAGGACGTTGTGCGCGCCGGGCACGGCCACGTCGATCTCGCCCAGGGTCTGCCCGTTCGCGGACAGCATGTACGCCGAGCCGCTCGGCTTGAGGCGCACGTCGCGGGCGGAGACCTGCGCCTGGGGGCTGAGTCCGTAGGTGACGACGCGCCGCTCCACCCGCGGCAGGATGTCCTGGATCGGCCCGTCGTCCAGGCACACCACGCCCGCGCCGTAGAACGGCACCTTGTTGAGGAAGCCGAGGAAGGCCTCCTGCACGTCCGCGAGGTCCTTGTAGGTGTCGAGGTGCTCACGGTCGATGTTGGTGACGATCGCGATCGTCGGCGACAGCTTCAGGAACGAGCGGTCCGACTCGTCCGCTTCCGCAACCATGAAGTCTCCGCGGCCGAGGCGTGCGCCCGAGCCCAGGACGCCGAGCCTTCCCCCCACCACGACCGTGGGGTCGAGGCCGCCCTTGTCCAGGATCATCGCGACCATCGAGGTCGTCGTCGTCTTCCCGTGACTGCCCGCCACCGCGACGCCGTACTTGAGGCGCATCAGCTCGGCCAGCATCTCCGCGCGCGGGATGACGGGGATGCCGAGTCGGCGGGCCTCCACGACTTCGGGGTTGGTCGGGCGCACCGCGGTCGAGATCACGACGACGTGCGCGCCTTCGACATGAGCGGCGGCATGGCCCTCGAAGGTGCGCGCGCCCTGCGCGGCGAGCCGTTCCGTCACCGGCGATTTCTTCTGGTCGGAGCCGGAGACGACGTACCCGAGGTTGAGCAGCACCTCGGCGATGCCGCTCATCCCGCTGCCCCCGATGCCGACGAAATGGATGTGCCGGATGTTGCCGAACATCAGGCCGTCTTCCCTTCGAGGAGATCGGCCACGCGCGCGGCCGCGTCCGGGCGGGCCAGCTTCCGCGCCGCCTCTTCCATCGCCGTCAGCCTGGCCGTGTCGCCGAGCAGCTCCGTGACCACGGCGGCCAGCCGCTCGGGGGTGAGGTCCTTCTCCTCGATCATGCGCGCGGCGCCCGCCGCCTCCAGGGCGCGGGCATTGCCGCGCTGGTGATCGTCGGCGGCCAGCGCGAACGGGACGAGCACGGACGCCTTGCCCGACGCCGTCAGCTCGGCGGCGGTGGTGGCGCCGCTACGGCACAGGACGAGGTCGGCCTGGGCGAAGCGCGTCTCCATGTCGTCGAGGAACGCGAGCACCTCGGCCTTGCGGCCGGCCGCGTTGTAGCCCTCCGCAACTTCGTCGCGCGACGCCGGCCCCGTCTGGTGCACGATGCGCAGCTTGTCCGGCCCGGGCAGGAGCGGCAGCGCGGCCGTGAGCGTGCGGTTGATGATGCGCGCGCCCTGGCTGCCCCCGAACGTGAGCAGGGTCAGCGGCGGCACGTGCCACTTCGGGGCGAGCTTCGCGAAGCCGCCGCGCACGGGGTTGCCCGTCACCACGCCCTTGCTCCCGAACTCCCGCCGCGTCTCCTCGTAGGAGCAGGCGGCGTGACGCACGAAAGGCTTGAGCACGCGGTTCGTGAAGCCCGGCTTGGCATTGGGCTCGAGCACGACGGTCGGGATGCGCAGCAGCGCGGCCACGAGGACGATCGGTCCCCCCGCGTACCCGCCCACGCCCAGGACGGCCGTCGGGCGCAGGCGGCGGACGACCTGGACGGCCTTGACCATCGCCCACGGAAGGGCGAGGACCCCCTTGAGCATGCGCACGAGCCCGACGCCGTTGAGCGGGAGGATGGGGAGCAGCTCCAGCTCGTAGCCCGCCTTGGGCACGAGGCGCGACTCCAGACCGCGCGGGGTGCCGACGAACACGACGCGCGTCCCGGGATCGCGCGTCTTGAGCTCGTCCGCGACGGCAATGCCGGGGAAGAGGTGTCCACCCGTGCCGCCCGCCGCGATGAGGATGGTTCGTGCCATCGGTCAGTCCGCATGCTGGGTGATGTTGAGGAGGAGACCGACGCTCACGAGCGTGAACAGGAGCGACGATCCCCCCGCGCTGATGAAGGGCAGCGGGATGCCCTTGGTCGGGAGCAGGCCCAGGACCACGCTCACGTTGATCAGCGCCTGCAGGACGATGGACAGGGTGAGGCCGGCGGCCAGGTAGGTGCCGAAGGCGTCGGGCGCCTTCCAGGCCGCACGCACGCCGCGCCAGAGGAGGAGGACGTACCCGAGCACCACCGCGCCCGCGCCGAGCATCCCCAGCTCTTCGCCGATGACGGCATAGATGAAGTCGCTGTACGGGTAGGGCAGGTAGAACAGCTTCTGCCGCCCCTCCATGAGACCGACGCCGCTGAGGCCGCCCGTACCCACGGCGATGAGGCTCTGGATGATCTGGTAGCCGGAGCCGCGCGCGTCGGACCAGGGATTGAGGTAGGCCTCGATGCGGTCGCGGCGGTAGGCGGCCATCATGATGGCCTGGTAGAGGACGGGCAGGCCGAGCACGGTGAGGGCCGCGAAGTAGCGCAGGCGCACGCCGGCCAGGAACAGCATCACGCAACCGATCAGGATCACCGTGGCCGCGCTGCCCAGGTCGGGCTGGATGAAGATGAGGAAGGCGAACCAGCCCAGCAGCAACAGGACGGGGAAGAGCGAGGGCAGGAACTCGTTGACGTTCTCGCCGCGGCGCTCGAGGTGATAGGCGAGGAAGAGGATGGTCGAGAGCTTCGCGACCTCCGCCGGCTGCAACGAGAGCGACCCGAGGCGGATCCAGCGGTGGGTTTCGTTGACGGCGGGCAGGAAGAGGACCGCGATCAGCAGGACGAGCGTGGCCAGCACCGCGGAATAGACCACGGCCGGGTGCCGGAGCTTGCGGTAGTCCGTGCGCATGGCCGCCACCATGCAGACGAGGCCGACGCAGGCCCACACCACCTGCCGGATCAGGAAGTAGTACGCGTTGCCGTAGCGCTCCTGGGCCAGTCCGGACGACGCGCTCCAGACCATGACCAGGCCCACGCCGAGGAGGGCCACGGTCACCGCGAAGAGCGAGCTGTCCGAGGAGATCTTCTTAGCCACGCCGCGTCTCCGCCAGCCGTCGAACCTCGTCCTTGAAGGCACGCCCGCGCGCGGCGTAGTCCTCGAACATGTCGAAGGACGAGCAGGCCGGAGCCAATACGACCGTGTCCCCAGGGGTGGCCAGGGCCAGGCCGCGCTCCACGGCCTCGCGCATCGAGTCGCAGGGCACGACGGGGACGACCGCGGCCAGCGCGGCCACGATGCGCGGCGTCGCCTCGCCGATCGCGAGCACGGCCTTCCCGTGCGCGCGCAGCGCCGGGGCGAGGTCGGCGAAATCGCCGCCCTTGTAGCGGCCGCCCATGATGGGCAGCACGACGCCCGGAAACGCCTCCAGGCTCTTGAGCGCGGCCTCCACGTTGGTGGCCTTGGAGTCGTTGAAGAACCGGACGCCGCCGATCTCGGCCACGCGCTCGAGCACGTGCTCGACGCCCGTGTAGGCGCGCACGGCCCGCCGGATCGCATCGACGGGCGCGCCCATGAGCCGGGCCGCGCTGGCCGCGGCCAGCATGTCCGAGGCCAGGTGGTCGCCGGGGAGCTGCACGTCCCCGCGCTCGAAGAGGGCCTCGTCCTTCCCGGCCGCCTTGAGCCGCGCCGTGTTTCCGTCGAAGAAGGCGCCATCGGCCGCGCGCGCGGAGGGATGGAAGGCGACGGGCCTGGCCTTTCCTTGCCGCGACAGCGCGAGCACGGCGGGGTCGTCCGCATTCACCACCGCCCAGTCGTCCGGGCCCTGGTTCGCGAAGATGCGCGCCTTGGCCTGCCCGTACTCCTCGAAGCTCGCGTGGCGATCGAGATGATCGGCGGAGAGGTTCAGGAACACGGCCACGTGCGGCCGAAACGTGTCCGTCCCCTCGAGCTGGAAGCTGGAGACCTCGAGCACGAACGTCGTGGCGTCGGTGGAGCCGGCCACGATCCCGGTGACGGCCTGGCCGATGTTGCCGCCGACGCGCACGTCGCCACCCGCCTCGCGCAACATGGCGCCCAGGGCGGCGGTCGTGGTCGACTTGCCTTTCGTCCCTGTGATGGCGGCCACGCGGCCCTTGAGCAGCCGGTAGCCCAGCTCGAGCTCGGCCACGACGGGGACGCCCGCGGCGCGCGCGGCCTGGAGCTCCGGCATCGTGGAGGGCACGCCCGGAGACACCACGATCATCGAGGCGCTCGTGAACGTCTCCATCCGATGACCGCCGAGCTCGAGCCGCACGCCTTCCTTCTCCAGGTTCATCACTTCGGGCGGGAGTTCGCCCGGCCCTTTGCGATCAGTGGCCACGACCCGCGCACCCCGCCGCGCGCAAAGCGACGCGGCAGCAATGCCTGACCGCGCGAGGCCGACAACGACGACGTCTTTCCCCTCCAGCTCCATGGCGCTCTCACGCGTTTGAGGTCATAGTGCAGTTCCTCTTCCTGGCGATCTGCGGCGTGCGTAGATGGCCAGCCATCCGTGGAACGAGCCTCTATCTCGTTTGCCGTTGTTCGTCGTCTTCATCGCAGCTTCACCGTGGTGAGGCTGAGCAGGGCGAAGATGAAGGCCGCGATCCAGAAGCGGACCACCACCTGGGTCTCCTTCCAGCCGATGAGCTCGAAGTGGTGGTGCAGGGGGGCCATGCGGAAGACGCGCTTGCCGCGCAGCTTGAAGGAGAGGACCTGCAGGATGACGGAGAAGGCCTCGATGACGAACATGGCCCCGATGCTGAAGAACAGCACTTCCTGCTTGGTCAGGATGGCCACCGTGCCCAGCGCGCCGCCCAGGGCCAGCGACCCCACGTCGCCCATGAAGATGTGCGCGGGATAGCAGTTCCACCACAGGAACCCCATCGACGCCCCCACCATCGCCCCCATGAAGATCGTCAGCTCCCCGATGCGCGGGATGAAGAGCAGGTCCAGGTAGCGCGAGAACACGGCGTGGCCGGTGACGTAGGTGAGGATCGTGAAGGCGGCGGCGGCGATGAGGGTCGTGCCGATGGCCAGGCCGTCGAGGCCGTCGGTGAGGTTGACCGCGTTCGAGGCGAAGGCCACGAACAGCACGGCGAACGGGATGTAGAGCAGCCCGAGGTCGGGCAGGAGGGTCTTGAAGAACGGGAGGGTGATGCGCGTCGAGTAGGTGGCGGGATCGATGCGGGAGAACGTGTAGATCGCCACTCCGATGATGAACCCGATGGTGAGCTGGAAATAGAGCTTGCTCCGCCCGCTCAGGCCGAGGTTCTGCTTCTTCACGACCTTCAGGTAGTCGTCCGCGAAGCCGATGGCCCCGAAGGCGATGGTGGAGAGGACGGCGATCCACACGTTGCGGTTCGTGAGGTTGGCCCACAGGAGCGTGGGGATCACGATGCCGGCCAGGATCAGCAGGCCGCCCATGGTCGGCGTGCCCTTCTTCGACTGGTGCGCCTGCGGTCCCTCCTCGCGGATGTACTGGCCGATCTGGAGCCGGCGCAGGCGCTCGATCATCCAGGGGCCGAGGATCAGCACCAGGAAGAGCGCGGTCAGGCTGGCCACGGCGGTGCGGAACGTGATGTAGCGGATCACGTTGAAGCCCGACACCTGCGTGTGGAGCGGATAGAGGAGATGGTAGAGCACGCGCTAGCTCTCCTTCTCCCCGAAGCGGGCCACCAGCGCCTCCACGACCTTCTCCATGCGCGCGCCGCGCGAGCCCTTCACGAGCACGGCGTCGCCCGGCTTCACGATCGCGGCCACCTCCGCCGCCGCGGACGCGGAATCAGCGAAGTCGCGCAGGGCGGACGGGGCCAGGCCCGCGCCGCGGGCCCCTTCCGCGAACTCGCGGCCGAGCGCGCCCACGCCGACCACCACGTCGGCGCGGCCGGCCAGCCGGGCTCCGGTCTCCCGGTGCAGCTCGGGGCCCGTCTTTCCCAGCTCCAGCATGTCGCCCAGGAACACGACGCGCCGGCCCTGCGCGGCCATGTCCAGCGCGGTCACCGCCGCGTCCACGGCCGCCGGGTTCGAGTTGTAGCTGTCGTCGAGGAGGGTGACGCCCTCGCCCAGCCGGCGGACCTGCCCGCGGCTCTTGGCCGCCTTCAGGTGCGTGGCCGCCTCCACGATCGTGTCCACGGGCACGCCGATGTGATGCGCGGCCGCGGTGGCGGCGAGGAAGTTCAGCAGGAAGTGCGGGCCGGGCAGGGGCAGGGCGACGTCGTAGCTCTTCCCGTCCACGCGCATGTCGAAGCGCATGCCGTGGATCGTCCCGCGCCAGTTCTCCGCGGAGACGTCGCAGGCGCGGTCGCGGCCGAACCAGAGCGTGCGCCCCTTGCGCTGCTCGCCGATGCGGCGGACGCGCGCGTCCTCCCAGTTCAGGACGGCCACGCCGTTGGCGTCGAGCCCCTCCAGGATCTCCGCCTTGGCCGCCGCGATGGCGTCCACGGAGTCGAAGAACTCGAGGTGCACGGGCGCGACCATGGTGATGATCGCGACGTCGGGGCGCGCGATGGCGGAGAGCTCGCGCAGCTCGCCCGCCGCCGACATGCCGAGCTCGAGCACGGCGTAGCGATGCTCGGGGAGGAGGCGCAGGAGGGTGAGGGGCAGGCCGTACTGGTTGTTGAGGTTGCCTTCCGTCTTGAGGACGGGGCCCTGCGTGCCGAGCAGGGCCGCCGTCATCTCCTTCGTCGTGGTCTTGCCGGCGGAGCCGGTGACGGCCACGACGGGAACGCCCGCCTTCGTGCGCACGTGCCGGCCGAGGTCCTTCAAGGCCTGCGTGGTCTCGCCGACGCGCACGAGCGGATAGCCCGCGGGCACAGCCACCTCGCGATGCACCATGGCCGCGGGCGCGCCCTTCTCGAGGGCGGCGCCGATGAAGTCGTGGCCGTCGAAGTTCGGGCCCTTCACGGCCACGAAGAGCTGGCCCTTCGCGAGCGTGCGGGAATCGATGGAGACGCCGGCGACGGTGGCCGCCGGCCCTCCGCCCGCCACCCGGCCGTGCGTGGCCTGGGCGATCTCTTCCAGGGTGATCGTTTTCTCGAGCGCGGTCACGGAGGCCCCCTTCATGGCTTGCCCGACCGCGCGGGCAGCCGGGACAGGATGTCCCGGGCCACCTGCCGGTCGTCGAAGGGGACGGTGCGGTCCCGCAGGACCTGGTAGGTCTCGTGGCCCTTGCCGGCGATGACGACGGCATCGCCGGGCCGGGCCAGCTCCAGCGCACGCGCGATCGCCTCGCGCCGGTCCACGATCGCGTGGCGCTCGGCCTTGCGGCCGCCGTTCATCCCCCTCTGTATCTCTTCGAGAATAGCCTCCGGGGGCTCGGAGCGGGGGTTGTCCGACGTGACGATCACGACGTCGCTCAATCGTGAGGCGACCGCCCCCATGAGCGGCCGTTTCGTGCGATCGCGGTCGCCGCCGCAGCCGAACACGGTGATGACGCGGCTGGGCCCGAGCTCGCGCACGGTCTCCAGCAGGTTCTTGAGCGCGTCGTCCGTGTGCGCGTAGTCCACGATCACGGCGAAGCCCGTGGCCCCGGCCACGCGCTCGAGGCGGCCGGGCACGCCGGTCACGGTGGCCAGCCCGCGCAAGGCGACCTCGGGCGCGACGCCGGCGGCCACCGCGGCCGCGAAGGCGGCCAGGACGTTCTGCACGTTGAAGCGGCCCACGAGCGCGCTCTTCACCTCGTGCGTGCCCACGGGGCTCTCGACGCGGAAGCGCGTGCCGTCCAGGGCCAGGCGGACGTCTTCGGCCCGGAAGTCCGCCGGCTTGTCCAGGCCGTAGGTCCAGACGGGCGCGCGCGAGGCCGCGGCCAGCTCGGCCGCGCGGTCGTCATCCGCGTTGATCACCGATCGCCCGTCCGCGCGCACGAGCTCGGCGAACAGCTTCCGCTTGGCCTGGAAATACGAGTCCATGTCGCCGTGGAAGTCGAGATGGTCACGGGTGAGGTTCGTGAATACGGCCACCCGGAACTCGCAGCCGGCCACGCGCTTGAGCTCGAGCGAGTGGGACGAGACCTCGAGCACGGCGTGCGAGCAGCCGGCGTCCACCATCTCGCGCAAGAGGGCCTGGAGGTCGGAGGCCTCCGGCGTGGTGCGGGTGGCGTCGGCCAGGCGATCGCCGATCCGGTACTGAACCGTGCCGAGCAGGCCGACCTTGTGACCGGCCGCGCGCAGGGCGGCGTCGACGAGGTAGGTGGTGGTCGTCTTGCCGTTGGTGCCGGTGACGCCCACGAGCTCCAGCGCCCGGGCCGGCTCCCCGAGCACGGCCGCGGAGAGATAGGCCAGTGCTTCCCGCGCATCCGGGACCTGCAGCCAGGGCGAGCCGGGCTGCACGGGCTGCTCGGAGGCGATGGCGGCCGCGCCCTTCTTGCGCGCGGCCTCCACGAACTGGTTGCCGTCGGCGGCCAGCCCCTTGATGGCGACGAAGAGCGCGCCCGGCCCCGCCTTGCGCGAGTCGTGCGTGACGGCGTTGATCGCCACCTCGCCGTCTCCGGAGAGGATGGCGCCGGGCAGGCGCGCGGCCAGCTCGCGGAGGTTCACGGCGTCCCTCCGAGCTGGAGCACACACGTCATCCCGGCTTCGATGGCGGTGCCGGGCTCGGGCGTCTGCTTCGACACGCGGCCCGACCCGCGCAGCTCCACGATGAGGCCGAGACGGGCGGCGGCGGTGGCGCCTTCGCGCGCGGAGGACCCGCGGAGGTCCGGCATGGCCCCGGCCTCGGTGGAGCTCGCACCGGAAGGCGAGCTGGCCGACGGATCGTAGGCGGCGAAGTGGATGTTCTCCGCGCGAAGGCCCGTCGCGCGCAGCACGCGGTCGGGATCGTCCGGAGGCACGGCCAGCCGGCGCAGCGCCGGCTCCGCGATGCGCGCGAAGAGCGGTGCGGCCACGTCACCGCCCTCGTTGGCCGGCCCCTTCGGCGTGTCGAGGGACACGAGGACGACCAGGGCCGGACGGGAGGCGGGCACGAAGCCGACGAACGAGGCGACGTGGTCGATCATCGAGTACTTGCCGCCGGCGTCGACCTTCTGCGCCGTCCCCGTCTTGCCCGCCACCCCGTAGCCGGCGATGGCGGCGCGGTGGCCGGTGCCCTTCACCACCACGCCGCGCAGGATCTCGGTCAGCGTGGCCGCCGTCGCGCCGTCGAGGACGCGCCGCACGGCGGTGGGCCTTCCCTCGCGCACCACGCGCCCCTCGCTGTCCTCGATCTGGCGCACGATGGTCGGCTTCATGAGGTAGCCGCCGTTGGCCACCGCCGCCACCGCCGCCGTCATCTGCAGCGCGGTGACGCCGATCTCCTGGCCGAACGAGAGCGTGGGCAGGCTCAGCGCGCTCCAGCGGTTGGGCGCGCGCAGGAGCCCGCCCGACTCGCCGGGCAGCTCCACCCCCGTGGGCGCCCCGAAGCCGAAGTGCCGGATGTAGCGGCTGAAGTTGTCGCGCCCGAGGCGCTGGGCCACGCGCGCCACGCCGACGTCGCTCGACTTGGCCATCACCTCGCGGAAGGTGAGCTGGTCGAAGACGTTGTGATCGTTGATGCGGATCCCCGCCACTTCCAGGAAGCCGTGTCCGCAGTCGATCACCTCGTCCGGATCGACGACCTTCTCCTCGAGGCCGGCGGCGGCGGTGATGATCTTGAACATGCTGCCCGGCTCGTAGGCGTCGGCCACCGCGCGGTTGCGCCAGCGCGAGCTCGGATAGGCCCCGAACTTGTTCGGGTTGAAGGTGGGCCGGTTGGCGAGGGCGAGGATCTCGCCCGTGCGCGGGTCCATGACCACGGCCACGCCGGCCACGGAGCCCGTCTCCTGGACCGCGCGCTCGAGCTCCTTCTCCACCACGTGCTGGATCGACTCGTCGATGGTGAGCACGACCGTCTGCCCGTCCGTCGAGGGCTTCTCCGTGTGGTCGAGGGCGCGGCGGCGGGCGTCCGTGCGGATGACGACCTTGCGCGCGTGCCCGCGGATCGCGCTCTCGAACGCGTACTCGATGCCGCTCATGCCCGTGTTGTCGAGGCCGACGTAGCCGATCACGTGGGCGGCCAGCTCGCGCTGCGGGTAATAGCGGCGGTTCTCGGTGAGGAACCCGACCCCGTCGAGCTGCAGGCCGCGCACCGCGCGCGCCACCGCGGGGTCCACCTTGCGCCTCACCCACACGAACGCCCGCGTCTTCTCGAGCTGGGCCTGAAGGTCCTTGCGCGCGGCGGCGTCGAGGGAGAGGGCGCGGCCGAGGGCGGCGGCCGTGCCCGCCGCGTCTTCGATGTCCTGGGGCACCGCGTAGATGCTCTCCGCGTCCACGCTCACGGCCAGGGGATGGCCGTTGCGGTCCACGATGGCGCCGCGGCGCGGGTCGAGGTTGATGGTGCGCTCGCTCTGCCGCGCGGCCTGGCGCTCGAAGAACGCGCGGCCGAGGACCTGCAGCTGCACCAGCCGCACCATGATCACGAGCACCCAGAAGCACGCGGAGAGGGTGACGAGCATCAGGCGCAGGCGGACCATGCGCTCGCGCGCGGAGGGCGGCGGCGACAGGAGCGTGCTCCCGAGCGTCGTGCGCTCGCCGGCCATCAGTTGCGCTCCCCGGCCGGGGAGGCCGACGAGGACGGCGTCCCCAGCTCCTTCGCCATCTGCGCTCCGGGTACGGGCGTGCGCGCGCGCTCGATCACCACGACGCGGGCCGCCGCCGGCGGCTGCAGGCCGAGGTCGCGGGTGGCGATGGTCTCCACGCGCCGGAGGTTCTCGAGGCTGGCCTTCTCGAGGCGCAGCTTGCGGTTCTCCTCCAGGAGGCGCTCGCGCTCCCGGGACATGCGGTCCTGCGCGCGCGAGGTCTCGCGGATCTGGAGGTGCGGCCAGGCGTAGAGGACGAGACCGCCCACGAGCGTCATGACCAGGACGAGGAGCCACCACAGGTCCCGGCTGGCCCGGGGATCGACTTCGCGGATGACCTGGGAGTTGTCTATGCGCACGGGACACGTTCGATCGCGCGGAGCTTCGCGCTGCGGGAGCGGGGATTGCGCGCCATCTCCTCGTCGCCCGGGACCAGCGGCTTCTTGGTCAGGATGCGGAACCCGCGCGTCGCGAGGAGACGGAAGGTCTGCTTCACCTCGCGGTCCTCGAGGCTGTGGAACGCGATGACGGCCAGCCGTCCGCCGGAAGCGAGGACGCCGGCGATGCGCGCGAGCGCATCCCCCAGCCCCTCCAGCTCGCGGTTGACGTGGATGCGCAGGGCCTGGAAGGTCTTGGTCGCGGGGTCCAGGCCGGGGCGGCGGGAACGGCCGGCCGCGCGGCGCACCACCTCCGCGAGCTCGGTCGTCGTCGAGAACGGCCGGCGGCGCCGCGTGTCCACGATGGCGCGCGCGATGCGGCGCGAGGCGTGCTCTTCTCCCCAGCGGTAGATCACGTCGGCCAGCTCGCGTTCGGGCAGGCGGTTCACGAGGTCCGCCGCCGTGAACCCCTCCGTCGGGTCCATGCGCATGTCGAGCGGGCCTTCCGCGTTGAAGCTGAACCCGCGGTCCGCCTCGTCGAGCTGCATCGAGCTCACGCCCATGTCCACCAGCACGCCTTCGGGGGCGGCGCCGGCCAGGCGCTCGGGGATCTCGCGGAAGTCCGCGTGCTCGAAGCGCACGCGGTCCCCGAACTCGCGCAGGCGCGTGCCCGACTGCGCGAGCGCGGCCGGATCCTTGTCGAAGGCCAGGAGGCGGCCGTCGGGCGCGCTGCGGCGCAGGATCTCGGCCGCGTGCCCGCCGAGGCCGACCGTCCCGTCCACGTACAGCCCTCCCGGTCTCACCGCGAGCAGCTCCATGCACTCCGCGAGGAGGACCGGCTGGTGCCGAGGGACCGCGCCGCTGGACACATCAGATCCCGAACCCGGAAAGCACGCGCCCGTCCTCGTCCGTGAACGGCTCCTTCTTGAACAAGCGCTCCGTGAGCCGCTTCTGGTTCCACACCGCGAGGTGGTTCTGCAGGCCGAGCACGCTCACCTCGCCCGTCATGGCCGCGCTCTCGCGCAGGAGCTGCGGCAGCACGACGCGCCCCTGCTTGTCCATCGCCACCGCCTGGCCGAAGAAGTTCACCCGGTCGAGGAAGCGCTGCTTCGACGGATTGGCGGAAGGAACTTCGGCCAGACGGCGCTCGACCTCGAGCCACACCGCCATCGGATAGATGCGCACGTATTCGCCGGTGACGCTGGTGACGAAGAGCTCGGCTCCGTACTGCTGCTCGACGAGCACACGAAACCCGTTGGGGATCTTGAGTCGCCCCTTCTCGTCGACGCGCGCCGGATGGTTTCCTCGCAGCACGCTAGAGCTCGCCTTCGTCCTGGGTCCGTCCGCCCGCGGCGAAGACTCTTCTTCGCGGCGGGTCAGGGCTCCCGCTCAGTTGCGGCGCTCACGCCCACGTTGGGACACGTGAAGCCACTTTTTTCCACAAAATTCCACTCAGGAGTCTAGAGGGCGGCCCCTCGGGGTGTCAAGGGGGAAAAGTCACATACGCCTGGGTTTTTCCTGTGGATGACTGGCGGCGCGGGGCTCCGCGGGAGCCGGAGGCAGCGGCCACTGGACGTCCAGGGTGGCGTCCTCGAGCAGGCGCTCGGAATCGGCCACGAACGACTCCCACCGCTCGGGAGCCCAGACCTCGAAACGGTTCAGGACGCCGATGACGAAGGCCTCGCGATCGAGGCCCGCCGCGGCCCGCAGGGGCGCGGGCAGGAGGATCCTCCCCTGCACGTCGAGCTCGCAGTCCACGGCGCGGCTGGTGAGGAGGCGGGTGAGCGCCTTGGCCGGCCGGCTGAACGCGGGCAGCGCGCGCAGCTGCTCTTCGAGTCGCAACCATTCGGAGGGCGGATACGCGGCCAGGCACTGGTCGAGCGGTGTGACCACGACCAGATTCGCCGCCTCGCCGAGCCCGCGGCGGAAGGCCGCGGGCACCGGAAGCCGGCCCTTGGGGTCGATCCTGTGCCGATAAGTCCCTTTGAACACAGCGAGCTAGGAGTATTCCACACTTTCTTCCACTTTTCCACACCTAGAGAGACGGACCAAGCGAACGAACGGATGTCAACGGAAAATCGATCGGCCAGGGTTAGCTGAGGAGAGGTTGTGGCCAGGTCGGCCTGTCATCAGGGAACGGCTAACGGAGACTCCGCCGCGCGCCTACTGCCCTCGGGTGACGACGCTATCCAGCGCGTCCACGATTCTCAAGTCCCACATCCCGACGCTGGCCTCCTCGCGCATCAGCCGCATTGCCTCTTCCTGGCCGAGGGCCTTGCGGTACGAGCGGTCGGAGGTGAGCGCGTCGTAGACGTCGGCGACGCTGAGGCAGCGCAGGGGCAGGGGGATGGCGTCCCCGCTGAGGCCGTCCGGATAGCCGCGGCCGTCGAGCCGCTCGTGGTGCCCGCGGATGAGCGCGAGCAGGGGCGCCATCGTGCGCAGGGGCCGGCAGATCTCGTAGCCGATCACCGGATGTTTCTTCACTTCCTCGTATTCCGAGGTCGTGAGCGGGCCGGGCTTGTGCAGGTAGTCGAGGCGGGTGCCGATCTTGCCGATGTCGTGGAGGAGCCCGGCCCGGCGCAGATGGCGCCGCTCGGTGCGGTCGAGGCCGAGGGCGCCGCCGAGCGCCTCCGCGTATCCGGCCACGCGCTCCGAGTGCCCACGCGTGTAGTTGTCCTTGGCGTCGAGCGCGGTGGCCAGGCTGACGAGCACGTTCTCCGCCTGCTCGAGGTCGTCGATGAGGGCCTTGGCCCGGAGGAGGCTGCGCGTCCGCGCCACGAGCTGCTCGGAGTCCACGGGCTTGGTCAGGAAGTCGTCGCAGCCGGCGGCTATGCCCTGGATCCGGTCCTCCCGCGCCACGAGCCCGGTGATGAGCACGAGGGGGACGAGCCGAGTCCGCTCGTCCGCCTTGAGGCGGCGGCAGGCCTCGAATCCCGTCATGCGGGGCATCGAGACGTCCATGAGGATGAGGTCCGGGGGATCGGCGAGCGCCTTCTCCAGGCCCTCCTGACCGTCCCGGGCCGTGACCAGCGCGTAGCCTTCCGGCTCGAGCAGGCCCGTCAGGATCTCCCGATTCTCCGGCAGGTCGTCGACGATGAGAATCCGGGCCGGAGGCATCCCCGCCGATTGTAAACGGGATGCCCGCGCTCTTCCCCGGCCGCGGGGCGGGGCTATGATCGCCGCCTTTCCATGCCTCGATACACTCCGCCCGCGGCCGCCTACCTCACCTCCCGCATCCGGCTCGGGATGAAGTTCGGCCTGGAGACCATGCGGGCCCTGGTGGCCGCGCTCGGCCATCCGGAGCGCGCGTTCCCCTCGCTCCTGGTCGCGGGCACGAACGGCAAGGGCTCGGTCGTGGCCTATGTGGACTCCGTCCTGCGCGCGAGCGGCCTGCGCGTCGGACGCTACACATCGCCGCACCTCGTCCACGTCCGCGAGCGCATCGTGGTGAGCGGCCGCTCCATCTCCGATCGCGCGCTCGACCGCGAGGTCGCGCGCGTGCGGGCCGCGGCGGAAGCGATCGCCGCGGCCGGGACCCTGCCCGCGCAGCCCACGTATTTCGAGGTGCTCACCGCCGCCGCCTTCCTGCACTTCCAGCGCGCGCGGGTCGACATCGCGGTGCTGGAGGTGGGGATGGGCGCGCGGCTCGACGCCACCAACGTCGTGGAGCCGCTCGCGTCCGCGATCGTCAGCGTCGACCGCGATCACGAGGCCTACCTCGGCTCCACGCTGGCCGCCATCGCCCGCGAGAAGGCGGGCGTCCTCCGCCGCGGCCGCGCCACCGTGCTCGGCCCCATGGCCGCCGAAGCTCGCGGCGCGATCGAGAAGGCGGCCGACCGCGTGGGCGCGCGTCTCGCGGAGGCGAAGATCCCGAAGGCGCCGCCGTCTCCGCTGCCCGGTGCGCACCAGGTCGCGAACGCGGCCGTCGCGGTGACGCTGCTGGAAGAGGCGCGCGCTACGGGGGTCGCGGTGGACCTCTCCAAGGTGGCGGAGGGGATCGCCCGTACGCGTTGGCCCGGCCGCCTGCAGCGGCTGCCCGGCCGGCCGCCCCTTCTCGTCGACGGCGCCCACAACCCCGCCGCCGCTCGCGCCCTGGCCCGCGAGCTGCGCAGCGAGGGGCCGTTCGTCCTCGTCTTCGCGGCCATGGCGGACAAGGACATTGCGGCCATGGGCCGGATCCTCTTCCCGCTCGCGCGCGAGGTCGTCCTCACTCGCGTGCCCGGAGATCGGGCGGCCGCGCCGGATGCGATCGTGCGGCGGGTGGGCGCATCCGCGCGACGAGCGCGGAAGGTCGGGCGGGTGCGCGACGCCCTCGCCCTCGCGCGGCGGCTTGCGGGGCCCCGCGGCCTCGTCGTGGCCGCGGGCAGCCTCTATCTGGCGGGCGAGGTGCTGCGGTCGGTGGCGTCCGTGCGGCGCGGCAGGAGGCCGCGGAAGTAGGCGAGCGCATCGGGCGTGTCCCACTCCGCGGGCCCGACGAAGGTCCGCAGCACCGTCCCGTCGCGGTCGATGACGAACGTCTCCGGATAGCCGGTGGTGCGATAGGCGGCGGCGGTGTGCGCGCCCGTGTCGCGCGGGATGGCAAACGTGAGGCCGTAGCGCCGCACGAATTCGGCGGCCGCTTTCTCGTCTTCGTCCTCGGAGACGCCGAGCACCACCAGCCCCTCCGGGCCGAGCGTGCGGTGGAGACGCTCGAGGGAGGGCATCTCCGCCACGCAGGGCGGGCACCACGTCGCCCAGAAGTTGACGAGCACGACGCGGCCGCGGAGGGCTCCGAGGTCGGTGGTGCCGCCGCCCAGCGTGCGCAGCCGGAAGGCGGGCGCGGCGGCGCCCGGCCGGAGCCCGTAGCCCTTCTTCTCCTGCAGGGAGATGAACCCGAACGCGGCTCCCCCCACGATCAGGAGCACGGCAGCGAACTTGGCGATTTCCCTCACGCGGCGCGAGTCCCTAGCGGCCGGGAAGCCGGATGTACTTCTCCACGCGCTTCTGGAAGTCGGTGGTGTGCCAGTCGACGCGCGTCGTGTAGACGGAGTCCACGCGTCCGTCGCGGTCGAGAAGGTAGGCCTCGGGCTCGCGCGGCGTTCCGTAGCTCTTGTGGACGACGGCCGCGAACGGGTCGGTGACGATCGGAAACGTGGCTTTGTTGCGGTCGGCGAAGGTGGGAAGGGCGCGGGCGTTCGGGTCCATGGCCACGGCGAGCACGGTCAGGCCGTACGGGAAGTACTTGGCGTGCAGACGCTGGAGGGAGAGGAAATACGCGTCGTTCCCCTCCGTGCGGGAATCGAAGAAGACGAGGAGCGTGGGCCCGCCACGCCGATCCGACAGGCGCATGACGGGATCCCCGCGCACGATGGAGGGCAGGGTGAAATCGGGCGCCATGTCCCCGGCGCGCACGCGGGTCGCGCGGGGCGCGTGGAGGTACGCGAATCCGAGCACGATCGCCACCGCCCCTACCGCCGCCACTCCCACCGAAAGGAAGGCGCCCGGCCTTACCTTTCCGTCAATCCCGGACCCCATGCGGTCGATTCTAGTCGGCGTTGGCTACAATCCGCTCATGCCCCGATTCTCGGACGACGTGCGCGCACTGCAGGCGGACATGGTCGCGCTGCGGCGCGAGCTGCATCAGCATCCGGAGCTGGCCTACGCGGAGACGCGGACGGCGGGCCGGGTGGCGGAGCTGCTGCGGGCGGCGGGTCTCGACGTGCGGACGGGCGTGGGAGGCACGGGCGTCATCGCCACCGTGCGCGGCGGCCGCGGCCCCGCGGTGCTCCTGCGCGCGGACATGGACGCCCTCCCCATCCAGGAGGAGAGCAAGGCCCCCTACGTCTCGCGCGAGGCCGGGAAGATGCACGCCTGCGGCCACGACGGCCACGTGGCCATGGCCGTCACGGCCGCGCGGGCGCTGGTCGGGCGCGGCCTGGCCGGCTCGGTGCGCGTGCTCTTCCAGCCCGCGGAGGAGGGCGAAGGCGGCGCGCAGGCGGTGATCCGCGACGGCGGCCTCGAGGGCGTCGACGTCGTCATGGGCGTCCACCTCTGGAACGAGCTGCCGGTGGGGACGATCGGGGTCAAGGACGGGCCCCTGATGGCGGCGGTGGACCGGCTCCGCATCGTGGTGCACGGACGCGGTGGGCACGGCGGCAAGCCGCACCGGGCCGCCGACCCCATCGTGGCCGCGGCCCAGATCGTGGTCGCGCTGCAGACGATCGTGGCCCGCGAGGTCTCCCCGGTCGAGCCCGCCGTCGTGACCATCGGCGCCGTGCACGGGGGCCAGGCCTTCAACGTGATCCCGGACGAGGTGGTGCTCACGGGCACCATCCGCACGTTCCATCCCGCCCTGCGCGCCTCCATGCCGGAGCGGATCACGCGCGTGGCCAATGGGGTCGCGCAGGCCATGCAATGCCGGGCCGAGGTCGAGGTGAAGTCGGGCAATCCCCCCGTCCTCAACCATCCCGACGTCGCCGCCCTCGCCCGCCGCGCGGCCGTCCGCGTCGTGGGCGAGGAGAAGGTCGTATCTCCCGAGCCCACCATGGGCGGAGAGGACATGGCCGTCTACTTCGAGCAGGTGCCGGGCTGCTTCGTGTTCGTGGGGTCCGCGAACGCGGCTCGTGGTCTGGACCAGCCGCACCACAGCCCGCGCTTCGACTTCGACGAAGACGCGCTGCCCATCGGCTGCGAGTTCCTGCTCGCGGCCGCGGAAGAGGCGATCCGGGCGCGCGGGGCCGCGGCGCCCTGAGCTAGCGCGACTCGATGAGCGTGAGCACGGCCACCACCAGCGCGGCCACGAACACGGCGATCCCGACGTAGAGCATCCGCCGGCGCGGGTCCCCTACCGGGATGCCGTCCCGCTCGTCGCGGGCCCGGCGGCGACGGGCCCCTTCCGGCCCCTCGACGATCAGGGCCGGGGGCTCGCGCAGGGCGGCCTCGCCCACCGCGGCGGCGGGCATCAGGCGATCGATGTCGACGGACGAGGTGTCGTTGGACGCGGGAGACGCGGATGCGGCCGCCGTCGAGCGACGGCTCCGTCTTCCGCGAGACCGATGGCGACGGCGCATGGCCGATGAGCTCCCCGAGCGTCCTGCACCGCGAGCGGCCTTCATCCTACGCGCGCGGAGCCGTTATGCAACCCCGCCCGCCCGGGCCTCAGGGCGTCCATGTGCGACGGCGCACGGTCGCCCGTTCCACGCGCGGCCAGACGACGTCGTGGCCGATCCCGGGGCGGTCCGGAACCGCGATCCGCCCCTCCGCCGACACCACGACGGGAGGGTCCACGAGGTCTTCCTCGAAGTAGCGCGCGCTGGCGGAGGTGTCGCCGGGCAGCGAGAACCCGGGCAGGGTCTGCAGGTGGACGTTGGCGAGACGGCCGATGCCGGACTCCAGCATGCCGCCGCACCAGACGGGAACGCCGCGGGCGCGGCAGAGGTCGTGGATGGCCAGGCTGGTCGCGAACCCGCCCACGCGGCCGGCCTTGATGTTGATGACGCGGCAGGCGCCGAGGTCGAGAGCATGGCGCGCGTCGTCGGGCGAGCGGATCGACTCGTCCAGGCAGATCGGCGTGCGCAGCTCCCGCTGCAACGCGGCGTGGTCGACGATGTCGCTCCAGGCCAGGGGCTGCTCGATCATCATCAGGCCCATGGGATCGAGCTCGCGCAGCACCGCGACGTCGTCGAGGGTGTAGGCGCTGTTGGCGTCCACCATGAGGGGCACGTCCCCGAAGCGCGCGCGCAAGGCGCGCACGAGCGCGGTGTCGTGCCCGGGCTTGATCTTGATCTTGATGCGGCGGTACCCGGCCGCGATCTCCGTCTCCACCTTGCGCACGAGCGCGGCTTCGTCGTCCTGGAGGCCCACGGACACGCCCGCCTCGATCTCGGTCTTCTCTCCGCCGAGCACCTGTCGCAGGGGCACGCCCTCCCGACGGGCCCAGAGCTCCCAGACCGCCATCTCGAGGGCCGCCTTCGCCATCTCGTGGCCGCGCACGCGGGCCAGGCCCGGCCACACGTCCCGCGGGTGCGCGATCTCGAGCTGAAGCAGCAGGGGGATGAGGAACTCGTCCAGCACGTGGGCGACGGTGCCGTTGGTCTCGGGCAGGTAGTACGGATCGCGGTCGGCCACGCACTCGCCGTAGCCAGAGGCACCGGCGGCGCTCACCGTCACGAGGAGGAACTCCTTGCGCGTGGTGCGTCCGAAGGAGGTCTCGAACGGGTACCGCAGCGGCAGGGCCAGCTCGCGCACTTCCACGCGCTCGATCTTCATTTGCGTCCTCGCTCCGCGTCTTTCATCGCGGGCGTCTCGCCGCGAGTGAATCGCGGCTCGCCGGCAAAGGAGACGCTCCGCTCCGGAAAACGCATCGGTGCTCCTTCACGAGAACGCGTGCTTGCGCATCCACAGCTCCAGCGTGAGCAGCGTCCAGAGCTGGTGTCCGCGGTCGGCGCGGCCGGCCACGTGGTCGTCGAAGATCCGGCGGATCTCCGCGGCGTCCAGCCGGCGTCCGACCCGTGACGCGTCGAGCAGCGTGTCTTCGACCAGGGGCCGCAGCTCCCCGCGGAACCAGGCGCCCAGGGGCACGCCGAAGCCGTGCTTCTTTCTCACGAGGATGGCGGCGGGAAGGAGATCCGCGACCGCCTTCTTCAGGACGACCTTCCCGTGCCGCCCCCGGCGCTTGAGGTCGTCGGGGAGGGTCGCCACGTACTGAGCGAGGGCCCGGTCCAGGAACGGGCTGCGCGTCTCCAGGGCGTGAGCCATCGACATGCGGTCCATCTTGGGCAGGAGGTCGTCGAGGAGGTAGGTCCTCGCGTTCAGGTAGAGGAGCCGCGACAGCAGGGATCGCCCTTCGACGCGGCCCAGGGCCTCGCGATACGAAGCGAGCACGTCCCCTTCCGGCACCCGGGTGAGAGCGTCGATCTCCGGGAGATCGAAGAACAGGCTCCAGCCGGCGATTCGCTCGACCTCGGGACGGGTCGCCTTGTCGGCGAACCGGCGCAGTCTCTCGAGCCGCCCGTGCTGATGAACGCCTTCGGGAAGCGCGCGCGCGCCCATGCGCAGGACGGCGCGCAGCGGCCCCGGGATCCGGCGGGCCAGGAGCGCGGCCCAGAACTTGTCGTAGCCCGCGAAGACCTCGTCCCCGCCGTCCCCGTTGAGCGCGACCGTGACGTCGCGCCGCGCTTCGCGTGCGACCAGATACGTGGGCAGGGCCGAGGAGTCTCCGAACGGCTCGTCGTGGTGGTGGAGGAGAGTCTCCATGAGCTCGGCGGCATGGGGGGCCACCACGGACTCGTGATGCTCCGTCCCCAGATGGCGCGCGACGTGGGCCGCGTGCGGGCGCTCGTCGAAGTAGGCGTCGCCCTCGAAGCCGACGGCGAAGGTCTTGACGCGGCCGGGCACGAGCCGCGCCATCAACGCGGCCACCGCGCTGGAATCGACGCCCCCGGAGAGGAGCACTCCGAGGGGAACGTCGGCGACGAGACGCTTGCGCACGGCGGCCTCGAGCAGCTCGCGCACGCGCTGCGCGGCCTCGTCGAGAGAGACGCGCACCGCCTCGCCTTCCGGAGGGTAGGCGAGGTCCCAATACGCGCGAGGCGCGGACGGCCCCTGCGCGTCCACCACCATGAGCGACGCGGGCGGGAGCTTGCGGATGCCCCGGAAGAGAGTCGCGGGGGTGGGCACGTAGCCGAAGGCGAGGTATTCGCGCAGCCGCTCGTCCGCCATCTCCGCGGGCACGCCCGCGGCCAGGAGGGCCTTGATCTCGGACCCGAACACCAGGCGCCGCGCGTCCGACCAGTAGTAGAGGGGCTTCTTGCCGAAGGGATCGCGGGCGAGCACGAGGCGGCGGGATCGCGCGTCCCAGATGGCGAGCGCGAACATCCCGTCCAGGAGCGGGATGATGTCGTCACCGCGGTCCTCGTAGCCGTGCGCGATGACCTCGGTGTCGCCGTGAGTGCGAAAGGTGTGGCCGTTCGCGAGAGAGTCGCGCAGCTCCTGGAAGTTGTAGATCTCGCCGTTGAGCATGACCTGCACGCGGCCGTCTTCGCCGCCCAGGGGCTGGTTGGCGGCGGGGCTGAGGTCGATGATCGAGAGGCGGCGGTGGACGAGGCCGACGGCGGGGGCCCCCGCGTGATCCTCGCGGATCCCTTCCGCGTCCGGGCCGCGGTGGCAGAGGGCCGCGCCCATGGCCTGGAGGACGGAGGCCGCCACCGGCGCGCCGTCGAAATGAACGACCCCGGCCAGGCCGCACATGGGCTGTGGCCGGAGGCTACCGGCGCGCTTCCGTGCGGTTCTTGGCGTCGGCCGCGCAGTCGCGGCAGTACCCGAAGATCTGGTGGCGGTGGCCGTCGATGATGAAGCCGATCTCGGCCGCGATCTCGTCCTGGATGCGCTCGATCTCCGCGCTCGAGAACTCGAAGATCTCGCCGCACGACTTGCAGATGAAATGGTCGTGGTGCTGGCGCTTGTATTCGCGCTCGAAGCGCGTCTGGCCCTGGAGCACGAGCTCCGTGGCGAGGCCCGCCGCCTGCAGCAGCTTGAGCGTGCGGTAGACGGTCGTGCGTCCGATGTCGCTGCGCCGCTTCTGGACGAGCTGCAGGAGGTCGTCGACGGAGAGGTGCCGTTCCGAGCGCAGGAAGGTATCCAGGATGACCTCGCGCTGCTCGCTCCGCTTGAGGCGGTTCTTGAGCAGGTAAGCGGCGAAGACCTCCTTTTCCTCGCGGCCGACTTCGGGTTTCACGGTAATCGGCAGACTAGCCCCCGCCCCGCGGGTGTGTCAACGTCGGCCGGCGGCAACTCCCGGCCGCGGAGGCAGTTGTGACCGGGCGCAGCCCTGCGCGGCCCGATCTTTGACTCAGGTCGGGTTTCGTTCTACCGTCGAATCGGTTTCCCTTCTTTCCGGGGGCGAAGCAGTGCTCAGGCGCATCCAGCTTGCGGGGTTCGTGGCCGCGGTCGCGGTCGCGGCGCTGTTGCCGCTCTACGGCGACCCCCGGAACTCGGCCGTCACCCACGCCGAATGGGCACGGATGCTCCTGCGCGGCCTCGACATGCAGGAGGCCATCCAGCAGACGACGACGGCGACGCAGGCCTTCGCCATCCTGTCCTGGAAGGGCAGCCTCAGCTTCCGCGCCGACCGCTACGTCGCGGGCGACGACGTGCGCGTGGAGGGCGAAGGCGAGCGCCGCCAGGTGGTGGCGACGGGCGAGATCGGCGAAGTCAGCTACGCCGTGGCCGTGGTGCGCGGCGGCGACTACCGACTTCGCGTCCAGCTCGCGGGCAGCCCCCAGCGTCCGGTGTCGGCCGAAGTCGCGCGCGCGGGCGAGGTGAAGCCGCTGGAAGCCTTCACGGTGACGCCCGCCGCGGAGATGACCTGGATCGACGCGGGCGCGACCCATCTCGATCCCGGCGCCTACACGGCGTCCATCCTCCTGCCGCGCGGCACGACCCTCGAGCACGTCGAGGTGGCGCCGCCCTGCGTGATGCCGATCGAGCCCCCCGGCGGATGGAAGGCGCCCGCCGTGCTCCTCTCCGAACACGCCGCCGTCACGATGGTGCAGGCGGTGGACAAGCAGTCCGAGCTGCCACCGTCGGACGCGCCCCTCGAGCTCGAGGCCTCGCAGTTCCACGTCGAGTCGAGGACCACGGCCGTCGCCGCCAGCGCCGCCCTGCCGGAAGCGGTCAAGGGTGAGGCGGGCGGCACGCGCGTCCTGGTCATGGTGGACCTGCCGGAGGCGGGGCTGTACACGATCTCCGCCTTCGGCATCAAGGGCGCGGGTCAGAGCTGGACGGCGGACTCCTGCCTGAAGTCCATCGTGTGCGCGGACAAGGACACGGGTGCGGACGTCATGCAGTGGCGCCCCGTCCTCACCGCGCAGTTCGCGCCCGGCCGGCACACCTTCTCGGTGCTCCTCGCGCCCGGCGCCCTCCTCCAGCGCGTACGTGCGGAGCGCAAGAAGGACAGCCCCGCGGACTACGTCGCGACGCTGCGCCGGCTCGGGTTCGACGTGGGCCCGCCCGGGCCCATGCCGCGCAACCGCGCGGTGGATGCGATGCGCTGGCTCGAGAAGAAGGCGGAGCCCTTGAAGGAAGCGCTGTGCGGGGACGTCATCCTCCCCACCGTCGTCCCCGTCACGCGGGCCGGACTCGAAGTGGCCCAGATCCCGGGGCCGGAGCAGCCGCCGCCCTTCTCGGGCCCTGGACAGCCGCCGTTCGGCAACGGCCCCCTCATCCCCCTGGGCCCTCCGGTGATTCCGCCGGTGGTAGTGGTTTCGCCGTCTCCGGTCGTGACTCCGACTCCAGCGCCGAGCCCCAGCGCGCCCCCGCCGTCTCCGACGCCGCCGCCTTCGTCGCCGGCTCCGCTCACCTCTCCCACGCCGCTGCCGCCGCCGCCGACCTTGCCGTCGCCGGACGTGACGACACCGGTCGTCCCGGGCGCCAGCCCGTCGCCGTAGCCGTCCCTATTTCTCGACGACGCAGATGAGGCCGGGCGCGGATGGCGCGCCCTCCACGCCACGCTCGTCCAGGGCGGAGACGCGCCAGCCGAACGTCCCCAGCCAGCGCCCGGGCACCTCGGCCGACGAGCCGGACACCTCGCGCGAGAGCACGAACTCGTCGCCCTCCAGGGAGAGCACCTGCACGCGATAGCGGGGCGCCGACCCCGTCCAGGCCAGGCGTGTGCTCCGTCCCTGCGGCACGTAGGCGGGATCGCTGCCCGGGTTGAGGCCGGTGGGCGGCGCCGGCAGCTCCACCCTCTCGGGAGCACTGTCGGGCGCGATCACCGCTCCCTGCCCGCCGTCGAGGGAGAGCGTGCCCCGGGGCGACTTGACGCGGAACCAGCCGCGCAGAGCGGACACGCGCGTCAGCGCGGGCGACTCGGTCCGGATCACGACCACGTCGCCGCGCCCGCGCACCTCCGCCTCCGCGGTCACGACCTTCAGGATGTCGCCGGCGGTGGCCAGCTCCTGGAGCCTCCCGCGCTCCAGCGTCGCGGAAAGGACGGTGCTCGGGGTGAGGCCGACGGCGGTGTCGTCCGCCACCAAGATGTGCATCCAGGGGAAGGTGAGGAGGGCCGCGCCGTCCCGGCTCGTGCGCAGGCCCTCTCCGGGGGCGATGCGGAACTCGCGGTCGGCCGACTTCCAGGACGTGCCCTGGCCGCGCTCGACCGTGCCGTCCAGGATGCGGACGGAGGCGACGGGAGCGGGAGGGACGGGCTTGGCGGGCCGGCGCACCACGACGTCGGGCGGCTTGGTCGCGAACAGGAGGGCGAAGAGGACGGCGCCGACAGGCACCGTCAGCGATTTCCGACCGCGACGTCTTCCGGCTTCTCGGCCCGCTTCTCCGCCGGCTTGGCTTCGCCTGGCTTGTTCGGGGCCTTCGATGACTCGAGATCGTGCGGATAGTAGTAGTAGTAGTAGCCCTTGGCCCGTACGTTCACGGCGTTGAGGACCACTCCGAGCACGGTGTCCGTGACCTTGCGCAGCGCGCTCAGGTTGCGGCGGATCAGCTTCTTGTCCGCGTTGTTGTATTGCACGACGAACGTGGTGAGATCGGCGTAGCGAGCCAGGAGCTGCGCGTCCGTGACGGACGCGAGCGGGGGCGAGTCGATCAGCACCCACGAGAAGTGGTCGCGCAGCCGGTCCAGCAGGTCCGGCATGTTCGGACGCGTGAGGATGGCCGGCGGGTTCGGGGGCAGGGGGCCCGTCGTCAGCGCGTAGAGGTTGGCCACGCGGGTCGGGCGCACGAGGGCGTCGAGGTCCTCGTGGTTCACGAAGAAGTTCGTGACCCCCGGCTCGCGCGTCAACCCCAGACGGCTGTGAAGCTGCCCGCGGCGCAGGTCGAAGTCGACGAGGACGGCCTTCTCCCCGGACGAGGCCAGGAGCTTGCCCAGGTTCACGAGCGTCGTCGTCTTGCCTTCCTGGGGCACGGTGCCGGTGACGAGCACGATCTGACCCCGCTCGTCCTTGCGTCCGAAGATCAAGGCGGTGCGCAGGTTCTGGTAGGCCTCGGTGACGAAGTGCACGTTGGCCTCGTCGTATTGGGGCACGGCCGCGAGCAGGTCGATGTGCAGGTACCGCTCGATCTCCTCCGGGTCCTTGATGGTGTTGTCGAGATAGTCGCGGGCCAGCACCACGCCGACGCCGAGGAGGAGCCCGAGCAGGGCGGCGACGGCGGCGATCCGCTTCTTGTTGGGCCGGATGGGCGCGACGGGCGGAGAGGCGCGCTCCACCACGCTCACGTTGTTGCTGCGGATGGACGCCGCGATGTCCGTCTCGTTGAGCTTCTGCAGGAGGACGTCGTACAGCCCCTTGGCCGATTCCGCCTCCTTCTTGATCGCGTCCAGCTCCGCGGCCTTGCGGCTCTGGGAGGCGGCCTGCGCCTTCTCCGTGTCGATGGCGCCGCGCAGCTCCGACTCGCGTTTCTGGAGCTGCTCGTAGTCCGCGCGCAGGGCGGCGATGATGGTCGCCCCCTGCTTCTCCTTGGCCTTCTGCCCCTGGTCCACCTGGAGCAGGAGCTTCTGGATCTCGGGGTGGCCCTCCTTGTACTGCTGGCGGAGGCGGGCCAGCTCGTTGCTCGCGACCGAGACCTGGGAGTTGAGGTTGATGATGATCGGATCCGCCGCGAACTGGGGCACGGCGTCCAGGGACTGGTTGGCGGCCTTCAGCTGCGCGATCTGCTTGAGGGCAGCCTCGAGGCCGATGCGCCGGGCCTGGGCCTCGATGAGGTCCGCGGTGAGCTTGGAGATCGAGCTGGTCACGGCAGAGGTGCTGCCCTCGGGCACGAAGAGGTCCTGGCTCTGATAGCTCTTGAAGAGACGGTCCTGGGCCTCGCGCATGCTCTTCTGGGTCGCGCCCAGCCGCTCCTGCAGCCACTCGTAGGCCTTGCGCGCCGCCTCCACGCGCGTCGAGATCGCGTCCTCGATGTAGGCGTCCGCGAGCGTGTTCGCCCAGAGGGCCGCCTCCTTGGGATAGCGGTGGGTCACGTGGATGAGGACGAGGCGGCTCTCCGGGACGGGCTCCACCTCCACGTGCGACATGAACTCGCCGCCGGCATCGCGGCTGTCCGGCTCCTTGAGCTTGAGGCGGGCGAGCACTTTCTCGCCCAGCGCGCTGGAGCGGAGCACCCGGAACTGCGTGTTGTAGAAGTCCGCGTTCTGCCAGTACCCACCCCCCAGCGCTTCCTGCACGCTCATGAAGGTCGGGGTGGGCGGGTCGATCTGCACCATCACGCTCGCCCGATACTCCGGCGTCTGCGCGAAGGCGATCACGAGCCCCAGGCCGAAGCCGAGGACACCCGCGGTGGCGAGAAGGATGCGGTGCTTCCAGAGGAGGTTGGCGTAATAGCGGAAGTCGATCGGGCTTTCCGACGGAGCGGCCGCCACGGCAGCAGGAAGGGCCACGGCTAGAAGAGGCGCCGCGAGACGGTGATGACGTCGTTGGGGGCGACGGGCGGGTCGGGGTACTTGCCCTTGCGGACGTCCTTCAGGTCGACCTTCGTGATCGTCACCCGGCCGGTACCGGCTTCGATGCGCCGCAACTTCACATCGCTGCTCCCGAAACGGGTCAGCCCACCCGCCGTCGAGATCGCGCCGGTCACGGTCAGATCACCCTCGATGGCGTAACGCCCCGGGCGCTGGACCTCGCCTTCAACGGTAACATACTGACGCGCCGGGGCCGTAATGACGTCGCCGTTGCGCAGGGCCAGCTCCAGCCCCACGTAGTCCTGGGCGCTGAACGTGCCGCCCAGGCGCATGCGCAGGATCTTGGAGCCTCCCTCGAACGATCCCTCGGTACGCGTGATGACGATCTCGCCGGAGGCGCGCGGCGTGAAGCCGCCCGCTTCGACGAGCACGTCCACGAGCCGGCTGCCTCCGCGCAGCACCTTGCGCCCGGGCGTGTTGACCTCGCCGAGGACGATCACGAACTGGCTCTGGAACTCCTTGACCTTGACCTCGACGTGCGGGTCGACGAGGAAGTCCTTGATGAGGAGCGCGGTCAGGCGCCGCTGGATCTCGCTCACCGTCAGCCCGGCCACCGGCACTTCGTTGAGGAGGGGGAACGTGATGCTGCCCGTCGGCTGCACGGTCGCGGTGCGGGTGAGGTCCGCGTTGCCGAGCACGGCGACGTCGAGGACGTCACCGGGGCCGACGCGGTAGTCGGCGCTCACGCCGGCGGCGGCCGGGGAGGGCGAGGGCAGCGCCGGCGTGGGAGACGGCTCCGGGGCCGCTTGGGGCAGCACGGGAACGGCCAGGCCGATCAGCAAGGCCAGGGCGGCGGCGAGGCGCATCGAGAGAGGGATCATCGGGGGACCGAGCCGATGGGATTGGAGCCCAGATAGCCGACCCCGAGCTGGAGCATGAACAGGTGCCCGTCCGTCTGGTAGGCAGGCAGGTTCGACTCGCGGCGATCGTAGCGATAGTCCACGCGCACGAAGCTCCACCGGGTGAGGCCGCGGCCGGCGCCTACGGACCAGGCCCACAGCTTGTCCTTCCGCGGCTCGGAGAGGCCGGCCGCGGGCACGCGGTAGTCGTTGCGCTGCCGGCTCGCGGCGCCGTGAAACACGACGGAGAACGGCAGCCCGAGGTCGGCCTCCACCCCGACGCCGGTGGCGATGTAGAACGCGTTCTCCTCGAATCCCGAAGGATAGGTGTCTCGCCTTCCCAGGAGGGAGATCGAGGTGGCGGGGCTGAACTCCTTTCGCAGCGTTCCGGACAAGGTCGTGCCCCGGAACTGCGTGCCTCCCGCACCGGCCTGCGGTGCGCTGAGGCTCGTCAGCCCGACGGCCACGTCGGCTTGCAGGAGCGGCCGCAGCTCACCGGTGACGCCGGCAGACAGGGTCGAGGCGCGCGACTCCACGACCGGCCGCTCGTCCGGCGGGGGTACGTGGTCGTACTCGTAGCGCAGGAACGCGCGCGCGGACTCGCCGAAGTGGTAGTTCAGCCGGGACCAGATCGTGTCGATGCGATGGCTGAAGAAGCCGCCCGTCTCCTCGATGTCGACGTCGTCCCGGATCGCGCGCAGGTCGAGATCCACGAGCCCGCCCGGATTGAGGGTGGCACCCAGCTGCGCCGCATTCCGCGTGAAGGGGACGAGCTGGAAGAAATATTCGCGGCCGGGATCGACCTCGGTCGTCTCCAGGAGGCCCTTGGCGAAATGGTAGCTGGCGTGGAGGTTCACGAAGGCGCCCACGGGCATGTCCAGGGTACCGGTGGCGAGGTGGGTGGGCGTGCGCAGCTCCGGGTATCGGCTGGAGAACCGGAACCGGGGCTCGTAGGTGAAATCGAAGCGGCCGTTTCCGGGCAGCCGGCCTCCCGCGGAGAGCCCGAGGTGCGGATCGATCTCGAAATACTGGTCGCGCACCGGCGCCGGCGTGTCCAGGAACGACGTCTGGACGTCTACGTAGCTGAGCCCCACCCACGGGCGCAGCCGGATGAAGCCGAACTTCAAGCCCTCCGTGTCTTCGGCGGGGGTGGGGGTCGGAACGGCCGCGTCCGGAGAGGCCTCCCCCGCCGCGGCCGCGGCCACCTCCGTCGGAGGCAGGATCCGAGCGTACAGGTCGCGGACGCTGTCCGGTCCGACCCCCGGCGAAGCGGACGGGGCGGGCGCGGGCATGGCGGGCGCGGGCGCGCGGATCACGACGGAGACGACGGCGCCGTCCTGGTGGAGGGAGTAGGGCAGCGCGCTCTCCAGCCGGATGCGCAGCCGTGCGCCGTCCGGCCGGTCCTCGATCGAGACCGACTCGATCTCGGCCACGGGCGACGGGAGCGCGAGCCCCGCGGCCGGATGGGTGGCGGGCAGGACCAGGAAGAGATCGCGTCCGTCCCGCTCCACGCGCGCGGCGACCGGCGCCGAGAGCACGGCGCGCACGACGGGCCGGTCGTTCTCCGCCTCCAGCCGGACCGCGGCGAGGGTGGCGGGCGGGTCGGACAGGAACGACAGCATGAGGGCCATCGGGATCATGCCGGTGGCCGGTCCGGCGGTGCGGCCGGGCGCTCGACGAACATCAACATCAGGACGACGGTCACGAATCCGGCCGTCTGCACGAGGACGAGGACGCTCTGGAAGAGGGTGGCGTCGGTGAGCGCGGCCGCGCCCAGCCCCAGGGAGAAGGTCAGCAGGTAGAGGATGGAAACGGCGCGCCGCCGCGGAAAGCCCAGCAACACGAGGCGGTGCGAAAGGTGGCGGTTGTCTCCGATGTAGACGGGACGGCCTTCGCGCACGCGGATGAACATCACGGTCGCGGTGTCGATGAGAGGCACGGCCAGCACGAGGACCGGCATCAGCACCGGGAAGAGCAGCCCGGAAGCGTGCGTCACGTACCGCTCGAGGAGAGTGAGCGACCCCATCAGATAGCCGATGAAGAGGCTGCCGCAGTCGCCCAGGAAGATGCGCGCGGGCTGGACGTTGAAGAGGAGGAACCCGAAGAGGCTGCCCATGAAGGCGACGAGGATCAGGCTGATGAAGATCTCGTCGAGCGACCAGGCGTTGATGAGGAGGACGAGCCCGGCCACGAAGGCGACACCCGCGCAGAGGCCGTCCATGTTGTCGAGCAGGTTGAAGGCGTTGGTCATGCCGACCAGCCAGAGGACGGTGACGACCACGTTCATCCAGGGGAAGGGCAGGAACGACGTGGTCACTCCCGACGCGATGAGGACGGCCGCGCCCAGGAGCTGTCCGCCCAGCTTCGCCCAGACGGGGAACCGGCCCTTCGAGACGTCGTCCGCGAGCCCCGCGCCGAAGGCCAGCGTCGAACCGATCACGATCGCCCACAGCTTGCCGCTGACGCGATAGGCATCGCCGAGGACGAGGGTCGACGTGGGCATCAGGGCCCGGATCCGGGCGATCTCGGGAAGGCGTTGCGAAAGGGCGTAGCCGACGGCGACCACGAGGATGAACGACACGTACACGGCGATCCCGCCCGCGCGGACGGTGGGCACCGAGTGGACCTTGCGGTGGCCGGGGTTGTCGATGATCCCCAGGCGCAGGGCGATGCGGCGCGTCGGCCAGATGGCGGCGGCGGACGTGGTGGCGGCCACGATGAACACGAGGGCGGCGAGAAGGGCGGGATCCGAGGTCATGCCGTCGCGACGCCGGGCAGGAGCTCGCGGTAGAGCTCGTCGATGTCGTGCAGCAGACGGTCCACGGAATGATGGGCGAGGACGTAGTCGCGAGCGGCCGACGCGCGGCGCGCGCTCTCCTCCGGATGAGCGAGCGTCCGGAGGATCGCCTCGGCGAGGGCGGACGGGCTGGCCGCGGGAACGAGGAGTCCCCGCTCGCCGTCGCCGAGGAGGTCCGCGGTACCGCCCACGGCCGTGGCCACGACGGGACGGCCGGCGGCCATGGCCTCGATGAGGGCCACCGGCGTGCCCTCGTTCCGCGAGGAATTCACGACCACGTCGAGATCGGCGTAGACGGATTCGAGGTCCTTGCGCCAGCCGACGAACGTCGTGCGCGATCCCAGCCCCAGGGCGGCCGCCTTCTGCTCCAGGGCCTCGCGCCGCTCGCCGTCACCGACGATCGCGAAGCGGGCGTGCGGAGCGGACGCTCCCACCCGCGCCGCTGCCTCCAGGAAACAGTCGACGTCCTTGATCGGGACGAGGCGGCCGACGACCCCGATGAGGACGTCGCCCTCCCCCGCCGCGCAGGCTGCGCGCAGCCCGCCGCGCGCTTGCGGGCGCGCGAACCGGGCAAGGTCGAGGCCGAGGGGGACGACGCGGATCTTGGAGCGAGGCGCCACTCCCATTTCGGCGAGATCGTCGCGGAGCGCGGTGGAGACGGTGATGGCGACGTCGGTCACGCGATTGAGGGCCGTCTCCAGACGGCGGAAGAACGCGGTCTTCAGCGGCCCGAAGTAGCCGCGCAGGACGTGGCCGTGGTAGGTGTGCACGATGACGGGCACGCCGGCCAGGCGCGCCGCGATCCGGCCGAGGACGCCCGCCTTCGCGGTGTGGGTGTGGACGATGGCGGGCCGGCACTTGCGGATGAGGGCGTAGAGCTGCCAGAGCGTGGCGAGATCCGACAGCGGCCGGATCTCGCGGCCAAGCCCCGCGAGCTGCTCGATCTCGACCCCCTTTTGACGGGCCATGTCCAACAGGTTGCCCTCCGACGGCGCCTCTCGTCCCACGATGAGGCGCGTCTCGTATCCCATCTCACGAAGGCCGGCCGTCAGGAGGATGACGTGGACCGATGGCCCTCCGATGTTCAGACGCGAGAACAACCTGACGACTCGCGTGGTCCGTGGACTCGACGCGCGATCCTCTTCATGCATGAGACGCGATGAGCCCAGGAGAGTCTACAGGGGCCAGGGTCGCACGTCAAACAAACGTCTCTTGGGACAGCAGTTTACGCCGGGGACCTCAACCAATACCTGAGGTTGGCCCTCCCATGCTCAGAGCCAGCCGCGCACGCCGTAATACAGGAGCTTCGCGTACTCGGAGACGACGACGCGGCGGCCGCCTGCCGTCGCCCACCAGCGTTCCGGCCGCCAGGCGGAGGGAGCGGCCGCGCGGGCGCGGACGACCACGCCCGGCCACGCCCGCCGGGCGGCGGCGGTGGCCCGGCGCTGGTGGTAGGGCGACGTCACCACCGTCGCCGTGCGCGCGCCGATCGACTGGAGGATCGGCGCCACCGCGAGGACGGCTTCGCGCGTGCTGTGCGAGACGCTCTCGATGTGGATGCGCGTCTCCGGCACGCCGAGGGCGATGGCCCTCGTACGCAGGCTCTCGGCGCTGTCGCCCGGCCCCGGCTCGCCGCCGGTGAGTATGAGCGTCGCGACGTTCTCCCTCCGCATCAGCGCCACGGCGGCCGCCGTCCGCTCGTAGTCCGGGTCCCCCGCCATGACCACGACCGCGTCGCTCGGCCCCGGCGGGTCGTCGACGATCAGGAAGCGTGCGGTCGCGTCACGGGCGACGGCCGCGGCGAGCGCGACCAGCGCGAGAGCGGCCGCGAGGGCGGCGCGCGTGCGCCGGCGCGGCCGGGCCGAGCGGCTCATGCCGTCGGCGCGGGCGGCTTGCGGGCGATCGCACGCCAGCCGAGCCCCGGGAGGACGCCACGGACCTCGAGCCCCGCTCCGCGCAGCCACTCTTCGACCTCGTCCCGGCGAAACCGCCCTTCGAGCGGCGCGCCGAAGCGGTCGAACTGCTCCGCGACCAGCATCCGGAACGGCACGTCGGCGTATTGGACGAGCGGAAGGCCGCGCGTGAGGCGGTCCCCGAGCCTCCATCGCCGGAGGGCCCGGCGGGGCACGAGGAACGCCGCCTCGGCGACCGCCGACACCGCCCACGAGAACGCGTGCAGGGCATTCGGGGGAAGGCGGGTCGTGAGCGAGCGGACGGCCGTGACCGCGCCCAGGAGCGCGCGGCGGGCGAGGGCCTCGTCGGCCAGCGAACGGTACACGTACAGGCGCAACGTGCCTCCCGGCCGCACGAGCGCCGCCAGCGTGCGCACGGCCGCCGCCGGATCCGCGACGTGGTGCACGACGCCGAAGCTGTAAACGAGATCGAACGAATCCGCCGGAAAGGGCGGACATCTGAGGTCGGCCTGCACGAAGTCGGCGCCCGCGCCCTCGCGCCCGGCGGCCACGTCCACCGCGGCGCTCACGTCCATCCCCACGATCCGTGCCCCGTGCTCGCGCGCGAAGTGCAGCCAGCGGCCCATCCCGCAGCCGGCGTCGAGCACGCGCAGGGCCGGCCACGCCACCGGGCCGTCGCCCTCGAAGTACCAGCGGAAGATGTCCGCGTGGACGTCGAGCAGCTCGGGGAAGCGCTGCCATTCGTCGCCGAAGAGCGCCTGGGTCCGGCTCGAGAGGGAATCGGGCGCGGCCTCCGGGAGCAGCCGGGGAACGCCGCCGGTTACGGGGAATCGGCGCCCGCACGCGCAGCGCAGGACCCCTTCGACGACGACCTCATCCGCCGGTGCGGCCGTCTCCAGCGCCAGGGCGGAGCGGCAGGACGGGCAGCACAGGTCGGCCGCGAACTCGCGCCTCATCCCGAATAGAGATCGTCGGGAGCGTCGCGCCGCGCCTTGCGGTGGACGAGGGCATCGTCCTCCGCGGTCAGGGGCCGGATGATCCGCGCCGGCACTCCCCCGACCAGCGATCCGGGGGTGTCGATGGCCCCCGCGAGCACGGAACCGAGCCCGAGGATCGACCGCTCGGCCAGGCGCGCCCCGGGCGCGAGACGCACCTCGGAGCCGAGATAGCAGAAGTCGCCGATCGCGATGGGCGCCGTCTGCTGGCGGTTGTGCGTCCACAGCGACGAGTTCCGCCCGCCGACGATCACGTTGCGCCCGATCGTCACCTGGTCGGTGAAGTCGATGCGATGGCCGGACACCACCACCGCCCCCGCCCCGATCTCGAGCCGGGAGACGGGGCTGGTCGTGCAGTCGTGGTCCGGGATGGCGTTGAGCACGTTGAGGCGCATCACCTCCGCGTAGTCCCCGAGGCGGACCCGCTCGCCCCCGCGGATGATGTTCAGCGCGCCGATGCGCACGGACTTTCCGGTCACGAGGCTGCCCACGCGGGTGACGAGGTTCAAGTGCCCGATCTCGGTGCCGTCCCCGAGATCGACCGCTTCGGCGTCGAGGATCACGAGCCCGATGCGCACGCCGCGGCCGATTCGATAGCCGAAGAGCGCGCGGTAGAGCGGCCGCTTGATGGGGCCGGGAAGGAGGCCGACCACCGCCAGCAGCGCGAGACGCGGCCAGCGGGAACTGCTCATGGAACCTGGAGGGCGGGCGCGGCGAGGGCCGCCGGCGGCGCGGGCTGCCGGGCCCGGCGCTTCTCCACCACGCCCGCGGCCATGAGGATGAAGTAGAACATCGTCACCTGCGTGCGCTGCCGGTAGGCCGTGCCCACGTTCCCCTGGAAGACCGCGTAGGCGCAGGTGAGGGCGGCCGCGAACACGAGGATGGGGAGGGCGGTCCGGAAACGGGTGCGTATCGTGAAGATCAGGCCGCGTACGAGCGCCGGCATCAGCGCGTACCAGACGATCGTCTCCGGAACGGTGAGGGCCTGCCGGAGATTGCGCACCGCCCAGGGAAACGGCGCGAAGAGCAGATAGGCCAGCCCCACCGGGAGCACGGAGAGCGCCCCCTGCGTCGTGGAGACGTCGGCCTTGGGCGCATACGCGGACTGGCCCCACATCACCTGGTCCGAGCGGGTGATCTGGAGGCGCTCGAGGGTGAAATACGAGCGCTGCTGCTCCACCGTCTCCTGCTTCGCCGCAAAGGAGAACGCCCCCACGAACACGACGATGAGCACCAGGTACGATCCGATGCTGCCCGCCACTCCCCGGCGCTGCGAGAGGACGAAGGTCCCCATGGTCGCGAAGGCCACGAAGTAGAAGACGTAGAACCGCAGGGTCATGAGGGCGAGGCTCGCGCCCACGAAGAGGACCACGTAGCGGACGGTGAACTCGTGGTTGAGCTTCAGCACCGCGTACATGCAGAGGGCGATGCAGAGCATGATGGCCGGGTCCTTGTAGATCGCGCCCGACCAGAAGACCATCTGCGGGAAGAAAGCCATGAAACGGCCCGACCATTGCGCGACCTCGACGTCGAAGAGGTCCTTCGCGATGGCGTAGATGACGAGCACCGTCACCGCCCCGATGGTCGCGTTCACCAGCTGCGCGAGGAGCTGGTTGTGGCCGAAGACGTAGTAGATCGAGGCGATCAGGTAGAAGAACCCCCAGCCGCTGACCTTTCCCGAGTAGTAGGGGTTGAGCAGCCCCTCGCCTCCCCATTGGAGGCTCAAGAGCCAGCCTCCGTCGTCGTAGGTCGCGGAGTCTCCCCAGAACATCGTCGCGAACGCGCTCTGGCCCGCGTTGGCGTTGAGGAAGCAGGCGAGGCCGAAACGCAGGAGCAGCGTCCAGGCGTAGATCCGGGTCAGGGTCGCGCCTTCGTCGCCGGGCAGGTCCTGGACGATGCGGCGGACGATCACGAGGTTGACGCCGATCATCACGATGAAGGCGACGATGACGTCGAGGATGTCGGTCACGATGCCGCCTGCTTCAGGATCTCGGCCACGCGCGGCGCCTGGGTCTCCGCGGAGAAGCGCGCGCGCACGCTCTCGCGTGCGGCCGCGCCGAGACCGCGCCGGAGGTCCGCATCCGCGAGCACGCGGTCGAGCCGGTCGGTCCACTCCGCGGAGGTGGCGGCGTGGAAGCCGGTCACCCCGTCCACCACGATCTCGCGGTTCGCCCCGATGGGGCTGACCACGGCCGGGATTCCCACCCCCATGTACTGGATCGCCTTCATGCCGCACTTCCCGCGCGCCCACGGCTCATCGGGCAGCGGCATGATGCCCACGTCCATGTCCCAGAGGTCGCGCACTTCGGTGGCGGCCGACCACGGCCGGCACTCCACCTCGACGCCGGGAAGCTCGAAGTGCTCCACCCCGACGACGAGGAGGCGGAACGGCCGCCGGCGCCGCAGCTCCTGCAGGGCTTCGCGCACGAGCGCGAGATACGGGACCGAGCTGTGGCTGCCCGTCCAGCCGATCACGGGCAGCCGGCCGGGCGCGGGCTCCGGCCGCGGCTCGTATTCGCGCATGGAGACGGTCGAAGGCACCACGAACACGCGGTCATTGTAACGACCCGCGTAGGCGGCGAGGTGGTCGTTCCCGGCCATCACCGCCGCGGCCAGCCGGCACAGGGTCCGCGTCTTCCAGGGAAACTTCAGGTAGGAGAGATACCGGTTGGTCGGGCTCACGTAGGGCAGATAGATCGCATCGTCGAAGTCGTAGACGATCGCGGGCTGGCGCGCGTGCAGGAGCCGTTCCGACCAGGCGGGCCCAAGCAGGCTGGCCTCGCGCTGGAGGAACACCGCGTCGTAGGCGCGGGCCTGGAGCGCTTGCCTGAACCGGCGGGTAAGGCCCGCCGCCATCCCCGCCGCCTTGGCCGCCCATCGCCCACGCTGGTAGAGGGCGCGGTTGAGGTCTGCGGTGGCAAAAGCCTGGAAGGTCACCTCGATGCCGAGGTCGCGCAGGTAGGGAGCCCATTGCTCGATGCGATAGCGCTGGCCGGGCGCGATCCCGAGGGGATAGGGCACCCAGGCCAGGACCTTCATGAGCGGTCCAGCACACGCCGGTACAGGCCCTCGTAGCGGTCCAGGGCCTCGCCCATCGCGAAGGAGCGCGCGGCCAGTTGCCGCGCGGACTGCCGCAGCCGTACCGGGTCCTCGAGCTTGCTGCGCAGGGCGCGCGCGGCCGCGCCATAGGCCTCACGCGAGAAGGCGTCGACGAGGATCCAGGCCGGGTCACCGGCAAGGCGGGCCGCGTCTCCCGTCCAGGGATTGGTGACGACGGCGAGTCCCGAGGCCAGATATTCGCCGTATTTCGTGGGCGACGACGCGGCCTTGGAGTGGTGGTCGCCGAGGAAGCACAGCCCCGCGTCCGCCGCGCTCAGGTACTCGGGCATCTGCTCGGGCCGCGCACGGCGGACGCGGATGCGCGCGACACGCGGATGACCGGCGACGAGAGCGCGCGCTTCGCCTTCGTTCGGGGTCAGGATGAGGAGCGACAGCCCCGGGATCTCTCCGGCCGCCACGTCGTAGAAGTCGAGCATCTCGCGCAGCCGGTACCAGCTGCCCAGGCTACCCGAATACGTCAGCACAGGTCCGGGATCGAGATCGAGGGAGGCACGGGCGCGGGTCCGCGCCTCGTCGGGAGAGTCGAACGCGGCGAGGTCCACCGCGCACGGGATCACCGCCGTCGGCCTCTCCTTCCCGAGGCCGCGTTGCACGAGCTCGTCCCGGATGCGCTCGGTGAGGAACACCAGGCCAGGGGCGCTGCGCAGGAGACGGGTCTCGACCGCGCTCGTCATGCGGAAGAGGAGGCCGTCGCGCGACCAGTGTCCGCCGTCCGCGTACTCCTCGGCGACGAGGCCGCGGACGTCGAAGATCCAGGGGATGCGGAGCGTGCGCGCGGACGCGGCCGCCATCAAGGCGGGCACGGTCGAGCGCGCGTGGACGAGGCCGACATCCCGGCGCCGGCGCAGGATGGTAGCGATTCCGGCCGCCGCGTCGAAGGACGTGGCGGCCAGGGTGGGCCGCTTGTGGTAGCGGCGCGGGATCCACTCGACCTGGGCGCCGTCCAGCAGCGCCCGCACCTGCCCCCGCGCCTCGTCGTCCGCGGTCTCCGCCTTCTCGAACGAGACGACCGTGAACCGCCAGCCGCGGGCGGCGAGGCCGAGCACGTAGGGGAGGACCTGCCGCCGGCCCAGGGGCTCGGTGAGCCCGTTGTACGTGAGGTAGAGGACCCTCACGGCGAGAGAGGTGCTCCCCGCGCCCACCACCGGATCGCACCGGCCAGGGTCGCGGCGTCGATCACGGACAGCAGAGCGGCCGCGCCCAGGACGTGGCGCGGGTCGATCGGGTTGAAGTCGAACGCGCCGCGCTTTTGCCAGGCGCTGCGTCCGGCGCGCGCGATCTGCCACAGCGGATAGATACCGAGGGACAAGGCGCCGGCCCCCGCCAGTACGGCGGCCGCCGTCAAGAACGCGATCAAGACGTAATGGCGCAGGACTCCCCGATGCCAGTACCGCCCGCGTGCCGCGCGCAGGTTGTGCTCCGAATACGAGGCGAAGCGGCGGAACGTACGGCCGACGTCGGGTGCGAGCTGCCAGCGGACGACCGCGCGCGGGGCGTACGCGATGCGCACGGGGAGCGCGCACAGGCGCTCCATGAAGATGAGGTCTTCCGCCGCCCGGAAGGGTGGGAACTCGCCGGCACGCGCGAAGGCCTCGCGCGTCAGCGCCATCGACGCGACGGACGGACCGCGGATGCCGTGCTCGCCCCGGCCGGGCACGTAGGCCACGGCGGCGCAGCGGCGGAAGCAGGTGTCGCACTCCGGATCGTAGGAACCGAAGACGACGTCCGCCGATTCCTTCGTGGCCGCCGCTTCGAGCTCCGACAGCCAGGCGCCATCCAGCCGCACGCCGCCGTCGGTGAAGGCCAGCCAGGCCTGCGTGGCGACTTTTGCCCCCGCGTTCCGCGCCGTTCCCGGGAACAGGGGGCCCTCGCGCACCAGGCGCGTCGCCATGGGCATCGGATGCTTCGCGACGAGATCGCCGGTCCCGTCGGTGGAACCGGCGTCCACGACGACCAGCTCGTCCGGTGGCCGCTCCTGGCCCGCGACCGATTCGAGCAGCGCGACGACGGTGGCCTCTTCGTCGCGGAGGGGAACGACCAGGGAGACCCTCAAGGCCGCGCGACCCGCCGGTAGAGGTCCTGCAGCCTCTGGACGATCTCGCGAATGTCGAGGCGGCTGCGGACCCGGGCTCCGGCGGCGTCGCCGACGGCCCGCGCCACCGCGGGGTCGGAGAGCCGCCTCAGGGCGGCGGCCAGCGCGCCCACGTCACGAGGAGGAACGACGAGCCCCGACCGGCCGTCCTCGACGACGTCCTCCACACCGCTCACGTCCGAGATGACCAGCGGCCGGCCCAGGGCCATGGACTCGATCATCGCTTGCGAGAACGCCTCGTGAAGGGTGGGCTGCACGACGACGTCGGCGGCGGCGATCAGGTCGAAGACGTCCGTCCGCCAGCCCGCGAAGCGCACGACTCCGGTCATGCCCTTCGCACGCACCGCGGCCTCCAGCGCCGCCCTCTCCGGGCCGTCCCCCACGATGAGCCACGTCGCCGTCCACTTCTCGCGCGCGAGGGCTTCCAGCGCCTCCAGGAGATAGCGGTGCCCTTTCTCGGAGTGGAGCCGGGCGATCGTCACCAGCCGCGGGCCGGGGCCGGCCGGCCATTCCGCGCGCGCCCGATCGAGGGCGGCCGGATCGCGCGGGCCGAAGTGACGGAAATCGAATCCGTAGGGGATGACCTCGACCTTGTGCGCGTCCACTCCCTGCGCAAGGAGCACCCGCTCGACGGCTTTCGAGGGCGCGATGATGGCGGCGGCGCGGCGGTTGCACAGCGACTCGACGGCGAGGTAGGTGCGGCGGCGGGCGCCCCGTGACAACTGGTAGATCGCATCGGAGTAATGGCGGCCGAGGACCAGGGGCACCCGCGTACCCACGGTGGCGAGGACGCCGAGGAGGGCGGGCTCGTAGTGGTGCGTGTGGAGCAGGTCGATCTTCTCGCGCGCGAGCAGCCGGCGCAGCCGCCAGGCGGCCAGGCCATACCGGCGGCGCCGAGCGCAGTCCAGGTTGTGGACGAGGGGGAGCGGCGACGGATTCGCGTTGAGCGTTCCGCGGTCGTGCAACGTGGCCGCGGCCATTCCGAACTCGCGCGCATCGACGTGGGCCATGACGTTGTGGATGAAGTCGTCGCGGTTGATGAGGTCTGCGAAGTGGAGGACGCGGATCACGGCCGGCCCAGGGCCGGGGCCGCCGCCGCGACCACCGTTTCCGGCGCCAGCGCGCCCATCTGGCGGCAGGGGCTGAAGGCACAGCGATCCCAGCGGCAAGCGGAACGGCATTCGGCGTTGTCGGGCGCGATCACGGAAGCGACGGTCGGATAGCGCCCCGCATGTTCGGGTCGCGCCGCGCGGAAGAGTCCCACGCCCGGACGGCCCAGGGCTCCCGCGAGGTGATAGGGGCCGCTGTCCGTCGAGATCACGCAATCGCTCTGGCCGACGAGCGCGATGAGCTCGTCGAGGGTCAGCTTTCCCACCAGGTCGACCATCTCTCGCGAAGCCCATTCACCGGACGGGCCGCCCAGCAGGAACACCGTCCCCCCGAAGCGTTCGCGCAGGGCCCGCGCCGCCGCCTCCGCCGACGCCAGCGGCCACCATTGTGCCGTCGTGCTTCCGAACGGATGGACGGTGATCCAGGGACGCCCTTCCGCGCCGAGGCGCGCGGTCACGGCGGACGTCGCGGCGGGGTCCGGGCGCAGGGAAGGCAGCGAAGCGGCCGGTTCCAGGCCGAGCGCCCGCCAGGCGTCGAGCCGTTCGCGGGGCCCCCACGTCCGCGCGCTGCCGATCGAGTAGGTCGCGGTCGCGAGGGCACCGAAGGCGGACTCGGCGACGAACACGCGGTGCGGTATGCCGAGGCGCGTCAGCAGGGGAGCGTAGTCGTCACCCAGGAAGATGACGGCGAGGTCGAATCCTTCCGCCGCCAGCCGTGCGCGAAGGTCCCGGTTCGCCCGACGTGCACTCGGCCGCACGCCGAGCGGAGCGCCGTCGCAGAGCACAGCCCGGTCCAACGCGCCGGAGGCGATGAGCACGCTCCGGCTGCGCTCGGTGACGAGACCCACGAGCTCGGCCCGAGGGAGCAGCGCCCGCGCCGCCCGGAGGGCGGGCAGGCACATCACGGAGTCGCCGATGAGGCCCGTGCAGACGAGGAGGACGCGTCGCACGCCTTCCGGGTCGAAGGCCGCCGGACGCGGAGGGCGCCCGGTTCGGGCCGCCTCGAGCTTGCGCCTCCACGCGAAGTATCGGGCGTAGACGGTGGGCCACGCGCCCCGGAGTGCCACTCTACTGCGTCCCTCCGTATCCGGGCGGATCGGGGGACGAGGCCTTCCGTCTCCAGATCTCGAGCTGTCCGAAACGCGCCTCCGGCGCGTAGAACCGCCGGACCGCCGCCTTCAACCGCGGGAACTCGTCGCGCTCGTACGGAGCCTCGGGAGCCCACACCACCACCGAGTCGGTGGCCCCCGCCAGCGACGTCGCGAACCGATCTTCGTCACCGGCGTCGATCATGATGAGCCAGGACGTCGACTCCGCCGGGAAGACCGGCCGCCGGTCCGCGGGCGCGGTGATGGCCACGCGCGCGAGGTTCGCGATACGCGTCGCCGGGCTCGTCCGCGTGCGCAGGTAGTGCAGCACGGATTGATAGTCCGGCCAGGAATAGAGCGGCCATTCGTAGGGATGTTTGTACCCGAGAGGGACGCCTCGCGCCGCGGCGGGCCGGCCCGAAACGAAGGCCCAGAACCGGGAGATGTTCGCGTTACCCGGCTTGAGCGTCGGGCTCAGTCCCAGGGCCAGGACGAGGACGAGCGCCGCTTGCAGCACGGGAGCGTCGGCACGGACGTGCATCACCTGATGGGTGAGGACGGCCACGTTGATCGCCCACGCGATCCAGAGGGGATGCAAGCCGTAGGGAAAGGCCTTCGGACTCAAGGGAAAGTAGAGGAGCGCGAGGATGAAGGCCAGGTTCCAGACCGCGGTCACGCGGCGGGCGTCCGGAACGAGACGGTAGAGGCCGAGCGTGAGGATCAGGACCACCAGCTTGTTGTTGAAGGCGATCTGGTAGATGAGCCGGGCCAGGAACTCGCCCGGTCTCACCTTGTTGTAATGGCTTCCGTACGAGACGCGCCTCACCCCTTCGAGGAAGTCTCCGAATACACCGGCGAGCCAGAGCGGGCTGAAGGCGAGCACCAGCGAGACGGCGAACACGGCGGTCCATTCGAGGAGGGGACGCCACCGGATGGTGTTCCCTCCCGCCTCCGAGGCCGTTCCCATGGCCAGCACAGCGGCCGGGATGAAAAGCACGATCTGGGGACGGATGGTCACGCCGCACGCGAAGAGGACGGCGGAAACGACGCGCGCGGATCGCCCGGGAAAGGACTGCTGGAGGAGCAGGCCGGTGAAGGCCAGCAAGGGCGCTTGCCAGTCGCGCTGCGCGGTCAGGCTGAAGTCGAGGCCAAGGTAGTAGGGCAGCAGGGCCGAACATCCGACGAGCCCGGGCAGGAGGTGGCCCAGGCACCTCCGGCTCCAGACCAGGAGGGCGGCGATGAAACCGAGAAGCAGGACGACGTCGAGCACGTAGAAGCTGGCCGTGTTTCCCCAGCCGACCGTTCGCCCGAGCAGCCAGAACAGGTACATGGTGCCCGGGAAGTTGGTTCCCCTCAGGTCGCGGTAGGGAAGCAGGCCCGCATCCCATCCCCGGGCCATGGTCGCGAAGACGTCGTGGTCGGTCCACCAGGGCCAGCTCAGGTACTCGGGCAGCCAGAGGATGAGGACGGAGGCGTTCAGGACGATGAGGAATCGTGCGAGGTATCGGGGCCAGGCCTGCGATACCGGCCAGGGCTCGCTCATGCCGTTCGCGAGGGCTTGCAGACGTACATCATCATGTTCGCGGCGGCCCAACGCAGGAAGCGCAAGGGCAGGCCCGCGAGGGGCACGGACACGTCCTCGCTGACGAGCACGCGCTTGGCGAGCGAAGGGCGTGCCGCGACGGGCGCCGGGGTGATGGGCGCGGGAGCGACCGGCGCGGCGACGGCCGCCTCGGCGGCGCGAGGGAGTCCGCCCGCCCGACGCCGCTGCGCCCAGTCGAGAACGCGGCCCGCGACCGGAAGCTCCATCAGGCCGAAGTAGATCGCGTAGCCCTGGGTCCGGACCACCGTGAATCCCGCTTCGCCCAGGAGGCGTCCAAACTCCTTCGCCGTGAACGCGTATTGGAAGAACGGCCTCCCCGCGTCCGCGCTGTCGCCGGCACGGGTCGCGTCGACGCGGCGGCGGTCCCCCTTGGAGAACGCGAGCAGGGACCGCAAGGGACTCAGGTACGGCACGCTGACGAGCAGGACGCCGTCATCGGTGAGGACGCGCCGCGCCTCCCTCAGCGCCTCCAGCGGCCCCGCCTCGAAGTGCTCGACGACGCCGCCCGAGTAATACGCCTTGAAGGACGCGGACCGGAACGGGAGGCGGCTGACGTCGCCGCCGAGGAGGCGGAGGTCGGGATGGCTGCGCTTCAGTCGCTCCAGGGCCGCGGTGGCGAAGTCGAGACCGACGACGCGGACGCCGCGCGCCGTGTAGTAGGCGACGTATTGGCCCCTGCCGCAGCCGCCTTCCAGCACCAGCGCACCGGGCACCAGGAACTCCTGGAAGAGCCCGCGCAAGGGATCGACCTCGCAGAAACGCAGCGCCTCCGCGAACGCCTGATCGGACCAGACGCTCTCCCAGTATTCGGCGGACGATCCGGCGGCGGTGTCGCTTGCCGGCTGGTACATCTTCAACATGGCGGCTTCCGGAAGAGCTGGAGGCCTTGCCGCACTCCCGCGACGAAATGGCTGCTGATGGCGGCGCGGTAGAGAGCCGCCTGGGCTCGAGCGGGCAACGGAAGGCCGTCGGCCCAGCGCGCGACGGCGAGCACCCCGCCCCGCATCGCGGGCGCCGAAACCACGTGCTTGAGCAGGCGCTTCGCGCGGGCCGGCACGCCCTCCCCCGTCGAAGGCGGCCCGCTGGCCTCGATGACCGTCGCCAGCTCGGGGAGAGCCAGGGTCTCCGGGCACTTCACCGCGGCCTCGGCGTAACCCATGCCGTGCTTGTACTGTTGCCGGGAGACGCTGTCGATGTCCACGGCCTGGCAGTGGAGGGCCTGGATCTGCGGCGCGAGGAAGATCGGCACCCCGAGCGTCCGCAGGCGCATCGACAACTCGAATTCCTCCGCGCCCGGCGTCTTCAGGTCTTCGCGGTAGGCGCCTTCTCCGGACGGAGCGAGGGAACGCGGAACGGAGATCTGGCCGCTGGCGACGATCTGGATTCGCACGAATTCCTCGTGGGTGTCCCGCCCGGGATCGTGCCCCTGACCTTCCAGGAACTCGAAGAGACCGCGGCGCCCGGGTGGCGGTCTCAGGACACAGCGCCCGCAGACGACGGCCACGCCGAGACGTTCGTGGGCGGCGAGATGACGCTCGACGAGGTCGGGAGGAACCGTGATGTCGTCGTCGATGAAGAGGACGATGTCCCCGCGGGCGGCCCGATAGCCCGTGTTCCGCGCCGCGGCCGGACCGCCGTTCGGCCGGCGGAGGAGGCTGACCGTGAAGCCGGGCGCGGTGGCACCCGGACCGAGGTCGGCGGGCACGGGAGAGCCGTCGTCCACCACGATCAGCTCCGTGGCTCCGACGCGGTCGAGGCGAGAGCGCAGGATCGCGTCGATGGTGTCGCGGAGCAGCGGCCCGCGGTTGTAGGTCGGCACCACGACGCTGAGACGCGGGGCGGCGCCGCTCACTCGATCCTCGGAGGCTCCGCCCGTCACGCGGTCTCCCTCCCCTTCCCGGCCAGGAGTGTCCGGAGCGCTCCCATGACGACACCGCGCTCCTGGCCGCCCAGCCCCAGCCAGACGGCGGGCCCGGCGTACAGGAGTCCGATCGTGGCCAGCATCAGCACGGCCTGTCCCCGATTCGCCGCCTGGACCCATGGCCGTCCGAGAAACGCCAGGGGGAGCAGGAGGACCGCCGGCAAGGCGCCGCGGACGAGGCTCGCGCCGATCGAGCGCGACAGGACGCCCGTGATGCGAGCCGCGGCCCGGAACATGAGCCAGCTGTCGAGGCTGACCCGCAGCAGCCAGGCCAGCGCCGCGCCCACGACTCCGAAGCGGGTGATGAGGAAGATGCCCAGGGGCACGTGGGCGATCAGCTCCAGGAGATGGTAGCGCGCGGTCAGGTCCGCGCGGCCCGCCGCATGAAGCAGGTGGTACGACGGCCAGGACAAGACGTTCACCAGGATGGCGACGGCGAGGATGCGCAGCGGAGTCGTGGCGTTGGCCGAGAAATCCGCCCCCATCCACACGGCCAGGATGGACGGAGCGTAGACGATCAGGAAGAAGACGGGGCCGAGCAGCATGACGAAGATGTAGCGCGTCGCGCGCCGCAGGGTCTCGCGCACGCCCGCGTGATCCTCCTGGGAGAGCAGTCGTGCCATGGCCGGGTAGATGACGGTGGCGAGGCTCGTCGGCACGATCGTGAGCGCCCCCGCCATGCTGTACGGCACGGAGTAGAAGGGGAGCCGGTCCACGGCGGAGAACGCGCCGATGAGGAACTTCTCGATCTGCTCCAGAAGCGGGTTCACGACCTGCGAGACGCTGATGTAACCGCTCACGCGGGCGATGGCGCGCAGGCGCGCGACCGTCCAGCGGACGGGGAACAGGTTGGGAAGGAGCCGCCACGACACCGCGAAATACACGAAGAATCCGGCGGCCTGTACGGCCAGGCTGCCGAGCATGACCCCGATGAGCCCGGCTCCCATGAGCACGAGCGCGACCGTCAGCACCGCGAGCAGGGCGCCGGTGGCGAGAGTGACACGGCTGATGATGTCGAACCGCTCCATGGCCGTGGCCACGGAGGAGGCGACGTTGCGCTGGAGCGCGATCACGAGACCCACGGCGCCGATGGCGAAGGCCTGGATCGCTTCCGGCTGGCGGGCCTCGGACACGTTGAGGGCGTGACGCACGAGAAGCGGCGCGCTGGCGGCGAGCAGGACCGCCCCCGCGATGCCCAGCGCGAGGTAGGCCAGCGTGGCCGTCCACAGGACCTCCACGAAGTCTTCCGGCTCGCCGCGCGCCCGGTGCCGGGCCAGCAGCTGCACGCTCGCGCGGCCCAGGCCGAGCTCCACGAATCCGAAGTAGCTCGTGGTGACGCCGACGAGGATCAAGATCCCGTAGGCCTCCAGGCCCAGGCCATGCACGATGATCGGGGAGGCGACGAGGTTGAAGGCCAGCACCGCGCCCTGGGCGATGAGCTGGTACCCGGCGTTGACGCTGATCCGCCCGCGGTCACTCACCTCGGGCCGAGGGGCGGATTCGGAGCCGCCCGGTCGAGATGCATGACGAACGCCTGTCCCTGCCCTCCGAACTCGAACAGGGGCTCGGCCGTGAAATGCGGATGCGAGTCCAGGAACTCGCGCATCGCCCGCCTCTCCCCGTGCTCGTCGGAGGCCTCGAAGCAGTTCCAATCGTCGAAGAGCAGGACGGATCCTTCCTGCAGGAGCTCCGCGAGGAACGCGAGGACCTGGGCCGCGGAGCTGTAGAGATCGCAGTCGACGAGGGCGACGGCCACCGGACGCATCGCGTACTTGGCCCGGAGAGCCGGGGTGAGCGAAGTGTCGTAGAAGCCTTCGATGAGATGGGTCCGGCTCCAATCCGTCCCGAAACGCGAGAGCAGCCGCTCGACCGTCGCCCGATCACAGGCGAAGTCGCTCTCCTTGAACTCGGCGCCACGGACATCCAGGCCGCGCGGCGGTGGCAATCCGCGAAAGGAGTCGAATCCGAAGAAGCGCATGCCGGCGAGGCCGTCGGCATTGGCCGCCTGCTGCGCCAACCAGAAGGTGAAGCCGCGGTAGACGCCGAACTCGTAGTAGTCGCCTTCGAGCCGCGATTCGGCGGCGCGGCGCAGGCCCGCGTGCACGGCCTCGGCCGTGGCCCACGACAGGTTCGTGAACCCGGATTTCCGGGAGGGGGGAATGAGCCAGTGCAGCAGCCGCCGTTCGAGGTGCAGGCGCCGCAGCGCGGCCGACATCGCCCGGTGCGCGACCCGGGGAACGTGGGGACGGATCCGCCAGGCCCACTCCTCCCGTATCGACTCTCGCAGCGTACGCAGGGGAGCGGTCATGCGCGGGCTCTTCGCCTCATCGTGATCGGGATGCGCACCACGCCGCGGTCATGGTAGCCCGAGTCCCGGCGCAGGCGTCGGGACCCGAGGGTCACGGAGGAGGCGAGCCGGCGATCGCGTTCGCCTGGTCGAGGAGCGCTTTGCTCTGGGGGTCGAGGGTCGTCGCGTAGCGGGCCACGGCCGCCGCCTCGTCCGGACGCCCTCGCGCCCCGATCGTCCACGCGGCGAGCAACCACCCTTCCGGATCCGCCGGGCGCAGCTCCAGGTATTCCCGTGCGCGGCGCTGCGCGAGCGACACGCGCAACGGGGCCGATCGAGCGTCCGCCTGGGTGGCCTTCAGGGCCGACGCCCGCGCCTCGCGCAGGAGCGGCCAGCCTTCGGAGCCGCGCGTGTAGACGACGAGGACCGCGAGCAGGGCGCCGACGAAAGCCCAGCGGCCGAGGCGGAGCCATTGGACGCTGCCCAGCGGCGCGGCGGCCAGCACGGCCAGGCTCACGAACATGACCGCGTTCGAAGGGATGCGCAGGTTGAAATCGACGAACCCGTGCACGGTCAGCGCCACCATCCCCGCCAGGGCGCCCGTGACGATCCCGCGCTGGACGCGATCGCGGTGGCCGCGACTGGCGGCGATGGACCTCACGAAGAGCAGGCCGAGGGCGGCTCCCGCCGCGAGGAGCGCCACCAGCCCGCCTTCGACCGCGATCTCGATCGGCTCGCTCTCGGGATGATTGACGCGGAAGAGTCCGGCCGTCGTCTTGAAGCGCGGGATCACGTCCGCGAAGGCGCCCAGGCCCTGGCCCAGGATCGGGCTCGCCATCCACGCATGGATCGCGTCCTTCCAGATGGCTATTCGATAGAGCGTCGAGTCGTCCCGGCTGCGCGCGATGCCCAGGAGCCGCTCGTGGACCTCGCCCGGCATGAGGAACACGATCGCGACGAGGACGGCGGCGAGCGCAACCGGCGCGACGACCTTGCCCAGCGAGCCACGATGACGCGCCGTCGCGTAGTCGAGGAAGGCGAAGGTGGCGATGCCGGAGAGGACGCCGAGCGCGCCGCCGCGGGAAAGCGAGAGGAGGACCGCCATGACCATGGCGGCGGAGGCGCCGAAGGCCACCAGCGCGTACGGGCTCGGCGCGGGAACGGCGGAGTCCGCGGCCTTCGCGTGCTGTCGCCAGAGGCCTCGGCCGAGGCCAAGGGCGAGCAGGGCGGGCATCTCGACGTAGCCCGCGAAGTGGTTCTTGTTCACGAACGGCCCGAAGGGCGACACCGTCGGCACGACGATGTAGCCGAAGAGGAGCGGGCCGAACACGGCTCGCGCCACGATGCCGTAAATGGCGACCAGGGTCCCCGCGGCCACCAGCGTCCAGGTGACGGCGGTCACTGTGCGCCGCCGTCCGAGGGCCGGAGCGGCGAGGGCAGCGAGGGCGAGAAGGGCTCCCGTCGCGGCCAACCATTCCGAAGTCGCCGCGGGATGGATGGAGATCGGACGCGCCTTCGACGTCAGCAGGCTCGCCGTGGCCGCCTCCTCCGGGTGCCAGACCGCCGCCGAGCCGGGAGCGAGGATCGCGTGCAGACCGGCGGGCAGGGGGATCAGATGGATGAATCCCAGGGCCACGAGGACCGCCACTGGCCCGAGCGGACCGTGGGAGAGGTGAAGGGCGCCGCGCCTTGCTTGTTCGAACGACACCGCGATCGCGGTGACGAGCGCGATCAGCGTCACGGCGCGAACGGCCCAGGGCTGAGTGCTACCGAAGGGCCAGGGCGCGAGGATGGCCAGCGCGATGAGTATCCAGAGTGCGATGCGCGCCGAGGAAGGAGCGGCCACGGGTTCCGCCAGGCGGCCCGGCTCCTCACCGGCCATTGGCGGGTGATTGTAGTCGAATGGTTTCTGACTATTAACGCGCCCTCATCCCTGTGGCGGCCTTTTGCGTCGGCCCTCGACTGGTCTGACCTCGCAGGAAATCGCGGCCAAAATCGGTCGATTGCCCTTTGCGCTGGTCCATTGAGACGGCGGCAAACCCTTTCTTTGGAACGTCGAACAGAGGCCCAGTGCGCAAGATCACCGCCCCTGTCCGTCCTCGACGCGTAAGGATGGACGCGATCATCCGAATTCGAATAAAGTGGGGCCGGGACGGTCATCCCCTCCTCGACCCCCCGAGCGGACAAAAACCCACGAGCCCCCTTGCAAATGGGCTTGAACTCGGGCAAAGTTGGCCCCTACTAGTCGAGGACTCCGATGAAGAGAGCAGCGAGCCTGTTACTGGCAACGTTCATGGCCGCACCACCGATGGATGTGGTGTCGGCTCCGGAGCTCGGAACGATCAAGGGGGCCGTCACCGTTTCGAGCCGTCCCATCAGTGGCATCTCCCTGGCGTTCGTCGACCTCGCTTCCGGAAACATCTATCGCGCGACCTCGGAAGACACGGGGTCGTTCCAGGCACGAGTTCCGGCGGGTCGCTACGTCCTCACTACCGAAAACGGGGCGGGTCTCGCGGTGGGCCGCGCTCCCTCGACGATCGCGGTTACCGCGGGACAGGTCGCGATGGCCGACGTGGACCTCTCGCCGATTCCGGGAGCGACGGTGGCGAGCCTGCAGGATCCGACGCCCGCGGGCGGACAATTGCCTTCTACGCCTGGAGCTCCGGCCAGCAGCACCGAGATCGTGCATGACCCGATCGGGTGTCTCGTCGCGGGCCAGTTCCCGCTCATCGATGCCCAGATCAATCCCGCGGCCAGCGTGGCGCGCGCGCGCGCGTACTTCAAGGCCGCGGGCTCCGAGGATTGGTACTACGTCGAGATGACGCCGGCCGAGGCGGGCTTCGTCGGCAAGCTGCCGCGGCCCAAGGTCGAAGCCAGCCCCATCACGTATTACGTCCAGGCCACGACGACGGAGTTCGGCGAGAACAAGACGGCGGAGATCGAGGCCATCGTGGTCGCCGAGGCCAAGGACTGCCCCTCGGACAAGAAGGTTGCCGCCATCGGGCCTCCCGGTGAGGTGACGGTCTTCTCGGCGGCGACGGGATCCGCGATTGCGCCGGTCGGGTTCGCGGCAGGTGGTTTGGCCCTCACGGCGGGTACGCTGGCGCTCGTACTCGGAGGCGCCGCCGCGATCGGCATCGGTACGGCCGTCGTCGTCAATGACACCACCACCACGACGTCGACCACCACCACCACGACCACGATCCCGGTGGTGACGCCGACCTCGTCGACGACCACGACCACTCTTCCGCCAACTCCGGCCCCTTCGCCGACGACTTGCCCGAATTGCCCGCCGGCGCCGGCCTTCTGCACGATCACCTGCTGAGGTCGACGGGTCCCCGCGGATGCCGCGCCGTTGCGGCATCCGCGTTATCGTCTTACACGCAGCCTTGAGTCGGCCGGGACGCGCGCGGCGCGTTCTCGTCTCGACCGTCGGTCACAGCGGATAGTCCTCGATGGTCCCTGAGGGTCCGCTGGAGCTGTCCCTCGTCATCCCTGCGTTCAACCAGCGGGCACGGACCACACGAACCGCCCAGCAGGCGCTACGTTGGCTTGGGGACCGATTCCCACAGCGATCCGAGCTGATCCTCGTCGATGACGGCAGCCGCGCGGAGGAGGCGCTGACGGCCGCAGACCTCTCCCCGGACGTCGTACTCGTACGCCACGATCGCAACCTGGGCAAGGGCGGGGCCATCCGGTCCGGCGTCGCGCGCGCCCGAGGCGCATACGTGGTCTTCACCGACTCGGACCTGCCGTTTTCACTCGAACCCATCGCGACCACCCTGGCCACCCTCCGCGCGGGCGCCGACGTTGTCATCGGCGATCGCCTCCACCCCGAGTCCTCCGCCACGGCCCCCGTCGGCCCGCTTCGCCGGCTCTCGAGCGCGGTGTATACCTGGCTCGTGAACCACGCGCTCGGCCTCGACTACGCGGACACCCAGTGTGGCTACAAGGGCTACCGCGCGGCCGCTGCCGATGTATTGTTCGGCCGCCTGAAAGTCACGAGCTTCGCCTTCGACGCCGAGCTGCTCCTGCGGGCCCAGGCCGCAGGCCTGCGTGTCGCGCGCCAGCCCGTCCGCCTGGTGCACAACGAGGATTCGTCCGTGAGCCTCCTCAAGCATGCGCCGGGCATGCTGTGGGACGTCGCCCGGCTGGCCTGGTGGCGGTACCGGCGCGCGCTTTGACGACCGCCCCCGCCGCCGGGAAACGCATCGGCGCCGCCGATGCGATCACGCTCCTCACGCTCCTCGCCGTCTGGGCGCTGCTCCTCTCCTATTTCCGGCCCTCGCTCCTGCTCCTCGACACCATGACCGCGGGCGGCGACACGCCGTCGTTCCACCATCCCATCGAACATCTGCGCGACGTGCTCCTGCCCTCGGGCAACCTCCAGGGGTGGGACCCGGGCAACTTCGGCGGGTACGCGCCTTACCGTTCCTATTTCCTTCCGCCCTCTCTCCTCATCGTCGCTTTGTCGTGGGTGATGCCGTTCAACGTCGCCTTCAAGCTCGTGACCGTCTTCGGCATCTTCCTGCTTCCCCTCGCGACGCTGCTGTGCCTGCGTGCGATGGCCTATCCATTCCCCATCCCGGCGATTGGCTCCGCGGCCAGCCTCCTGCTCCTCTTCAACCAGGGGAACTCGATGTGGGGTGGCAACATCCCGAGCACGCTTGCCGGCGAGTTCAGCTTCAGCCTCTCGTTCGGCCTCGCGGCGCTGTTCGTGGGCCTTCTCTACCGAGGCGTCGCGAGCGGACGTCACCGCGCCGGCCTGGCGGTCCTGCTGGCCCTCGTCGGCCTCTGCCACCCGGTCACCTTCATCAGCGCCGCGGCGGCGGGTCTCTACTTCCTGCTGGACCCATCGACGGTCCGCCGCAACTTCGTCTACCTCGCCTGGCTCTACGCCGCGGCCGCGCTGCTCATGGCCTTCTGGCTCGTCCCCCTCGTCGCGGGCCTGCCCTACGCCACGTCGATCCACTGGGAATGGCAGTTCCAGTCGTGGCTGGACGTGGTCCCGCCGCTCCTCCTGGTACCGGCGGCCCTGACCATCGTCGACGTGATCCGCCTCATCCGTCATCGAGAGGCCCGGGGGCCCGGGCACTACCTGCTCTTCAACCTTCTCGTGAGCGCGGCGGCCTTCTGCGCGGCGAACAGCGTGGGTGTGCCCGACATCCGATTCATTCCCTTCGCGCAGTTCCTCTTGGTCCTCCTTGCGCTTGATCTCCTCTCCACGTTCCTGCCCCGGCTGCCCGCTTCGGGACTGATCGGCGTCGCCCTCACCGCGGCCACGCTCGGATTCGTGCAGGTCAACGCGGGCTACATCCCGAACTGGGTGCGGTGGAACTACGAAGGCATCGAGCGGAAGACGCCCTACGGCTTGCTCCAGCACCTCATGGCCGCCCTGGAGGGGACGCTGGCCGATCCACGCGTCGCCTACGAGCACTCGCCGAGCCACGACGCCTTCGGCAGCATGCGGATCTTCGAGAGCCTGCCCCGCCTGGCCCACCGGGCGACCCTCGAAGGCGTCCTCCTGCAGACGGCGGTCACGGCACCGTACGTGTATTACATCCAATCGCTCGTTTCCGCGCAGGGGACGAGCGTCATCCCCGGCTATTCCTATCCGGACTCCGATCCGGTGCGCGGCACGGCGCGCCTCGACCTGTTCAACGTGCGCGACTTCCTCGCCCTGTCGGACAAGGTCAAGGCCGCCCTCGATGGCGATCGTCGCTGGACGCGCCTCTTCGCCCTCGAGTCGTACGTGATCTATCGCCGTACGGAGGCGCCGGCGGGATACGTACGCGTCCCGAAGTTCCGTCCGGTGCTGCTCGAGACCGAAAACTGGAAGAAGGACTTCCACCGCTGGTTCGACAAGGACGACCTCCTCGACATCCCGTTGGTGGCGGCGCGTACGGTGCCGGCGGCGGCCCGCGGGTTCTTCCCCCTGTCCGCGAAGTCTCCGACCGACGTCCCGCGCGTGCCCGAACGGTTGAATTGCGCGGTCAAGGAGAAGCTCTCCTCCCAGGAGATCGAGTTCACGACGAGCTGTCCCGGCGTGCCCCACTACATCGCCGTCGCCTATCATCCGAACTGGCGCGTGGACGGCGCGTTCGGCGTCTTCCTGGCCAGTCCTTCGTTCATGATGGTCGTGCCGCAACAGCCCGTCGTGCGCCTGCGCTTCGGGCGCTCCGCCACGGATTGGATGGGTATCCTGGCCACGCTCGCCGGCATCGGACTCTGCTTTGCGATGCCGAGATCGTCCGCAGAGATTTCACCGGGCTTGCCGCCGCTCGCCGCCGACGGATATCGGCGCGCGATGCGCGCCCTGATGGCCATGGCGTTGGTGGTGATCGCGGCGAGCATCGTGCGCAAGGTCGGATCGCAGTACTTCGCCCGCCGCGCCTGGCAAGCGTTCCAGACCCAGGACTTCGCGCAGGCGCGCCGCGACTACGATCGGACGCTTCTCTTCGGCCGGGGCTACGCGTCGTCGGTGGACGCCATGTTCTGGCGGGCCTCGAGCCTCTTCCGCATGGACAACTGCGCGGCCGCCATCCCCGGATACGAGGAGCTGATTGCCAAGGCGCCCGAGAGCGTCTTTGCCCCTGAGAGCCAGTACCAGATCGGCATCTGCCTCGCCCGTCTTGGGCAGCATGGATCCGCGGCGGCCGCATTCCAGCGCACCGTCGAGCGATACGAGCACAACCGATGGTCGGATGCAGCCGCGGATCGCTTGCGGGAGATCCACGCTCCCGCGCCGGTGCAGCGATGACTCGCGTGCTGGTCACGGGCGGAACGGGGTTCATCGGCTCCGCGCTCGTGCCGCGCCTCGTCGCCTCGGGATACGTCCCTCGGCTACTCGTGCGCTCTTCCCCGGCGGTCCCGGCGCCCGCGCCGATCGAGGTGAGGATCGGGGACGTGACGGACGTCGATACGCTCCGTCTCGCTCTCGAGGATGTTCCCGCGGTGATCCACATGGCCGCGGCCACGTCGGCCGGACGTCTCGATCCGGCGGTCGCGTATCGCGTCAACGTCGGCGCGGCCTCGGCGCTGGTGGAGGCGTGCCGATCGGCAGGGGCTCGCCTCATCGTCCTGAGCACCCAGCACGTGTACCTGCCCGCGCCCGGACTCTACGGGCGCACCAAGCGGATGGCGGATCGCATCTTCCTGGAGTCCGGCGTGCCCGTCACGATCCTGCGGCCCAGCCTCGTCTACGGTCCGGGCTCTCGCGGCGTGTTCGTGCGCCTGGCGACCCTCGTCGGCAAGCTGCCCGTCATCCCCGTGATCGGGCCGGGACAGTGGCGCATGCGGCCCCTCTTTCTCGACGACCTCGTCGATGTGATCCTGGCCGTGCTCGCGCGGCCGGAGCTCGCGGGGCGGATCTACGACGTGGGCGGGCCCGACGTCGTCACGTACGATGAGCTGCTGTCCGCGATCTGCCACGCGATCGGCCGGCGATGCCGGACGGTCCACCTGCCGCTCGGCGTGTCCTTCGCGCTGGCCTGGATCCTGGAGAGACTGCTGCCCACGCCACCACTGACGACCGACAACGTCCGCGGCGCCGTTCGCGACGCGCAGTGCGATCCTCGCGCTCTCGAACGCGACCTGCGGCCCCGCTTGACTCCGTTGATCGAGGGCTTGAGCCGATCGGGCCTTTCGCCATCACATGCCTGACGCCCGGCCGCTTCGGTGCGCCGTGATCGGCGCCGGCCGCATGGGCATGGTCCACGGCCACCTGCTCCAGGTGTATCGCGGGACGGAGCTGGTCGGGTTCGTCGACCCGCAACGCGGGG
>Ga0207648_10000200_pt1 | contig 63445 bp, 55 predicted proteins | sample KBSMisM32_FD_184310 | JGI IMG/M metagenome (GOLD analysis project Ga0207648, IMG submission 184310) | Miscanthus rhizosphere microbial communities from Kellogg Biological Station, Michigan, USA - KBS Miscanthus M3-2 (SPAdes) (version 2) | ecosystem: Host-associated > Plants > Roots >...
GGCAACGGCTCTGATCACCGGCGTGGGCTCGCTCACCATCGGCTCGAGCGGCGCTTACACCTTCACCCCGGCGGCGAACTACGCGGGTGCCGTACCGGCGGCGACCTACACGGTCTCCGACGGCCACGGCGGCTCCGACAGCTCCACGCTCCAGGTGTCGATCACTCCGGTGAACGATGCTCCGGTCATTACGGCCGGCGCCACGGCGGTCTCGGTGGCGGAGAACACCACGTCCATCCTCACCACCATCGCGGCCACGGACGTCGACGGAGATACGGTGCAGTTCTCGCTCACCGGCGCGGACGCGCTCCGCTTCACCATCAACGCGGCCGGTGAGCTCCGTTTCAACTCGGCGCCGGACTTCGAGGCGCCGGCGGACGCGGGCGGCAACAACGTCTACGACGTCACCGTCGTGGCGAGCGACGCCGGCGGGCTGAGCGACACGCGTGCCGTGGCGGTCACGGTCACCGATGTGAACGAGGCGCCGGTCATCACCTCGAACGGCGGCGGCGATTCGGCCGCGATCTCGGTGGCGGAGAACTCGAGCGCGGTGACCACGGTGACGGCGACCGCGCCGGCCCCCGGGGTGACGCGCGTGTTCTCGATCGTCGGCGGGTCCGATTCCGCCCGCTTCACGATCAACGCCGCGAGCGGGGTGCTGTCGTTCGTCGCCGCGCCGGACTTCGAGGCGCCGACGGATGCCGGCGCCAACAACGTCTACGACGTCGTGGTGCAAGTCGCCGACGGAGCGTTTACCGATACCCAGGCCCTGGCGGTCACCGTCACCAACGTGGCGGGCGTGACGACCAACGGGACGCCGGGCAACGACACGCTCAACGGCACTGCGGAAGAGGACCGGCTCAACGGTCTTCTCGGCAACGACACGCTGAGCGGCGGCGCGGGAGATGACACGCTGGACGGCGGCCTGGGCAGCGACTCCATGGCCGGCGGGCTGGGCAACGACACCTACCAGGTGGAAGCTGCCGGCGACATCGTCTCGGAGGCCGCGGGCCAGGGCCGTGACACGGTTCGCACCACGCTCACCAGCTACACGCTCGGCGCCAACGTCGAGGACCTCACCTACACCGGCACTTCCAACTTCACCGGCACCGGCAACGCCGAGAACAACTTCATCACCGGCGGCGCGGGCGTGGACAACCTGAGCGGCGGCACCGGCAACGACACGCTGAACGGCGGCGCGGGCGGCGACCTGCTGGCCGGCGGCGCGGGCGACGACACGTACTACGTCGACTCGGCGGGTGACGTGGTGAACGAGCTGGCGCAGATCGGCATCGACACGGTGCTCACCACGCTCAACAGCTACACCATCGGCAACAACGTGGAGAACGTGACGTTCATCGGCAGCGGCAACTTCAGCGGCACCGGCAACTCGTTCGCCAACCTGATGATCGGCGGCGCCGGCAACGACACGCTGAGCGCGGCCAACGGCAACGACCGGCTGAGCGGCGGGGCGGGCAACGACACGATGGACGGGGGCGCGGGCAACGACGTGTTCCTGTTCGGCGCCGGCTTCGGCAACGACCGCATCAACGGGTTCGACGCCGTGGCCGAGACTGCCGGGGCCCAGGACAAGCTCGACTTCTCGGCGCTCGACATCACGTTCGCCGACCTGGCCATCGCCATGGTGGGGGTGGACACGGTGGTGAGCTACGGGGCGGACAGCGTCGTCCTGGCCAACGTCAACGCAACGCAGATCGACGCCACGGACTTCATCTTCACGACATGAGCGGCGAATTACCTAGGTCCCCCCGGGGTGAATGGGGTGTTCACCCCAGGGGCGGGCGGGGGCCGCGCTAATACGATTCGCAACGTTCGAGGGGGGAGAAGCTAGATGCACCTGCTGAAACACCGCTGGAGCCGGCTGGCTCGCAACGCCTGGCGCAATCGCCAGGAAATCATCGCCGCGCGCCTGTCGCGGCGCGACCTGCTCAAGCTCGGCGTGCTGTCGGGCGCGGGCTACCTGCTCGCCAAGCACGGCCTGAGCACCCGCGCCTACGGCTCGGAGATCTACAGCCCGCCGACGCAGGCATTCGTCGACCCGCTGCCGATTCCGCCGGTCAAGCGGCCGCTCGCCAACGGCGCCGCCGACCTGACGCCCTTCCCCACCATCGTGCCGAACAACGCCGGCGGCGAAGGCCGCACCCGGCCGCACCAGGCGTTCACCACCTACCCGTCCAAGTTTTCCTGGCCGCCGGCCAAGGTGTTCGAGGTGCGCCAGCGCGAGGCGCTGGTCAACGTCTCGCCCGACCTGCCGCAGCAGCGCTTGTGGGGCTTCGACGGCAATGTTCCGGGCGTCACCTATTACGCCAAGTACGGCGAGGGCGTGCTGGTGCGTAACCGCAACGAGCTGCCTGCGGATAACGGCGGCTTCGGCATCCAGCACGTCTCGACCCATCTGCACAACGGCCATACCCCGTCCGAGAGCGATGGCTTCCCGGGCGACTACTTTCCCAACCCGGACGTCGCGGCGATCGCCAATGCCTCGTTCTACGACCATCACTATCCGAACGTGCTCGCCGGCTTCAGCGTCGCGCCGACCGCGCCCAACGGCGACCTCAACGAATCGCTGAGCACGCTCTGGTACCACGACCACCGCGTCGGCTTCACCGCGCAGAACGTCTACAAGGGCCTGGCGGGCTTCTACTTCCTCTACAACCACCTGGACAGCGGCGACGAGACCACCGGCTTCCGCCTGCCCGGGGTGCGCGACCCGAACGACTTCTACGCGCCGGTGCAGTACGACATCCCGCTGATGCTGAACGACAAGCTGTTCGACCCGGAGTCGGGGGCGATGTTCTTCGATCTGTTCAACCGCGACGGCATCATCGGCGACAAGTTCCTGGTGAACGGCAAGATCCAGCCGTACTTCGAGGTCGAGCCGCGGCGCTACCGCTTCCGCATCCTCGACGGCGGGCCGTCGCGCTTCTACCAGCTGTTCCTCACCGACCAGGACACCAACACCGCGATCCCGTTCTGGCAGGTGTCGAACGACGGCAACCTGCTGCCCAAGCCGCTCAAGGTGAACAACCTGGTGCTGGCGGTGGCCGAGCGCGCCGACATCGTGGTCGACTTCAGCCAGTGGGCGGGCAAGACGCTCTACCTCGAGAATCGCCTCAACCAGTCGGACGGCAAGGGCCCGGACGCCAACATCGGCCTGCCGATGGCGACCGCGCCGGCGGGACAGGGCCAGTTCCTGCTGCAGTTCCGCGTCGGCACCGGCGCGGTCGACGACCGCAGCCTCGACCTCGAGACCAACCCGAACGTCGCGTACTACGCGCTGCCGTCGCGCCCGCTGCCGCGCATCAGCCGCTCGTTCCGCTTCGAGCGCGAGCTCGACCAGTGGGTGGTGAACGGCAAGCCGTTCCCCGACAGCGCCGACGTGGTGCACTTCCGCGTGAAGAAGAACAGCGCCGAGCAGTGGACGATCTGGAACACCTCGGGCGGCTGGATGCACCCGATCCACATCCACTTCGAGGAGTTCCGCATGATCACGCGCAACGGCGTCACCATCGCGCCGGGCAACGTCGAGTACTCGCGCAAGGACGTGATGCGGCTGCAGCACGGCGAGAGCAACGTGGCCGCGTGGCGCTTCCGCGACTTCGAGGGCCGCTACCCGATCCACTGCCACAACACGATCCACGAGGACCACGCGATGATGATGCGCTTCGACATCGACGCCACCGGCGACACCAAGACGGTGCCGTGATGAGCAAGTCGAGCCGCGAAGCGATCCGCAAGCGCTACCTGCCCGACGTGATGGTGCAGACGCACGAGGGCAAGGCCGCGCTGTTCTACGAGGACCTGGTCAGGGACAAGATCGTGGTCTTCAACTTCATGTACCTGAGCTGCGAGGACACCTGCCCGACCACGCTGCACACGCTGATGGACGTGCACACGCTGCTGCGGCCGCGCATCGGCAAGGACCTCTTCATGTACTCGATCACGCTCGACCCCGAGCGCGACAGCGTGGCATTGCTGAGGAAAGAGGCGCGCAGCCACGGCGTGCGCCCGGGGTGGCTGTTCCTGCGCGCCGCGCCGCAGGACACCGAGCTCTTGCGCCGCAAGCTCGGCTTCGTCAGCAGCGATCCGAAAGTCGACGCCAACAAGTCGGCGCACGCGGCCATGGTGCGCTTCGGCAACGAGCCGCGGCAGCTCTGGTCGATGGTCGCGGCGTCCGCTTCGCCCGAAGCGATCGCGCGCGCGATCCGCTGGGTGGTATGAGGCAGGCGCTCGCCCTCCTGCTGTGCGTGGCGACCGGCCTTGCCCAGGCGCAAGGCCTGGGGGAAGTCGCCCTCGCAGCGGAGGGCGATGCGCCGGGCGGACCGGAAGCGCTCGCCTTCGACGGGCGCCATATCTGGGTTGCGCGGCCATTCGCCGACGCGGTGGCGAGGATCACCGCGACGAGCGGCGCGCCCGCCGGCAGCTTCAGCGTGGAGCGCCCCGGCGCGGTGCTCTACGCGCTGTCCGCCGTCTGGGTCGCCAATACGCGCGCCAACAGCGTGCTCAAGCTCAGCCCCTTTGACGGCAAGGTGCTCGGCACCTACCCCGTCGGCAGTGTGCCGGCGGCGATGGTGTCGGACGGCGAGCACCTCTGGGTGGCCAACAGCGGCAGCAACAGCGTGATGAAGCTCGACCGCAACGGGCGCAAGCTGCTCACGGTCGGCACCAAGGCGCGCCCGCTGGCGCTCGCGTTCGACGGCGCGAACGTCTGGGTGGCGAACAACAAGGCGCGCAGCATCATGAAGCTGCGCGCGAGCGACGGCGAGGTGCTCGGCGTGTTTCCCGCGGGCGACGGGCCCGCGGCGCTCGCGTTCGACGGCGAGAGCATCTGGGTGGCGAACTACTTCAGCGGCAACGTGATGAAGCTGCGCGCCGCCGACGGCGCCGCGCTCGGCACGTTTCCGACCGCGGACGGCGCCGCCGGCCTCGCGTTCGACGGCCACAACCTGTGGGTGACGAGCACGAGCACCAACCGCGTGATGGCGCTGCGGCGCGACGGCTCGCTGATGGCGACCTACGCCACCGGCCAGCGCCCGCACCAGGTGGTGTTCGACGGCATCAACATCTGGCTCGCCAATTCCGCGAGCGACTCGGTGTCCTCCACCGCGCTGGGGTGGCGATGAACAAGCTCTGGCAGGAGCTGCGGCCGCTGCTCGGCAGCCTCGCCGGGCTGTCGTTCTTCATCAACCTGCTCTATCTGGTGCCCGCGGTCTTCATGATGCAGGTGTTCGACCGCGTGCTGCCGAGCAACAGCCAGGAGACGCTGCTCGTGCTGCTCGGCGGGACCATGGTTGCCCTGCTGCTGCTCCTGCTGATCGATTACGTGCGCTCGCGCCTGCAGCAGCTGCTCGGCGCCCTGATCGAGGAGCGCCTGTCGCCGCCGGTGGTGAGCGCGGTGGTCGCGGCCGCCGCGCGCGCCGGCCAGGGCGGCGCCTCGGACGGTGTGCGCGACGTCACCGCGCTGCGCACCATGTTTTCCGCCAACGGACTGATCGCGCTGTTCGACGCGCCGTGGGTGGTCTTTTATGTCGCCGTGATCTGGGCGTTCCATCCGGCGCTCGGTATCGGCGCCGCGCTCGCCGCAGCCGTGATGCTCGCCCTCGCCTGGCTGAACGACCGGCTGAGCCGGCGCAGCCTGGAGCAGGTACAGAAGGAAGGGCGCCGCGCCACGCAGTACGTCGAGAGCTCGCTGCGCAATGCCGAAGTGCTGCAAGCGCTCGGCATGACCGAGGACCTGCTCGAGCGCTGGCGCGCGCTCCAGGGCCGCATCGCCGCCGAGCAGACAAGCAGCGGGCGCACCACAGTCGCCTTCACTGCCGGCACCAAAGCCCTGCGCCAGGTGATCCAGATCGTCATGCTTTCGCTCGGCGCCTACCTGGTGCTGAGCCAGCTCGCCTCGCCCGGCGTGATGATCGCCACCACCATCCTGCTCGGGCGCGCGGTGCAGCCGGTCGAGCAGCTGGTCGGCAGCTGGCGCATGCTCGCCGACGCGCGCGCCGCGTACCGCCGGCTGCTCGAGCTCTCCGCGCTGTTCGAGCGCGACGATCCGCGCCTGGCGCTCCCCAAGCCCGCCGGCGGGGTGAGCGCCGAAAGCATCCTGTACCGCGCCCAGGGCAGCGAGAAAGCCATCCTCTCGGGCGTCGGCTTCAGTCTGAATCCGGGGGAAGCCATGGCGATCATCGGCCCGAGCGCGGCCGGCAAATCCACGCTCGCGCGGCTGATCACCGGAATCTGGGCGCCGACCACGGGCTGCGTGCGCCTCGACGGCGCCGACGTCGCGACCTGGCCGCGTGCGGCGCTCGGCCCGTGCATCGGCTACGTGCCGCAGGACGTGGAGCTGTTCGACGGCAGCGTGGCCGACAACATCGCGCGTCTGGGCAAGGTCGATCCCGAAAAGGTGGTGGCCGCGGCGAAGCGCGCCAACGCGCACGAGCTGATCCTCGGCCTGCCGCAAGGCTACGACACGCAGGTGGGGCCGCAGGGCTCGCGCCTCTCGCCCGGCCAGCGCCAGCGCGTCGCCCTCGCCCGGGCGCTCTACGGCGACCCGAAGCTGCTGGTGCTGGACGAGCCGAACTCGAACCTCGACGGCGACGGCGAGGCCGCGCTCGCGCAGGCGCTGAGCGCGGTGCGCAAGGAAGGCGTCACCGCGATCGTGGTCACGCACCGCCCCTCGCTCATCGCGCACGTCGACAAGATCCTGGTGCTCGCGGCGGGACGCGTGCAGCAGTACGGGCCGGCGGCGCAGGTGATGAAGGCCATGCAGCAGCAGGCGCAGGCCGCGGTCTCGGCGAAGGCGGCATGATGGATACGGCATCCCACGCAAGACGTCTGGTGCGCGCCGGCTGGTGGATCGTGCTCGGCGCGGTGCTGCCGCTCGGCGCCTGGATGGTGCTCGCGCCGCTGTCGATGGCGGTGGTCGCGCCGGCCTTCGTCAAGGTGGACCTCAACCGGCGTCCGGTGCAGCACCTCGAAGGCGGCATCGTGCGCAGCGTGCTGGTGCGCGACGGCCAGCGCGTCGGCGCGGGCGAGCCGGTGCTGATCCTGGGCGACGTCAGCGTCGATGCCGAGCGCAATCGCCTGACCTATCGCGCCGAAATCGAGCGCGCCGGCATCGCCCGGCTCGACGCCGAGCAGGCGCGCGCTGCCACCCTGAGCTTCCCGGCTTCGCTGCTCGCCGTCGCGAAACGCGACGTGCGCGTGCAGGAAGCCCTCGCCAAGGAACACTCGCTGTTCCGCACGCGGCGCGACGCGCTCACGAGCGAGACCGGGCTGCTCGAGGCACAGCGCGCGCGCATCGAGCAGGAAAGCGTCGCGCTGCGCGAGCAGATCGCGCAGGTGCAGGCCTCCCTCAACCTGCAGAAAGGCGAGCTCGACCAGCAGCGCAAGCTGCTCAAGGACGGCTTCATCTCCGCCTCGCGCCTGGCGCAGGTCGAGGCGATCGTCGCCGACTACGCCTCGAAGCTGGAGGAGCGCCGCTCGGAGCTGGCGCGCGCCGGGCAGCGCCTGGGCGACGTCGACCTGCGCGCCAAGGCGCTGGTCAACGAATACGTGAAGAGCGCGAGCGACCAGCTCAAGGCGGCCGCCGCGCGCCTCGGCGAGATCGAGCAGGAGCTGCGCAAGTCCGAGGACGCCGCCGCACGCCAGGTGGTCACCGCGCCCGCCGCCGGTGAAGTGATCGATCTGAAATTCACCTCGCCCGGCGCGGTGGTGCGCGCGGGCGAGCCGATCGCCGATATCGTGCCGGTGGATGCCGCGCTGGTGCTCGAAGCGCACCTGCGGCCGGAGGACGTCAGCAACGTGCGCCTCGGCCAGGCGGCGCGCATCAAGTTCACCGCCTACAAGTACCGCAACCTGACCATGGTGGCGGGCAAAGTCAGCTACGTGTCAGCCGACCGCCTGCTCGACAAGGCGAACAACGCGCCCTATTACAGCGTGATGATTACCGCGGACGCGCAGTCGGTGCAGGGCGCGGGCGAGCTGCAGGTGCAGGCCGGCATGCCGGCCGAGGTCTACATCGAGGGAACCACCCAGACCCCGTTTCAATATCTCGCCGAACCGGTGCTCTCGACCATCCGGAAGGCGGGACGCCAGCTCTAGCCGGCGGCGGCGCGATGCTTGAGCGCCCTAGCATCGGCTAGTCAAAAGGTACACGGCGCGGAACTTTTTGCTTGAGCGCTGCCTGAGCGCTCAAGCAGCCTCAGGCGCGAGATTTCCGCCAGCGCGCTGCGGCAGCCTTGGCAGCGATCTCGGCGCGGCGTGCCACCGACAGGCTGGCCGCGCGCGCGCGGCCGCCCTTGAGGCCGCCCATGCGTCCCAGGGCCACCGCGGCAGGGTTCTTCACCTTCGCAAGCCTGGCCGCGCCCATCGCCTTGGCGACGATCAAGGTCGCGGGATAGATCGCCTCCACCGCGCCCTGCACCATCTTGGCGGTGACCGGTCCGGCATCGTTGCTTGAGCGCTTTAGCATGGCGGCGAAATCCAAGGTTGGAAAAACAACGAGGGCGCAAGCATTTGCCGCGCCCTCGTCGTCGGGACTGCTAGAGGCCGAGCGGCCTAGGGCTGTCCGTTATCGCACGCCGCCTCGAGCCCGGCCTGCAGCTGCAGGTTCTGCGGGTCGAACGCGAGCACCAGCACCGAGTGGAAGTTGTCGTCCAACCCGGCGCGCGCCACCTTCTTGAACTGCAGGATCTCGATCGCAAAGGGGTCGATCTCGAGGTCCTGCTGGCCGGGGGCGGACACCGTATAAGGCTGCGCCGGCACCAGCGGGTTGATCGGCGCCAGCGTGTTCAGGCCCGACAGGGTGGTGGCCTCGGCGAACTGCAGGCGCAGGCGCCCGTCCGGCATCAGCCAGACGCGCTGCTGCAGGTTGGTGCTGCCGGTGAAGGCGATGGCTTCCAGCGCCGTGGTGCAGGGATTGTCGAGAACCGCGGCCAGCGGAACCGTGGCCGTCACGTCGAGCAGCAGCGTTTGCGCCACCGCCGGGACGGCGCTCGAGAGCAGCGCCGCGGCTAGAAAGGTCCGGAAAATCTTGATCATAGGTCGGCCTGTGTCGTCCTGGAGGTTGATCAGTCTTCGTTCGGGCCGCGCGGCGAGCCGTCGCGGTTTGAGCAATGCTCGTCCGGCGTCGCGTCGGGCTTGATCGGCACGCCGTTTCGGGTTTCGCTCCTGGTTGTGACCACAAAGCGGCTGGCGCACGCGCGGATGTTGGTCGGGCTGCAAGTGCCGGGAAACTTCTGCGGCTGACCCTGTTCCCGGTTGAAGATCTTGATGCGGGACTCGCCGGGCCGGGTGCGGATCACCGTGGTGTTGTCGAGCGCGATGTTGTAGCGCACCAACGTGACGTCGCCGATGCCGAAGCCGTCGCCGCGGGTCCGCGTGCGCTGCTCCTGCTTGTCCCCTTGGTCCTTGGTGCGCGTTTCGGTGCGCAAGATGCCGCAGCCATTGGGATTCACGTTCGGGTCGCACTGGATGAACTCCTCGATCCGGTCGCCTTCGCCCATGGTGGCCGGGTTCTTCACGCACGGATTGCGCATGTTGGCGAACCATTGTTCCTTGGTTTCCTGGCGGGTCTGGTCGTTGTCCGCGAAGGCGGGCGCGATGCTGCTCAAAGCCAGAATGGCAGCGCAGGGCCAGTGCAGCCACGAGCGCTCGGGTTCACTACCGGAATGCATGGGTCTCTCCGCTTGTCAAGTGGTTGGGCATTGCGGCGGGAGCACCAGCAAATACCGGACCTGAAAAGCTAGGGGGAAACGGCGACAGGGTTGCGGATCGGCGTCACCCTTTCGGGCACACCGATTGCAGCCCGCGGTGCTTTTCTAGCGGGTGACGAGCGAGTTCTGGATCGCGAAGCTGGTGAGCTCGGCGGTGTTGTGCAGGTCGAGCTTGCTCATCAGGTTGGCGCGGTGCTTCTCCACCGTCTTCACGCTGACGAACAGGTAGGCGGCGATGTCGCGGTTGCGCTGCCCCTCGGCGATCAGCTTGAGCACCTGCTTCTCGCGCGCGGTCAGCGTGTCCGAGCGCGCGCGCATGCTGCCTTCGGCCGCGTCGCGCTCGAGGTAGCCGGCGACGATGCGGTCGGCCACCGCCGGGCTGATGAAGGTGCGGCCGCGCATCACGCTGACGATCGCGATCAGCAGCTCGGCGCGCGCCGCGTCCTTCAGCAGGTAGCCGCTGGCCCCGGCCTGCAGCGCGGCGCGGATGTGCTCCTCGGTCTTGTGCATGGTGAGCACCAGCACGGTGATGTCGCTCGCGCGGCGCTTGAGCTCGCGGATCGCGCTCATGCCGTCCATGTGCGGCATGGCGAGATCCATCAGCACCAGGTCGGGCTTGAGCAGGCTCGCGAGGCGCACCGCGTCGCGTCCGTTGTCGACCGCGCCGACCACCTCGAACTCGGGCTCGGCCTCGAGCAGCGAGCGCAGCCCTTCGCGCATGATGGTGTGGTCGTCGGCGATCACGATGCGGGTGCGGTCTCCGAGCCGGCGCGCATCGGCGCGCGGCGCCTCGTCCTCGAGGCGTTCGGTTGCGCTGACGTGTTCCGTGGCGACGGTGGTTTCGGTCATTTTCTCCCCCTTGCATTGCGTGGCGCGCGATAGATCGGCCAGCTCACCGCCACCGTGGTGCCGTTGCCCGCCTCCGAGCTGAGCGAGAAGCGGCCGCCGGTGACTTCGGCACGCTCGCGCATGGTCGCGAGCCCCAGCCCGCCGCGCTTCTTGCCGCGCGCGCGCGCGTCGCAGCCGGCGCCGTCGTCCTGCACCTGCAGCTCGAGCTGGCGCTCGCGGCGGCGCAGGACGAGCGATACGCGCCGCGCACCGGAGTGCGAGACGACGTTGTGGAAGGCTTCCTGCACGATGCGGTAGATCGCGGTCTTGAGCGGCGCCGCGATCTCGCCCTCGTCGACGTCGACCAGCGTCTTGAGGTCGATGTGGCCGTAGATCGCGCTGAACTCGCGCGTGAACCAGCCGAGCGTGGGCAGGATGCCGAGGTCGTCGAGCGTCGAGGGGCGCAGGTCCATCGAGATGCGGCGCACCTCGTCGATCACCGACTGCATGCGTCCCGCGAGCTGGTGCAGCGTGCGCGCCGTGCGCGGGTCGGCGCCGAGCTGCGCCTCGCAGGTCTCGAGCTCGAACTTCACGCCGCCGAGCGCCTGGCCGACGCTGTCGTGCAGCTCGCGCGCGATGCGCTGGCGCTCGAGCTCCTGCGCCGCGACCAGCTGCGCCGACAGCAGGCGCATCTCGCTCTCCGAGTGGCGCAGCGCGTTCGCGCGCGCGGTGATGTCGAGCATCACCGATAGCACGCCGAGCAGCTTGCCGTCGCTCGCCTCGACGCGCTCGCTGCAGACCTCGACCACCAGCGGGCGGCCCGCCTTGGTGCGCAGCTCGGCCTCATAGCGCTGTTCCTGCCGCGCGTTGATTTCGCCGAAGTAATGCGCGGCGCGTTTTCCGATCAGCTCTTCGCGCGCGCGGCCGAGCATCTGGCAGGCGCCGTCGTTGGCGTAGACGATCTCGCCGTCGCGGCCGAAGAGCGCGATGCCTTCGAGCATCGCCTCGCTCAGGCGTCCGAGCACCAGCTTCAGGCGCCGGTTCGACGCCGCGGCGGTTTCTCCCGCGAACAGCGCGCGCAGCGCGCTGCGCAATGAGGGGCTGGCCGTGCGCGGCTTGCGCCGCGCAACGCGCGGCATGGCGGGCTGGATGAAGCCGGCGGTGTCGAGCGAGCGCAGCGCCCGCGCGATGAGCGCGATCCGGTCCACCTGCACCGTGGCTTCGTTACTGGACATTTCTCCCCCCCGGGAGGCCAAGCTGCTTGCGTCTGTCGCACGTCTCGTGACATGCGGTGTAAGGGTTTACCCTACTGGGGGGAATCTTACTACGCGTCAACAACAGCCAAGGACAAATCACACTCTCTCACACTCGTCGTCGGGCATGCCCGACGCTTTCGGTACGGACAAACGGGTAAAAATGTCCAGCCGAAATACGTAGTTCGCCCCAGCGCCACCCCCTGGCCGCGCTCCTACGATGGCGCGAAATGAAAAATGCGCCGCAGAGGGTGGAATCCGGGCCGGTCGCCGACGCGGCACTGCGCACGCGCGTGCTGATTGCCGACGACCAGAGCATCCTGCGGGAGGGAGTGCGCGCGCTGCTCGAAGGCGAGCGCGGGCTGGAGCTGATCGGCAGCAGCATCACGCCCGCCAGACCGGACGTCGTGCTGATGGATCTGTCGCTGCCCGAGCAGCAGGGCCTCGAGGCCATTCGCGAGATCAAGCGCCGCTGTGTCGGCACCAGGGTGCTCGTGCTCTCGCTGCACGACACGCCGCAGTCGCTGCGCGCGGCGCTCGACGCCGGCGCTGACGGCTACCTGCTGAAGGGCGCGTCGCGCGCCGAGCTGGTACTCGCGATCGCGGTGGTGCTGCGCGGCACGCTGTTCGTCAGCCCTGCGCTCGGGCGCCGGCCGGCCGAGCCTGCGCTCGACAGGCTCACCTTGCGCGAGCGCCAGGTCCTGAAGCGCATCGCCGAGGGCGCGCGCAATCGCGAAATCGCCCAGGAGCTCGCGCTGAGCACCAAGACCGTGGAAAAGCATCGCTCGAAGCTGATGCGCAAGCTCAATCTGCGCAATATCGCCGCGCTGACCAGCTTCGCCATCGCCCACCGCATTACTTCACTACCGAGTCGATCACCACGCTGACGCCTTTGGCGTCGTTCGTCACCGGCGCCGACAGCCCCTGAAGATCGCCGGCCTGCGCCGTAGGCTGGCCGCTTTTCGAGATGCGCGCACCGACCACGACGCGCGGGTGGGCGGACAGGTTCATGCCGGGCGCCATCGCCATCGAGTCGTCGAGCGCGAACTCGAGCGGCAGGTCGCGCACCCGCACGCGCTTCACGGCGAGCGGCAGCGGCGGCCCTTGCACCGCGCGCGCGAAGATGAACACCACGTCGTCAGGGCTCGCCTGCGCAGCGAGTTTTTTTGAAATCGACACCCTTCCATTCAGCGCGCGCGGCGCCGCGCCGCCCAGCGAGCGCGCCTCGGCGATACTCCCCTGGATTTGCCGCGCGTCCTCCGAGCCCGCCTCGACCAGCGGCAGCATGCGCTGCCAGTAGCGCACCGCGCCGTCGAAATCCTTGCGGTCGAAGGCCGCGGTACCCGCGAGCGCCAGCGCTTTCAGGTTCTGCGGGTCGATCTCGAGCGCGCGCAGCACCAGCTTCTCGGGCTCGCCCTGCAGCCGCGTGCTCCGCGTGGTGGCCAGCACGTCGGCCATGTCCGCGAGCAGCTCGGCATCGCGCGGCTTGCGCACCGCCGCCTTCGCGTACGCATCGAGCGCTTCCGGAAAGCGGCCGAGGGCGGCGTACGAGCGTCCCAGCAGCTTCCAGCCCTCGGCATCGTCCGGCTTGTCGCGCATGCGCGCCGCGAGGCGCTCGACCAGGGCGGCGAGCTCCTTTGCGTCGAAGTTATGCGGATCGGCGCGCGGCGTGAGCGCGGTTGGGCTACCGACGCCGAGATAAAGCAGCGCCGCGCTCAGGGGGACCGCCAGCGCGAGGCTGAGGACAAGAGCGCGCGCGCCGCGACCTGGAACAGCGGATGGATCCGCTTCCGGCTGCGCCACGTCGTGCAGCAGGCGTGCCTCGAGCTCGGCGCGCGAGCGCGCGTGGTCGGCCGGCGCCAGCTTGCCCGACGCCAGGTCGGCGTCGAGCTCGCGCAGCTGGTCCTTGTAGATGGAGATGTTCGCGTCCTTGCGTCTGACCTTCCCCGCCGTCCTGGAGAAGAGCAGCGGCCGCAGCAGCAGCACCAGCGTCAGCACGGCGAGCGCGGCGCCGAAGATCCAGAACCCGGTCATTCCAGCAGCTTCGCCGCGCGCTCGCGCTCGGCCGCCGACAGCGCCGGCTCGGGCTCGCGCGGCCGGCGCACGCGGCGCACGAGCAGCACGATGCCGGCGAACAGCAGCGCGAACGGGCCGAGCCAGAGCGCGGCGGTGCTCGCCTTGAACGGCGGCTTGTAGAGCACGAAGTCGCCGTAGCGCGCCACCATGAACTCGCGCACCTCGCGCTCGCTCGCGCCTTGCGCGAGCTGCTCGCGCATCTCTTTGCGCAGGTCGACCGCGAGCGGCGCGTTGGATTCGGCCAGCGTCTGGTTCTGGCACACCAGGCAGCGCAGCTCGTCGGCCAGGGCCGCGGTGCGCTTGTCGAGGTCATCGGCAGCAAAGGCTGCCGAGGCGGGGAGGAAAAAAAGCAGGAGCAGCACGCGAGCCCTAGCCACCGCGCAGCTCCTTCACCAGCGGCACGACCTTCTTCTGCGCGTCCTCCCGCGTGAGCGGACCGATGTGCTTGTAGCGGATCACGCCCTTGCGGTCGATCACGTAGGTCTCGGGCACGCCGTAGACGCCGTAGTCGATCGCGATGCGGCCCTTGGCGTCGTACACCGAGAGCTGATAAGGGTTGCCGTTGCGCGCGAGCCAGGGCAACGCGTCCTCACGCGCATCCTTGTAGTTCAGCCCGACGACCGGCACGCTCTTCGCGAGCTCGGTGACGACCGGGTGCTCGACCAGGCATGGCGGGCACCACGATGCCCATACGTTGAGCACCCAGACGTCGCCGAGCATTTCCTTCTGCGTGAAGGTCTTCGCCGGCTGGTCGAGGCGCGGCAGCTCGAACGGCGGCGCCGACTTGCCGATGAGCGGTGAAGGCACCTGGCGCGGATTCAGGGTGAGGCCGACGCCGAGCAGCACGAGCAGCCCGATGAAGCCGAGCGGCAGCCAGAGCTTCTTCATGCCAGCGCTTCCGCCGCCGCGCGCCTTCTTTCGCTGTAACGATAGCGCCGGTCGCTCGCCGCCAGCAGCCCGCCGAGCGCCATCACCAGGCAGCCGCCCCAGATCCAGTCGATGAACGGCTTGTGCTGGATCTTGATCAGCCAGGCGCCCCCCGGGAGCGGATCGCCCAGCGACACGTACAGGTCGCGCGTCAGCCCCGGATCGATCGCCGCCTCGGTCATCACCTGCTCCTGCACCGTGTAGATGCGGCGCTCCGGGTAAAGCATGGTGACGGCCTTGCCGTCGCGCGTGACGCTGACGTGGCCGCGCGCGGCGACGTAGTTCGGTCCGCGCTCCGTGGTGACGTCGTCCAGGCGGAAGTTGTACCCGGCGAGCGCCGCGCTCTCGCCCGGCTTGAGGCGCACGTCATCGTGGCTTTCATAGCCTTTGACCACGGTGACGCCGACCACGAACACGGCGATGCCGATGTGCGCGACGACCATGCCGTAGTGCGCGCGCGTCTGCTTCCAGCCCTTCAACGTCAGCAGCGCGGACAGCACGACCCAGATCGCGAGCGCCAGGCCGAACCCGACCAGCGCGCTCCAGTTGCCGAACAGGAGCGGCGAGAGCAAGCCAAGCACCAGGCTGACGGCGAGCGCCCAGCGCAGCTGCACCGCGAGCTCGGGCAGGCTGGCGCGCTTCCAGCGCGCGAGCGGCCCCACGCCCATGAGGAAGAGCGCCGGCGCCATGAGCGGCGCGAACACCGCTTCGAAGTATTGCGGCCCGACCGAGATCTTGCCCGCGCCGAGCGCGTCGATCACCAGCGGGTAGAGCGTGCCGAGGAACACCGTGCCGGCGGCCGCGGCCAGCAGCACGTTGTTCCCGAGCAGGAAGCTTTCGCGCGACACCGGCTCGAACGCGCCGCCCAGGCCGATGCGCGAGGTGCGCCACGCGTACAGCAGCAGCGCCCCGCCAATGAACAATGCAAACAGGCCCAGGATGAATATGCCGCGCTTCGGGTCGACCGCGAACGCGTGCACCGAGGTGAGCACGCCCGAGCGCACGAGGAAGGTGCCGAGCAGGCTCAACGCGAACGCGACGATCGCGAGCAGCACGGTCCAGCTGCGGAAGGCGCCGCGCTTCTCGGTCACCGCGAGCGAGTGGATGAGCGCGGTGCCCACCAGCCACGGCATGAAGGACGCGTTCTCCACCGGGTCCCAGAACCACCAGCCGCCCCAGCCGAGCTCGTAATAGGCCCACGCGCTGCCGAGCGCGATGCCGAGGGTGAGGAAGCACCACGCCACCGTGGTCCACGGGCGCGACCAGCGCGCCCAGGCCGCGTCGAGCCGGCCCGAGAGCAGCGCCGCGACCGCGAAGCAGAACGCGACCGAGAAGCCGACGTACCCCATGTAGAGCATCGGCGGGTGCAGCACCATGCCCGGGTCCTGCAGCAGCGGGTTCAGGTCGCGGCCATCCGGCGCCGCGGGCAGCAGGCGCTCGAACGGATTCGAGGTGAACAGCATGAAGGCGATGAAGCCCGCGCCGAGCAGGCCCATCAGGCCGAGCACGCGCGCCACCATCTCGTCGGGCAGGTGCGCGCTGAACAGGCTCACCGCCACCATCCACACGCCGAGGATCAGGCACCACAGCAGGAACGAGCCTTCGTGGCCGCCCCACACGCCGGCGAAGCGGTAGTGCGTCGGCAGCGCGCTGTTCGAATGCATCGCCACGTACGACACCGAGAAGTCGTTGTTGACGAACGACCAGGCGAGGCAGCCGAAGGCGAACGCCACCAGCAGCGCGTGCGCCTGCGCGGCCGGCCGCGCCAGGCTCATCCACGTGAGATTTCCGCTGTGCGCACCCGCCAGCGGGAAGATGGCCTGCACCAGCGCGACCGCCAGGGCGAGCGCCAGCGCGAGTTGTCCTAGCTCGGGAATCATTTCACCACCGTTTTCTGCGCCTTCTGCGCGGCCTCGACTGCGTGGGCCGCCTCCGGCGGCATGTAGTTCTCGTCGTGCTTGGCGAGCACCTCGCGCGCCTGGAACACGCCGTCGGCATTGAGCTGGCCCTGCGCCACCACGCCCTTGCCTTCGCGGAACAGATCGGGCAGCGGGCCGCGGTAGACCACGGGGATGGTCTTCGCCGTGTCGGTGACCACGAAGCGCACCTCCACGCCGTCGCGCTTGACGCTGCCCTTCTCCACCATGCCGCCGATGCGGAACAAACGGCCTTTCGGCGCCTCGTTCGCCGCCACCTGCGTCGGGGTGAAGAAGAACACCAGGTTCTCCTGGAATGCGCTCAGCACCAGCGCGGTCGCCGCGCCGAGCGCCGCCAGTCCACCGAGGATCGCGAGCAGCCGCTTAGTTCTTGGTTTCACGTTTCACCAGCAAGATGATTTCGAGCGCCAGGCACGCAAAGGTGACGGCATAGGAACCCCACACGTACCACGCATATCCCCCCATGTGGAAAAAATCGCTCATGCCCCGCGCTCCCGGATGATGCCGCGCACCCGCAGCATCGCGGCGGCGATGCTGTACATCCAGAACGCCAGCGCCATGACCAGCATTCCGGTGAGCATGGTGGCCGCCATCTTCGGCGCCGCGGTCAGGCTCACCGAGGCCCCCTGGTGCAGCGTGTTCCACCATTTCACCGAGTAATAGATGATCGGGATGTTCACCACACCGACCAGCGCGAGCAGAGCGGCGGCGCGGTCGGCGCGGCGCGGGTCCTCGATCGACGCGTGCAGCGCCATGAAGCCGAAGTAGAGGAAGAGCAGGATCAGCTCCGACATGAGGCGCGCGTCGCCCCACACCCAGTAGGTGCCCCAGGTCGGCCGCCCCCACAGCGCGCCGGTCCACAGCGCGATGAAGGTGAACAAGGCACCGGTCGGGGCCAGCGCTGCCGCCATCATCCCCGACAGGCGCGTGTTGAACGCGAAGCCGAGCCCCGCCCAGAACGCCATCACCACATAGATGAACATCGACATCCACGCCGCCGGCACGTGGATGAAGATGATGCGGTAGGCCTCGCCCTGCTGCGCATCGGTAGGCGCCACGAACAGGCCGATATAGAGTCCTGCCAGCGTCAGCACCACCGCCGCGAGTCCGCACCAGCGCGCGAATTGCCCCGCGAGCGGGTAGAAAGTCTGCGGCGAGGCGTACCAGAACCATTTCATTCCGAAGAAATCCTCAGGGCCGCGGCGGTCGCCCAGGGCGCGAACGCAGCGGCGACGATCAGCATGGCGCCGAGGATCAGCAGCTGCCCCTGGCCGCCCAGGCCGGCCGAAGCCATCTCGACCGCGCCCGCGCCCATCACCAGCACCGGCACATACAGCGGCAGCACCAGCAGCGCGAGCAGCACGCCTCCGCCGCGCACCCCCAGCGTGAGCGCGGCGCCGATGCCGCCGATCAGGCTGAGCACCGGCGTGCCCAGCAGCAATGATAAGGCAAGGATGCCGTAGAGCGACGGCGCGAGGTCGTATTGCAGCGCGAGCAGCGGCGCGATCGCGACCATCGGAAATCCAGATACCAGCCAGTGCGCAAGGGCTTTCGCCGCTGCGGTCACGCCGAGCGGCGCGGCGCCGAGCACCATCTGCTCGAGCGTGCCGTCGGCGTGGTCGGCGGCGAACAGGCGGTTGAGCGAGAGCATCGAGGAAAGCAGCGCCGACACCCAGATCACGCCCGGCGCGATGGCGCGCAGCTTGTTCGGCTCGGCGCCGATGCCGAGCGGGAACAGGCTCGCCACGATGACGAAGAAGAGCAGCGCGGTCGCCACGTCGCTGCGCCGGCGCATCGCGACCAGCAGCTCGCGCCACACCACCATGCGCGCGGCGGCGAGCACGCTAGAGCTCGATCACGCGGCTGTCGTGCAGGCCGGCGTCCTGGTGGGTGCTGTAGACCACGCTGCCGCCGCGCTGCGCGTGCTCGCCCAGCAGCGTGCGCGTGAGCTCGGCCGCCGCGGCGTCGAGCGCGGTGAACGGCTCGTCGAGCAGCCAGACCGGCGCCTGCCAGCTCACGGCGAGGCGCGCGAGCGCCGCGCGCCGGCGCTGACCCTGCGAGAGCTGGCGCACCGGCTTGTCGCCCGGCACGCCGAAGCGCGCCAGCGCTTCGCGCGTCTGCTCGGCAGACGGCGAAAGCCCGGCCAGCACGCACGACACGCGCAGGTTCTCGGCGCCGGTGAGCTCGTCCTTCACCGCCGGCGCGTGGCCGAGGTAGAGCACGTGGCGCGCGTAGTCTTCCTTCAGCGACTGGATGGACGCACCGTTCCACAGCACCTCGCCCGCGGTGGGCGTGAGCAGTCCGCAAAGGATGCGCAGCAGGCTGGTCTTGCCGCTGCCGTTCGGCCCGGCGACGCGCAGCGTTTCGCCCGGCGCGAGCGAAAATCCGAGGTGGCGGAAAAGGGCTTTTCCGCCACGCTCACACTCCAGCTCCCGCGCTTCCAGCACGGGCGGATTGTTGCAGAAACTACTAGAAGCGGTAGATGTAGCGCGCGCCGAGGAAGTTGGCGCTCTGCTTCGGCGCCTGCTGGACCTGGGTGCCGTCGGTCGTCACGCCGTAGGTGAACGGCGAGCCGTCGGCGAACATCCAGCTCCAGTCATCGGTCTTCCACTGCTCGTAGATGTAGTCGATGCGCACCTCGGCGTTCTTCTGCAGCGCGTAGTTCGCGTGCAGATTCACGCGCGTCAGCTTGTTCGTGATGTTCGGCAATGGAGAGGTGGTCACACCGCCCGACGCGGGCAAAACCGTCCCGGGGCCGATCAGGGAAATGTCCTCGGGATACTTGTTCACGTTCTTGCTGTACAGGATGTCCAGGCCCGCCTTGAGCTTGGGCATGAGCTGGCCGCGCAAGCCGATGCCGAAGGTGTCGCCGACGTCCTCCAGGTTGGCGCTCTTGATGGCCTCGCCGGCGCCGTCGGTCGCGCTGCGCTGGCCGAGCTGTTTCGCCTCGGTCTGGTCGCGCGTGTACCACGCCGACAGCTGCCACTTTTCGTTGATGGCGTACGCCGCGTCGATCGAGAAGAGCGACGCCGTGCCTTCGGTCAGGCCGAAGGGCCGCGCGTCGCTGGTGCCGTACTCGTCCTTGGCGTGCTCGACGTTGAAGGTCAGCGTGAGCGGCTGCACCGGCGTCCAGTCGAGCATCAGCTTGATCTTGTTGCGGTCGCGATCCGCGATGTGGATCGGATTGATCTGGTCGCCCTTGGGCTCGTTGGTGAGCGTGTAATCCGAGCCGTCGCGCTTGCTGTGGGAAAGCGCGATCCGGCCGTTCAGCGTTTCCGAGAGCGAGCGCCGCGCCTCGAGGCGGAGCGTGGTCTCGTCGAGCTCGGAGCGGAACGGCACGAAGCGCTGCAGGTCGACGCCCGCGGCGTTGAAATTGCCGACCGGAACGGTGCGATCCTGCTTGGAATACTCCAAGCCGCCGAGCAGGCTCACGCCCTGCATCATGCGGTAGGTGCCCTCCAGCTTCCCGGTGAGCGTCTTGTAGCTCATCGGCGTGGTATCGACGCACGTGCCGCAGGTTGCGCCGGTCTGCACCACCCGGACCTGGGGGGTTTTCTCGTCGGACTCGTAATGGCGCAGGCTCGCGAGCCAGGAGAAGGTGCTGCTGGTTCGCTGCGTGAGGCCGGCCTGGAGCAATGTGGTGTCCACCCGGCCGTCGAGGCTGGTCGGCGCGCCGGAAAATACCGGTACCGCGCCGACTGGAATGTCCTCGTTCTGCGTGGCGCGCGTGTAGGCGACCTTGAACGTGGCGCGCGTGGCGTCGGTGAGGCTGTAGCCGCCGTTGGCGTAGAGCTGGTGCGCCTGGTTGTCGAGCGGCAGGCTCAGGAAGAACGGGCTCGCGCCGGTGGTGAGCGCCGTGTCCACGAGGGCGTTGTGGTTCGTGTACCAGCTGCCGTAATAGCCGCCGTTGATCTGGAACTTCTTGTCGCTGTAGCCGAGCACCGCCTCCATCTGGCGCGTATTGCTGTTGATCGGCTCGGTGACGAATTCCGCCGCGCCGCCCCGGCCCCAGAGCCGGTCGCCGGTCTTGTCTTCGCTCTTGAAGCTGACGCGGAAATCGTAGCCGCCGCCCAGCACCTTGGTGAAGCCGGCGCCCAGGCCTTCGCGCATGGTTCCGAGGTGGAGCTCGCCAAGCGAGGTCGCCGACGGCGACGGCACGCGCTGCGTCGTGGTGCCGATGCCCTGCACCCCGGTGAACACGGTGTACGGCTCGTCGCGCGGCGTGCGGCTGTACTCGAGGAACACGCCCATGTTGCCCTGGCGCAGCCAGTCCATACGCAACTCGCGCGTGTCGAGCCCCAGGTTGCGCCCATCCAGGATGAACCAGGTGCCGGTCCTGTCGTCGCGCGTATTGATCAGCGCATCGAGCAGGCCATAGGGGCCTTTCTGACTCATGCCGTCGTAGGTGCCCAGGCGCGGCCGGTCCTTCGACCAGTAGCCGAGGCCCACGGAAACTTCGCTCTGCGGCCTGGTGAGCGCGGCAAGTTCGGCCTCTTCCGCCTGCGCCTGCGCGAAGCCAGGCGCGCTCGCCAGGGCGGCGGACAACGCGGTCAGCTTGAAGGTCGGTTTCATCGGCGGAAGCGCCCGGAAGTGGCGGAGTTCTCTTTGCTGTTGCTGCCATGGATGTTGGTATGGCAGTTCATGCAGCCGCGGGCGACGGTGCCGGTCAGTCCGCTGCTGGTGGTGCGGCCGCTCGGCAATGCGCCCGCCTGGCTGCGGTGGCTCGTGTCGCTATGGCATTCCTGGCAGAGGAACGGCGCGCGCGACTTCAGCAGGCTGGCGATGGTGGTGCCGTGCGGCTGGTGGCAGATGCTGCAGTCTTCCTGCACCGGCGGATGGCTGTGCACGAACGGCCCGCGCTTCTCCATGTGGCAGGTGTAGCAGGTCTCGGTCGTGCTATCGCGCGTCAGCTGCTTCGGATTGCCGCCATGCACGTCATGACAGGAGGAGCACGACATCTTCCCTTCGGGGATCGGATGGTGCACCGGCCGGTTCACCTGCACGCGTTGCTCCTTGTGGCAGGTGAAGCAGGTGTCGCTCTGCGCTACGCGGTCGCGCACCGGATCGCGCGGCGCGTGCACCAGGTGGCACGAGCTGCAGGTTACGTCGGTGCGCGCATGCGCGCTCATTTGCCACTCGACGCGCGAGCTGCCCTGGTGGCAAGTGAGGCACGCCTTGGTGCGCGTATCGATCGGCGTCTTCGCGTGCTTGCCGAAGCCGATCTCCGGCTTGGGCCGCGGCCCGGCGCCACTCCCGCCCTTGTGGCTCATGTGCGCTTCGCTCGCGCCGTGGCAGCTGGTGCAGCTCGGCGTGCGCGGGTCGGCGCGCGTGCCGTGCTTGGTGGCGCCGATCGCGAGCACCGGGTAGCTGTCGTTCTCATCGTGGCAGCGCGTGCACTTCGCGTCGCCGTTCAGCACGCGGTCCTGGGGAGCCGGATCCTGCCCCCAGGCGGTTGCGCTCAGAAGTCCGAGAACCAGGAGAAGCACTCTCATCGCGACACCTTGATCTCTTTCGGCCCGGGACCGTCGGGCTCCTTGTGCGCAATGCCGAAATGGCAGTCGATGCAGGTGGTGCGCTCCGCCTTCGCCTTCGCGTGGCGCGCGCGCGCCGTCTCGCTCTGCTTCTCCGGGTCCATGGCCGCGGCGTCATGGCAGTTGCGGCATTCCTGCGAGTCGTTCTTCTTCATGCGCGTCCACTCGCGCACCGCCATGGCGTGGCGGGCCTTCTCGTACTTTTCCGGGGTGTCGATATAGCCGGTCATGTGGCCCCAGACCTCGCGCGCCGCCTCGACCTTGCGCACCATCATCGGCACGAACTCTTTCGGCAGGTGGCAATCGGCGCACTCGGCGCGCACGCCGGTGCGGTTCTTGTCGTGGATCGTGTCCTTGAACTCGGCGTACGCGTTGTCGCGCAGCTCATGGCAGCCGATGCAGAACGACTCGGTGCTGCTGAGATGGATGGCGGCCGTGGCGCCGCCGACGAGAATGCCGCCGACCACGAAGCAGAACAAGAGAACCGCAATGCCGAGCGCGACCCGGGAGCGGTTCGGGTAGGCCTGGCGGAGCGCGTCCCACCAGCGCATCGGCGCCTCAGCGCGAAAGGATGTACGCGACTACGGCTTTGGTCTGATCCTTGGCCTTGATACCGCCGTTGTGCCCGCCGACGAACTTCTCGAGCTTGGCGGCGGCATCGCCCTGGCCCTTGTACTTCGCGGCGATTGCTTTGTACGAGGGGCCTTCCTTTTCAGCCGAGGCCGAGTGGCACTTCAAGCAGCCGCTCGACTTGAGCGCGCTTTCCGCGGCCTTGGTGTCCTGAGCCTGCGCGCCAAGCGACCAGCCCAGACCCGCAGCCAACGCCAGTATTGCGAATCCCCGCATTTGCCTTCCCCTCTTGTTGTAGGTCCCTACTTTATACATTACAGATCAACTCCCTGCGCCAGCCAATTGGCCTTTGGTCCTATATGGACCGGGCCCGGCCGGGGAATACGATGCCGGGGGTGACCGCCTCCCGCAGCGGCCCCTCGGCCGCACCACCGCCGGCGCGCGGCCGGGCGCTCGCCTGGTGGCTGGCGGTGCTGATCGGCCTCCTCGCCGGCATCGGGGGTTTTACCTTCCTGTATGCCGAAGGCCTCTCGTACATGAGCGACGATCCGAAGGTGTGCGTCAACTGCCACATCATGCAGCCGCAATACGACGGCTGGCAGAAGGCCAGCCACCACGGCGTCGCCACCTGCGTCGACTGCCACCTGCCGCACGGCTTTATCCGCAAGTATCTCGCCAAGGGCGAAAACGGCTTCCACCACTCCGCGGCATTCACGCTGCAGAACTTCCATGAGCCCATCATGATGACCGACAAGAACAGCCGTATCCTGCAGGACGCTTGCGTGAGCTGCCACGGCGCCCTGATGCACGAGCAGCTCGCGCGGGCATCGGGAGACCAGGAAGTGCGCTGCGTGCATTGCCATCGATCGGTGGGCCACGGCGCGATGACCGGGCTCGGGAGAGACAAGTGAAGAAACTGCTGCTCGGCACCATCGTGCTGGTCGCGCTCGCCGCCGCGGGCGTCACCGCGCTGCTCGTCAACATCTTCGAGCGCAAGAGCGAGGCGCGTAACCCGTACGTGCGGCTGGTCGAGGTCACGGACGACACCACCGATCCGGCGAAGTGGGCACCCAACTGGCCGAAGCAGTACGAGTCCTACCTGCTCACTGCCCAGACCACGAGCACGCGCTTCGGCGGGCACGGCGGCAGCGAGGCGCTGCCCGAGCAGAAGATCAAGCGCGACCCGTGGCTCGAGCGCATGTTCCGCGGCTACGCGTTTTCGATCGACTACCGCGACCGCCGCGGCCACGCCTTCATGCTGTCGGACCAGGAAGCCACCAAGCGCCTCACCAAGCCGCAGACCGGCTCCTGCCTGCATTGCCATGCGTCGGTGATGCCGCTCTACCGCGAGCTGGGCAAGGGCGACGCCGCAAAGGGCCTGGCGGAAACCTACAAGTTCTCCTACCAGGACCTGCACAAGAAGCTGAGCGACTCCGGCCACGCCCATCCGGTGACCTGCGCGGACTGCCACGATGCCAAGACCATGCAGCTGCGCGTCACGCGACCCGGTTTCATCGAAGGCATCCAGATGCTCGCGGCTTCCGACGCGCCGGCGCCGCACCTGCCGTCCGTGCAGCGCTGGCGCGAGGGCGGCAAGAAGAGCCCCTATGACCCGAACACGGCCTCGCGCACCGAGATGCGCTCGTTCGTCTGCGGCCAGTGCCACGTCGAGTACTACTGCTCGTCGCAGATGAAGCTCACCTTCCCCTGGGGCAACGGACTGCGCGCCGCCGACATCGAAAAGTTCTGGGACGCGACCAAGTTCGCCGACGGCAATCGCTTCTTCGATTACAAGCACGCCGAGACCGGCGCGCCCATCCTCAAGGCGCAGCACCCCGAGTTCGAGCTGTGGAGCCAGGGCGTGCACGCGCGCTCGGGCGTGGCATGCGCCGACTGCCACATGCCCTATGTGCGCGACGGCGCCACCAAGGTCTCCGACCACTGGGTGCGCAGCCCGCTGCTGAACATCAACAACGCCTGCCAGACCTGCCACCGCATGCCGGAAGCCGAGATCAAGGCGCGCGTCGACCAGATCCAGCAGCGCAATTTCGACCTGATGCAGCGCGGCGGCGTGGCGATCGTGGCGCTGATCGACGCGATCGTGGCGGCGAAGAAGGAAGGCGCGACCGAGGCCCAGCTGCAGGCGGCGCTCGAGCTGCAGCGCAAGGCGCAGTGGCGCCTGGACTTCATCGCCGCGGAGAACTCGATGGGCTTCCACGCCCCGCAGGAGGCGGCGATGGTGCTGGGCGAAGCGCTCGACTACGCCCGCCAGGGCGAGCTTGCCGCGGCGCGCTGGAAGTCAGCCAAGGCGGCCAAGCGTTGAGCCAGGCGCAGTCCATTCCGCAATCGCAGCCGCCGGGGCGGCTGCTCGCCTGGTGGCTGGCCGTGCGGCCGTGGTCCTTCACCATCTCGCTCGCCCCGGTACTGGCCGGAACCAGCCTTGCGGCGCTCGATGGCCATGCACCAAACCTGGTCATCGCCGGGGTCGCCCTCCTCGCCTGCATCCTGATCCACGCCGGCACCAACCTGCAGAACGACGTCGGCGACTTTCGCCGCGGCGCCGACCTCATCGGCCGCGTCGGGCCGCCGCGGGTGACGACCCAGGGCTGGTTGCCGGCGTCGCAGGTGCAGGCGGCCGCCACTTTGTCGTTCGCGCTGGCGTTCGTCCCCGGTGCGTATCTGGTCGTCCACGGCGGCTGGCCTATCGTGTGGCTCGGCCTCGCCTCGATCGCCGCTGGCGCGATCTACACCGCCGGGCCTCGTCCGGTCGCGTACTCCGGCTGGGGCGAGGCGTTCGTCTTCGTATTCTTCGGGCTGGTGGCGGTCGGCGGCATGTATTACCTGCACACCGGCACCGTGAGCGCCGCCGCGCTGGTTGCCGGCGCGGCGCTCGGGCTGCTCTCGGCCGCGGTGCTGGTCGTCAACAACCTGCGCGACATCGACTCGGACCGCCGCATCGGCAAGAACACCCTCGCGGTGCGTCTCGGCCGGCATGCCACCGCGTGGGAGTACGCGGCGTTGATGCACCTGCCTTTCGTTCTTCTGGTCGCCATTTCCCTGGTGGAGCGCGAAGCGTGGCTGCTCGCGCCGCTCGCCCTGCTGCCGTGGGCGACCACGCTCGCGCAGCGCGTGGCGCGCGAGCCGGCGGGGGCGTGGCTCAACACCGTGCTGGGCGCAACCGCGAAGCTCGGCCTCGCGTTCGCGCTGCTTCTCAGCCTCGGGGCTGCGTTAGTTAAGGTCTAGCGCGTAGCGCTTGAGCGCGGACAGGGGCACGTAGTTCAGCACGTTCTCGTGCGTCGCCTCGAGCACCACGTGCGGCGCGCGCCCGGCTTCCCAGGCTTCGATCCAGCGCAGCACGTGCAGGCACCAGCGGTTGCCGTGGTGCAGGCCGCGGAAGCGCATCTCGGGACGCGGCGTGACCAGGTCGTTGCCGCGCGAGACGCTGAACTCGAGGAATTCCTTGGTGACCTGCACGCACACCAGGTGCGCGACGCCGTCCTGGTCGTGGGTGGCGCAGCAGCCGTCGCGGAAGTAGCCGGTCAGCGGGTCGTAGCTGCACGCGAGCAGGTCGCCGCCGAGGACGTTCTTTTCAGCCATCAGTGCGACGCAATATAGCGCTTCACGGCCTCGGCATCGGCTTCGATCAGCGTGAAGCGCTGCGGCAGGCGCTCGAGGTCCTGGAACTCCGCCGGGCGCTGCGGCTCGCGTCCCAGCGCCTTGCGAATCGTGGCGCCGAACTTCGCCGGCAGCGCGGTCTCGAGGCAGATCAGCGGCACGCCGACTTCGCGGTACTCCAGCCCCACCTTCACGCCGTCGGCGGTGTGCGGGTCGATCGTCACCGAGTACTTTGAAAAGACGGTTCTGATCGTGGCAAGCCGGTCATGGTCGGTGCTCTTGCCCGAGACGAATCCCGATTTCGCCACGTTCGGCCACTCCGCGGCGTGGGAAAGGTCGAACTCGCCGTCGGCGTCGAGGCGGCGCCACAGGTCCTTGACGCGCGACGGGTTGCGGCCGACCAGGTCGAACACGAAGCGCTCGAAGTTCGACGCCTTGGAGATGTCCATCGACGGGCTGGTGGTGGGCTTGACCGATTTTCTGACCTTGTATCTTCCGGTCTTGAAAAACTGGTCGAGCACGTCGTTCTCGTTGGTGGCGAGGATCAGCCGCCGGATCGGCAGGCCCATGCGCTTCGCCACGTAGCCCGCGTAGATGTTGCCGAAGTTGCCCGACGGCACCGCGAACGACACCTGCTCGCGGTCGTCGCGCGTCGCGGCGAAGTAGCCCTTGAAGTAGTACACGACCTGAGCCGCGACGCGCGCCCAGTTGATCGAGTTCACCGCGCCGATGTGGTGCTGCGCCTTGTACGCAGCGTCGGCGTTCACCTTCTTCACCATGTCCTGGCAGTCGTCGAACACTCCCTTCACCGCCAGGTTGTGGATATTCGCGTCCTGCAGCGAGTACATCTGCGCGCTCTGGAACGCGCTCATGCGCTTGTGCGGCGAGAGCATGAACACGCGGATGCCCTTGCGGCCGCGCATCGCGTATTCCGCGGCGGAGCCGGTGTCGCCCGACGTGGCGCCCAGGATATTCAGGGTTTGCCCGGTCGATTCAAACAATCCGCCCAGTAGCTGGAGCGCGATGTCCTTGAACGCGAGCGTCGGGCCATTCGACAGGCCCAGGATGTGCAGCCCGCGTTCCAGCGTCGTCAGCGGCGTCACGTCGACCGAGCCGAACACGCGCGGGCTGTAGGTCTGCTTCACGATCGCGTCCAGGCCCGGCACGTCGTCCATGAAGCGCGACAGGATCGCGCAGGCGAGGTCCGGATAGCCGAGGTTCCGCCAGGCCGGCAGATCCGCCTGGGGAATTTCGCCTGGCACGTAGAGGCCGCCGTCGGCGGCCAGGCCTTCCAGCAGGATCTCGGTGAAGCGCTTCGGCGCGGCGCTGCCGCGGGTGCTGAGGTATTGCACGAGGCGGGTAACCTTACTTCTTCTTTTCCAGCTCGTTGAACTTGCGGATCTGCTCGGCCGTGGGCTTCTGGTGCGCTTTCAGCTCGGTTTTTTGCGCCGGCTTCTTTTTCTTCTTCGGCGTCACGTCCTGCGCCAGCGCGGCGCTGCCGAACGCCATGGCCAGGGTGAGCACGGCCCACCTCACAGCAGCGGCTCCAGCCGGATGCGCGTCACTTTGCCGACCACGGTCGGCAGGCGCTCGATCTTGGCGATCGCCTTGTTTACATTTTGCTCGATGGCGCGGTTGGTGAGCAGCACGATGTCGACCTGGCGCTCGCCCGCGCCCGGCTCCTTCTGCACCATGGCCTCGATCGAGATCCTGGACGCGGCGAGCGTGCTGGTGATCTTCGCGAGCACGCCGGGCTTGTCGTGCACGCGCATGCGCAGGTAGCAGGCAGTTTCGACATGCGCCATCGCAAGCACGGGCTCTTTCGACAGTTGATCCGGTTGAAACGCCAGGTGCGGCACGCGCTGGTCCGGGTCGGCGGTGATCAGGCGGGTGACGTCGACCAGGTCCGCGACCACCGCGCTCGCCGTCGGCTGCGCGCCGGCGCCGGCGCCGTAGTACATGGTCGCGCCGACCGCGTCGCCCTTCACCAGGATGGCGTTCATCACGCCCTCGACGTTGGCGATCAGGCGCCGCGTGGGGACCAGGGTGGGGTGAACGCGCAACTCGATGCCTTTCGCCGCCCTGCGCGTGATCCCCAGAAGCTTGATCCGGTAACCCAGCTCCTCCGCATAGCCGATGTCGGCCTTGGTGAGCTTGGAGATGCCTTCGCGATACGCCTTCTTGAACTGCATCGGGATGCCGAACGCGATCGCCGACAGGATGGTGAGCTTGTGCGCGGCGTCGACGCCCTCGATGTCGAAGGTGGGATCGGCCTCGGCGTAGCCGCGAGCCTGCGCATCCTTCAGCGCCTGCTCGAACGCGATGCCCTTGTCGCGCATCTCCGACAGGATGAAGTTGGAGGTGCCGTTGATGATGCCGGCGATCCATTCGATGCGGTTCGCGGCCAGGCCCTCGCGCAGCGCCTTGATGATCGGCACGCCGCCGGCGACCGAGGCCTCGAACGCCACCATCACGCCCTTCTTCTGCGCGGCGGCGAAAATCTCGTTGCCGTGCGTGGCGAGCAGCGCCTTGTTGGCGGTCACCACGTGCTTGCCGTGCCTGATCGCTTCGAGCACCAGCTCCTTGGCGATGGTGTAGCCGCCGATCAGCTCGACCACGATCTCGACGTCGTCGCCGCGCACCACGCTGAACGCGTCGTCGACCACGCGGGCTTTCCTGCCGACGATTTTCCTTGCCCGGTCGACGGCCTTGTCCGCCACGACCGAAATGCGAATGGCGCGGCCCGCCCTGCGCTGGATCTCGTCCGCGTTGCGGTTGAGCACGTCCCACGTGCCGCCCCCGACCGTGCCGATACCCAGCAGGCCGACGTTAATTGGCTTCATTTTTCTTCAGGCGAAACTGCAGGTGGCGCTTCACGTCCGGCCACTCGTTGGCGAGCACGCTGTACATCACGGTGTCGCGGATGGTGCCGTCGCGCCGCGGCCAGTGGTGGCGGATCACGCCGTCCTTCTTCGCGCCGAGCGCCTCGATCGCGCGTTGCGAGCGGAAGTTGAAGTTGTCGGTGCGCAGGCCGACCACCCTGCAGTTCAGGGTTTCAAATGCGTAAGTAAAGAGGAGCAACTTCGAAGTCGTATTCACGTGGGTGCGCTGGCAGCGCTGCGCGTACCAGGTGTAGCCGATTTCCACGCGGTCGGCGGCCGCGATGATGTCGTGGTAGCGCGTGCTGCCGACGATGGTGTTGCTCTTCAGGTCGCGCACCGCCCAGGGCAGCATGTCGCCGCGCTCCTGGCCCTTGAGCGCGTCTTCCAGATATTTCCTCGCGTTTTCGGGCTCCGGCACCGAGGTGAAGAACAGCTGCCACAGCTTGCCGTCCTTCGCGGCTTCGATCAGCCCCTTCTCATGCTCTCGAGTCAGCGGCTCGAGCCGAACCCCATGCCCTTCCAGCGTTGCCGGCTGCGGATGGATCACGCCGCGCCCCGCAACAGCCCGTCCTTTCTGAACATGTCGCGGATGCCGCGCACGGCCTGGCGCAGGCGGTGCTCGTTCTCGATCAGCGCGATGCGCACGTGGTCGTCGCCGTAGTCGCCGAAGCCGATGCCAGGCGCGACCGCGATCTTCGCCTGCTCGATCAGCCTTTTCGCGAAGGCGATGGAGCCTTCCTTGGCGTAGAGGTCGGGGATCTTGGCCCAGATGTACATCGAGGCCTTCGGCACCTCGACCATCCAGCCGATGTCGTGCAATGCCTTGGTCATGACATTGCGTCTTTTCTCGTAGGTCTTCCTGATCTCCTCGACGCAACCCTGCGGCCCTTCCAGCGCGACGATCGACGCCACCTGGATCGGCGTGAAGCTGCCGTAGTCGTGGTAGCTCTTGATGCGCGCGAGCGCGTGCACCAGCTCGCGGTTGCCGACCATGAAGCCGATGCGCCAGCCGGCCATGTTGTAGCTCTTCGACATGGTGAAGAACTCGACCGCCACGTCGCGCGCGCCCGGCACCTGCATGATGGAGGGCGCCTTATAGTCGTCGAACACGATGTCGGCGTACGCGAGGTCGTGCACCACAAGGATGTCGTGCTGCTTCGCGAGCGCCACGATCTTCTCGAAGAAGCTCAGATCGACGCACTGCGCGGTGGGATTCGACGGGAAGCCGAGGATCAGCATCTTCGGCTTGGGCGTGAGCTCGCGGATCGCACGCTCGAGCTCGGCGAAGAAATCGACGCCGGGCGTCATGCGCACCGAGCGGATGTCGGCGCCGGCGATGATCGCGCCGTAGATGTGGATCGGGTACGAGGGATTCGGCACCAGCACGGTGTCGCCGCGCTCGAGGCACGCGAGCATCAGGTGCGCCAGGCCTTCCTTCGAGCCGATGGTGACGATCGCCTCGGCGTCGGGATCGAGCTCCACCGCGTAGCGGCGCTTGTACCACTCGACGATCGCCTTGCGCAGGCGTGGGATGCCCTTGGACACCGAGTAGCCGTGCGTATCGATGCGCTGCGAAGCTTCCACCAGCTTTTCAACGATGTGCTTCGGCGTCGGCCCGTCGGGGTTGCCCATCGACAGGTCGATCACGTCGTCGCCGCGGCGACGCGCCGTCATCTTCAGCTCGTTGGTGATGTTGAAGACGTACGGCGGCAGCCGCTTAATCCTTGAAAACTCACGCATTGTAGAATTCTAGCGTGAAACTCCACTCGTCCCTCCCGAGCGGCGTCAACACGATCACCGGCTACGGCGAAGGCTACGTGATGGTCAACGGCGAGCGGCGCTCGTCCAGCGTGGTGGTGCTGCCCGATCGCATCGAGCAGTGGCACGCGAAGGGCTTCGACCAGTTGAGCACAGAAGACTTCGCATTCCTGAAGGAGCTGAAAGCCGAGATCGTCCTGCTCGGCACCGGGCCCAAGCAGCGTTTCCCGCATCCGCGACTCACCGCCGATCTCGCCAAGGCCGGCATCGGCCTGGAAGTGATGGACCTGCAGGCGGCCTGCCGCACCTACAACATTCTCGTCGCCGAGGAGCGCAAGGTGGCCGCAGCGTTGCTGTTCGAATGAATCTTTTTCCCGGTTTCGAGAGCCGCAGGATTCGTACCTCCGGGGCCACCATCAATCTCAAGATTGGTGGAAGCGGTACCCCGGTTCTGCTGCTGCACGGCTACCCGGAAACGCACGCCATGTGGCACAAGGTCGCGCCACAGCTCGCGCGCGACTACACCGTTGTGTGTGCCGACCTGCGCGGCTACGGCGACTCGTCCAAGCCGCGCGGCGTGCCGGGCCACGCCAACTACTCGAAGCGCGCGATGGCGCGCGACATGGCGGAAGTGATGGCCGAGCTCGGCTATCTCGGCTTCCACGTCGTCGGCCACGACCGCGGCGGGCGCGTCGCCCATCGCCTGGCGCGCGATTATCCGAAGCGCGTGCGCTCGCTCACGGTGCTCGACATCTCGCCCACGCTGAAGATGTACCAGAGCACCAACCGCGCGTTCGCCAAGGCCTACTACCACTGGTTCTTCCTGATCCAGCAGGCGCCGCTGCCCGAGCGCCTGCTGCAGGGGCACGTGCCCTGGTACATCCTGAGCCGGCTCGGCCGCGGCCCGTCCAAGCTGCAGCATTTCGACAAGCGCGCGGTCGCGGAATACGTGCGGGTGTTCAAGGATCCACGCACCATCCACGCCACCTGCGAGGACTACCGGGCCTCCGCGACGATTGATCTGGTGCATGACAGGAAAAGCAAAACCAGGATCAAAATGCCGCTGCTGGCGCTGTGGGGCCGGCAGGGCGTGATCGAGGCGCTGTTCGACTGTCTCGCCGACTGGCGCGAAGTCGCCACCGACGTGCGCGGCCGCGCCCTCCAGTGCGGCCACTTCATCCCGGAGGAAAAACCGAAGGAGCTGCTGGCCGAGCTGCGGCGCTTCCTCGGCCGGCATCCGTAGATAAAAAAGCCTTTTCAATCAGGCCGGTAATATTCTTCTTGCGCAGGTCACCTTCCTTGTGTTCAATGAAGGTGTTACGAAGCATTGCTAAGAAGGGGATTTAAAACCTCTGGAAATGCTAGGCAAGCCGGTCGCTGATTTCAGCCTGCCCTCGACCGGCAACACGACGTTCAAGCTCTCGGGCACCCGCGGCAGCAAGGTGGTGCTCTACTTCTACCCCAAGGACAACACGCCCGGCTGCACCACGCAGGGGTCGGATTTCCGCGACCTTCATCCGCAGTTCAAGCGTGCCGGCACCCAGGTCTTCGGCGTCTCGCGCGACTCGATCAAGTCGCACGAGAGCTTCAAGGCCAAGATGAAGTTTCCATTCGAGCTGCTGTCCGACCCCGACGAGGCGGTCTGCGGCCAGTTCGGCGTGATGAAGCTCAAGAACATGTACGGGAGAAAGGTCCGCGGCATCGAGCGCAGCACCTTCGTCATCGACCAGGACGGAGTGCTGGCGCGCGAATGGCGCGGTGTGAAAGTGCCAGGCCACGTCCAGGAGGTATTGAACTTTGTTAAAGCCCTATGATGTCGAACAGGCCGCAGCAGAAGACACCCACACCGTCGTGACGAGCAAGCAGTCCCGCAGTCTCCGAAAACCCAAAGTGAAGAAGCTGTTCGTGCTGGACACCAATGTCCTGATGCACGACCCGACGAGCCTGTTCCGGTTCGACGAGCACGATCTGTATCTGCCGATCGCCACGCTGGAAGAGCTCGACGCGCACAAGCGCGGCCTGTCCGACGTGTCGCGCAACGCGCGCCAGGCGAGCCGCTTCCTCGACGAGATCGTCACCGGCGACGACATCAGCCGCGGCCTGGCGCTCAAAACGCGCGACGGCCAGCAGGCGAAGGGACGCCTGTTCCTGCAGACCGAGGCCATCAACGGCGACCTGCCGAGCAACTTCGCCTCGGGCAAGACCGACAACCAGATCCTCGCCGTGGTCAGATTCCTGGCGGAACGCGAGCCGCAGCGCGACGTCGTGCTGGTGTCGAAAGACATCAACATGCGCATCAAGGCGCGCGCGCTCGGCCTGCCGGCCGAGGACTACTTCAACGACAAGGTGCTGGAGGACGCCGATCTTCTCTATACCGGCGTGCGCCCGCTGCCGCGCGATTTCTGGAACTCGCACGGCAAGGACATGGAGTCGTGGAAGAAGGATGGCCACACCTACTACCGCGTGCGCGGCCCGCTGGTGCCGAAGCTGCACGTGAACGAGTTCGTCTACGACGAGTCCGGCGAGCGCCCGCTGTATGCGCTGGTCAAGGAGGCGGCAAACCGCATCGCGGTGCTCGAGACGCTGCGCGACTACACCCACGCCAAGAACTCGGTATGGGGCATCACCGCGCGCAACCGCGAGCAGAACTTCGCGCTCAACCTGCTGATGAACCCGGCGATCGACTTCGTCACGCTGCTCGGCCAGGCCGGCACCGGCAAGACCCTGCTCGCGCTGGCCGCCGGCCTGACGCAGGTGCTCGACGAGAAGCGCTACTCCGAAATCATCATGACGCGCGTCACGGTGCCGATCGGCGAGGACATCGGCTTCCTGCCGGGCACCGAGGAAGAGAAGATGACGCCCTGGATGGGCGCGCTCGAGGACAACCTCGACATCCTCAACGCCACCGACGAGTCGGGCGGCGAGTGGGGACGCGCCGCGACGCGCGACCTGGTCCGCTCGCGGATCAAGGTGAAGTCGCTCAACTTCATGCGCGGCCGCACCTTCGTCAACAAATGGCTGATCATCGACGAGGCGCAGAACCTGACGCCGAAGCAGATGAAGACGCTGATCACGCGCGCCGGTCCCGGCACCAAGGTGGTGTGCCTCGGCAACGTCGCGCAGATCGACACGCCCTACCTCACCGAGGGCTCGTCGGGCCTGACCTATGTCGTCGACCGCATGAAGGACTGGGGCCACGCCGGCCATGTCACGCTCGCGCGTGGGGAGCGTTCGCGCCTCGCCGATCACGCTGCAGAGGTGCTGTAAGGAATAAGTCAGGCCGGGTGGTGTTTCGCCATCCGGCCTGATGTTTCTGCTACATTTTGCCGGCCCTCATTCCCTCGGAAATCGCAATGACTCCCTTTGTTCGCTTTCTCGCCCTTGTCCTGTTCGCATTTACCCTGCCCGCCGCCGCGCAGTTCCAGCCGCAGGTCGGCCAGGCCGGCAAGGATGTGATCTGGGTGCCGACGCCCGACGACGTGGTCGAGCGCATGCTCACGATGGCGCAGGTCACGCCCAACGACTACGTGTGGGACCTCGGCGCGGGCGACGGCAAGATCGCGATCATGGCGGCGAAGAAGTTCGGCGCGCGCGCCACCGGCATCGAGTACAACCCGGAGATGGTGAAGCACGCGAACGCCAACGCGCAGGCCGCGGGCATCGCCGGCACCGGCAAGGGCCAGGCGCAGATCCGCCACGGCGACATCTTCCAGACCGACTTCAGCCAGGCCACGGTGATCACGCTCTACCTGCTGCCGGCGCTCAACATGAAGCTGCGCCCGACCATCCTCTCCATGCGCCCTGGCACGCGCGTCGTGTCGCACTCGTTCAGCATGGAGGACTGGGAAGCCGACGAGATCAGCACGCTCGACGGCCGCCGCGCCTACTTCTGGCTGGTGCCGGCCAACGTGATGGGCACCTGGACCATGGAGCTCGGCTCGCAGAAGACCGATATGGCGCTCGAGCAGCGCTTCCAGCACGTGACCGGCACCCTGAGCCTCGGCGCGATCCACGCCGGCCTGCGCGATGCGCGCCTGCGCGGCACCGCGATCAGCTTCTCCTACATCGATCCGCTCGGGCTGCGCCGCGACTTCACCGGCCGCGTCAACGGCAACCGCATGGAAGGCACCTTCCGCGACGAGAAGGGCGGCGAAGGAAAGTGGAGCGCAGCCAAGAAGTAAGCCGGAAAAATGGGGACGTACCCCATTTTTCCGCAGTTGCAGCTGAATCTCAGATGAGAAAAATGGGGTACGTCCCCATTTTTCTGTCCTAAGACGTAGCGATTTTCTTGTGTGAGCCGTCGCAGAAGGGCTGGTTGGTGCTGCGCTTGCAGCCGCACAGCCAGATCTTCTGCGCCTCGCTCATGTTGAACTTCACTGGGGTGAATTCGGTGGTCTTGTGCGAGCCGTCGCAGAACGGCTGGCGGCGGGACTGTCCGCAGCGGCACCACCAGTAATCCCCCGGCGCCAGCTCGACGGCGTACGGCGAGGTCTGAGCGATCATCGGTTCGGCCATTGTCCGCCTCCTTCGGTGGAGTTGGCGAAGCGCGTGTTCCTGCCGAGGAAGGTGAGATGGACGGTGCCGATCGGGCCGTTACGCTGCTTGCCGATGATCACCTCGGCTCTCCCCTTCGCCTCTTCCTTGTCCGGAGCGTAGACCTCTTCGCGGTAGATGAAAAGGATCACGTCGGCGTCCTGCTCGATGGCGCCCGACTCGCGCAGGTCGGACATCAGCGGCCGGCGGTCGTTGCGCTGCTCCACCGCGCGCGAGAGCTGTGACAGGGCAATGACAGGTACGTCGAGCTCCTTGGCGAGGGCCTTGAGCGAGCGCGAGATCTCGGAGATCTCGGTGGCGCGGTTCTCGCCGTGCGAGCTGGCCGACATGAGCTGCAGGTAGTCGACCACCACCAGGCCGAGCTTGCCGTACTCGCGCTTCATGCGCCGCGCCCGGGCGCGCAGCTCGAGCGAGTTGAGCGCCGCGGTTTCGTCGACGTGGATCTTGGCCTCGTTCAGCCGCCCGATCTCGTCGGTCAGCTTGCCCCACTCCTCGTCGTTCAGGCGGCCGGTGCGCAGCTTGGTCTGGTCGAGCTTGGCCATCGACGACAGCATGCGCATCGCGAGCTGGCTAGCGCTCATCTCCATGCTGAAGATCGCGACTGGCATCTTCACCGTCGGGTGCAGCGCGACGTGCTCGGCGATGTTGAGCGCGAACGCGGTCTTGCCCATCGACGGCCGCCCCGCGACGATCACCAGGTCGCCCGGCTGCAGCCCCGCGGTCATGCGGTCGAGGTCGACGAAGCCCGTCGGCACGCCGGTGATGTCGGAAGGGTTGTCCTGGCTGTGCAGGTGGTCGATGCGCTCGAACACCTTGGCCAGCACCGGGCTGATGGCGAGCAGGCCGGTGTCCTTGCGCGCGCCCGACTCGGCGATCTGGAAGATCTTGGACTCGGCCTCGTCCAGCAGCTGGCCGACTTCCTTGCCGGTCGGGCTGAGCGCGTTCTCGGCGATCTCGGTCGCGACCTGCGCCAGGCGGCGCTGCACCGAGCGCTCGCGCACCAGCTCGGCGTAGCGCCGGATGTTGAGCGCGCTCGGCGTGTTCTGGGCGAGCGCCGCGAGGTAGGCCGCGCCGCCGGTCTTGTCCTTGTCCTCGCTGGCCTCGATCGATTCGAGCACCGTGACCACGTCGGCCGGCCGCGTCGCTTCCACCAGCCGCGAGATGTGCTTCCAGATGCGGCGATGGTCGTCGCGGTAGAAGTCCTCGCCCGTGACCAGGTCGGCGACCTTGTCGAACGCCTGGTTGTCGAGCAGCAGCGCGCCGAGCAGCGACTGCTCGGCCTCCACCGAGTGCGGCGGAAGCCTGAGGGCTACGAGCTGCGGGTCAGAGTTCTGCTCGCGCGCACCAGCGTGCGCGCTTTGTTGCGCCAAGGCCATTTTTTCTGCTTACCTCCCCAGCCGGCATCGTAGGCAAACTCGTCCGGCAACAGGAAAATAAATTCCGTCGACGATACTCTTTTCCACAGGGCCCCGCAGAAAGCGTTTGGAATTCGGCGCTTGCGGCGCGCGAGGCTGTGGATGGCCTGTGGGCAAGTTGTGAATAGCGATTTCGGCGGCGTTGACAAAAGCAAAGGGCCCTTGCGGGCCCTTTTTGCGTTGCAAGAACGGGACCGCTACTGCTCGCCGAGCACCGAAACCGTGATCTTCACCTCGACGTCGGTGTGCAGCGCGATCTCGATCGGGAAATCGCCCACCTGCTTGAGCGGCCCCTGCGGCATGCGGATGTTGGCGCGCTCCACTTCGTGGCCCTGCTTGGCCAGCGCTTCCACGATGTCGTAATTGGTGACCGAGCCGAACAGGCGCCCGTCGGGACCCGCCTTCTGCGTGATCTGCAGCGTGAGGCCTTCGAGCTTCTTGCCGCGCTCCTGCGCCTTGTTGAGCGTCGCGGCCTGCGCCTTCTCCAGCTCCGCGCGCCGCGCCTCGAACTGCTTGCGGTTCTCTTCGGTCGCCCGCTTCGCCTTGCCGTGCGGGATCAGGAAGTTGCGCGCGTAGCCGTCCTTGACCTTCACCACCTGGCCGAGCTCACCCAGGTTGGCGATCTTTTCCAGAAGAATGACTTCCATGGCTCAGTGCAGATCCGTGTAGGGCAGCAGCGCGAGGAAGCGCGCGCGCTTGATCGCTTCCGACAGCTGCCGCTGGTAGCCGGCCGCGGTCCCGGTGATGCGCGCCGGGATGATCTTGCCGGTCTCGTTGACGAAATCCTTCAGCGTCTCGACGTCCTTGTAGTCGATCCACTCGACCTTCTCGGCGGTGAAGCGGCAGAACTTGCGGCGGCGGAACAGCGCCCGCTGCCCTTTGTCCTTCTTGTCCTTGCCGAACTTCCCTTTGCCCTTGCCCTTACCTCTGCGCGGCGGCGGCATCTTGCTCTCCTTCAACAAATTCGATGTTGGTCACATGCAGGATCAGTCTTTTGGAGCGCTTGCTCTTCGCCCCCAGAAAACCCTGCACCTTCATCGAGCTGCCCAATGGCAGCCCGCTCAATAACTTTGCCTGCGTCTCGAATGCGATGGCGGCGACTTCGGCCTGGATGTTGCGCTTGCCGCCGGCTTCGTCCTGCTCGGACTCGTGTCCCAGCTTGAACTCGACCGCGGCCACGCCTGCCGGCGTGTAGCGCAGCGCCCCCACCTCAAGCAGCCGGCCGCTCAGCTCGACTCGGTTCAGGCGCCGTCTCTGGGCCCTGGCTGGCGCCGCGCTCGGCCATCATCGACTTCGACTTCTCCTCGCGCATCATCGGCGAGGGCGCGGTGTGCGCCTTGGGCATGCTGACGATCAGGTGGCGCAGCACGGCGTCGCTGAACTTGAACGAGTGCTCGAGCTCCTTCAGCGTCTCGTTGTCGCACTCGATGTTCATGAGCACGTAGTGCGCCTTGTGCACCTTGGCGATCGGGTAGGTGAGCTGCCGGCGGCCCCAGTCCTCGAGGCGATGGACGGTGCCGTTGCGCTGGGCGATCAGGCCCTTGTAGCGCTCGACCATCTGCGGGACCTGCTCGCTCTGGTCGGGATGGACAATGAAAACGATTTCGTAATGCCGCATGTCTGATTGGCTCCTGTTCCTATGGGTTAGGCCTGCCGTCATGCGTAACGGCGAGACCAGGAAGGGGCCGAATTGTACCAGCAAAACAACAGCTAAACGCCAGCGATGCCCAGCTCCTTCTTCACCGTTTCCAGCACCGGGCCGACCTTCTGCACCGCCTTGCGGATCTTCTCGGGGTCGGTTTCCAGGGTGCGCGCCCAGTAGTCGAGGGCTTCGCGCTTTACTTCGATAAGGGTGGGATCAGGCGGGCGGTATTCCATGGCGGTGAGACCGCATGCACCCCGCCGCAGTTCTCGGCGCTATCGACCCAGCCACTCCGGAATCGCGACCTTGGTGAAGTGATCCCAGCCGGTGACGTGCTGGTCGAGCTGCTGCTGCGCTCGCTTGTTGCCCTGCTTCGCCGCGGCGCGCCACCAGACCACCGCCTGATCGCGGTCCTGCGCAATGCCCTGACCTGTCCACAGCATGTAGGCCAGGTCGGTCTGCGCGTCCGCGACCCCCCGCTTCGCGGCGTTTTCGAACCACTTGGCGGCGCGCGGCGCATCCTTCGGCACGCCAAGCCCGGCGTGATAGAGGCCGCCAAGACAGTACATCGCCCAGCCGTCGCCCTGCTTCGCCGAGACCTCGCACCAGCGCCGCGCGGCGACGTAGTCGCGCTTGAACCCGTACTTGCCGGTCGTATAGATCATGGCCAGCTCGCGCGATGCCCAGGTATCTTCGGCCTCCGCGGCGATCACCAGATCGTTGATGCCCTTCTGCACTTCGCCGATGGTGAGATAGCTGCGCGCGCGATTCCCGCGCGTGCCGCTGCAGCACGTGCCGTCCGGGTCGAGCTGCAGAGCGCGGTCGAAATCGGCGATCGCCTTCGCATGGTCGCCGAGCTGCGCATGGCTGTGGCCACGCATCGCATAGGCGCGCACGATCGGCTGCTGGACGAGCGCGCGGTCGTACATTGCGATCGCCTCCTGATACTTCTTCGCGTCCACCAGCTCCGCTGCCGGCGCGAGCGCTACCCGCCACTTCGAGTCCTCGATCATCAGCCGCAGGCGCTCGAGCTGTTCGGGTTCCAGGCTGCCTTTCCAGCTGTCGAGCGTGACCTGCATCTGTTCCACGCTGCCGCCCCAGTGCGGTTGCAGGCTCCCAAGGTAGGAGGCACGCGCGGTATACACGCGGCGATCAATGGCGATCGCCTGATCGAGAAAGCGCGCCGCCGGCACACCGCCGCCGGCAGACTGCGTGATCCAGATCATCGTGCCGTAACCGAGGACCGGCTTGGCATCGAGCTGCAGCGAGGCCTCGAGATCCGCCATCGCCAGCTTGAACAGCGCGCGCATCTCCTCGAACTGGGATGGGCTCGTCTTGTGGGCGTACTGCGAACCGCGCGCCTGGTAGCCCAGGCGCGTGAGGTAGTAGCCGCGCGCGACGCGCGCCACATAGGAGCGCGGCAGCGCCGCCACCCATTTGTCGTAAGCGCCGCGCAGCTCGGCGTCGTTCGTGACCAACGCGATGAACGCCTTCGACGCTTCCTCGTCGTTGATCACGCCCGCTCGGTAAGCGTCCTGATAAGCGGACAGCTCGCGATCGAGCTCGGCGAACTTGCCGTCGGCAAGCAGCGGCTGCAACTTTGCGGGTTCCGGCCGCGGCGGCCGTGGCGCCGAGCCGGGCGCGGACACCGCGACGGACGTGGTGCCGCCGGCAGCTACGCGCGCACTGCGCAGCAGGTTGAACGCCTCATCGATCACCGCCTGCTGGCCGTCGTTCGTCAGGATGGTGAATGCGACGCGCACCTCGCCCACGGCCAGCAGCCCCTGCGCCACGTATTTGTATTCCCCGGGCTTGGGGTTCCGGTCGGTCGCCTTGAAGTAGTAGCCGCGCGCCTCGGGTCCGAGGAGCTCGTTCAGCACCACGATCTGCTCGGCCGCCTGCCGGCCGGCCGCCTCCGCCATCGAGGCCACGCCCGGGCGCAGCTCCTCGAACGACGCCTTGGTGCCGCGCGCGAGCACCGGCGTGAGCAGCACTTCGAACCGCGCGCCGCTCTTGGGACGATAGGAGATCGTGACCGGTGTATTCGCGTCGCGCCGGCCGAGGCCGACGCTTTCCTGCCATGCCCGCGGCACCCGGACCACGAGCTCCCTGTCGGCGCCGAGCGCGTAGCGGCGCCCGACCACATCGGTTTGCGCCTGCGCCGGCGGCACCAGCAGCAATCCGCAAACCGCGAGACCGCCCAGTGTCTTTTTCACCTTGTTCCCCCTCGCGCGACTATACCGCGAGGCTAGCCGCTCAGCGCTCGCGCCCGGCCTCGTGGAAAGCCTTCTGCACCGGCGAGAGGACGTATTCGAGCACGCTGCGCGTGCCGAGGTGGATCTCCCCGGCAACCTGCATGCCGGGCTGCAGCGCATAGCGCTCGCCGTCGGCGCTGAGCTGCTGGCTTGCGAGGTCGACCAGCGCGCGGAACGAGAGGGGTCCCATGGGGCGCTCGCGCCCGACGTCCTGCTTGACGTTCGGCGAAGGCGCCTCGGTGGCGTCCGCGTTCACGTGCAGGACCTTGCCTTCGATCATGCCGTACTTCTGGAACTGGAAGGTGACCAGCTTGAGCTTCGCGTTCTGCCCGGGACGGATGAAGCCGACGTCCTGGTTGGAGACCCAGACCTCCGCCACCAGCTTGTCGCCTTCGGGCACCAGCGTCATCAGGATCGTGCCGGGCGACGCCACGGTGCCCGCGGTGTGGGTGGCGAGGTCCTTGACGATGCCGGCCTGCGGCGCGCGCAGCTCGAGCAGCTCGTGGCGGTGCGCGATCTTGGCGAGCTCCTGGCTGAGTTTTTCCAGTTGCGCCGCCGCCTCGACGCGCTCGGTCTGCAGCTGGCGGCGGTAGTCGGCGGTGATCTGCGCGGTCTTCTTCTCCGATTGCTGGATCAGCGCCTGGTTGCTGCGGATGATGAATTCCTGCGTGTGCAGGTCCTGCTCTTTCTCGATGCGCTCGCGGCGCTTGTCGGTGTACATGATGCGCCCGGCGAAGCCATCGTTGGTCAGCTTCTCGAACGCCTTCTCCTGCTCTATGTAGTGCGGCAGCACCTGCTCGAGCTTGTTCTTGGTCGCCTCCGCCGCGGCCAGGTCGTTGCGCGCCTTTTCCAGCAGCGACTGCTCCTGGGCGAGCGCGTTCTCGTAAGCGCGCACGTTGGCCGCGTATTGCGCGTCCACCTGCAGCGCGAGCTCGGCCGGGTCGTCCTTTCCGGCCGCGAACCTCTTCCCCGTGAGCTGCGCGTCGATCCGGCGCAGCGCCAGGCGCTTGTTGTCGTACTCGGAGCGGATCGCCTTGACATCCGCGCCGGCGAGCACCGCGTCCATGCGGATCAGCACCTGCCCGGCCTGCACCGCCTGGCCTTCCTTCACCAGGATTTCCTTGACGATGCCCTGCTCCGAGGGCTGCACGATCTTGAGGTAGCTCGACGGCACCAGCTTGCCTTCGGCGACCGCGACGATGTCGAGGCGCCCGAGCACCGACCACAGCAGCAGGCAGACGAGCAGCCCGATCAGCAGGCGCAGCATCCAGCCGGCAAGCGGCGGCGGCGGCTTGTGCTGGATGCGCAGCAGCGGCGGCGAGAAGTCCGCCGGGTCGGCGCCGAACGTGCCGCTCATTGCGCCTTCTTTCCTTTTGCCATGGCCTGCAACAGGCGGCCGATCTGCTGGTGCAGGCCGGCGAGCGCGTCGTAGGGCAGCGCGATGCGCGCGCCGAGCCGGCCCTGCATCCGCTCGGGGACCTTCTTGCCCGAGCGCGCGAGCTGCGAGAGCGCGTTCAGCGCGCCCGGGTCGAGGAAGCCGAAGTCGACGATCGCCACGCCGGAAGCCGGATGCACCGTGGTGAAATTCGCCAGCACCGGCTGGTCGGACTGGCCAGCCGGCACCAGCTGCACGTTGATGCCCTGCTGCTGCGGCGACGCCGCCGCGTCCGGTGCCGCGGTCCTGGCTTCGTCCTTCTTGCTGTCTTCCTTTGCCATCGCTTCCCCCGATAATCAGGTCAATTTTACGAAACCATCCTGCAGCCCGGTGAACGGCCGCAGCGTCTGCGCTTCCGAGCCGAACCCGGCGGCGCCGATCGTCTGCTGCGCCGCCTGCAGGCTGATTCCCGAGAAATTGCCGTTCCTGCCGTACCAATAGGCAAGATCGCCGCCCAGCGCGCTATCGTCGGATCCCGACAGGTGGAACTGCAGCAGCGCGTTGGTCAGCGCCCAGCTGGTCAGTCCCGGGGTCGCCTGCCGCGCCTGATCGAACTTGCTCACCAGGCCGAGAAAGCTGAAGGTCTGCACCTGCCGGTTGCGCAGCGGGTCGGCCGAGCCAGCCGCGTAGTCGTCCTCGAGGATGAGCTGCAGGCTGCCGACGCTGCGATTGCCGTCGTACCAGTCCTTCAGCACCACGCGATCGTTCGCCCCGGCCGTGACGATGAGATCGTCTCCGCTCTTCGACAGTCTGAGGTCCGAGTAGCGGATGCCACCGCCGAAGGACAGCGTGTTGTTGCGACCGCCGTCGGAGTAGATCGAATCCCAGCCGTCGCCGCGGTTGAACGAGATCACGTCGTTGCCCGATCCGGTGTAGATGGCGTCGTTGCCGATGCCACCGACGATCAGGCTGGAGCCCGAGTCGCCCAGGATGACGTCGTTGCCGGCCCCGCCGTCCAGGAGGTCGTGGCCGGTACCGCTGTGCAGCAGGTCGGTGCCGGCGCCGCCCTGCAGAACGTCGTTCCCGCTCCCGCCCACGATCAAGTCGTTGCCGACGTCGCCGGTGATGAAGTCGTTGCTGCCGCGCCCGATGAGGGCCTCGTCGCCGGTGCCGCCGATGAGCACATCCTCCTGCGGCGTGCCGATGACGATCGAGCCGGCCTTGGCGCGCACGATCAGCCCGAAGCTTGCGCTCGCGCTCGCGCCCGCGGCATCGGTCGCGGTAACCGAGATGTGCGAGATACCGATGTTGGAAGTCTGCGGCGTGCCGCTGAAGGTCTTGGTCGAGGCGTTGAACGCCAGCCAGGAGGGCAACGAGCTGCCGCCGAACAGTCGTGCGGACAGGACTAGCGAATCGCCCGGATCGGCGTCAGTGAAAGTGCCCGATGGAACCGTGAACGTGAACGCCTTGGTGGCCTCGAATGACACATCCTCGAGCGGGTCCGCCACCACCGGGGCGACGTTGCCGGCGGTGACATCGAGCCGGAAGACATCGCTGGCGCTGGCGTTCGCCCCGTCGGTCGCAGTCACCCGCAGCTCGTACGAGCCGACGTCCCCGCTCCCCGGCGTGCCGGAGAACGTGCCGCTCGCGGCGTTGAAGGTCAGCCACGCCGGCAGTGCCGAGTTGCCGACCAGCGAAGCCGACAACGTCAGCGTATCCCCGGCGTCCACGTCCCTGAACGTTGCCGAAGGCACGGCGAAGTTGAACGGCTGGTCCTTGCGCACCGACTGGTCGGCGAGCGCCTGCATCAGCTCGGGCGCGTCGTTGGTGTTCGCCACGGTGAGCTGGAACGAATCGAGCACGTCCGCGCCCGCCTGGTCGGTGCCGACCAGGTCGATGGTGACCGTGCCGACGTCGGCGTTGGTGGGCGTGCCGGTGAAGGTGCGCGTCTCCGCGTTGAAGCTCAGCCACGCCGGCAGGGGTGCGCCGCCCGGCCGCGAGGCGAACCAGCTGAGCGCGTCGCCGGGATCCTGGTCGCTGACCGCGTCGGCCGGGATGGTGAAGCTGAAGGGCGCGTCCTCCGTCGCCGTCTGATCGGACACCGGATGATCGAGCACCGGAGCGTCGTTGACGTTTGCCACCGTGACCTTGAAGACGTCTTCGGCGGTGAGACCGAAGCTGTCGGTCGCCGTGACCCGCACGTCGAGCGCGCCGACGTCCGCCTGCAGCGGCGTTCCGGAGAACGTCTGCGTGGCGGCATCGAAGGTCAGCCAGCCCGGCAGCGCCGAGCCGCCGGCCAGCGCCGCGGTGTAGGTGAGGCTGTCGCCCGCGTCCGGATCGGTGAACGTGCCGGCCGGTACGGCGAAGCTGAACGGCGCGTCCTCCGCCGCCGCCTGGTCGGCGAGCGCCACATCCAGCGACGGCGCCTGATTCGGCGGCAGCGTCGAGCGGAACTCGATCATCGCCGCGTCCCAGATCGTGCCGTCGGCAAAGCGCACCGACTCCACGCGCTGGGCGGGATCGAACCAGCTGCGCAGCGTCATCTGCCCGCCGCCGGAGATGCGCAGCACGATGTCGTCACCGCTCCTCGTCACGCCGACCTGCGACGGCGTAATGCCGACGCCGAGGCTGACCTCGTCGTGGTTTCCGGCCGTGGCGTCGATGTCGATGATCTCGTCGGAGCCGTCGCCGCGGCGGAAGCGGTATACGTCGTTGCCAAGACCCCCGCGCAGGCTGTCGTCGCCGCCGGCGCCGTCAAGCACGTTCACGCCGCTGTTGCCGAGGATCACGTTGGCCGATGCGTTGCCGGTGCCGTCGATGGCGCCGCCGCCGGTGAGCGTGAGGTTCTCGACGTTGGCACCGAGCGTGTAGCTCGCCGAGGCGAGCACCGTGTCGGTGCCCTCGCCTTCGTTCTCGGTGACCCGATCGAGGCGGTTGTCGACGGTGTACGTGTCGTCTCCCGTGCCGCCGACCATGTAGTCGCTGCCCTGCCCGCCGTCGAGCGTGTCGTTGCCGCCTTCTCCGTACAGCGCGTCCTCGCCGGACTGGCCGGCGAGCGTGTCCGCGAGGTCGGAGCCGAAGATGTGGTCGTCGCCGAGGGTCGCGGCCGCGGGCACGATGCGCTCGCGCACCTGCGCCTCCTCGAGCACCGTGCCGTCGGCGAAGCGCAGCCGCTCGACGCGTGTATCGGCGCGGTAGAACCAGTCGACCAGGTTGAGCCGGTCGGCGCCGACGGTGGCGTACAGATTCGATTGGTCGCGCGTGAACACCACGCTCGAAGGCGTCCAGCCGGAGCCGAACGCCACCTCGTCGAGGCCGCCGGTGTCCGTGACCCAGTCATCGCCGTAACCCGCGGCGAAGACATAGCGGTCGTTGCCCGCGCCGCCGCTCAGGATGTCGCGGCCCGCGCCGCCGTCCAGGATGTCGGCGCCGTCCTCCCCGTTCAGGAAATCGTCGCCGGTGTTGCCGAGCAGCTCGTCCGCGCCCGGTCCGCCGTGCAGGTCGTCATTGCCGGCAAGGCCGTCGATCCGGTCGTCGCCGCCGCTGCCGCGGATGAAGTCGCCGGTGCCGGTGGCGCGCAGCGCATTGAGGATGAAGCCCCGGCCCCATACGGTGCCGTTGGCGAAGCGCACCTCCTCGATGCGCGAGCCGGCGCCCAGGAACCAGTTGCTCAGGCTGAGCTGACCGGTGCCGCCGCCGATGCTGAGGACCACATCGTTTCCGGCGCGCAGCAGGCTCACCTGCGTCGGATCGATGCCCGCCGTGAACTCGACCGCGTCGGCGCCGCCGGTGTCCGAGAGCACGTCGAAACCGTCGCCGCTCGCGTAGCGGTAGATGTCGTTGTCCGGGCCGCCGCGCAGCGTGTCGCTGTCTGGCCCGCCGATGATGACGTCGTTGCCGCCGAGTCCGTCCAGGGTATCGTTCCCGGCCAGTCCTTCGAGCACGTCGGGACCATCCGACCCGCTGATTATGTTGTTGCCGGCGGTGCCGGTATAGGTAAAGCCGGCATTGCCGGCGGCGCTGATCGCCGCGACGTCCAGCGTGACGTCGGTAAAGCGGATCTGCTCGACCTTCTGCTGGTCGCTCGAGAACCAGCCGGACACGGTGACCTGGTCGCCGCCCGCGAGGCGCAGCTCGAGGTTGTTGCCGCGCCGCTGCAGCACCGCATCGGCGCGCAACGCCGCGACTTCCAGGGTGTCGATGTTGCCGACCGTCGAATCGCTGTCGAAGATGCTGTCGACGCCGTCGCCGGGCGCGAAACGGTACAGGTCGCTGCCCGCGCCGCCGTTGACGGTGTCATTCCCGCCGCCGCCGCGCAGCGTGTCGTTGCCGCCGCCCGCGTCGATGCTGTCGTTGCCGCCAAGGCCGTCGATGGTGTCGTTGCCCGGCGTGCCGACCAGGTTGTCCGGCCCTTCCGTGCCCTGCACCGCGCCGATCGTGCCGCCGTTGGCCAGCGCGGCGATCGCCGCGACGTCCCACACCGTGCCGTTGGCGAAGCGGACTTGCTCGATCCTCTGCGCGTCGCTGGTGAACCAGCCTTGCAGCGTCAGGCGGTCCACGCCGCCGTTCATGCTCAGGAAAACGGCGGAGGTGGTGCGCGTGACCACCACATCCCCCGGCAGGCCGGCGATCTCCACCGCGTCGATGTTGCCGGGCGTGGCGTCTGACTCGTTGATCGTGTCGAGGCCGTAGCCGGAGCCGAAGCGGTAGACGTCGTTGCCGATCCCGCCGTTGAGCTGGTCGGTGCCGATGCCGCCATCGAGTGTGTCGTTGCCTGCCCCGCCGGTCAGCGTGTCGCCGCCCGCGCCGCCGATCAACGTGTCGTTGCCCAGCCCGCCGTCGATGTTGTCGTTGCCGCCCAGGCCATCGATCGTGTCGTTGAGCGTCAGGCCGACGAGGGTGTCGTTGCCCTCGGTCGGCACCGGACGCACCACGCGCTGCTCGATCTCGGCCGCGGTCCACACCGTGCCGTTCGCGAAGCGCGCCTCGTTGAGCTGGAAATCCGCGCCGCTGAACCAGTCGTTGATGCGCAGCTGGTCGACGCCGCCGTTGAGTGTGAACTGCAGCTGCGTACCGGAGCGGAGAATCGTGACGTTCTCCGGAGCCACGTCGGCGGCGAACGTCACCACGTCGCGCCGGCCGGCCGTGGCGTCGTTGTTGTTGACCGTATCGATGCCGTAGCCGTTGCCGAACACGTAGGTGTCGTCGCCGGCGCCGCCGTTCAGCGTGTCGGTGCCGATTCCGCCATCCAGCACGTCATTGCCGCCGAGCGCGTTCAGCGTGTCATTGCCGGCGCCACCTTCGAGGCGGTTGTTGTTGTTGCCGCCGTTCAGCGTGTCATTGCCTCCCAGGCCGCTCAGGCCGGCGTAGCCGCCGGAGAGCGTCTCGTTCCCTTCGGTGCCAACGCGCGTGGTGCGCGCCACGATGTCGTTAAGGAACCATGTGGTGCCGTTGTCGAACTCGATGCGCTCGGCCACCGGCTGGCTGAGCAGCGCCGGATCCTTGATCACCAGGCGGTCGGTCGTGCCGGCCACCTCCATCTGCCACTCGGTGTTGAGCTGCTTGAAGCTCAGGCTTGCCGGCGCGATGCCGATGAAGCGGAACACGTCCGTGGTCACCTGCCCGACCTGGCTGCTGTCGGTCACGGTATCCGCGCCAAACCCAGCCGCGAAGACGTAGGTATCGCTTCCCGCACCGCCGTCCAGGGCGTCGTCGCCGCTGCCACCGGCCAGCACGTCGTCGCCGTCGCCGCCGGTGAGCGTGTCGGTGCCCGCGCCGCCGTCGAGCGCGTCGGCGCCGATGCCGCCCTGCAGGACGTCGAAGCCCTCTCCGCCGATCAGGATGTCGTTGCCGTTGTCGCCGAGAAGCTGGTCGTCGTCGGCGCCGCCGTCGAGCGTGTCGTTGCCGTCGCCGCCGCTCAGCGCGTCGGAACCTTCGCCACCCAGCAGCTCGTCGTTGCCGGCTTCGCCCACAAGCGTGTCGGCGTCGTCGCCGCCGCTCACCACGTCGTCGCCCGCGCCGGCGAACACCACGTCGACGCCGGCGAGCGTCGCGATTGCATCCGCCGCGCCCGTGCCGACGATGAAATCCTCGCCGTCGGTGCGCGCCTCCACGACCGATTTCAGATACGCGCCGGTCCACGTCGTCCCGTCCGCGAACGCGACGGTCCCTTGCGCGCCCTGTGCGAACCAGTTCTCGACGATGACCGTTTGTGCGCCCGCGCCAAGCTCGAGATAAAGGTGGTCGCGGTCGCGGCTGATGCGCGTCTCGGCGGCGAGAATGCCGGTGCCGAGGCTGAGCGTGTCCGCCGCGCCGAGATCGGCGATCGCATCGCTGCCCGAGGTCGTGCCGACCAGGAACAGGTCCGCCCCCGCGCCGCCGGTGAGATGGTCGAAGCCTTCGCCGCCGTCGAGCCAGTCGTCGCCGGCGCCGCCGAACAACACGTCGTCGCCGACGCCGCCGTCCAGCGTGTCGTTACCGCCGCCGGCGTCGAGCACGTCGTCACCGGCAAGGCCGGCGAGCGTGTCGTTGCCGGCGCTGCCGAACATCACGTCCGCGCGGTTGCGCGCGGCCGCGGCGACCGCCATGCCGCCAAGCTGCGTCGCGCTCCACACCGTGCCGTTCTCGAACTCGACGCGCTCGATGCCGTACCCGACGCGGCCGAGCGTGCGCACGGTCAGGCTGTCGCCGCTCGCGAGGGTAAGCACCAGGTCGGCGCCGACCAGGGCGACCGCCACATCCTGCGGTGTCACGCCGGGCCCCATGAGGACGGTGTCCACCGCCGTGCCCAAAATGTCGAGGTCGAGCAGCGTGTCGCGCCCTGAGCCGACGCCGAACAGATAGGTGTCCGATCCGGCGCCGCCGTAGAGCTGGTCGTCGCCAGCGCCGCCGTCGAGCACGTCGTTGCCCGCGCCGCCTTCCACCACGTCGTTGCCGATCCCCGCGACCAGCGCGTCGTTTCCGGTGCCGCCGTCGAGCTGGTCGTCCCCCGCGCCGCCGTCGAGCACGTCGTCGCCCGCGTCGCCGAACAGGCGGTCGTTGCCGAGGCGACCAAGCAGGACGTCGTTGCCCGCGCCTGCAAACAAGCCGTCGTCGTCGACCTCGTTCACCGCGAGCGTGTCGGCGCCGCTGTCGAGAAGGTCGTTGCCCGCGCCGCCGATCAGCGTGTCGTTACCCGACCGGCCGAACAGCCGGTCGTCGCCGGCATCACCGTTGAGCTCGTCGTTGAGCACGCCGCCGTCGAGCGTGTCGTTGCCGTCGCCGCCGAAAATCTGGTCATTGCCGCCATCGCTCGACAGAACGTCGTCGCCGCCATTGCCGCGCATGACGTCGTTGGTCGTGCCCATCGAGTGGGTGTCGTTGCCGTTGCCGCTGGTGTAGAAGGCGCTGGCGCCGGAGGTGAAGACGTACGGAATGCGCGTGCCCACGAATCCCGCATCCCACACCGTGCCGTCGGCAAACTCGATGGTGCCGCCGTGGGTCGAGGGGAACCAGTTGCGCGCGGTGATGATGTTGCTTCCGGGTACCTGAATCAGCAGGTCGCCGCCGCCGAAGTTGAAGTTCGAGCCCGAGATCACCACGTCCTGCGGGCGGATGCCCTCGCCGAACACGATGCGCGGCGCCTCGTCGATGATGGTGTCGCTGCCGTCGCCGCGCTGGAAGAGGAAGGTGTCGCGCCCGCCGCCGCCGGTGAGCGTATCGCTGCCCTCGCCGCCGATCAGCACGTCGTCGCCGTCGCCGCCGGCGAGCGAGTTGTTGCCGGTCCCGCCCTCGATCACCGCCACCGTGGCGAAGCGCGCTTCGATTTGAGCAGCGCCCCACGACGTGCCGTCGGCGAACTGCAGCCGCAGCCGGTCGCCCACTGCGCCGTGGATCGCGCCATTGACGGTGAGCACGTCCGGCGTGCCTCGTAGCTCGATGATCGTGCTCGAGAACGGCCCGCGGCGCAGTCGCACGTCGTCCGGCCGCACGTCCTGGCCGAGCAGCACCGTGTCGACGCCGCGATTGCCGGCCAGGCCGGTGAGATTCAGCGTGTCGCGGCCCGAGCCGCGCCCGAAGCGGATCCAGTTGTCGCCTGACCCTGGAGAGTAGGTGTCGTTGCCGCCACCGCCGTCGATCAGGTCGTCGCCGCTGCCGCTATTGAAAGTATCGTCGGCGCCGTCGCCGTAAAAGCTGTTATGGCCGTGGAAGTCCTGAACGAAATCGTTCCCCGAGAGGCCGAGAAACAGCTCGTCATGGAGCCCCATGAGTGACTGCGCGGTCGGAAAATGGCGCGGGCTACCGGTGACGAGGTCGCTGCTGCCCCACTGCTCGAATTTGCCGAGGTCCCAGACCGTGCCATCGGCGAATTCGGCGAACTCCACGCGACCGGCAGCGGAATCGCCCCAGCTCGCGACCGTGATGGTGTCGCCGGTTCCGGCGAGCATGAATTGCGGCCGATCGTTGCTGAAGCTGACGAGCACGTCCTCGGGCCGCACGCCCGCCGCGAAGCGGATGGTGTCGCGGCTTCCCGCGACGGCCCGGTTCATCGGCTGGTCGAAGGCGCTGCCGGCCTCGCTGATCGTGTCGAACCCCGAGCCGTAGCCGAAGACATAGACGTCGTCGCCCAGGCCGCCAAACAGCGTGTCGCTACCCTCGCCGCCGTCGAGCACGTCGTTGCCCAGGCCGCCGTTCAGCGTGTCGCTGCCCGCCCCGCCTTCCAGGCGATCGTTGCCGCTCTTGCCGGACAGCGAATCATTGCCGTCGAGGCCGACGAGAACGTCGTCTCCGGCATCGCCGTGCAGCGAATCGTTCCCTTCGGTGGGCTGAACCGGCGCGGATCGCGCCAGCAGCGCCGCGGTGTCCCATTCCGTGCCATCCGCGAAGCGCACCACGTACGCGGCCGCTCCGAAGTCGCCGAAGAAACCCTGCAGCCGCACGCTGGCCGTGGCGCCATTGGTCGCAATCACCAGATCGGCCGCCTGGCGCAGGACCGCGAGATCGGTCGGCGCGAGCCCGCCATCGACCAGGATGATGTTGCGGTCGTCGAGCCGGATCGGGACGCCGTCCAGGCCGAGCGTCACGTTGGTGTCGCGGATGGTGTCGTGCCCGCTGCCCGCCCCGAGGGTGTACGTATCGTTGCCGGCACTGCCGGAGAGAACGTCGTCGCCGGCGCCGCCGTCGATGGTGTCGTTTCCTTCGTCGGCGGAGATGTCGTCGTTACCGTCGCCGCCGCGCAGCACATCGTCGCCCGTGAAGCCGTGCAGCTCGTCATTGCCAGACCCGCCGTCGAGCAGGTCCGCGCCGAATCTGCCATTGAGGATATCGTTGCCGGCGCCGCCGAACAGGTGGTTGGCGGAATTGTCCGCGTTGAAACTCTGGTCGCTGGCGTACAGCTGGTCATTGCCGTCGCCGCCGATCAACAGGTCCGCGCCCTGCCCGCCCTGGAGCACGTCGTCGCCCGCGCCACCGTCGAGCACGTCGTCGCGCGCCGCGCCACTCATGAAGTTGTTGCCGTCGTCCCCGCTGAGCGTCAGGCCGACGTTGCTCACCCGCGCGAGCACGTCCTGCATGCTCCACGCGGTGCCGTCGGCGAAACGCACCTCCTCGATGCCGGAGGCAAGCCGCACGCTGTTGCCCGGCGTGGTCGAGAGCACGATCCCGCCGAAGTCCTGCACCAGCACGTCGGACGGACGAATGTGATCGGCGAGCAACACCACGTCCCAGCTGCCGCCGATGATCGGATTTTCATCGTCGGAGACGATGTCGTTGCCCAGGCCGACCAGATACACGTCATCGCCCGTCCCGCCGCTAAGGGTGTCGTCGCCGCCGCCCCCGTCGAGCACATCGTTGCCCGCCCCGCCGCTCAGGCCGTCGTTCCCGCCGCCGCCCTGCAAGTCGTCAGCGCCCACGCCGCCGCTGATGACGTCGTTGCCGTCGCCGCCGCTCAGCACGTCGTCGCCGGCCATGCCGTCGATGGTGTCTTTGCCGCCAAGGCCGTAGAGCGTGTCGCTCAAGTGCACGCCGCGCAGCACATCGTCGAACGGCGTGGCATGGTTCGCCTTCTCGTTGATCAGCACGCCGTCCCAGACCGTGCCGTCGTCGAAGCGCAGCTCGGTAATGTCGAAGCGCGGTATGGCGATGCCGCCTACGTTCAACTCCGAATAGCCGGTGAAGGTCAGACTTTCGCCGGTCGGCGCCAGGTATAGCTTGATGCTGCCCTGCATGAGGAACACGTCGGCGGGCGTCACGCCAGCCTTGAGCTGCACCACGTTGGCGTCGCCGAAGACCTCGCTGATCACGTCAACGCCGTCGCCAAATCCGAAGCGATAGGTGTCGGCGCCCGCGCCGCCATTCAGGGTGTCGTTACCCGAACCGCCATCGAGCGTGTCGTTACCGGCGCCGCCCTCGAGGCGATCGTTGCCTGCGCCGCCGCTGATGGAATCCGTGCCAGCCGCGCCCACCAGCACATCGTCGCCGGCGGTCGATTCCAGTGTCATGGCGACGAGATCGGTCGCCGTGAGGCCCGTTCCGTCGGCGAACTGGACCTGGTTGCCGGCATGAGCCAACGCCACCGAGTTGCCCCAGCTATCGATTTGCAGGACGTCACCGCTGTCTTTGATGGTCAGCGTGAGATTGCTGTTGAGGTCGCGACGCACCATCAGGTCGCTGCGCACGATGTCGGTGCCGAGCAGAATGCGATCGATGTCGGTGCTTCCGGCGATCTGCCCGAAGCCCGAAACGCGGTCGAAGCCCGAGCCGCGGCCGAACTGGATGGTGTCGTTTCCGCCGCCGAGAGAAAACTGCTGCGCCAGCACGGTTTGCGCGGGCGTGTCCGGGCCGGCGGTGCCGCTGGTGAAGGCGAACTGGCTGAACTGCGCGCGCCAATCGGCGGCGGTACGCACCGTACCGTCCGCCATCTCGTAGCGAATCGTGTTGTTCGTAAGGCCGTCCTCGACATGCAGGACGTCGGTACCGTAGCGCAGCCCGAGATACGCCTTGCCGTTAGAACCGAGAACCTGGAACGTCGACGTCACCGCCGACGGCAGGCGGATGGTATTCGCCCCTTCGCGATCCTCGACGAAGTCAGTTCCGCTACCGGCCGCGAAGATATAGAGGTCATTGCCGGCCTGGCCCCGCAGGGTGTCCGTGCCCGAGCCGCCGATCAGCGTGTCGTTGCCGGCATTGCCTTCGAGCGTGTCATCGCCGATCTCCCCATCCATGTAGTCGTCCCCGGCGAACTGCACCGGCAGCGTGCCGCCAGCGATGTCGCCGGACATGATGTCGTTGCCCGCGCCGCCGTAGAGGCGGTCCCTGCCGCCGCCGCCCTGCATGTTGTCGTCGCCGTCACCGCCTTCGAGGTGGTCGGAGCCGTGGAACTGGAACGCGACGTTGCTGGCGTCTCCGTCGAGGATGTCGTTCCCGAGTCCGCCGAACAGGATGTCGGAACCGCCATCGCCGTGCAGCGTGTCGCTACCGTCGCCGCCGTCCAGCAGGTCGGCGCCATCCAGGCTGCCGTCGATGGTGCTGGAGTCGCCGCCGAGATTGTCGTCACCAGTGCCGCCGACCAGCACGTCGTCCTTTCCGTAGCCCAGCAAGATGTCGTTGCCCGCGCCGCCGTCGAGGTAGTCGGCGCCGTGGAACTCTTCGGGTACGCGGTCCGAATCGCCGACCAGTGTGTCGTTGTCGTCGCCGCCATAGAGCTCATCCGCGCCACCGTCACCCGAGATGAAGTCGTTGCCCGCGCCGCCGTCGAGATAGTCGTTGCCGTGCGCTTGCGGCATCACATAGACGACAAGGCCTGCCTGGCCGCCGGGGCTCCCGGTGAGATCGCCTTCTGCGCCGTCGCCGTAGACAAAGTCGTCACCGGCACCGCCGGAGATATAGTCATTACCCCCTTGGCCGACTACGTAGTCCCAGCCCGAGCCGCCTTCCACCGCATCAGCGCCTTCACCCGCGAACACCCAATCGTTTCCCGAGCCCGCGTCGATCACGTCGCCGAGATCGCCTTCCACCGCGATGAAGCCGAGCTCGTAGACGCCCGTGGTCGGGTTCACCCCGGTGAGCGTCGAGAGCGTTTGGATGCGGCTGTTAGGATTGGCAGGATCGGACAGTGCAACCAATGCGGTACCGTCCGCGAGTGCTGACTGGCTGGCAAGAGACACCGTGATGTTGCCGCCGCCGACGATGAAGTCATCGCCGGTGCCGCCAAGAATTACGTCGGCGCCCTGGCCACCGTCGAGGATGTCGTTGCCCGTGTCGCCGTCAAGGTAGTCGGAGTCTGCGCCGCCCTGCAGCGCGTCAGTCTCCTCGCCGCCGAACAGGCGATCGTCGCCCGCGGTCGCGATCAGAATGTCCTCGCCGCCTTCGCCGTACAGCTCCTGATCGCCGACGCCGTTGAGGATGAGGTCGTTGTCCGCGCCGCCATATCCGATCGTGTTCGCGTGGGTCAGGATGATCTTGTCCGAGCCGCCGAGGCCGAAAAGCTTCTGGCTCGGCAGAGTCGAGGCTAGCGGCGTGCCGGTGGCACCGGCGATCGCCGCGTCGGTGTCCGCGCGGTCCGGATCGCCCTGTTTGTCTGTGTAGGCGCGGATTGGCGCATTCGGGTCGAGCACGATCCCGAAATCAGCAGAGATGAAGTTATTGAGTGTGACGACATTCGAACCGTCGTCGTCCTTCCATAGAACCAGCTTGCCGGGCTTCGCGGCGGCGATATCGCCGAGGTAGGTGGCGCGGTAAAGCCCGTCGGGACCGTTGAAGGTGAAGTTCTTCTTGTCCGGGTCTATCGGCGTGAACGTGCCGGCAATCCTGTGAATACCGAAATAGATCTCCCCGCGCTGGCGAGGTGGCAACAAACCTTCGACGACGTCGAACACTTCGTCCGCACCACCACCGCTAGAGAAGAAGTATTTGTCGTTGCCGCCACCTCCATTAAGGATGTCGTTGCCTTTCCCGCCGCGCAGCGTGTCGTCGCCAGCGCCGCCGATCAGGCGATCGTCGCCGAGGTCGCCCTGCAGATAGTCGCCGCCATCATTTCCGCGCAAGGTGTCGTCGCCGCTGCCACCGTAGAGCCGGTCATCGCCGCTGGCTCCCGACAATTGTTCCGCCCCGCCGGCCCGCGTGGCTGGATCAGCACTGGAATTGCCATCAATTCCGAAAATGACCTTTGCCGCCCGGCCAATTCCCGTTTGGCGTTCGAATATCCTCTCGACCGCTGCGGCTCGATCCGCACGCGCCTGGTCGTCGAAGGTCTTTACCTCAGGCGTAACGGACGTCACGAAGGAGTACGCTCGCTGACCCGAAATTAGGTCCTCGTACCTGACACTCGCAGAAGAGGTCTGAGACACCGAACTCGCACCGCTATCGTCGCGCGCCATGCTCGTTGCATGGGCCAGCATGGCGGAGCGATCCGCTAGATATTCCGGGGTCATCGCTCCCTGCCCGGTAGCCGGGTCGAACAGATCAAGCTCGCCGTTCGCATTGAGGGTCGCGTACCGTCCCTGAACCCCGGTGACGGCGAACGGATTCAATGTCTTGAGGGCGTACCGGTAGGCGATGTCGTTTTGTGCCGCTGATTGAATCGCCAATGGCGTCTCGGGCAACAGTTGTACTTTCGCCGTGTTCACCCACGGCTGGAACTTGGTAACGAGCTCGTTAAGGTTGGTATGGAACGCCTGGCGATTGCTCGGCGAGGCCCACGTGCCGCCGGCGATGCTTGTCGGTGTGGGATCCACATTTGGCCCTACGAAAATCCGGCGCAGAGCGTCTAGGACGAACTCCAGCGTGTCGCCCTCAGCTTCACCCTGGGTTCCGTCGATGGATTTTGCCCTTCTGTTCGTCGCGGCCTTGAAGATGGCCTCGATCTGCGGCTGCGTCAGATCCTTATCGAGCTTCGTCATCGCCGACATCAGGGCGAGCGAATCCACGATCAGCACCAGACTATGGGTATCCGCGAAGTCGTTCTGACGTGAGTTCGGGATGACGCCCGGAATGTCCGTGGCTTTGTAGTTGCCCCGGAAGAACGGCTGGTCCTCTATATAAACGCCGAAGGAATTCTGCTGCGTGCTGTAGTGCTGCCCGCTCATTGCCGTGAACGAAAAGCGACCTTCGGCCGCGTTCGCAAAGAGTCCGCCGTCGAGGCCGTAGATCTCGGTCATCCTCTCGAACGGCCTGCTGCTGAATACCCGCGAATTCGGGAACGGATTGACAGCTACCGCACTCGTCGTACCTTTCGCCGCCAGCACTCCCGCGAGCTGATATTCGATGGATGAATAGTCGCCCATGGGTGGCAACTGGCCGTTGTGGAAATCGGCGAGGTTGAAGCTCGCCAGACGTCCCGCCTCGTTAACGACCCGCAAGGTCCGCGCCGCGGCCTCGATCCGATCGAGCGGGGAGGCGAGCAAGGTCAGCAAGCTCCCGGCGGCATAGCGGTTGAACTTAGCGAGGACGGAATTCAGGTTGTGCCCAAAAGCGAATCCGCCGGTGCCTGCAGCATTGAACGTGTAAATGTTGTTTAGCAGGTTGGCCTGGTTCCGGTCGCGCAGCAGCACCGCGAACGCGCTCGCGACGTGAGCGCCTAGCGAGTACCCCGTAAGGTTGAAACGTGTGCTTGCCGACAGCTTGCCGGTGGCCACCAAGTCGCCGTACCAGCGCTCCATATCTACTACCTGGCCGAACGCCCAGCCCTGAGTCCCGATCGACGTATTAGCCCCAGTGCTGTCGCGGATCGCATCATCGACGAACTCAGTGGAGCGGATCGAGATCGTGTACTCGCCGGCCACCAAGCCCCGCGCCGGGTCGGTAACCTTGGACCGGAAAAGCGTGGCGCTGAAGCCGCTGCTCGTGTTCGGCTGGTGCGCGATCACCTCGAAGGTGTCGGCAAATTCTTCGGCGAGTACGAGCGGAAGGCGCGAGGCACGTTCATTTCCGATGGTCAACGCCGCCAACACGCCGGCGCGCGTCGAGGTGTCGAATTCATCCAGGAATGCTTCGGCTGCGATCTGCAGATGCGAGTAGGTCAGCAGTTCCTGCGCGCGATTGGCCATGGACTCTCTCTAGTTTGGATTCACGAATCTTTTTTGCTGTTCGCTTCTTCGCCTTCCACCAGCCGCATCTGCACCGCCTTCTCGGCGGTCAGGCTGAAGATCTCGTCGACCCCCAGCCCCTTCGGCACGTGGTGCGCGATGAACAGGATGGTCGCCGCGCCCTTCAGCTTGTTGACGGTCTGCGCGAAGCGCTCGGCGGTCTGCGCGTCGAGGCTGCTCGTCGCCTCGTCGAAGATCAGGATGCGGGGGCGCTTCAGGATTGCGCGGGCGATCGCGATGCGCTGCTTCTGCCCGCCGGAGAGGCCGACGCCGTGCTCGCCGATCTCGGTGTTGTAGCCCTTCGGCAGCTTCTCGACCACTTCGTGGATCTCGGCGATCTTGCACGCCTTCACCACGTCATCGAAGCTCGAGTTGGGGTTGGCGGCGAGCAGGTTCTCGTAGATCGTGCCGGAGAAGAGCACGGTCTCCTGCGGCACCACGCCGAAGTACTGGCGCAGCTCGTTGGCCGAGAAGTGGCGCACGTCGCGGCCGTCGATGGTGATGCGCCCGTCCTCGGGCTGGTAGAAGCCGAGCAGCAGCTTGGCGAGGGTGCTCTTGCCCGAGCCCGACGGGCCGGTGAGCACGGTGAGCTTGCCGGGCTTGAGCGCGAGGCTCAGGTTGCGGTAGAGGAACGGATGCTCGGGCGAGTAGCGGAAGGCGAGCTCGGCGATGCGGATCTCGGCCTTGCCTTCGGGGGCGCGCGAAGGCACCAGGGCATAGGGCTCGGCCGGCACGTCCATGATGTCGCCCAGGCGCTTGACCGCGATCGAGGCCTGCTGGAACTCCTGCCACAAGCCGGCGAGGCGCAGCATCGGCTGCGACATGCGGCTCGCGAACATCTGGAACGCGACCAGCATGCCGATGGTGAAGCCGTCGTTGCGCATGACCAGCAGCGCCCCGGCGCACAGGATGGCGAGCGTCATTAGCTGCTCGAGCGCGTTGGCCACCACGTTGTAGGTGTTCGACACCTGCCGCGTCTCGAAGCTGGAGGCGAGGTAGGCGGCGAGCATCTCGTCGTAGCGCGACTCGAGCCGCGGCTCCATCTGCAGCGATTTCACCGTTTCCATGCCGGCGACGTACTCGGTGAGGAACGCCTGGTTGCGCGCGCCGAGCAGGAACTGCTTGTTGAGCCGGGCGCGCAGCACCGGGGTGATGGCAACGGAAATGGCGGCGATGAGCAGCAGGATTCCCAGGGCGATCAGCGTCAGCTGCCAGCTGTAGGCGAACATCACCGCGACGAAGACCAGCAGGAACGGAAAGTCGAGGACCAGCGAGACCGCGGCGCCCGACATGAACTCGCGCACCGTCTCGACCGCGCGGATGCGGGCGATCAGCACGCCGGTCGGCCGGTGCTCGAAATACGGCAGTTGCAGGCGCAACAGGTGGCGGAACACCTCGCTGCCAAGCACCGCGTCGACGCGGTTGCCGGTATGCAGCACGAAGTACTGGCGCAGCCAGCTCATGCCGGCGTTGAACAGGAGGAACATGCCGAGCGCGAGCGCGATCACCACCAGCGTGTTGGTCGTCTGGTGCACCACCACCTTGTCGATCACCACCTGCGTGAAGAGCGGCGTGGCGAGCGCGACCAGCTGGATGAAGAGCGACGCGGCGAGCACGTCGCGCCAGACCCGCTTGTGCTTGAGGAGCTCGCGCCAGAACCAGCCGAAGCCGAAGCCGGAGGCGGGCGCGGCGCCTTCCTTCACCGAAGGCTCGGTCGCGTTATCGCGGCGCATCAGCACCGCATCGGGTTCAAAATCGTCGAGCGCGCCAGTGCTCGCCGCCCGGCTGCCCGCCTCGAAGTACAACAGGCGCTTGCCGTCCGACTTGACGATCAGCGCCGGGCGCGGCGCCTCGCCCTTCAGGAAGGCAATGCAGGGAAAGCTCGCGCTTGCCAGCGCGGCCTCGCCGGCGCGAAAGCCGAGCGACTGGATCGCTTCGAGGAGCTGTCGAACCGAGTGCGGCGCAGGAAAGCGCTGCACCAGCAGCGCCGGATCGAACGGAACGCGGTTGAGCTGACAGAGGCTTCCCGTCAGCCAGACAAAATGCTCCCCCGACAACGTCTTATTGAGCAGATCCCCCCCCTTAGGGCATTCTGACTCAGGTGCCGTGGCGAAGAAATCCTCCGCCAGTTCTAGAACTGCAGTACTAGTTGAGCGTCAATCCGTGCCGCATCGCAGCAATTACCGCCTCGGCACGCGTGGATACGCCGAGCGCCGTAAAGATGGCGTGCGCGTGCTGCTTGACGGTGTTCGGGGCGATCGCCAGCTCGCTAGCGATGCGCTCGTTGTTGTAGCCCTTCAAGATGAGGCGCAGCACGTCGCGCTGGCGGTCGGTGAGCTCCATAGTGTGGCCCCGCGGTGAGCGCGGCGGAGCCTTCACAGCGAGTTCCTCGAGCGCCTCGGGCGGCACGTAGATCCCGCCCGCCGCCACCACCTTGAGCGCGGCGACCATCACCTCCGGCTTGGAAGTCTTGGGGATATAACCACTTGCGCCGGAATCGAGCGCGCCGAGGATCGACTCGCGGTCGATGGTGGCGGACAGCACGACCACCGGCAGCTCGGGAAACTCGAGTCGAAAGCGCGTCAGCGCATCGATGCCTTCGCAGCCCGGCAGGCCGAGGTCGAGCAGCACCAGGTCGGGCGGTACCGAGCCCGCGGCACGCATCAGACCGGCTTCGAGGGTTGCTTCGGTGGCTACGGTGACTTCGCCCAGCGCCTTGCGCAGGACCGCAGGCAGGATCTCGTGGATCAGGGGATGATCATCGATCACCAGCGCGCGCATCTACGGATGTTAGGGGCCCGGCGCGGGCAGGTCTAGAACCCCGGTACTATTCACCGCACTTTTTTTCGGCGCACCGATTCGAACAGGCAGACCCCGGCCGAGACCGAGACATTCAGGCTTTCCACTTCGCCGCGCATCGGAATCCGGACCAGCAGATCGCAGCTCTCGCGCGTCAGGCGCCGCATGCCCTCGCCCTCCGCGCCGAGCACCCAGGCAATGGAATCAGGCAGATCGGTCTCGTAGAGCGTTTTCTCGGCGCGCTCGTCCGCGCCCACCACCCAGATGTTGCGCTCCTTGATGTCGGCCAGCGTGCGCGCGAGGTTGGTGACCATCAGGTAAGGCGTCGCCTCGGCCGCACCGCTGGCCACCTTCGAGACTGCCGGAGTAACGCCCGCCGCGCGGTCCTTCGGCGCGATTACCGCATGCGCTCCGGCGGCGTTGGCAACCCGCAGGCAAGCCCCAAGGTTGTGCGGATCGGTGACGCCGTCGAGCACTAGCAGCAACGGCTTCTCCACCTGCTCGAGGATCTCGTCCAGGCTGTCGGCGAGATTCTTCATCTCCACCCGCGCCACCACGCCCTGGTGCCGCCCGCCGCCGTAGAACCCGTCGAGCCGCTTCGTGGGCACGCGGTGCAGGCTCACGCCCGAGCGCTCCGCGACCGCAGCGAGATCCTTCGAGCGCGCATCGTTTCGCGTCTCGTCGAGAAACACCTCCAGCACCGACTTCGGGTCGGCGCGCAGTCGCGCGAGCACGGCATGGAAGCCGAACACTACGCGGGGTTCTCGGGAGGCGTGCCGGCTCATGGGAAGAGCCGGGATTATCGCCGGTTCAATGCATGCCTAGTATGCGTAGCTGAGCGTGACGCCGACACCAGCGTCGGGGCTCGCGTCGGAGAAGCCCTTGAGGAAATAGATCTGCCCCTTCCACGACGCCACGGTGTGCGACACGAACACCATCAGCTCGCTGGCGCGCGCGCCGCCCTCGACGGTGCGGTCGCGAAAATCGTAGGCGAAGCCGAGGCTGGTGCCCGAGGCGTCGCGCCAGGCGTAGCCCACCGAGCCGAAGTAAGCGTTGCGCAGCTCGATCCCCGGCGGGTCGCCGTACCAGCGGTAGCCGAGCGTGGCGAACGGTCCGCCCGCGCCGATCGGCAGGTAGAAGTCCGCCTGCACCGCGTAGTCGGTCTCGCCGGTGCCCAGGCCCTTGCTCTCGTCCGCGGTCGGCAGCTTGATGCCGGCGCCGAGCTCGACGATGACGCTATCGCGCGCGATGGCCTTGTAGGACGCCGCCGCCGTGATGTCGCCCGCCCCGGAGACGTCGCGCCGGCCGGCGGGCGCGTCCGGCAGCACGATGACGTCGGTTCCCACCCCGACCACGTTCGCCGGGCCCGAGATGCGCAGGTACGGCAGCGTCGCGCGGTACGTCCAGCGCTCGGTCTCGTACTTGGCGTTCAGGTACACCATCGACACCGACGTCGTCTCGACCTTGCCGTACTCGCCCGACGAATAATCGGCGCCGCCGCCGATGCTCAGCACGCCTTGCGCACACACAGGCGTGCACGCCGCGAACGCGGTAATCAGGAACAATCGCTTCATGGGGTCCCTATTTCGCCGCGATGAACGCCTGCGCCATCGCGCGATACCCGGCGTTGGTCGGGTGCACCTCGAACTGCCCGGCGTTGTTGCGGTTGATGAGCAGCAGGCCCTGCTGCGGGCCGGCGAACTGCGCGTGCACGTCGGCCACCTTCGCCTTGCCGCCGCACACCGTCGCGTTCGCGAAGCCCACCACGCCCTCCACGGTCATGTTGAACGCGCCGACCACGTCGCCGGTGGGCACCGGAAACTCGCGGATCTCGTACAGGTTCGCGACGTAGACGTGCGTGCCGGGAAGCGCGATGCAGACTTGGGTGAGGATCCCGGCCAGATTGGCCTGGAAGGTCTGCAGCACCTGCAGCGGGTTGGCGCCGTTGAGGATCGCGAGCAGGTCGTTGCCGCCCACCGTCATCGTGATCACGTGCGGCTGGAAGATCTGCGTCGCCGCCGGCACCTGGAAGTTGAGCACCTGCTGGCTGGTCGCGCCCGGCACCGCCGCGTTGGCGAAGATCGTGTTGTTCATGCTGTCGTACACGCCGCGCTGGTAGAGCTCGTACGCGTAGCCGTTGGTGACCGGCGTCGCGCCGTAGCCCGCGGTCAGGCTGTCGCCGAGCGCGAGGAAGCGCGTGTTGTTGCTGAAGGTCCACGGCTGCTGCGCCTGCGCCGCCCCGGACAGCGCGATAAACATCACGAGTGCCAGCTTGACCCGCATGTTCCCCTCCCCCTTTGTATGATTACTGCACTGTCTTTTTACCCCATCCGGCGCCGTTACGGAGGTGATGTGGCTTATCGCGTGCTCATCGCGTTGTGTGCGCTCTCGGTGCCCTTCGCCGCGCTGCCGCAACTGACGCAGCTCTGCCCCGCCGACGCGCGCACCGCCGGCCGTGCCACGCTGTACAACGAGGACAAGCGCACCCTGGGCGAGATCTTTGGCGTCGTCCCCGGCGCCGCCACCGCCCTCGAGTTCGCCACCAACGACTGGAACGGCCGGCGCGACGCCGTCGACACCCGCATCGACGAGGTCCTCCGCACCCGCCCGCGCTCCCTCGCGCCCCAGGTGATCTGGGCCGAGGCCGCCGACCTGCGCTCCGACACCTTCAGCGCCGCCCTGAAGCGCGCCGACGGCGGCTCTGCGCGGCTAACCGTCTCCGGCAGCCAGATCTGCGTGCGCGATGCGAGCGGCGATCACTGGTTCTTCCGCGCCCAGAGCGATGACGTTTGGTCCGACTAGGCAGCGGCGGGAACGACAACGCCGCCGTCAGGACCGAGACAGCAGCGGTCACGGCTTGACTGGTACGAAGGCAAATCCGCCGCGCACTGCGTAAACACGAACGGACTTGCGCCACTCCGTAAGCCACGCGCCGATCGTGGTGACCGTCCAGAACAACGCGAACGGAATCTCGACGTAAAGGTGATTCCAGACAAATATCTTTTGTTCATGCAGCTGCAGCAGGACAAGAATCGCGACGCCAGAACACGCGACGGTAAGGTTGCTCAGCCATCTGGGGGAAAGCCTGGTTCGCAGGACCCATATCTCCCAGCACACGGCTAGCGATAAGACCAGGGCGATGGCGCAGAAGAATCCCAAATACACGTAGCTCAGCGGTTCATCGTTCCGCGTCCAGAACATCACGGCCGCGAACAGAATAAGGCAGACCAAGAAG
>Ga0207648_10000201_pt1 | contig 63324 bp, 63 predicted proteins | sample KBSMisM32_FD_184310 | JGI IMG/M metagenome (GOLD analysis project Ga0207648, IMG submission 184310) | Miscanthus rhizosphere microbial communities from Kellogg Biological Station, Michigan, USA - KBS Miscanthus M3-2 (SPAdes) (version 2) | ecosystem: Host-associated > Plants > Roots >...
GGGCGGAATGCCGTATGTTCCGGGCGCAACGAGGGGCTGGATGCGCAGCATCTTGCCGAAGAGGGTGTTCGGGTTCTGCGCGTTGCCGAAAGCGCCGTGCTGGTCGTTCCCGCCGCCGCCATCCCCGATGCCCGCGTATAGCAATCGGTCAGGTCCGAAGGCAAGGTTGCCGCCGTTGTGGTTTGTTTCCGTACCTGGATTTTTCACAAGTGTGATCAGGATGCGTTCGGAGTTCGGGTCGAGCGTCGCGGCGCCGATTGCCGCGGTGAATTCCGATAGCCGCGACACGAGCGGCGGCGTGTTGGGGGTATCCCTGTGCGAATAGAAAAGATATACGCGCCGGTCGCCAGGAAAGTCCGGATGAAAGGCCATGCCTAGGAGACCCGCCTCGCCATCCATCGCCACTCGGTCGGAGATGTCGATGAACACGCTGCTCGTCGCGACTGCCGGCAGGTTCGGGAACACGCGTACCACGCCGCCCTGCTCGACGACGAACCAGCGAGTGGGGTCGTTGGGCGCTTGCAGCATCGCGAGTGGGGCGGAAAAATCCGGCAGCCCGGGGAACACGCGTTCGAGGCTGAGGGCCACCTGCGGAGGACCTGGGGGCAAGTCGCCGCCGCCGTCCCCGCTGGGGCAGCCGGCCGCAAGGAGCACTGCCGCGGCCGCCGCCGGCCCGACCCAACGCCGAAATATTTCCATCGATTCGCTCTCTCCCGCCTGTGGCCCGATCATGGCACGGCCGCCCGGGAAGCTCTATCGTGGCGCCATGACCGTCCTGGCGAGCTTCAAGGCGCGCGCCGCGGAGCTGAAGCGCGAGGTGCTGGCGATCTACCTCGCGGCGAAGCACCCGCGCACGCCCTGGTACGCAAAGGCGCTGCTGGTCGCGATCGTGGCGTATGTGCTGAGCCCGATCGACCTGATCCCGGATTTCATCCCGGTGCTCGGCCTGCTCGACGAGATCGTGCTGCTGCCGTTCGCGCTGGTCCTGGTCGTGAAACTGGTGCCGGAAGACGTGATGGCCGAGTGCCGCTCGCGCGCGCTCGAACGCCGACCGGAGGGCGCGGCGCTCGGACGGATCGGCGCCGCCTTCATCGTGCTGGTGTGGATCGCCCTGATCGTTCTAGCAATGATGTGGATGAGCGCGGCCGCGCGGGCGCAGGGCTGGCCGTCGAAGCCGATCCGCCTCGTCAGCCCTTTCCCGCCGGGCGCGGTCGTCGACACGCTTTGCCGCACGCTCGCGCCGCCGCTCGGCGAGGCGCTCGGACAGCCGGTCGTGGTCGAGAACCGCCCCGGCGCAGGCGGGAACGTCGGCATGGACTTCGTCGCGAAGGCGCCGGCCGACGGCTACACGCTCGGCATGGGCAGCATCGCCACGCACGGCATCAATCCGAGCGTCTACGCGCGCATGCCCTTCGACCCGGTGCGCGACTTCGCGCCGATCACCTTCGTCGCGTCGAACATCAACGTGCTGGTGGTGCATCCGTCGGTCCCGGCGCGCGACGTGCGCGAGCTCGTCGACTATGCGCGGACCCACCCGGGCAAGCTCGCGTACGGCTCGGCCGGGGCGGGCACCTCGCAGCATCTCGCCGGCGAGCTTTTCAAGCAGATCACGGGCGTGGAAATGACGCACGTCCCGTACAAAGGCGCGGGACCCGCGGTGACCGACCTTCTCGGCGGACAGATCCCGCTCATGTTCGTCGACCTCTCCGCGACTCTCCCGCACATCCGCGCCGGAAAGCTGCGCGCGCTAGCGGTCCTGACGCGGGAGCGCACGCCGCTCCTCGAGGTTCCGACCGCGATCGAGCAGGGCCTCGCCGGGTTCGACGTCAACGCGTGGTTCGGCCTGTTCGCTCCGGCCGGGACGCCGCGCGAGCTGATCGCGCGCCTGAATGCCGCGTCGGCCGGCGCGCTTCGCCTGCCGGCGGCGCGCGAGCGTCTGGAAAGCCTCGGCCTCAGCCCTGCGCCCGGCGCGCCGGAGGAGCTCGCCGCGCTCGTGCGCGCGGAGCTCGAGCGCTGGGCAAAGGTCGCCAGGGCGGCCAACCTCAAACCCGAGTGAAGACGAATTCGGGCTCTGACCCCGAATTCTGTGCTAAAAGGCGGGCGTGATCACGAACGGGGTTCTGGTCGCGGGGCTGATCGTCGGGCTGGTGTTCCTCTTGGCCGGCATGCTGCTCTGGAGCCGCGTCCACTCAGGCGGTGCGCTCGTCGTGACGGTCGGTGCGTTGCTCACGCTCGGCGCGGCGATCTATGCCCTCGCCGTGCTGCGGCCCTTCATCGGCAGGGCTTACGACGAGGGGTGGTACCAGCAGATCGACACCGTCGAGGCGCTCGCGACCGTCGGTCTTCTCATCTGCGCGGCCGGAATGGTCGCGCACGGGCTCGCGCTGCCCAAGCGCTGAAGTTCTATCTCTTTTCGGGCTAACGACGAGCGCGGCGCAGACCGCGACCGTTAGCTTTGTACGCGCGTCGACTGTGCGCCGCGTGTGAAGGAATTCTCGTACCGCGGGCATGGGGATTGCATCGCTCCCGGCTGCAGTTCTTCTTTCCCCCACTCTCCTAGGAGGAATCCAAATGAAGTTGAAAGTAGTTGTGACAGCGACAGCGGCAGCGCTCTTTGCACTCGCCGGTGTTGCGGCGGCGCAGAGTACGGGCAGTACGGGCAGCAGCAGCTCTTCGAGCCCGAGCGCGACCGACAGCAGCAAGTCCTCGGGTAGCAGCAGCTCTTCGAGCCCAAGCGCGACCGACAGCAAGTCTTCGGGCAGCGCCTCCGGCGGTGCTTCGAGCAGCTCGTCTTCGCCGAGCAGCAGCTCCTCGTCTTCGCCCAGCGCGGCTTCGCCGAGCTCGTCTTCTTCGTCGTCCTCGCCGAGCGCTTCCGGCGGCGCGAGCAGCTCCAGCAGCTCGACCCCGACGTTCTCGTCGGTCGACAAGAACGGCGACGGTTCGATCTCGCGGCAGGAGTGGGACGCCCACTTCAACAAGTCCGGCAGCAGCTCCAGCTCCTCGAGCGGCGGCACGTCGAGCAGCAGCTCGCCAAGCAGCAGCTCGCCAAGCAGCTCGTCGCCGAGCACGTCGGGCAGCAGCTCCACCTCGCCGAGCAGCAGCGGCATGGGTAGCTCCAGCTCCGGAACCGGCTCGAGCAGCAGCTCCTCGCCCAGCTCGTCGGGCACCAGCAAGTAAAGGAGGTAACCTTGAAGCTCATCTGTGCAGCTACGGCCGCGGCGCTTTTTGCACTTTCCGGCGTGTCGCTGGCTCAGGGCACGGGATCCACATACGGTGGCACGGGCAGCAGCGCTGGCACGACGGGAAGCCCATCGACTCCGGGGACGAGTTCCTCCGGTGTGTCGGGTAGCAGCGGCGCTTCCAGCTCGAGCAGCAAGTGCCTCGGCATGATGGGCTCGGAGCGCGAGAAGTGCCTCAAGGACGAAGGCATTACCACCGGCTCAAGCGCCGGCGGCACCTCGTCCTCGTCGGGTACCTCGCCGAGCCCCAGCTCCAGCGGCAGCAGCACCAGCATGGGGAGCTCGGGTGCGGTCCCGGGAACCGGCGGTGTAGGCTCGGGCCAGGGCGCCGGAAGCACCGGCACCCAGTCGGGCAATCAACCCGCCACTCCGGCGAAGTAGCAGCAGAAATCGTTGCAGATGCGGGCCGTCTCCTTCGCGGGGACGGCCCGCTGTACGATGGCCGCGTGAAAACAAGAAGCCCGCGGGAAAGCTTGTCTTCATCCGACGACGTCGAGCCGATAGAAGACCCGGACGCGATCGGCGCCGTGATCAACGATGCGGCGCTCGCCTATCGCGGCGTGATTCCCGCCGATCGCTGGCACGACCCTTACATGCCGCGCGAGGAGCTCGTGTCGGAGATGCGGGCGGGCGTGAGATTTTTCTGCCTGCGGCGAGATGAACGCGTCGCCGGCGTGATGGGGCTGCAGCATGTGGCCGACGTCGCGCTCATTCGACACGCTTACACGCTGACCTCTCGGCAGCACAGCGGAGTCGGAACGCTCCTCCTCGAACACCTCAGGCGGCAGACCGACCGGCCGCTCCTCGTCGGCACGTGGAAAGCCGCGACCTGGGCCGTGCGCTTCTACGAGCGGCGCGGCTTTCGCCTTGTTTCGGAGGAAGAGAAGGAGCGCCTGCTGCGTCGCTACTGGAAGATTCCCGACCGGCAGGTCGCCGAATCGGTGGTGCTCGTCCTCCAAAATTAGAGGAATTTTTTCAGTGCTCCGCGAGGAGCGAGCCCCAGCCGCAGACCTTGTCCTGGATGCCGTACTGCCGCAGCGCGTACCAGTAGGTCGCGGTATTGATCGCGATGACGGGCTTGTCGAGCCAGAACTCGGCCATCGCCGCGACTTCGGCCATGGCGAGGTTGGTCCCGACCTGGACCACCGCGTCGACGCCGCCGCGGTTCACCTCGATGATCGCGTCGCGCAGCCTTTGCTTCGACTCGTGCGCGATGAGCTGCGGGCTCGCGCACTTCAGGCCGAGCAGGTTCACCACCTCGTAGCCGCATTCGGTGAAGAAGCGATGCACCTGCCGATCGCCGATGGGCATGTAGGGCGTGATGACGCCGAGCCGCCTGACCGAGCTGCCGTAGGCGCGCAACGCGGCGCGGCACGCGTCCGCGCCCATCGCGACGCCGCGCTTTGCCGTCTTCTCGAGCTTTTCCTGCAATTGCGACGACCCCTCGACGCCGTCCCAGAACGTCTCGGCCGACATGCCGAGGATCACGTAGTCGGGATCGCAGGTGAGCACGGCCTCCAGCGCAGGGAAGAGCGCGCCGCGGATGTCGTCCATCATGCGCATGAAGCTCGCGTCGTCGGTCACCCTGCTGTCGGGAATCACCAGGCGCGAATGATGGTGCGTGATGCCCCACGGCCGCATCGCCTCGTACTCGGGCTGCACCGAGGTATTGGTCGAGGGCGCGAGCACGCCGAACTTGCCGCGCTGGCCGAGCGAGTCGGTCACGCTATTCGATCCTGATGTGCGCCTGCCGGACCACCTTCTCCCAGCGCGCGAGATCGGCGCGGATCTGCTCGGCGAACTGCGCCGGCGTGTTGCCGACCGGCTCGATGCCGAGCGTCGCGTAGCGGCTGCGGATGTCGGGCTCGCCGAGCACCGCGGCGATCTCCTTCTGCAGGCGCGCGAGGATCTCCGCCGGCGTCTTCGCCGGCGCCAGGATGCCGGTCCACGAGTCGACGACGAAGCCCTCGAGCCCGCTCTCGATGAACGTCGGCACTTCCGGCAGCGAGCCCGAGCGCCTCGCCGCCGGCACGCCGAGGCCCTTCAGCCTGCCGCTCTTCACGAACTGCTGCGCCGTGGCCACCGCGGTGAACACGAGCGGGATCTGTCCGCCGACCACGTCGCCCATCGCCTGACCGCCGCCCTTGTAGGGCACGTGGGTGAGCGCGATGCCGGTGCGCTGCGCGAGGAGCTCGCCCGCAAGATGCGGCGTGCTGCCGGTCCCCGCTGTTCCATAGGAGAACTTCTCCTTGAGGACCAAGAGCTCTCGAAGATCCTTCGCTTGCACCGACGGATGGGCGACGAGAATCAGGGTGGCGTCGCCCAGCTTGGTGATCGGAGCAAAATCGCGCAGCGTGTCCCAGGGCAGGCTCGGGTACACATGCGGGTTGATGACCATGGTTCCGTCGAAGCCGAGAAGCAGCGTGTAGCCGTCGGGTGCGGCCGCAGCCACCGCCGCGGTGCCGAGGTTGCCCGAGGCGCCGGGCCGATTCTCGACCACGATCGCCTGGCCGAGCCGCGCGCCGAGGCGATCGGCGAGCACCCGCGCGCTCGAGTCCGCCACGCCGCCCGGCGAAAACGGCACCACGACGCGCACGGGCTTCGTTGGATAGCTTTGCGCGCACGCGAGGACCGACGTCATCGCCAGGATCAGGAACCAAGGCATTCGCATCGTTCTAGAATGCCACAGTCTTCCCTGGAGAGGACTTGCCATGATGAACCGCGACGAGTACGTTCAAAAGCTGAAGACGCAGATCGACGCCTGGAATGCCGAGGCGGTGCGCTGGGACGAGAAAGCGCGCAAGGCCCAGGCCGGGATGAAGGCCGAGTACGAGCGCCAGCTCGAGAACTTCCGCAAGAAAAGGGATGAGGCCATGGCCGAGCTGCGCCGGCTGCAAGCTGCGTCGGCCGACGCCTGGATGGAGATGATGCGCGGGATGGAGACCTCGGCCAAAAGCATGCAGGACGCCTTCGAGCGCGCACGGCGAAGCTTCGACAAGAAATGACGCAGGTCGTCGGCCGCGGCTTCGCTTTCGACGACCTCAAGCCCGGCTTTCGGTTCCGCACCCACCGGCGCACCATCGGCGAGGCCGACGTCGCGGCGTTCATCAACCTCACCTGGCTCACCGAGGAGCTTTTTGCCGTGGCAGACGATTCGGCGCGCGCCATCAAGGGACGCCCGGTGCCCGGCGCGCTGGTGTACTCCTTCGCCGAGGGCCTGCTCCTGCCGACGATGCAGGACACGGGGCTCGCCTTTCTCAACTGCACGCTCGACGTCAAGGCGCCCACGGTCGTCGGCGACACGATCCACGTCGAGTGCGAGGTGGTCGAGCACCGGCTGACTTCGAAGGGTGACCGCGGCCTCGTGCGCTTCGCCAACAAGGTGGTGAATCAGCGCGGCGAAACGGTGCTGGAGTACAACCCCCTTCGGCTTCTGAAGAAGAAATAAATGGGGTCTGACCCCGATTTTGGTCCCCTGGAGGGAATCAAAGTCCTGGAGCTCGGCACGCTGATCGCCGGGCCGTTCTGCGGCAAGACGCTGGCCGATTTCGGCGCCGAGGTGATCAAGGTCGAGCCGCCTGGAGACGGCGACCCGCTGCGCCGCTGGCGCCGGATGCGCAACGGCGTGTCGCTCTGGTGGCACGTGCAGTCGCGCAACAAGAAGTCGATCACGCTCGATCTGCGGCAGGCCGAGGGCCAGGCGATCGCGCGGCGCCTCGCGCGCGACTGCGACATCGTGATCGAGAACTTCCGCCCGGGCGCCCTGGAGAAATGGAATCTCGGCTGGGACGCGCTCTCGCGCGAAAACCCGAAGCTCATCCTGGTGCGCATCTCGGGCTACGGCCAGACCGGCCCGTACCGCGAGCGGCCCGGATTCGCCGCCATCGGCGAGGCGATGGGCGGGATGCGCTACATCACCGGGTTTCCCGACCGGCCGCCGGTGCGGCCCAACCTCTCGGTCGGCGACACGCTCGCGTCTCTCCATGGCGTCATCGGTGCTCTTCTCGCCCTTCACCACATCAAGAATGGGGGACAGGGGCAGGTGATCGACGTTGCCCTATACGAGTCCGTTTTCAATATCACCGAGAGCCTGCTGCCCGAGTTCGACGCGCAAGGCGTGGTCCGCGAGCGCTCGGGCAGCACCCTTCCCGGCATCGCGCCGTCCAATCTCTATCCGTGCCGCGACGGCGCCTACGTGCTCATCGCCGGCAACGCCGACGCGCTCTTCAGGCGCCTGATGAGCGCGATCGGCCGCGACGACCTGCGCGACGACCCGGCGCTCGCGAAGAACGACGGCCGCGCCGCGCAGATGGCGCGCATCGATAATGCAATCGCTGCTTGGACTTCGAAATTCACACAAGAGGAAGTACTTGAAAGGATGGAAAAGGCGGAGGTGCCGGCGGGGCGCATCTACACTGCCGCCGACATCGCCGCCGATCCGCACTATGCCGCGCGCGGCATGATCCAGGAGGTGCTCGCCGGCGACGGCGAGCCGCTGAAGGTGCCCGGCGTCATCCCCAAGCTCTCGGCCACGCCGGGCGCGATCCGCACGCCAGCGCCGAAGCTGGGCGAGCATACCGAGCAGGTCCTGCTTTCCATCGGCTTCGGCCGGGAAGAGATTTCACGCTTGAGGAAACGGAAAGTCATCTGATGATCGACCACATCGACCATATCGTGCTCACCACGCGCGACCTGGCTGCGTGCGTACGCTTCTACACCGAGGTGCTCGGCATGAAGCTCGAGCGCTTCCGCACCCCGACCGAGGAGCGACTCGCGCTCAAGTTCGGCAACCAGAAGATCAACCTGCACGAGTGGGGCAAGGAGTTCTCGCCGCGCGCCCACGTTGCCGTTCCCGGATCGCTCGATCTTTGCTTCATCGCTGCCGTGCCGCTGGATGAAGTAATTCAGAAGCTGAGAAAAACCGGCGTTCCCGTTATTGAAGGACCCGTTGCAAAAACCGGAGCGGTGTCGAAGCTGCGCTCGGTCTACGTGCGCGATCCGGACCTGAACCTGGTCGAGATCTCGGAGCCGACGTGAAAAACGTGGCCCGTCCCTGATTTTCCGTGCCCGATTTCCGGGGCGCGGAAACAATCGGGCAACCAAGAGGCAACCGAAGGGCGCACGCACGGCCCGTAGCATCCCCGGCGTCCAAGAACGATTCCGGAGGATTGCATCGTGCTGCTGGAGCTGGCCGACTACTACTCGCTGCTTTTTCTCGCGCCGTTTCTCGCGCTGGAGCTGGTCTGGCGCGCACGCCGCTACGATGCGCCGCGCGGCTGGAGGCTGCGGGCGCTCGTGGTCTCGCTGGCGATGTTCGGCCTGTCGCTCGGCGTGGGGCGTGCCTGGGGCGCGCTGCTGCCGCAGTGGAGCCTGGTCGACGGCGCCGCGCTCGGCACCTGGGGCGGCGCCGCGGTCGGCATCGTGGTCTACGAGCTGGTCCATTACTGGTACCACCGCGCCGCGCACCGCTTCGACTGGCTGTGGCGCCTCGGACACCAGGTGCACCACAGCGCCGAGAGCGTCGATGCCTTCGGCGCGTACTACCTGCATCCGCTCGACGCGGTGCTCTTCACGACCTGGGCGGTGCTCGTGTTCTTTCCGCTGCTCGGGCTTTCGCCCGAGGCCGGCGCGATAGCGTCGGCCTTCCTCGCCTTCAACGCCGCGTTCCAGCACGCCAACATCCGCACGCCGCGCTGGCTCGGCTACCTCGTCCAACGCCCCGAGAGCCACGGCGTGCACCACGGGCGCGGCATCCACCGCTACAACTATTCCGACCTGCCGCTGTGGGACATGCTGTTCGGCACCTTCCGCAACCCCGCCGCGCGCGAGACGCCGGTCTCGGCGGGCTTCTATCGCGGCGGCTCGGCGCGGCTCGGAGCCATGCTCGCCTTCCGCGAGCCGTGAACGCTAGAATGCTCGCCACCATGGCTAAGGCCGGCCGCGTACTGATCGTCGAGGACGACCGCCAGGTCCGCGAGACCGTTGCCGACTATCTCGCCACGCACGGCTACGAGGTCGGCCAGGCCGCCGACGGCGCGGCGATGCGCAAGGCGCTCGCCGCCGAGCTGCCCGACCTCGTGCTGCTCGACGTGCGTTTGCCAGGCGAGGACGGGCTCGCGCTCGCGCGCTGGCTGCGCGAGCGCCACGACGTGGCGATCATCATGCTGACCGCGGCGGGCGAGGTGATCGACCGCGTGGTTGGGCTCGAAGTGGGGGCCGACGACTACATCGGCAAGCCGTTCGACCTGCGCGAGCTGCTCGCGCGCATGAAAAGCGTGCTGCGCCGCTCCGAGAAGTCGAAGACCCGCCCCGCCGGGTCGGCGTCGCGGCGCATCCCCTTCGGCACGTGCCAGCTGGACCTGGATCGCCACCAGCTCATCGGCGCGAGCGGCGAGGACATCGCGCTCACGGCGATGGAGTTCGACCTGCTGCGCGCCTTTGCCGAGCATCCGAACCGGGTGCTCTCGCGCGACCAGCTCCTCACCCTCACCCGCAACCGCGAATGGGAGCCCTTCGACCGCTCGATCGACATCCGCATCGCGCGCCTGCGGCGCAAGATCGAGGACGACCCGGACAATCCCAAGACCATCAAGACCATTCGCGGGTCCGGGTACATTTTCATCCCCTCCAGCTGATTTGTTACCGGCCTGTTTCAATGGTATCCGGCAGGTAATCGAGTAACGGCCCGTCGGACAGACGCATAAACTGACCCCGGTGAGCCACCAGAACGACGCCCTGAACGCCGCCGCGCTCGCGGTCTCGAGCGCCAAGGGCGATCGCGTGTTCCAGGAGCTCACGCGCTACCTCGCCACGATCCTGAACGTGCAGCTCGCGCTGATCGGGCGCTTCCTCGGCGAGCCGCCGCAAGCCATCCGCACGCTCGGCCTCTATGGCGGCGGCGCCTACCGCGAGAACTTCGAGTACCGGCTCGACACCACGCCTTGCCGCGCGGTGGTCGGCGGAGGCTTCTCGGTGGTGCCGCGCGACGTGGCGACGCTGTTTCCAGAGGACGAGTACCTGCCGAAAGGCGCGGTCGGCTACGCCGGCTTCCCGCTGAAGGACGCCGCGGGCCGGGTGGCGGGAATCATCGCGATCATCTCGCGGCAGGCGATCGAGGACGCCGCGCTGGTCGAGTCGGTGCTCAAGATCTTCGCGGTGCGCGCCGCCGCGGAGCTCGAGCGCCGCGCGCACGAGGAGGCGCTCGCCGCCTCCGAGGCGAACTACCGCGCCATCTTCGAGGCGGCCGAGGACGCGATCTTCATCCTGGACTACGAGCGCGGCGCGATCCTCGACGCCAACGCCAAGGCCTGCAGCAGCTACGGCTACACGCGCGAGGAGCTGCGGAGCGTGGGCGCCGGCGACATCAGCGGCCACGAGCCTCCGTACACCAACGAGGACATGCTGCGGCTCATCGCCGAGGTGCGCGCCGGCCGCGGGCCGCTGCGCTTCGAGTGGCTGAGGCGGAACCGGGACGGCTCGCTCGACTGGGACGAGGTGACGCTGAAGAAGGTCGACATTGCCGGCAAGCCGCACATCCTGGCGATGACGCGCGAGATCACCGAGCGCAAGAGCGCGGTCGAGGCGCTGCGCGGGAGCGAGGAGCAGTACCGCGCCATCTTCAACGCGAGCGCCGACTCGCTGGTGCTGCGCGACGCCGATTTCCGCGTGGTCGACGTCAACCCCGCCTACGAGGCGATGAGCGGCCGGCGCCGCGAGGAGGCGCTAGGCCGCAGCGACCTCACCATGAGCCCGCCCGAGCTGACCGCGCACGTCAAGCAGCTGCACGCGCGCGCGCTCGCCGGGGAGCGCGTGGTGTTCGAGGCGCTGGCGCGCAGGCGGGACGGCTCGCGCTTCAACATCGAGACGCGCGGCGTGCCGATCCTGCACAAGGGCCAGCCGCACGTGCTCTACATCGGCCGCGACATCACCGCGCGCAAGACCGAGGAGGAGCTGCTGCGCGCGAGCGAGGAGCAGTACCGCGCCATCTTCGACGCCTCCGAGGACGCGCTCATCCTGTGGGACTCGGACCTGCAGCGCGTCGACGTGAATCCCGCGTACGAGCGCATCTACGGCTTCAGCCGCGCGGAGGTGCTGAAGGGGATCTATGCCGACGACGTGCCGCCGGAGTACATCGAGCGGCGCCGCGACACGGTGCGCCGCACCCTCGCCGGCGAGCGCTGCCACTTCGAGCTCGATTCGGTGAGGAAGGACGGCATCCCGATCCACGTCGAGGTGCGCACCATCCCGATCCAGCACCGCGGCAAGCCGCACGTGCTCGCGATCGCGCGCGACGTCACCGGGCGCCGGGCCGCGGAGGCCGAGCGCGCGCAGCTCGAGAAGCAGCTGCGCCAGGCGCAGAAGATGGAGGCGATCGGCCACCTCACCGGCGGCATCGCGCACGACTTCAACAACATCCTGCAGAGCATCCTCGGCAACCTGACCCTCGCGGCCGAGCGCACCGAGGCGCTCGACGACGCGAAGCTCGCACGGGCGCTCGAGCGCGCGCAGATCTCGGCGCAGCGCGCCCGCGAGCTGATCGTCCAGATGCTGACCTTCAGCCGCGGCCGGCGCGGCGAGGCGCGCCTGCTGTCCCTGCCGCAGCTCGTGGGCGAGGCGGCGAAGCTCCTGCGCCCGGCGCTGCCTTCGACCATCGAGCTGCGCACCGAGCTCGCCGCGCAGGTGAGCGCGGTACGGGCCGACCCGGTGCAGGTGGAGCAGGTGCTGCTCAACCTCGCCATCAACGCGCGCGACGCGATGGACGGCGTGGGGCTGATCGCGCTCGCGGTGCGCGAGGCGCGCCACGCCGGCGCGGTGTGCACCTCGTGCCGGCAGAAGTTCTCGGGCGGCTTCGTCGAGCTCTCGGTGCACGACACCGGCGCCGGCATCTCGGCCGACGTGGTCGACCGCATGTTCGAGCCGTTCTTCTCCACCAAGGACGTGGGCAAGGGCAGCGGCATGGGGCTCGCGATGGTCCACGGCATCGTCCACGAGCACGGCGGCCACATCCTGGTCGATACCGCGGCCGGCCTGGGGGCGCGCTTTCGCATCGCGCTGCCGGCGGCGCGCGGCGCGAGCGCGGCGGTGACCGCAGCCGCGCCCGGCGGCAAGGAGAGCGGCCGGCTCGCCGGCAGCGTGCTCGTGGTCGACGACGAGGACATGGTGCTCGAGCTGATGGGCGACCTCCTGTCCGGCTGGGGGCTCGAGGTGACGCTCAAGTCGAACGCGGTGGACGCGCGCTACGCGTTCGCCGCCGAGCCGCAGCGCTACGATCTCGTGCTCACCGACCACACCATGCCGCGCGTCACGGGGCTCGAGCTCGCGCGCGACATCCACCGCATCCGCGCCGGCACCCCGGTGATCCTCTACACCGGCTACGGCGACGACATCCCGCGCGAGGAGCTCGCGGCGGCGAACGTGCACACGCTCGCGCGCAAGCCGGTCGATCCGGCGGAGCTGTTTGCGCTGCTGAAAACCTCGCTGAAACAAACACACAACACCGCGAAATAACCCGGCGACGCGCCGCGGCTAGCCTGTAAGCACGTTCTTACAGGGAGCTGGCACATGGACGGCTACATCGTTCGCGGACCGACCGTATTGCCCCGGGGCAGCCTCTTGCTGATCGAGCACGGCAAGGGCATGCAAATCGAGCTGTGGGACGGCGAGCTCTGGATCACGCAGGAAGGCGACACCCGCGATTACGTTATCGGCCCGGGAAGCTCGTTCCGCCTCGGGCGCGAAGGCATCGTGCTCGCGAACGTCTTCAAGCCAAGCCGTTTCACCATCACCGCGCCGGTCCCGGCGCACTACGCCGAGCGCATCGTCGTGACACCCGCCGGCAGCGTACCGCGCGTGCTGTACGAGCGCTCGCGCGAGCGCGGCGGCCGGCTCGGCGGCATCGGCCATCGCATCGCCCGCTACTGGACCAACCTGTACGCGCCTCGCTCTCAACCCACCGTCGCAGCTCTCTAAGGAGAAAGCAGATGAAACAGCTCGCACTTGTCGCCGGCGCGATGCTTCTGGGCCTCGCCGCCTGCAATCCCACCGACAGCGTCCCCGAAGCGCATGCCGAGGTGCGCGCGGTCAGCGCGGTCGCCCTGTGGCCCCAGCCCGCCGCCGACGCTCAAGACGGCGCGGTGCACGAGTACTACTGAGAACCGACGTGAGCCCCGCGCTCGCCGACTTTCTCGCGCACCGCGGCGACCCGCTCGCCGCGGCGCGCGCGGCGGTTCTGGCGGCGCCGGAATCGGCCGGGGCGCACCTCGTCGAGGCGAGCCTGCGCCTGTGCAGCCGCGACGTGCGCGACCTCGAGGCGGCGGGCTGGGCTTACGCCAGGCTGACCCGCCTCGAGCTCACCGCGCACGAGCACGTCCATCTCGCTGCGATCGGCGCCGCCCTCGACGGCGATCTCGCCGGTGCCAGCCGGGCCTGCGACGGGATCCTCGCCGGCGCCCCGCACGACCTGCTTGCCCTCGCGGTTGCGCAGACGTTCGATTACTACCTCGGCAACCCCGGCTCCCAGCTCGCGCGCACAACGAGGGCGCTCGATTCGTGGCAGCGGACCATGCCGAACTACCATGCAGTGCTCGCCATGCACGCCTATGCGCTGCAGGAATGCGGCGCGTACGAGGAGGCGGAAGCGGCCGCGTACCGCGCGCTGGCGCTGCAGCCCTGGGACGTGCGCGCCCACCACGCGGCCGCGCACGTGATGGAGATGCAAGGCCGCTTCGAGGAGGGCGTCCGCTGGATGGGGGCGCGCAGCGCGCTGTGGACCGGCGCGGGCGCGGCCTCAACGCACCTGTGGTGGCACGTCGCGCTCTACCAACTCGAGCTCGGGCGCCCGGAGCAGGCGCTCGCCATCTACGACCATCGCATGCAGGGCGATTCGCTCTCGGAGCTGATCGACGCCTCCGCGCTCCTGTGGCGCCTGCACCTCCTGGGCGTACCGCTGGGCAGGCGATTCCAAACGGTGGCCGCGCATTGGTTGCCCTACGCGGAAGACGCGTACTGCGCGTTCAACGACCTGCACGCGATGATGGCCTTCATCGGCGGCGCTCGCCCCGATGGCGCGAGCCGCCTCCTCGCGGCGCAGGAACGCCGCCTCACGCGTCCTTCGGGCGCGAACCACGACATGACGCGGCTGGTCGGCCTGCCGGCGAGCCGCGCGCTCGCCGCCTTCGGCCGGGGCGACTTCGCTACGGCCGCGCGGCTCCTTCGGGCGCTGCCGCCGGTGGCGCACCGCATCGGCGGCAGCCACGCGCAGCGCGACGTGCTGCACCTCACTCGCGCCGCGGCCGCGGCGCGCAGCGCCGCTCCCGCGGTACGCAGTACCAGTCAGGGGTTGCGCCATGCCGCCTGACCTTGTCATTCGAGAACTGACCGGCCGGGACGCCACCCTCGTGCAGGAATTCGTGCGCGGTCTTTCGCCGCGCTCGCGGCGCGAGCGCTATTTTTACGCCATCGCGGAGCTTCCCCCGCGGGAGCTCGAGCGCACCACGCGGCGCGCGGATCCGCGCGACGCGAGCCTTGCCGCCTTCGACGGCAACGCTCTCGTCGCGCTGGCCGAATGCGCCGGCGGCGAGATCGCGCTGGTCGTGACCGACGCGCTGCAGGGCACCGGCCTCGGGCGCGAGCTCATGCAACGGCTGCTCGATCACGCGCGCGGCGCCAGGCTGCCGGTCCTGCACGGACTGGTGCGCGACGGTAATCGCGCGATGCTGCGCCTCGCCGCGAGCTTCGGCTTCCGCGCGGGGCCGAGCGGCGATCCGGATCTGCTGCACCTGGAGCTCCCGCTCGCGCGGGCGTGAGCTGAACCTCGCGTCCTCCTAAGAAGCGGAAACCTTGATGCTCTTCTCCTGAAGCGCCTGGACGAGCGCATCGGTGTGACCGCGGTCGCGCGTCTCGACCAGGAACTCGACCTCGGGCGAGCGCACCGAGGAGGTGCCGAAGATGCGCTGGTGCTGGATCTCGACGATGTTGCCGCCGGCTTCCGCGATCACCGCGGCGACCTTGGCGAGGCTGCCCGACACGTCGGGCATCGTCACGCGCAGGCGCACCAGCCGCCCGTCGCGCACCAGCCCGCGCATCAGCACCGAGGCGAGCACGCGGCTGTCGATGTTGCCGCCCGAGATCGGGACGCCGACGCGCCGCCCGGCGAAGAGCGGCCCGTGCTGCAGCAGCGCCGCGAGCCCCGCCGCGCCGGCGCCCTCGGCCACCGTCTTCTCGATCTCGATCAGCGCCACCACCGCGCGCTCGATGGTTTCTTCCTCCACGACCAGGACCTCGTCCACCAGCTCGCGGATGATCGACAGCGCAGTCGCGCCGACGTCCTTCACCGCGATGCCCTCGGCAATGGTGTCGCCGCCGCATTCGACCGGGATGCCTGCGAGGCGCTGGTGCATCGACGGGTAGTTCCGCGATTCCACGCCCAGGATGCGGACCGCGGGCTTGAGCGCCTTCGCCGCGGTGGCGATGCCCGAGATCAGGCCGCCGCCGCCCACCGGCACCACGATCAGGTCGAGGTCGGGCACCGCGGCGAGCATCTCCAGCCCGACGGTGCCCTGTCCGGCGATGATCAGCGGGTCCTCGTACGGGTGCACGAACACCAGGTTGCCGCGCGCGGCGAGCTCGCGAGCGTGTCTTCCGGCCTCGAACAGGTTCTCGCCCTCGAGCACCACGCTGGCGCCGTGGACCTGCGTGTTCTTGATCTTGGTATTGGGCGAGCCGCGCGGCATCACGATGGTGGCCGGGATGCCGAGCCGGGCGGCGTGGTAAGCGACCGCCTGCGCGTGGTTGCCGGCGCTCATCGCGATGACGCCGCGCCTGCGCTCGGCCTCGCCCAGCGAGAGGAGCTTGTTCAGCGCACCGCGCTCCTTGAACGAGGCGGTGAACTGCAGGTTCTCGAACTTGAGGAACACCTCCGCGCCGACGAGGCGCGAAAGTGTGCGGCTGTGCACACAGGGCGTCTGCTCGACCGCTCCCGCGATGCGCTGCGCCGCGGCGCGGATGTCGTCGATGGTGACCGGCACGCGCGGAGTCTAGCGGCTTTCGTGCCAGAGTTGTTTGCCCGCCAGCCGCACGCCGTATAGCCTTAGCCACCCTTCAAAAAGACAAAAAATCGAGAAAACAAAGGGGGAAAGATGCAAACCCGAGTTGCTTTCACCGTGTTGTGCGCACTTCTCGCGGGCTGCGCCCAGCAGCCGCAAACCGCGCAGGAATTCCGCGAGGCCATTCCGGGCGCCTTCATGGGCAAGGTGCAGACTTTCGAGGCGAAGCGGCCGCTCGCGGCCGTGGCGAAGACCTTCCAGGCCCGCGCGCCCGACTGCCTCAATGTGTCGGTGCGCAGCGTGTCGCAAAGCTCGACGTCCTACCAGAACATCCTCACGGTCTACAAGGCCACCGTGGTCAACAATCCGCAGAAGGCCGAGCTCCACCTGCAGCGCGACTTCAAGAGCGGTGTGCTGGTACCCGGCAAGGTGCCGCCCGGCGGCCTCTACTATGTGGTCGCCGACGCCACGCCGATCGACAAGAGCCGCACCCGCATCGACATCTACGGACCCTCGGTGGGCACCGACACGCTAGTCCGCGCTATCAACGGCTGGGCTACGGGTGAAAACCTGGGCTGCCCGGACATGACCAAGTGATGATGCGTAGTTTCATTATCCTGGCTGCAGCCTCGGTGCTCGCTGCCTGCTCCTCGCTCAAGCCTTATCCGAGCGTCGCGCCCGAGAACGTGGTGGTGAAATCGGCGATCGAATCGGGCTCCGTCCTCTCGAGCATGCGCGGCGCGGTGCACATCCACGAGGTCGATGCGAGCTGCCACACGAGCTACGTCGGCACGGTGAAGCTCGACCGGCCGTCGATCGCGCTCGGCCTCCCGGCGGAGCGCCCGAGCTACCTCGTGTTCGTCTTCCAGGGCTCGTCGCTATTCGGCGGCAGCACTTCCAGCGCCGGCGCCGGCACGGTGCTCAAGCCGCGCCCCGGCTACCGCTACGAGTTCGCGGTGAGCTACAAGGACAACATCTACAACGTGGTGCTGCGCGAATCGGATCCGCGCCGCGGCGCCTCGCGCGAAGTGCCGCGGCAGGAATTGAGGGGCTGCAGCGCCTGACCGTGGCGTCTGACTTGTAGTGCGATCGCTACAGCGGTGAGCGTAGGCTGCCGCGAGTAGAATTTGCCGGCCCATGGAGATGGATTCGAGGATCGCCGAGCGCGCGCTCGCCGGCCACCCGACCGACGAGCTGTTTCGCCTGCTCGTCACATCGGTCACCGACTGCGCCATTTTCCTGCTCGATCCTGCGGGCCACGTAGTGAGCTGGAACACCGGCGCCGAGCGCATCAAGGGCTACGCGGCGGCCGAGATCGTAGGGCGGCATTTCTCGGTGTTCTATCCGGAGGAAAGGCGCGCCGCGGGCGAGCCCGAGGCGGGGCTGGCACGCGCCGAGCGCGAGGGGCGCCACCAAGTGGAAGGTTGGCGGCTGCGCAAGGACGGCACGCGCTTCTGGGCCGAGGTCACGATCACCGCGCTGCGCAGCCCCTCGGGCGAGCTGCGCGGCTTCGCCAAGGTGACGCGCGACATGACCGCGCGCCAGCTCGGCCGCGAGCACGAGGCCATGCTCGCCGCGATGTTCGAGCGCACGCCGTTCGGCGCGGCGATGATCGATCCGACCGGCCGCTTCCTGCGCGCCAACCCGGTGTTCCTGCGCCTGTCGGGCTGCAGCGAGGCCGAGCTCGGCGCGAGGACCTTCGGCGACCTCACCCACCCCGAGGACGTCGAAGCAGCCTGGAACGTGTTCCAGGAGCTGGTGCAGGGCAGGCGCAGCCACGCCGATTTCGAGAGCCGCATGCTGCGCAGGAACGGGCAGGTGATCTCGGTGCGCCATACCCTCGCGCGCCTCGCCGACGCCGAAGGCCGCCTGCGCTGCATGCTCGCCATGGTCGAGGACATCACCGACCGGCGCTTCGCCTACGACGCGCTGCGCGAGAGCGAGGCGCGCCTGCAGGCGTTCACCAACCACAGTCCCGCGCTCATGTCCCTGAAGGACGCGGAGGGCCGCTATCGCTTCGCGAACGAGCGCTTCCTGCAGCGCTTCGGCCTGCGCCGCGACCAGGTGGTCGGGCGCAAGGACGGCGAGATCTTCGCCCGCGACCAGGCCCTCGCGGTTGCGGCGCACGACGCCGAGGTGCTCGAGCGCGGCGCGCCGGTACAGTACGAGCACGCCTCGCAGCACGTCGACGGCGAGCGCTTCAGCGTGGTGTCGAAGTTCCCGGTGTTCGACGCCGGCGGCGCGGTGGTGGGCGTGGGGGCGGTGGCGACCGACATCACCGAGCGGCGCATCGCCGAGCAGGCGCTGCGCGAGCAGCGCACGCTCCTCGCCGAGGCGCAGAAGCTCGCCGGCCTGGGCTGCTGGGAATGGGACCCGGTGAGCGGCCGCGTCAACTGGTCCGACGAGATGTATTCCATCTACGGCGTGCACCCGGGCGAGTTCCGGCCCTCCTTCGAGAGCTACCTCGAGCGCATCCATCCCGAGGACCGCGCGCGCGCCGCGGCGACCGTGGCGCTCGCGCTCATGGACAACCGCGCCTTCAGCATGGACGAGCGCATCGTGCACCCCGACGGCCGGGTGCGCCAGCTCCGCAGCCACGGCGAGGTGGTGCGCGACGAAGGCGGCCGGCCGCTCAAGATGGTCGGCGCCTGCATCGACGTCACCGAGCAGAAGGCCGCCGAGGCGGCCCTGCGGGCACTCACGCGGCGCCTGGTCGAGGCCGAGGAGACCGAGCGCCGCCGCATCGCGCGCGAGCTGCACGACCGCGTGGGGCAGAACCTGTCGGCGCTCAACATCAACATGGACATCCTGCTCGGGCAGCTCAGGGACGAGCCCGCCCGGCGCCGGCTCGAGGACTCGCTCAAGCTGGTCGACGCCACGCTGCAGTCGATCGAGAACGTCATGGCCGACCTCAGGCCCGCGCTGCTCGACGAGTACGGCCTCGCGGCGGCCCTCGCGTGGTACGGCGAGGAGTACGCGCAGCGCACCGGGATCCGGGTCGGGGTCGAGGCGGGCGAGGCGGGCGCGAGCCTGCGCCCGGAGGCCGCGGTGGCGCTGTTCCGGATAGCGCAGGAGGCGCTCAACAACGCCGCGAAACATTCTTCTGCTAAAAGGATTACAGTGGGCCTAGAGGAGAAGGAAGGCGAGCTCGTGCTCAGCGTCAGCGACGACGGCAAAGGCTTCGACCCCGCAGCCGCACCACGCGGGCGCTGGGGCATGACCACCATGCGGGAACGCGCGGAAGCTGCCGGAGGCAGCCTTTCGGTAGATTCATCTTTGGGTCAAGGCACTACGGTGCGTGCCGCGGTGCCGCTCTAGCCATGACGATCCGCATCATCATTGCCGATGACCACGGGGTGGTGGCCGAAGGGCTCAAGCACGTGGTGGAGACGCAGCCCGACATGGAGGTGGTGTCGCTCGCCGTGGACGGCCGCGAGGCGCTGCGCCTGGCGCGCGAGCTGTCCCCCGACGTGGTGCTCATGGATCTCTCCATGCCGGAGCTGAACGGCGCCGATGCCACGCGCGCGATCCTCGAGCGCGATCCGAAGTGCCGGGTCATCGTGCTGTCGATGTACGCCGAGCGCGAATACGTGCGCCGCGCGCTCAAGGCGGGCGCCTCTGGCTACGTGGTGAAGCGCTCGGCCGCGAAGGAGGTGGTCGAGGCGATCCGCGCGGTGTACGCGGGGCAGCGCTACCTCAGCCCGCGCATCGCCGACGTGGTGATCGACGACTACGCGGGCGACGAGCGCGACGATCCGCTGGCGCGCCTGTCGGCGCGCGAGCGCGAAGTGCTGCAGCTTCTCGCCGAGGGCCACACCGGGGCGCAGATCGCCGAGCGTCTGTCGCTCTCGCAGAAGACCGTCGAGACCTACCGCGCGCGGCTGGTGGAAAAGCTCGGCATCCGCGACGTGGCGGGGCTGGTGCGCTTCGCCATCCAGCGCGGCATCGTTTCGCTCGACTGATTCAACGAATATAGACGAACGAATCCACCGCGCCGAAGCGCTCGCGCGCCGCGCTCGCGCGCAGATGCGAGGCGTCGCGGTAGAGCGGCCGGCCGGCTTCGTCGGCGGCGGGGCAGGACGACGCGGTGCACAGCCAGTCGGCGGGATCGATCACGGTTGCGCCGGCGGCCTGGGCGATCGCCTTCAACCGCGCATCGATCCGGCCGGTGAGCGCGGCGAGCTCGGCCCTTGGCAGCGGCGCGAACGGTCCTCGCACGCGCACCGCCATGCCGTCGCGCTCGATCACCGACTTCGGGTCGAGCATCTCGCCCCGCGGCGACGAAAGCACGATCACCACCCGCTTGCCGGCGCGCACCAGCCGGGCGAGCGCGTCCCGGAAGCCCTCCATCACCCAATCGGTCTCCGGCGTGAGGAGCTTGAGCGGCCGCGCATCGACATCGCCGATCCTGTAGTAGTCGCCACGGCTCAGAAAACCCACCCACGAGCCCGCGATGACCACCGTTTCGACTTCGGGCCGCATCGCCGCCGCGAGTCCTTCGTCGACGAACTGGCTGCACTTCACGCTGCGCCGCTCGATCCCGGGCACCGGCGCGCAGCCGGCGGCTGTCTTGAACACGATGGTGCGCACGGGGGCGGCGTGCTCGGCGAGCAGCTTCTCGATGCGCGCCCAGTACTGCTGCATGTGGCTGTCGCCCAGGAAGAGCACCGTCCTGGGCGAGTCGCCGGGGATGACCTGGTCGCCCTTGTAGCCCCAGTCGAGGCTCGCGCGCGAAATCTCGTTCACCAACGGGATCGAAGCCGACTGCGGCAGCACCCGGCTTTGCAGCACCGCGAGCCCGGCGACGCCGACCACGGCCATCGCGGCGCCCAGCGCCGGCACCGACAGCCGCTTGACCGACGGACGCCGGGCAAAGCGGATCTTCTTCTCGATGAGCTCGTAGGTGAGCCAGGCGAGCACGAAGCTCGTCGCCAGCAGCGCGAGGCGCACGGCCGCCGGGGGCTCGCCGTCCACGGAGATGCGTGCGTAGGCGAGGAGCGGCCAGTGCCAGAGGTACAGGGGATAGCTGATGAGCCCGACGTAGACCATCGCGGGGTTCGAAAGGATGCGGCGGTTGATCCAGGCGCCCGGACCCGCGGCAATGAGGAGCGCCGTCCCGCCCACCGGCAGCAGCGCCCACCACCCGGGGAACGGCCGCTGGGCGCTAAGGAGCGCAATGCCGGCAGCCACCAGCGCGAGTCCCGCCGCCGCCTTCAGGTCCGCGAGGCGCCGGCCCGGGCTGCCGTAATGCACGTGGTAGGCGAGCGCGCTTCCGGCCATGAGCTCCCAGAAGCGCGTCATCGGCAGGTAGAACGCGGCCGACGGGGCGCGCGGCGTGAGCCAGATGTTGAGAGCGAAGGACGCCGCGGCGAGGCCCGCGATCATCCACGGCAGCGCGCGCGGCCGCGCGGCGAGGAGGGCGAGGGCGAGCGGCCAGACGAGGTAGTACTGCTCCTCCACGCCGAGCGACCACAGGTGCAGCAGCGGCTTGAGCTCGGCCGCGGTGGCGAAGTAGCCGGCCTCGCGCCATAGCACGATGTTCGACAGGAACCCGGCGCCCGCGACCGCGTGCTTGCCGAGCTGCCTGTATTCGTCGGGCAGCAGGAGCATCCAGCCCAGGCCGAGGCAGGCGGCGAGAACCAGGACGAGCGCCGGAAAGATGCGCCTGACCCGCCGCCAGTAGAAGTCGGCGAAGCTGAAGCGCCCGGCGCGCAGCGCCTCGAAGATGATCCCCGAGATGAGGAAGCCGGAGATGACGAAGAAGACGTCGACCCCCGCGAAGCCGCCCGGCAGCGCCTTCGGGAAGGCATGGAACGCAAGCACGGCCAGCACCGCGACCGCGCGCAGGCCGTCGAGGTCGGGTCGATAGGCGTGCCGCGCGGCCATGGTGCAAAAAATAGCGCGTGCAGTGCCGCTTCCAGTCGAAAGCCGCCGGTCCGTTCGGACTGTGTCAGGTTTGCCCCGACCCGAGATCGCGGCCGCAGCCTGACTGACCGCGCGGGGGGCGGCGGCTAGCATGCGCCTGTCGAGTACGCTTGCTCGAGAGTCGATGGTGCCTCATCCCTCGCTTGCCGTGGATCCGGCTGTGCCGTCGGTGCTTGTGGTCGAAGAGCACGACGAGATGCGCTGCGCGCTTCGCGACTGGCTCCTCACCTCCTTCCCTCCCCTGAGGCTGCGCGAGGCCCGCAGCATGGAAGAAGCGCTCACGCTCGCCGGGCAGGCGTCGCTCGACCTGATTCTCGTGAACCTCGAGCTGCCGGGAGGAAACGGCATCGAGACGGCGCGTGTGCTGCGGCGGCTCCACCCCGCCTGCCGCGTGGTGGTCATGTCGGTCAACGACTCGGTCGCGCTGCGCATCGCGGCGCTCGAGGCCGGCGCCGAGGCTTTCGTCTCGAAGCGCGACCTGCGCATCGCGCTGCACCCGATCGTGGCGACGCTCGTGAAGCAGCAAGCCTGATGGACGTATTGCTGGTAGACGACGAGCCGAAGAACCTCCTCGCCATGTCCGCGCTGCTCGAGGACCTTGGCGCCCGCATCCATTGCGTCAGCTCGGGCGAGGACGCGCTGCGCCAGGTGCTCAAGCTCGACTTCGCCGCCATCCTGCTCGACATCCGCATGCCCGGCATCGACGGCTTCGAGACCGCCGCCGCCATCCGCAGCCTCGAACGGACGCGGCGCGTGCCCATCATCTTCCTGTCCGCGCAGGGCGACCGCCGCGCGGACGGCCGCGACGCCTTCTCCGAGTTCATCCTCAAGCCGGTCGACCCCGACGTCATCCGTCCGCGCGTCCAGGCCCACCTCCAGAACTTCAAGAAACACTGAATCCTCTTGACGCCGTGTCGGTGAAAACCGACACACGGCCAATATGACACGACTGTTAAATAAGGGGCCCGCTATAGTCCGGCGTCGGCGCCCGACATAGCATCGTCCTCGCTCACCAACAACAGGAGACGCCATGGGCGGTTCCATTCTGGTAGTCGAAGACGAGGCGGCGATCCGCGACCTGCTCGCAGCCAACCTGCAGCGCGCCGGGTACAAGGTCATGTGCGCGGGCGACGTACCGCAGGCCGAGGCGCTGGTGCGCGACACGCGGCCCGACCTGGTGCTGCTCGACTGGGTGCTGCCAGGCGTGCCTGGGCTCACCTTCGCGCGGCGGCTGCGCTCGGACCAGCGCACCAAGGACATCTCGATCGTGCTGCTGTCGGGCCGGGTCGAGGAACAGGACAAGGTGACCGCGCTCGAGTCCGGCGCCGACGACTACGTGACCAAGCCGTTCTCCTCGCGGGAGCTGCTCGCAAGGGTCAAGGCTGTGATGCGCCGTCGCGCGCCGCAGCTCGCCGACGACGTGGTGGAAATCGCCGGCCTGCGCATCGACCCGGCGGCGCACGTCGTGAGCGCCGGCGACAAGCCGATCGACCTCTGGACCACCGAGCTCCGGCTGCTGCACTTCTTCATGACCCATCCCGGGCGCGTCTTTTCCAGGGCCAGGTTGCTGGACGAGGTGTGGGGCGAGCACGTATTTGTCGAGGAGCGCACCGTAGACGTGCACATCCGGCGCCTGCGCCAGGCGCTTACGCCGAGCGGCCACGACAAGCTGATCGAGACCGTCCGCGGGACCGGCTACCGCTTCAAGCCGGACCTGAACGCCCAGAACCTCGCAGCTTGAGCATCCCAAAGCAATGAACTGCCCAGGGCTCGCGGGGCTTTCGAGGTCCCGCAAGCCCTCAGTAGGCGTTCTTGTGGAGCAGCACTACCGCCGTCTTCAGGATGATCCGCACATCGAGCGCGAGCGACCAGTTCCTGAGATACGCGAGGTCGTAGTCGATGCGCGCCTTCATCTTGTCGACGGTGTCGGTCTCGCCGCGCAGGCCGTTCACCTGCGCGAGGCCGGTGATCCCGGGCTTCACCTTGTGCCGGATCATGTAGCCGCGGATGAGCTTGCGGTACATCTCGTTGTGCGCCACGGCGTGCGGCCGCGGGCCGACGATGCTCATGCGGCCCTGCAGCACGTTGATGAACTGGGGCAGCTCGTCGAGCGAGGTGCGGCGCAGGAACGCGCCGAAGCGCGTCACGCGCTGGTCGTTGCGGGTCGCCTGGCGCACCACCTCGCCGTCCTCGGCCACCGTCATCGAGCGGAACTTGTAGACCACGATGCGCTTGCCGTCGAGGCCGTAGCGGCGCTGCTTGAAGAGCACCGGACCGGGGGAGGACAGCTTCACGCCGAGGCCGATCGCGACCATCAGCGGCGAGATCGCGGCCAGGATCAGGGCCGCGAGGCAGAAGTCCGAGACGCGCTTCACCACGGCGTTGAAGCCGTGGAAGGGCGACTCGCACACCGCCACCACCGGCAGCCCGCCGATCGAATCGACCCGCGCCTGGATCAGGTCGGACACGAAGATGTCGGGGACGAAGTAGATCGACGCCGTGGTGTCGCGCAGGTCCTCGAGCAGCTTCAGGATCCTCGGCTGCGACGCCATGGGCAGCGCGATATAGATCACGTCGACGGTGTTCGAGCGGGCGTGGTCGGCGAGCGCGGAGAGCGGCCCCAGGTTCTCGCGCGGGATCACGTTCTGCAGCCTGCCCGGGGCGCGGTCGTCGAAGTAGCCGGCGAAGCGGATGCCGAGCAGCGTATCGGTGCGCAGCCGCGCGGCGAGCTTGCGGCCGAGCTCGTTGGCGCCGGCGATGACCGCGGTCTTCTGCATGCCCTCGGCCGCGAGCACGCGCGGCCACACCACCGGCAGCAGCCGGTGCGCGGCGAACAGGGCCGCCGGCGTGGCGAGCGCCCAGGCGAGGATGACGCGCGGATCGAACACGTCGAGGGTGCGCGAGGCCCAGCCCAGGAACAGCAGCAAGCCGACGATCGCGAGCCACCCGGCGGCGATCTCGAGCGCGAGGTCGCCGGCGCGCGTGCCGCTGTCGCGGGCGAACGAGCCCGGAAAGGTCATCGCGAACACGAGCAGCGCCAGGATCAGGCAGGCGCCGTCGAAGCGTCCGCCGAAGAACGACACCACCGCCCCCAGCGTCGCGATCGCGACCAGCGGGTCGATGCATGCCAGCAGCAGCGTGCCCGGCCCGGGCGGCGTGCGCAGCAGCGACGACTGTGGTTCTCTGCTCGGGTGCAAGGCCAAGACAGGGTAGGACACGCAGGTTCAGGCATTGCGTTGCAGCGCCGCCCGCCAAGTAGGCTCACCGGACTAGCTTTTCGGCGTGCACCACGCCGAACGGATGCGTAATGACGTTCGACTATATTGCCGCCACCATGCCACTAACCAGCGCCGAAACCTCCATCGCCGTCCCCGCGCCCACCATGCCGCTGCCGCAAGACGGCGGCAACGGCGATGCGCGCTCGTCGGCAACCGATTTCCTGCAGATCGAGTCGATCGTGCTCAATCTGGATGCGTCGCTGCGCGTGCACGCGCGCGCGCACTTCTTCAGCTGGACCCAGGGCCTGCTGCAGAGCCTGATCCGCCACGAGCTCCTGATCTGCACGCTGTGCCACGGCAAGCCGCCCGCGTTCCGCGCCGACGGCTTCTCCATGACCGCGCCGGATCCGGCGACGTTCAGCGACCTCTTCCTGCGCGATACCGCGGTGGCGCCCGCACTGCTCAAGGCATGGGAAGAGCGCCGCTACCAGCCGGTAGTGCTCGAGCCCGGCAGCGCGCTCGTTCCCGCCGGCGCGTTCACGCGCGAGCTCGAGCGCATCGGCGCGACGCAGCTGCTGGTGCACGGCGTGCACGACTCGGAGGGCCGCGCGATTTGCCTGTTTACCTTCGCCTGCCGTCCCGGCTCGGCCGGCACGCGCCAGGCCTACCTCGCGCAGCTCCTCGCGCCCGCGCTGTACGCGGCGTGGGTGCGCACGCAGCTCCAGCGCCACGCCGACGGCGGCGGCGCGCCGGACAAGGCGTCCGGCCAGAGCGTGCTCACGGTGCGCGAGCTGGACATCCTGAAGTGGATCTACGTCGGCAAGAGCAACTTCGAGATCGGCGCGATCCTGAAGATCAGCCCGCTCACGGTCAAGAACCACGTGCAGAAGATCCTGCGCAAGCTGAACGTGGTGAACCGCACCCAGGCGATCGGCAAGTCGCTCGAGCTGCGCATCCTAAATCCGTGACGCGCCGCCGGGCGCGGCCGACGGGGCTTCGGCCCCGTTTTTTTTTGGTAGTCCGTCCGGCGGATGCCGCGTCTGTCCGGAGGGCTCCGTGCCGTAACAGCGCGCTCTTAGCATGATCCACCGCTTTCCCATGAGATCCGCAAAGCTACTCGTCGCTCTGCTCCTGCTGTCCACGGCATTCGCCGCCGGCAGCCAGGAAGCCGTCCAGGGCGCGCTCGGTCGCGCCGCGGCCGCCAACGCGCCGCAGTACTCGTTCGCCGACCTCTACCGCCTGGCGCTCGCGGGACCCGCCGCGCCGGCAGGCGCCGCCGCCGCGCCGGCCGCGGAGACCACGATCCGCGTCGCCTCGGCCCAGCCGCCGGCGCAGTTCGCGGTCGCCGAGGTGCGCGAGCCGCGGTTCTGGATGCTGCTCCTCGCCGGCTTGGCCGCCGCCGTGTGGGTGGCGCGACGCAGGCTGGGATACGCGTTCTGATGTCCCGAGCCTGCCAGCTCGCGGCCCTCGCGCTGCTCGCGGCCCTGGCGGGCTGCGAGCGTGCCTCGGCCTTCAAGCCGGGAACCCAGGTGGTGCTCGCCAAGGTGAACGGCGTCGAGATCTCGGCGCGCGACGCGGCCGGAACCCAGGCGCTCGAAAAGATCATCGACCGCGAGCTGCTGGTGCAGAAAGCGCTCGCCACCGGCCTCGACCGCGATCCCCAGGTGGCGCAGCAGATCGACCACGCGCGCAGGCAGCTGCTGGCGCAGGCCTACCTCGACCGCGCCGCGGCGGCGGTGCCGCGCAGCACGCCCGAAGAGGTGCGCGCCTTCTACGCCGAGAACCCGGCGCTCTTCGCCCGGCGGCGCATCTACCAGCTGCGCGAGCTGGCGGTGTCGGCGCCCGCGGAGCTCGTCGAGGTCCTGCGCGCGGAAGCGGCGCGCGCCGCCGACCTGGACGAGGTCGCGGCATGGCTGCAGGCGCGCGACGCGCGCTTCACCACCGTGAGCCTGACGCAGCCCGCGGAGCAGGTGCCGCTTTCGCAGCTGCCGGAGCTTGCGCGCATGAAGGAAGGCGAGATCACGGTATTCGTTGCGCCGCCGGGCGTTTCGGTGGTGCAGCTGGTTCAGGCGCAGGCGGCGCCGCTTTCCGAGCAGCAGGCGGCGCCCCTGATCGAACAGTTCCTGGCGGCGCGCAAGCGCATGGAGCTTGCCGCCGCGGAAGTGCGCAGGCTGCGCGACGGCGCGCGCATCGAGTACGCAGGAGACGTCAAACGGTGACCGAGATACGAAACCCGAGCGAGGCGATATGAGACCAGTACTGTTGGGATTGTTGCTGTTGTGGATGCTTGCGGGCTGCGCGCATCAGGGCGTGAAGGCCAAGCCGCAGCAAGACGCGAAAGCCGTGCCGCCGCAGGCCGCGACGGCCGTGCAGCCGCAGGCCGAGAAAGCCGTGCCGGCGCAGGCCGCCAAGGCGCAGCCGCAGGCAGCCGCGGCCGGGCAGCCGTTCGAGAAGCTGGGCGTAGGCGACGCGGTGCACGTGACCGTGTTCCAGCAGCCCGACCTCACGCTGGACACGCGCGTCGACGAGAAAGGCTCGATCCTGATGCCGCTCGTTGGCAACATCAAGGTCGCGGGCCTCACGACCAACGCCGCCGCGGTGCAGATCGCCGAGGCGCTGAAGAAGGGCAAGTACCTCAACAACCCGCAGGTCAACGTCGCGCTCACCACCGTGAGGAGCCGCCAGGTCTCGGTGCTCGGCATGGTGGCCAAGCCCGGCCGCTACCCGCTCGACGAAACCAGCTCGCAGCTCGCCGACGTGATCGCCGCCGCCGGCGGCATCCTGCCGACCGGCTCCGAGACCGTGCTGGTCACGCACAACGGCAAGGAGCAGAGAGTCGGGCTCATCGGCAAGAACTTCGCGCTGAGGGGCGGCGAGACCGTGTACGTGGAGCGCGCGCCGATGTTCTACATCTACGGCGAGGTCACCCGCGCCGGCCAATACAAGGTCGAGCCCAACATGAGCGTGATGCAGGCGATCGCCGCGGGCGGCGGCATGACCCCCCGCGGCAGCGACCGGCGGCTGAAGCTGCGCCGCGCCACCGCCGACGGCAAGTGGGTCGAAACCGACGTCGGCCTGCAGGAACAGGTGCGCGCCGACGACGTCATCTACGTAAGAGAAGCCCTCTTCTAGGGAGAGAACAGACATGGACTTCAGCCAATTCCTGCTTGCACTGCGCGCACGCCGCAAGGCGTTCATGCTGGCGCTGGTCGCGACGATCGTCGCCGCCCTCGCCGTAGCCTTCGTCATGCCGAAGAAGTACGTCGGCCAGGCAACCCTGATCGTCGACGCGCGCGACGAGCAGGCGATCGTTCCGTCGCGCAGCTCGGTGTCGATCTCGACGCGCGCGGCCTACGTCGCGACGCAGATCGAGCTGGTGCAGAGCGGCCGCGTCGCCACCCAGGTGGCCAAGGACCTGAACCTCGCCCAGAACGCGGAGCTGCGCGAAGCCTGGCAGGACGACACCGGCGGCGTCGGCCCGATCGACGTGTGGATCGGCAACCTCCTGCTGCAGAAGCTGAAGGTCAACAACTCGGCGAGCAACCTGATCACGGTCGAGTACTCGTCCAAGGACCCGAAGGTCGCGGCGCAGATCGCCAACGGCTTCGCCAAGGCCTACCTCGACACGGTTCTCGAGCTGCGCAACCAGCCGGTGCGCGAGGCCTCGCAGTGGTTCGACGACCAGCTCTCCGGGATGAAGAACCAGGTGACGCAGGCGCAGAACAAGCTCACCGCGTTCCAGAAGCAGAAGGGCATCCTCGCCGCCGACGAGCGCCTCGACATCGACTCGGCGCGGCTCACCGAGCTCAGCACCCAGATGCTCACGGCGCGCAATGCGTTCTACGACGCGCAGTCCAAGTACAAGCAGGCTTCCGAGCTGGTAGCGAGCGGCGGCAGCCCCGACGCCATGGCCGAGGTGATGGGGAGCCCCGCGATCGCCGCGGTCAAGGCCGACCTCGCGCGCGCCGAAAGCCTGCTCCAGACCTCGAGCGCCGATCTCGGGCCGAACCACCCCGTGTACATCAAGTATTCCTCCGATGTGAAGGCGCTGCGCGAGAAGCTCGCCGGCGAGATGAAGAAGGTGGTGGCGAGCCTGAATAACGCCATGCAGCAGGCGCAGAAGCGCGAGCAGGACCTGAAGGCCGCGGTCGACGCGCAGCAGGCGCGCATCATGCAGGCCAAGGACGTGCGCGTCGAGCTCGCCGCGATGACGCGCGACGTCGAGAGCGCGCAGCGCAACTACGACACGGTGCTCACCCGCGCGATGAGCACGCGCATCGAAAGCCGCGCCAAGCAGGGCGACGTGGCGCTGCTCACGCCCGCGGTCGAGCCGCCGCTGCCGGCGCAGCCCAAGATCCCGCTGATCGCGGCGCTTTCGGTGGTGCTCGGCCTGCTGATCGCCGGCACCATGGTGTACCTGCTCGAGACCCTCGACCGGCGAGTGCGCTCGCGCGTCGACCTCGAGGCACGCCTGGCCGTGCCCTCGCTCGGCCGGCTTTCCAAGTGGCAACCGACCGGCGGCAGGCTGCTCGCGGCGCCGCGCCCCGCAGCCCGCGCCCTTCCCCATCCCTTCTGAGGCCCGACCATGCTAATGAAATCGAACGAGAACGTTGTTCCGCTGGACGGCGCACGCAGCCCCGCGGCCACCGGGCGCCAGATCGGCGCCATCCTGATGGACGAGGGCAAGCTCACCGCCTCGGACGCCGAGCAGGTGCTCGCGCGCCAGCGCGAGCTCGGCTGGCGCTTCGGCGAGGCCGCGATCGAGCTGAACCTGATCACCGACGCGGAGCTGCGCGAGGCGCTCGCCAAGCAGTACGAGTTTCCGTATCTCGTGAGCGGCCCCGACGGCGTGAGCAAGGAGCTGATCGCCGCCTGGGACCCGTTCCATCCGACCGTCGAGGAGCTGCGCGTCATCCGCACCCAGCTCCTCATGCGCTGGTTCAACCCCGAGGCCGGGCGCCGCACGCTCGCCATCACCAGCGCGAGCCCGCGCGAGGGCCGCAGTTTCATCGCCGCAAACCTGGCGGTGGTGTACTCGCAGCTCGGGCAGCGGACGCTGCTGATCGACGCCGACTTCCGCGCCCCGCGCCAGCAGAGCATCTTCAACGTCCCCGACCGCTTCGGCCTGTCCTCGGCGCTGTCGGGACGCGCCGAGCTTTCGACCGCGCTGCCGGTGAGCGGGCTCACCGGCCTGTCGGTGCTGCCCGCGGGGCCGGTGCCGCCCAATCCGCTCGAGCTGCTGTCGCGCGCGAGCTTCGCCGCGCTGCTCGCCAAGGCGCAGTGCGAGTACGACATCGTCATCATCGACACGCCGCCGCTCGGCCTGTACGCCGACGCGCAATGCGTGGCCTTCCGCGCCGCCGACGCGCTGCTCGTCACCCGCCAGCACCAGACGCGCCTCGCCGACACCGAGCGCGCGGTGCGCGACCTGACCGACGCGAGCGCGCGCGTGGTCGGCACCCTGATGAACACGTACTGAAGGCCGGCGATGGCCGCGACAACGCTGCGCTACGAGAACACGAGCTGGCTTCCGGCGGCGGGCGCCATGGTGGCGCTCGCCGTCGGCGCGGGCTACGCGCTCGCCATGGGCGAGATCGCCGGCCTGTACGTCGCCCTGGCGCTCATCGGCAGCGTCGCGGTGCTGCTCGACTTCCGCATCGGCGCGCTGGTCCTGCTGGTGATGCTGCCCGCCTCGGCGAGCACGCTGTTCCCGCACAGCCTGATGCAGATCACGGGCCTGAACCCGCTCAACCTGCTGTTCGTCGCGACGTTCGGCGCGTACCTGATCAGCGGGCGCGCCCAGCGCTCGGTCCTCATGCCGATGCCGCTCATCGGCCTGTTCATCGTCCCGATCGTGCTCGCCGGGCTGATCGGCATGCAGCACGTCGGCGAGATCCCGTCCTTCTTCTACGAGATGGGGCTGGTCAACTATTTCACCGGGTTCCAGTACCTGCTCGCGAACGTGGTGAAGCCGATGATCATGGTGGGCGTGATCCTCATGATCGGCGCCGCCGCGGCGCGCTCCGACAAGCCCGAGCGCCTGATCATCGCGCTCGCGCTCTCGATGTGGCCCTTCGCGCTGATCCAGATCGGCTTCGTCGCCCTGCAGGCGCCCTCGCTCGGCGAGCTGGCGGGTGCGGACGACCGCGGCTTCTACACCCCGCTCGGGATGCACGCCAACGACCTCGGACGCCTGCACCTCTTCTCCTCGGCGCTCTTGCTCTTCGTCTGGGCCGAGACCCGCAGCCCGCGGCTCAAGCTGTTCCTGCTCGCCACGCTCGGGCTGATCGGCTTTGCGCTGATGCTCACGTTCTCGCGCGCGTCGATCATGGGCGCGATGGTCGTGGGCGCGCTGTTCCTGATGTGGAAGTTCAACGCCAGGTCGTTCGCCCTCGCCCTGATCGCGGTCGCCTTGGCCGCGGTGGTGGGCGCGGATGCGCTCTACTCGCGCATGATGCTCGGCGTCGGCCAGGGCGCCGACGCGGTCAGCGCCGGGCGCATCGACGGCATCTGGCTGCCGCTTCTCCCGGAGATCTGGAAAAGCCCGCTCTGGGGCAGCGGCCTCGACTCGATCCTGTGGTCGTTCCCGATGGTGAACGAGTCGATGCTGCGCGTGGGCCACCCGCACAACGCCTATCTCGAGGCGTTGCTCGACATGGGGGTCATCGGACTGGCGCTGATCGGGGTGTACTACTGGAGCGTGTGGAGGAACTTCCGCGCGCTCGGAGCCGACGCCTCGCTGAATCCCGAGCTGCGCGGCCTGTTCCAGGGCGCGACCGCCGGGCTGATCGCGTTCCTCATCACCTGCACGGTCGGGAGCAGCCTGCGGCCCGACGCGGCGCTGTGCTATCTCTGGATCGCGATCGGCCTCATGTACGGCCTGCGCGCCAGGAGGCCCGCGCGCTAGATGCGCAACATGGCGCTGGAGCGTCGGGGCGTCGCACCGATGGAACGCCCGGGCGAGCTTGCCGCCGCGCGCCCGGCCTGCGCCGGGCGTGCGCGCGCGCACATCTGCTTTCTCGCGCCGCACGCGTGGCCCGTGCTCTCGGGCGATCCGGACATCGCCGAGGTCGGCGGCGCCGAAGTCCAGCAGAGCATGCTCGCGCGGCTGCTCGCGGCCGACGGCTACCGCGTTTCGATGATCTGCCTCGACTACGGGCAGCCGGACCGGGCGCTGGTCGATGGGGTGACGGTTTACAAGAGCTTCCGCGCTAGCGCCGGCGTGCCGGTGCTGCGCTTTCTCCACCCGCGCCTCTCGGCGACCTGGCGCGCGATGCGCGCGGCCGGCGCCGACGTGTACTACTGCCGCTCGGCCTCGATGTGGGTGTCGGTCGTCGCCGAGTTCTGCCGCCGCTACGGCAAGCGGTCCGTCTATGCCGGCGCCTCGAACATGGATTTCGTTCCGGGGGAGGGCGGCCAGATCCGCTACGTGCGCGACCGCTGGCTCTACCGCCGCGGCCTCGCGCGGGTCGACCGCATCGTGGCGCAGAACGAGGCGCAGCGCGAGAGCTGCCGCGCCGCCTACGGGCGCGAGGCGACCGTCATCGCGAGCTGCTACCAGCCGGCGAGCCCGGTGCGCGCCGACGCGCCGCGCGATGCGGTTCTCTGGGTGAGCACCATCCGCGACGGCAAGCGCCCAGAGCGTTTCCTCGAGCTCGCCGCCAGGCTGCCGCACCGGCGCTTCGTCATGGTCGGCGGCCCCTGCGGCGGCCAGGAGGAGCTCTTCGAGCGCCTGCGGCGGGATGCCGCGCGCCTCGGCAACGTCGAGCTCACCGGTTTCCTGCCGCTCGCGCAGGTGGAAGCCTGGCTCGACCGTGCCCGCGTGCTCGTCAACACCTCGGACTACGAGGGAATGCCGAACACCTTCCTGCAGGCGTGGTCGCACGGCGTACCCACGCTCGCCACCGTCGACGTGGAAGCCGCGGTGCACCGACGCTTCGTCGGCATCGACGACGGTGCGCGGGAGGTCGAGGCGCTGTTCGAGGATGCCGGGCTCTGGCACAGCGCCTCGCGCCGGTGCCTCGAGCACTTCAAACGCACGCATTCCCCGGCGCACGCGCTGGAGCAGTACCGGCGCCTCGTCGCCGAGCTTCTCGCATGAGCGCCGCCTTCAACGCGCTCAGGCGCCGCGCCGTCTCGCTCGGCGCGGTCAAGAGCTTCGACCAGGCGATGCAGTTCCTGCTGCCGGTGTTCCTGGTGCGCTGCCTCGACGCGGCGACCTTCGGCGAGTACCGGCTGCTGTGGCTCGTGGTGGGAACGGTGATGGCGGTGGCGACGCTCAACATGTGCGGGACGCTCTACTTCTTCGTGCCGCGCTCGCCGCCCGAGCGCAAGCGCCTGCACGTGCACCAGACGATGCTTTACCTCGCCGCCTCGGGGCTCGTGTGCGCGGCGGCGGTCAGCCCCTGGAACCCGCTGCTGCCGCCCGCGGTGCACCCGCTCGCCGAGTACGGCCTGCTCGTGCCGGCGTTCGTCGCGCTGTGGGTGGTCGCGACCCTGCTCGACTTCCTTCCCACGATCGACGAGCGCATCAGGTGGCAGGCGTGCGCCACGCTCGGCGTGACGGCGCTGCGCACGCTGCTCGTGGCGGCGGGCGCGTGGGCAAGCGGCGAGTTCCTCGTGGTCCTGTGGCTGCTCGTCGCCGTGGTCGCGGCGAAGCTCGTCCTGCTTTTCGTGTATGTGCGCCGTTGGCACGGGCTGGGGCGGCCGTGGTTCGAGCGCCGGGGGTTCGCCGAGCAGTTCACCCATTCCGCGCCGCTCGGCGTTTCCAATGCGTTCTTCGGCCTGCGCGGGCAGTCCGACCAGTGGGTGGCGGCGAGCCTGTTCTCGCTCTCGAGCTTCGCCGCGTTCTCGATCGCCGCGCTGGTCGGGCAGGTGGTGCACATTTTCCGCGTCTCGGTGCTCGAGGCGCTGCTGCCGAGCATGAGCCGGCTGCAGGCCGCGGGCGACGTGCGCGGCATGATGGAGATGAACCGGCGCGGCAACATGCTGGTCGCGACGCTGCTCTTCCCGCTGCTCGCCTTCGCCTTCGCGTTCGCGCGCGAGCTGATCACCGTGGTCTACACCGCTTCCTATGCCGAGGCGGCGCCGGCGGTGCGCCTCTATGCCTTCGGCCAGGCGGCGCTGGTCGTGGAGGTCGGGAGCCTGGTGCTGCTCCTGCGCCAGGGCGGATTCGTCCTGTGGGTCACCGGGCTGGCGCTCGGCTTCTCGGTCGCCGTGAGCTGGTTCGGCGCGCACCACTTCGGCCTCGCCGGCGCGGCCGCGGGCAGCGTGCTCGCCATCTACCTCGACCGCGCCCTGACGCTGCGGCGCATCGCGCGCCTCACGGGCACGCGCTTCGCGGAGCTGCAGGACTGGGGCGGCCTCGCGAGGACCTTCGTCCTCGCGGCGCTGTCGGCGGCGCTCGCCTGGGGCGTGGCGGCGCAATTCCTTGCGGGCGCCCCGCCGGTGCTGCGCCTGGCGGTGGGCGCGGCGGTTCTCGGCGCGGCGTACGCGGCGACCAACCTGCGCGGAGCGCTCTCCGGCCTGCGCGTTTCCAAGGAGCAGGCATGAGGGCCGTGTTCATCACCGCTTCGCTCGGGTTCGGGGGCGCCGAGCGCCATTCGATCACGCTGACCAACCGGCTCGCCGAGCGCGGCCACGAGTGCCACGCGGTCTACGTCAAGGACGACCCCGGCCAGCTCGAGCGGCTGCGCGGCGCGGCGAGCGTGCGCTGCCTGCATGCCAACCGCTACCTCGACGCCGGCGCCGTGAAGGCGCTCGGTCTTTTCTTCAGGCAGGTGCGCCCGAGCGTGGTGGTCGCGGCCAATCCCTACTCGATGCTGTACGCCTTCCTCGCCATGCGGCGCTCGGGCGTGCGCGCGCCGCTCGCCGTCACCTTCCACACCACGCTCCTGCTCGGCGCGAAGGAATGGCTGCAGATGCTTTACTACCGGCCGCTCTTCTGGGCGGCCGACTGCCTCGTGTTCGTGTGCGAAGCGCAGAGCCGCTACTGGCTGCCGCGCAAGGTCGCCGCGCGCTCCAACCTGGTGATCCACAACGGCGTCGACCCGGAATACTGGAGGCCGGCGAGCGCCGAGGCGGCGGCCCGCATGCGCTCGCTGCTCGGCTACGCCGCGGCCGACTACGTGATCGGCATCTGCGCGGCGCTGCGCCCCGAAAAGAACCACGTCCAGCTGGTCGACGCGGTCGCGGCGCTGCGCGCGCGCGGCATCCCCGCGCGCGCGCTCGTGATCGGCGACGGCCCGATGCGCCCGGCGATCGAGGCGCGCGCGCGCGGCCTGGGCGTGCACGACGAGGTGCGGATCACCGGATTTCAGCAGGACGTGCGGCCCTATCTCGCGGCCTGCGACACGGCGGTCCTCTGCAGCACCACGATCGAGACCTTCTCGCTCGCGGCGCTCGAGGCGATGGCGCTCGCGCGCCCGGTGGTGCACTCCGACATCGGCGGCGCCGCCGAGATGGTCCTCGACGGCGAAAACGGCTTTCTGTTCCCGGCCGGCGATACGCCGGCGCTGGTGCGGCGGCTCGCCGAGCTGGCCGAGCCGGCGCGGCGCGGCCGCATGGGCGCCGCCGCGCGCGAGCTCGTCGTGGCGCGCTTTTCCGAGCGCGCGATGGTCGAGCGCTACGAGACCACCCTTCTCAAGCTCGAAACCAAATGGAGACAACGTGACAACCTACGAAGAAGCGCGCCAGCGCATTAGGGCAGGCGGGAGCACCTGGCTGGTCACAGGAGCGGCCGGCTTCATCGGCTCGCACCTCGTCGAGCAGCTCCTCGGGCTCGACCAGAAGGTGGTGGGCCTCGACAACTTCTCGACCGGCAAGCGCGAGAACCTGGCGCTCGTGCGCGAGGCCGTGGGCGAGGGGCGCTGGAAGAGCTTCCGCTTCATCGAGGGCGACATCCGCTCGCCGGACACCTGCGCGGCGGCGTGCGACTCGGTCGACGTGGTGCTGCACCAGGCGGGCCTCGGCAGCGTGCCGCGCTCCATCGACAAGCCGCTGCGCACGCACGACAGCAACGTCAACGGCTTCCTCAACATGCTGCTCGCGGCGCGCGACGCGGGCGCCGCGCGGATGGTCTACGCGAGCTCGAGCGCGGTCTACGGCGACCACCCCGGCCTGCCCAAGGTCGAGTCCGAGATCGGGCGCGCGATGTCGCCCTACGGACTGTCCAAGCGCATCAACGAGCTCTACGCCGACGTGTTCACCGCCTGCTACGGCTTCCGCAGCGTCGGGCTGCGCTATTTCAACGTGTTCGGGCCGCGCCAGGATCCCGACGGCCCGTATGCGTCGGTGATCCCGGCCTGGCTCGGCGCGCTGCTGCGCGGCGAGCCGGCGTACGTGAATGGCGACGGCTCCTGCTCGCGCGACTACTGCCACGTCGACAACGTGGTGCAGGCGAACTTGCTCGCGGCGACGGTCCAGGATGAGCCGGCGCTCGGCCAGGCCTACAACGTCGCGGTCGGGGAGCAGACCACGCTCACCGAGCTGTTCGAGATCATGCGCGCGAGCCTCGCCGCGCGCCTGCCGCATCTCGCCGACGCGCGAGCGGTGCACCGCGCGCCGCGCCGCGGCGACATGCTGCTCTCGCGCGCCGACACCACCAAGGCGGAGCGCCTCCTCGGCTACCGGCCGAAGTTCGACCTGCGCTCGGGGCTCGAGCAGACCATCGACTGGTACATCGGCCACATGCTCCCCGCGGAGCAAGGGAGGCTCGCGCATGTCTGAAATCCTCGAATTCCCGCCGCAGCCGGCGCCGCTCACGCCCGCCAGGCAGGCCGCCGACGCGGCGCTGCCCACGGTCGCGGTCGTCGGCCTGGGCTACGTCGGCCTGCCGGTCGCGACCGCGTTCGGCAAGGAGCGCCGCACCATCGGCTACGACCTCTCGCGCAGGCGCATCGAGAGCCTGCGCCACCAGGTCGACGCGACGGGCGAGATGTCGACCACCGAGCTGATGGCGTCGAACCACCTGCGCGCGACCACCGACCCCGCGGAGCTCGGCCAGGCCGACTTCATCATCGTCGCCGTGCCCACGCCGATCAACGCGGCGCGCCAGCCCGAGCTCGCTCCGCTCGAGGCGGCGAGCGAGACCGTCGGCCGCCACATGAAGCAGGGCGCGGTGGTGATCTACGAGTCGACCGTGTACCCCGGCTGCACCGAGGAAGTGTGCGTGCCGATCCTGGAGAAGCACTCGGGGATGCGCTGGCGCCAGGACTTCCACGTCGGCTACTCGCCCGAGCGCATCAACCCCGGCGACCGCGAGCACACCTTCACCAGGATCCTGAAGGTGGTGTCAGGCGACGACGCCGAGACGCTCGAAAAGGTCGCCCAGCTCTACGCCTCGGTGGTTAAGGCGGGGGTCTACCGCGCGCCGTCGATCAAGGTCGCCGAGGCGGCGAAGGCGATCGAGAACACCCAGCGCGACCTCAACATCGCTTTCGTGAACGAGCTCGCGATCATCTTCGAGAAGCTCGGCCTGGACACCGCGGAAGTGCTGAACGCCGCGGGCACCAAGTGGAACTTCCTGCAGTTCCGCCCTGGCCTGGTCGGCGGCCACTGCATCGGCGTCGATCCCTACTACCTCACCTACAAGGCCGAGCTCGCGGGCTACCACCCGGAAGTGATCCTCGCCGGCCGCCGCATCAACGACGGCATGGGGAGCCACGTCGCGCGCAAGACCGTGCAGCAGATGATCCACGCCGGGCGCAACATCAAGGGCGCGCGCGTCAACATCCTCGGCCTCACGTTCAAGGAGAACGTGCCCGACATCCGCAATTCGAAGGTGATCGACATCGTGCGCGAGCTGCACGAGTTCGGCGTCCAGACCTACGTCCACGACCCGCTGGCGAGCGCCGAGGAGGCCCTCGTCGAGTACGGCCTGCGCCTTTGCCCCTGGAATGACCTTCCGGCCGCGGACGCGCTGGTGCTCGCGGTGCCGCACCGTGCGTTCCTCGAGCTCGGGCCCGCGGCGTACCTCGAGAAGCTCGTGCGCCGCGGCTGCCTCATCGACGTGAAATCGGTATGCGACGCGGCCGCGTTCCGCCGCGAAGGAGTGAGCGTATGGCGCCTGTGAACCCACGCCTCGTCATGCTCGGTCCCGCGCCGGGCACCTATGGGGCCATCGCCGGCCTGCTCGAGATCTACCGCGAGCAGGGCCTGTTCAAGCGCTGGCCGATCGAGTTCGTAGCCACCTGCGGCGAAGGTGCCGCGGGGACCCTCGGCGCGCTGCGCAAGTTCGCCATGCTGCTCGTCGAGGAGCGCAACCTCGCGGTCCACGTGCACGCCAGCGCGGGCAAAGGCTTCTGGCGCGAAGCGCTGTTCATGGCGCTCGCGGCAGCCGCGCGCTGTCCGTTCATCCTGCACCTGCACGGCGCGGGGTTCGAGCGGTTTTACGAGGACGCCGGCGCGCCCGGACGGCATGCGCTGCGATTCTTCTTCGAGAACGCTGCCTGCGTCGTGGTGCCGTGCGAATCGCTGCGCACCTGGATGCGCGGCGTGGCGCGGCGGGCGCAGGTGGCCTGCGTGCCGAATCCCGTGGTGGCGCTCGACGCGCCAGCCGCGGCACGCCAGCCCAACCTCGTGCTCTTCCTCGGCAGCCTCGACGCGGCCCGGGGCGTGTTCGACGTGCTCGAGGCCGTATCGGCGCTGCGCCCCGCGGTGCCCGACGTGCGCCTGCTCTGCGCGGGCGACGGCGAGCGCGCCGCGGTGGCGCGCCACGCCGAATCGCTCGGCATCGCCGACGCCGTGAAGTTCACCGGCTGGGTCGGACCCTCCGGCAAGCGCGCGCTGCTCGAAAGCGCGGCGGTGTTCGCGCTGCCCTCGTACGACGAAGCACTGCCCACGAGCCTGCTCGAAGCCATGGCGGCGGGGCTGCCGGTGATCGCTTCGCCGGTGGGCGGCATCCCCGAGGTGCTGGTCGACGGGGTCAACGGCTTCCTCTGCGCGCCGGGCGACGTCTCGACTCTCCAGCGGCTTCTGCGCAAGCTGCTGATCGAGCCGAGCCTCGGCGCGCGCGTCGGAGCGGCGGCGCGCGAGTCGGTGCGCCTGCGCCACGCGCCGGAGCGCTCGCTCGCGCGGCTCGAGGACCTCTACGCCGGCATCGGCCTCGCGTCGTTCGGCGTTCCGGCCGCACAGAAGTTGGTGAACTGAGCGGCCAGGAGGAAACATGTCCGGCATCGCCGGCTGGATGGCGAAACCGCACCTCGCGCCCGACGATGGCGCGATGGCGGCGGTGCTCGAGGCGATCGCGCATCGCGGCCCCGACGGCGCGGGCGCCTGCGCCTTCCAGGGGGCGCGCTACCGGGTGGTGCTCGGGCAGCGGCGCCTCGCTCTCGGCGACTCCGGGAGCGGGGGCGGGCCCTGCTGCGACCAGGCCGCCGAGATCGGCCTCGCTCTCGACGGCGAAATCGACAACGCCGAAGCGCTGCTGCGCGCCTACCGCAGCCGCGACACCGAGGTGGTGCCGCGGCTTTCGGGCGCGTTTGCATTCGCGCTTTGGGATGCGCGCAAGGAGCGCCTGCTCCTCGCGCGCGACCGCTTCGGCGAGAAGCCGCTGTACTACTGCGAAAGCGGCGGCTCGGTGTTCTTCGCCTCCGAGATCCGCGCGCTCCTCAAGGTTCCCGGCATCCGGCCCGAGGTCGACCTGCGCGCGGTGCGCGACTACCTCGCATGGCGCTACGTGCCGGGTCCGGGCACGCTGCTCAAGGGCATCCACAAGCTCGCGCCCGGGACCTACGTCCTGTGGCAGTTGGGCCGGCGGCGCGAAGTGCGCTACTGGACCGCGCCCGACCGCGAACCCCGCGCCGGCGCCGACGCTCCCGCGGGTGATGCGGTGGAGGGCTTTCTCGAGCGCCTCGAGGACGCGGTCACCGCGCACCTCGCGAGCGGCGCAAGCGTCGGCGCGTTCCTGTCCGGCGGCCTCGACTCGAGCGTGCTGCTCGCGCTCGCGAGCCGCCAGCACGGCAAGGTGAAGACCTTCGCGGTCGGATTCACCGGCGAGCACTCGGAAGAGCGCGCGCACGCGGCGAGGGTGGCACAGCATTTCGGCACCGAGCACCACGAGGTGCTGCTCGCGCCGGCGGAGCTGCCGACGAAGCTCGCCGAGCTCGTCGCCTGCCGTGGCGCGCCGCTGGCGGAGCCCGCCGACCTGCCGCTTTACTTCCTGGCGCGCGAAGCGGCGCGCAGCGTGAAGGTCGCGCTGACCACGGAAGGAAGCGACGAGCTCCTCGGCGGCCGGCGCAGCCACGTGATGGAGCGCTTCGGCTGGCCGCTCGCCGGCGGGGACTGGCGCAGCCGCTGCGTGCGCACGCTCGGCGGCCTCGACCCGGCGCAGTGCGACCGGCTCGCGGCGCCGGTATTGAACGGCGCCTCGGTGCTCGACACGAAGCCGCCATTCGACGCCGCCGAAGGCACGAGCAGGCTGCGCCGCATCCTCTACTTCGAGCAGGCGAGCCGGCTCCCCGACCACCTGCTCGAGCGCACCGACCGGATGACGATGGCCGCCTCGCTCGAGGCGCGCGCGCCGTTCCTCGACCATCGCCTCGCGCACTACGTCTCCGCGCTGCCCGACGAGCTGCGCGTGCGCGGGCTGCACGGCAAGTGGATCCTGCGCCAGGCGGCGCGCACGCTCCTGCCGAAGGCATTGCGCCTCCGGCCCAAGCCCGGCCCGCGCCTCCCGGCACGCGACTGGATGGGGCGCGAGCTGCTGCTGGAGCACCTGCACGGCGCGGCGTCGCTGACGCGCGGCTACTACAACGCGGCGGTGCTCGACCGCGTGCTCGACGAGCATCTCAAGGGAAAGCAGAACCACCAACAACTACTATGGATGCTTCTGAACCTCGAAATCTGGCACCGGAGCTACCGCCTCGCCTGACGCCGAAGCCGCGCTGGCTGCTGAACCGCCTGCGCTGCATGACGCCCGTGGAGGTCGCGTTCCGCGGGGCGCGCGCCCTGCAGGCTCACGCCGAGCGCCTCGGACTGGTGGGCGCGGCGCCGGTGCCCGCGCCGGACCTCGCCGCCACGAGCCGTCCCTGGGTGTTCGCGCCCGCAATCGCGCGCGCCCCGGGCTACGTCGCGGCGGCCGAGCGCATCCGCAACGGCGCTCTCGACATCTTCGCGCTGCGCGGCGTCGACCTCGGCCAGCCGCCGCGCTGGAACCGCGATCCGAAAAGCGGCATCCAGGCGCCGCTCGCCTACGGCAAGACCCTCGACTATCGCGACCCCGACCTCGTCGGCGACATCACGTACCTGTGGGCGCCGAACCGGCATCTCCACTTCGTGACCCTGGCGCAGGCGTACGCCGCGAGCGGGCAGGCGAAGTATTTCGAAGAGCTCGCCGAGCAGCTCGACAGCTGGCTCGTCGCCTGCCCGTACCGGCTCGGGCCCAACTGGGCGAGCGCGCTCGAGGCCGCGGTCCGGCTCGTCAACTGGTCGCTCGCCTGGCAGCTCGTCGGCGGCGCGCGCTGCAGGATGTTCGAGTCCGCGCGCTACGCCGAGCTGCGCCTGCGGTGGCTGCGCTCGGTGTACCAGCACGCCGAGTTCGTGCGCGGCTGGTTCTCGCGTCATTCCTCGGCGAACCACCATCTCATCGGCGAGGCGGCGGGACTTTTCATCGCCGGCCTGACCTGGCCGCACTGGAAGCGCGCGGCGCTGTGGGCGGACAGCGGGCAGCGCATCCTCGAGCGCGAGGCGCTGGCGCAGAACGCGCCCGACGGCGCCAACCGCGAGCAGGCGCTCTCCTGCCAGGGGCAGGTGCTCGACTTCCTGCTGCTCGCGCTCCTCGCAGGCACGGCGAACGGCCGCGCCTTTCCCGCCGAGTACAGCGCGCGCATCGAGGCCATGCTCGACTACCTCGCCTCGATCATGGACGCGGGCGGCAACGTGCCGCAGCTCGGCGACGCGGGCGACGGTGAGTCGGTGCGCCTCGCCCAAGGCAAGGGCTTCTGCCCCTACCGCTCGCTTCTCGCCACCGGCGCGATCCTTTTCGGCCGCGGCGACTTCAAGCTGAAGGCGGGCGCGCTCGACGACAAGACGCGCGCGCTCTTCGGCGTCGACGCCGAAGAGTCGTACGCCGCGCTCGATGCCAGGAAGACGCGCCTGCCGCTGCGCCAGACGTTCCCGGAGGGCGGCTATTACGTGCTCGGCTGCGAGTTCGACACGCCGCACGAGATCCGGCTGGTGGCCGACGCCGGCGCGCTCGGCTATCGCTCGCTCGCCGCGCACGGCCACGCCGATGCGCTTGCGTTCACCCTGTCGGCGGGAGGGCGGGAGTTCCTCATCGACCCGGGCACCTACGCCCACCACACCCAGGGCGCGTGGCGGTCGTACTTCCGCGGCACCTCGGCGCACAACACCGTACGCATCGACGGCGAGGACCAGTCGGTGCAGGGCGGCAGCTTTATGTGGCTCGCGAAGGCGAACGCCGGCTGCTCGCTGTGGCTCTCCTCGGCCGACAAGGACTGCTTCGAGGGCTGGCACGACGGCTACCGCCGCCTGGACGATCAGGTGAAGCACCGGCGCCTGATCGAGCTCGACAAGCGCGCGCGCCGCATCGTGGTCGAGGACACGCTGGAGATGGCCGAGGACCACGAGGTGGAGCTCTTCTTTCACTGCCACGAGGAGAGCGAGGTCAGGGCGGCGGGCGAGGGCTTCGTCGTCCGGCGCGGCAATGCCGTCGTGCGGCTCAGCCTTCCAAAGGCGGCCGCATCCGCGGTGCAGATCTATCGCGGCAGCCTGGCGCCCATGGCGGGCTGGGTTTCGCGCGCCTTCGACTGCCGCCAGCCCGCGCCGAGCATCGCGTGGCGCGCGCGCCTCACGGGCACCAGCGTGCTGCGCACCGAGATCCTGATCGGTCCGATCTAGGGCACCTCGTCCATTGTGAGAATGACGCCCTCGCGCTTGCGCGACGGGGAGACGAGCGGCGTGCATACCACACGGCAGCGGATGCGCTTGCCGCGCCGGTTGGTCGCGTCCAGGTTCGCGTCGCGCGCATCGGCTTCGCCGGCGAGGCAGGCGCGGATGTGCGGCCGCAGCTCGGCGACCGGCAGCCCGATGTCGAGGCCGAGGAACGAGCGCCCGCGCACCTCGTCGGCGCGCAGGCCCCACAGGTCCTCGGCGCGCTGGTTCCACATCAGCACGTTGTAGTTGTGGTCGATGACCGTCGCGCCGCCGGGCAGGCTCGCGAGCACCGATTCCAGGAACGCGTTCAGCTGGTTGAGCTCGTCGCTGCGCTGGCGCAGCTCCTCGTTCACCGTCTGCAGCTCCTCGTTGGTCGACTGCAGCTCCTCGTTCATGGTCTCGAGCTCCTCGTTGGTCGACTGGAGCTCCTCGTTGGTGGTCTCGAGCTCCTCGTTCGACGACTGCAGCTCCTCGTTGGTGGTCTCGAGCTCCTCGTTCGACGACTGCAGCTCCTGGTTGGTGGTCTGGACCTCCTCGCGTGAGCGCCGCAGCTCGTCGAGCAGCCGGTGGTTGCGCGTGACGTCGGCGAAGGTGACGCTTACGCCGAGCGGCACGTGGCTTTCGTCGTAGAGCGGCTGCACCGTGATGTCGAGGTACTGCGACTCGCCGTCGCTGAAGCGGCGCTCGACGCTCGTGCGGGTCACCGGCCGGTGCTCGGCATGGGCCTGCTCGATCAGCGGGCGCAGCTCGGCCGGGCGGTAGGAGATCTCCAGGTCCTGAAGCGGGCGGCCGATGTCCTTGGGGCTGAGCGTGAAGAGCAGCCGCGCCTTCTGCGTGGCCTGCGCGAGCGTGCCTTCGGTGTCGACGATGATCCGCGCGAGCGGCATTTCCTCGAGCGCCATCTCGCGCAGGCGTTGGTTACGGTTCATCTCGCCTCCGTTACCGTTGGGAACCGGGATCGCGAGCGCCGGCGCGCGAGGGCGGATCCCGGGGAGCTGCAGTTTCGAGAACACGCGGCACTTGAGATCGAGCGCGCTAAAGAGGCTGCTCTGGGTGAGCAGCATCTCGGCGCGCCCGAGGAACAGGTAGCCGGCGCCGTTGTCGTGGCCGTTGAGCGCGAAGTGGAAGCGCGACATCACTTTCGCCTGCGTCTCGGCGTTGAAGTACATGAGCGTGTTGCGGCAGACCAGCAGGTCCAGGCGCGAGATCGGCGCGTCCTGCACCAGGTCGTGGCGCCCGAAGATCACCGAGCGGCGCAGGTCAGGCCTGAACACGTAGCGCCCGCTCGCCTGATCGAAGTAGCGCTCGCGCAGCCGCGGCGGCACCTCCTCCATGTCCTTCGGCGTGTAGGCGGCGTGGCGCGCCTGCGCGAGCGCTTCCTCGTCGGCGTCGGTCGCGTAGACCTTGACCCGCTCGCGGAACGCTTCGTCGCCGAGCGCCTCGGCGAGGAGCATGGCGATGCTGTAGGCCTCCTGGCCCGAGGCGCAGCCCGCCGACCACACGCGGACCGGTGCGTGCGTGCCCTTCGAGGCCAGCATTTCGGGAAGCACCTGCGTCTCGACGAACCGCCACGCCGGCGGATCGCGGAAGAAGCTGGTCACGTTGATGAGAATGGTATTGAAGAGCAGGGCGAACTCTTCGGGATGCACCTCGAGGTAGTCGCGGTAGGCCTCGAAACCGTGCATGGACACCGTCTGCATCCTGCGCAGCATGCGCCGCATCAGGCTGGGCCGCTTGTACCCGGTGAAATCGAAGCCGCGCTGCTGCTGGAGGAAGCGCAGCAGGGCCTCGAAGCGCTCCTGCTCCGCTGCGCTCATGGCGCACTGCTGCGGACGAGCTGCTGGAGCGCAAGGGCGATCTCCTGCAGCGGGAGCACGAAGTCGACCATGCCCGTCTGCTGCGCCGCCCCGGGCATGCCGGCGAACTCGGAGCTCTGCCGGTCCTGGACGATCACCGTCCCGCCCATCTTCTTGATCGCCTTCACGCCCATCGCGCCGTCGCTGCCGGAGCCGGAAAGTACCACGGCGATCGCGCGCTCGCGGTACGCCGCGGCGGTCGACTCGAACAGCAGGTCCGCGGAGGGCCGCAGGAAATGCACCAGCTCGGTCTGCGTCAGCGTGAGCGATCCGTTGCGGTTGACGAGCAGGTGGTTGTTCGGCGGGGCGATCATCACCGTGCCCGGCGCCACCTGGTCGCCGTGCACGGCCTCCCTGACCTTGAGGCCGGTGCGCCGCCCGAGGATCTCGGCCATGAGGCTGCGGTGGCGCGGATCAAGGTGCTGGACGACCACGATGGCCGCGGCGAAGTCGTCGGGCAGGGCATGCAGCACGTGGGTCAGGGCGTTCAGGCCGCCGGCGGAGGCCGCGACGGCGACGATGTCGAAGCTCGTCACCCGTCCAGCTTACGCCGAGGTGGAACATTTCCTGTCGGAGGCGTACAAAGGAGTCAGGGAAGCCCTCATGGACCAGTCGCGCAGCTTTGTCCTTCCCGGACAGAATCGCATTCTCTCTTCGGTCTCGCGCGACCTGCAGATCCGGCTCCTGCCCAGGATGGAGAAGATCTCCTTGTCCGTCAGGCAGATACTCTATGAGCCGGACGGACCCATCACCCACGCGTGGTTTCCGCTCTCGGGCGTGATCTCGCTCGTCATCGGCCTGAAGGGCGGCGAAAGGGTCGAGGTCGCCACAATCGGAAACGAAGGCGTCGTCGGGATCCCGCTGCTCCTCGGAGCCGACCGCGGACCGCTGAAGGCGGTCTGCCAGGTGGCCGGGCAGGCGCTCAGGATGCGCGCCGACGGCTTCCGGCGTTCGCTCGACGAGCATCCCGAATTCGCCGACATCGTTCGCCGCTACGCGCAGGCCATGTTCGACCAGGTGGCGCAGACCACGGCGTGCAATCACGTGCACAGCGTGCAGCAGCGCATGTGCCGGTGGCTCCTCACGACCCACGACCGCGTCGGCTCGAGCGAATTCCACCTGACGCAGGAGTTTCTCGCGCAGATGCTCGGCGTGCGCCGGCCGAGCGTCACCGTGGCCGCGGGCCAGCTGCAGCGCTCGGGGCTCATCCGCTACCAGCGCGGGCGCATCCAGATCTCCGACCGCGCCGGCCTCGAGGCCGGCGCCTGCGAGTGCTACGACTCGCTGCGACGCGAGTTCGACCGGCTGCTCGCCGCCGTCGCGGCGTAGACGCCGGGCTGCAGCCCTAATCCGTTCGGACCAAGTAGCGTGCAGGCCTGCCGCAAGCGGGCCGACTCGTCCCGTTCTTGCTTGATGGATCGGCATGGCAAACGCGATCCAGTTCATGAATTACGGCGCGCCGTATCCGGGAAACTTCATGCGCTCGATGCTCGCGCTCGAGCGCGAGCTCGAGCGCTCGGGCTCGACCTGCGTGTTCGTGTTCCCGGCCACGGCCGAGCGCTTCGACTGGGTGAACGAGCTGCGCCAGGCCGGGAAGAAGATCTTCTTTGCAACTGGCGGGGTGGTGAGAGACGCGCGTCTGCTCGTCTCGCTGGCCGAGCGCTACCGGATCGACGTGGTGCACTCGCACTTCGCCTCGGCCGGGATGCTTCTCGCCATCCGCCTCGCGCGCCTTGCGCGCCCCGAGCTCGGCTGGGTCGTGCACGTGCACAACCACGAGCAGGGACGCAGCCGCCTGAAGAATCGGGTGAAGCGCGCGCTCATGGCCGCAGACCGCTACGTGGCTGTGAGCGAGCACGTGCACGCCGACCTGCTGGAGCGGGGCTACGATCCCCGCAAATGCGTGAGCGTCCTGAACGCGGTCGATTTTTCGCGCCTCGATTCGGCGGGCGCCGCCCCCGCGGAGGCCGGGGGGGACAGCAGGAAGAAGGTGCTCATGTTCGGCTTCGATTTCGAGCGCAAGGGCGTCGACATCGCGCTCGAGGCGCTAGGCCGCTACGACAGCCGGCACGAGGCGCTTCTCATGATCGTGCTCGCCGCCAACTTCGACGCGGTGCGCTCGAGAATCGAAGGAATGTTCGGCCGCGTCCCGGAGTGGGTGGAGCTGCTGCCGCCGAACGACAACGTCGCGGCCTATTACCGGATGGCCGACGTCTTCATCTCGCCCAGCCGCGAGGAGGGCCTGCCCTATGCGCTGATCGAAGCCGCCTACTGCGGGCTGCGCCTCGTCGCGAGCGACATCGGCGGCCAGAGCGCGCTCGGGATTCCGGGCCTCACCCATTTCAAGTCGGAAGACCCGCGCGGCCTGTATGAGGCCTTGAAGGCCGCCGAAAATTCAAGCCCTGCGCCGGCGCGCGATTACGTGGTGAAGCGCTTCCGCCTCGAGAAGTGGGTGCGCGACATCGTCGGCCTCTATGCCGGCCTGCCTAGTCGCGGCGGTGCGCTGCCTCGATACCGAACTCCATAGGCGGCGTACCCGACTGCTGCGCGCCGACGTCGGGGCGCGCGAAGCGGTCGTTGAAGTTGGGAATCGGCGCGGCGGCGCCGTAGCCCGGGCTTCCCGGCTTGAGGCTGAAATCGCCGGGGCGCGCCGCGAGGTCCGGGTAGGCGCGGCCGCTCGAGGCGTAGACCGGCGTCCCGGGCGGCCCGGGTCCCCAGCCATGCTTCTCGGCGCGCGCGCCGGCATTGGCGATGCGGCCGTTATGCAGGTCGAAGTCGGCGTCGCAGGAACGCTCGCCGCAGTCGGCGCGGATCGAAAAGAACCGCGCCCGGCCATCGACCTGCACTTCCTTGTGGATCTGCCAGACGTTGTTGCGGCTGACGAAGTTGTACAGCTCGCCGCCGGACTTCTCGATGCCGGCACCGGCGCCGAGGGGGAGCGAGTGGCCGCGAGGTGGCGGCGGCTGGAGCGCGGTGTTGTGGAAATAATAGGCGCGGCCGCCGTTCAGCTTCGGATCGTAGCTCCCGGCCTTGATGAACGGCCCGCGCAGCTCGTCGTCCGAGCTGCCGTCGGGCTCGCGTGTGTTCGCCATGCGGTTCGAGACGTTGCGCCATACGTAGAGGGGGCCGACGGTGGTGGCGGCGTTGGCGACCGCCACGAACACGTCGTCGAAATAGTTGCCCCAGATGCGCACGTTGCGGTTCGCGCCTTCGGACTCGATGCCGTCGTCGTTGACTTGCGAGATGCGGTTGCCGTAGAAGTCCGAGTCGGCCCAGGGAAACCCCTCGGTGCTGAAGTTGTCGAGGCCGCCGAAGCCGTCGTTGAAGCGTTTGCCGTTGGAGGACCACACTTCGTTGTAGCGGAACACGTGGTTCGAGCCGCAGCGCACGAACATGGCAGCCTGCGGGCCGTGCGGATGCGTGGTTTCCCCGCCGGCCCACTGCCACGGGTTGGCGCCGTACCTCGGATTGAAGAAGCGGTTGCGCTGCACGATGACGCGCATCGGCTTCTTGGCCGCGACCTCCTCGCGGTAGTAGTTGCAATGGATCGCGCCGTCGTCGTTGACCCAGCCGGGGGTGTCGTCGCCGATGCCGCCCCAGCCCGAGATCTCGTTGTCCTCGATCACGATGTCGCGCGTCGTGGTATCGAGCACCGGGTCGAACTGGCGCTCCAGGTACACCGCGTGCCGGCGGCAGTTCTTCAGCACCAGCCCGCGCACGATGACGTGGTGCACGCCCTGCTTGATGACCACGCAGCTGTCGCGCCGGTCGTTACCGTCGAGCTCGGACTGGTCGATGACGTTGCGGCCCGGCGCGCCGGTGAACACCACGTAGCCGTCGCGCTCGCTGCCCGAGTCCCCTTCGCCGATGATGATTCGCGTGGTGCCGGGCTTGAGGACCACCGTGCGCTTGACGCGGAACTTCTCGCTCCAGGTCCGCGCGGTGACAGTCTCGGTAAAGCCGCTCGCGAGCGTGAGGCGCACGCTGTATTCGGTGCCGGGCTCGAGCTCGACCAGGCTGCCGCGGTACTCGCCGTCGCGCTCGTCGAACCACAGGTCGAGGCCCTGGCGCCACCCCGGCTCTCCGGCGGCGCGGAACTGCACCCGCGCCGCCTTGTCTGCCGCGCCGCCCGGGGGCGACCAATACAGCCCGATCGACTGAAAGGTTGATACCGAGCGTGGCGCGGCGAACGCAGGCGGCGCGGCCATTGCGAGCGCCAGCATGGCGAGGGCAAGCCGGACGATGGCCATCGCCGCCAGTCTAGGCATCGGCGGCTCCGCCCTCTCGTTTGCGCATTGAGCCGGGCGGACTAGCGCCTCCTCGTACGCGCCATACGACGGTAAAGCGCATTCTTTCCGAACCTTGCGCAAACCTATCGTACTGGTCGGCGTAGCCGCGGTGATCGCGCTCGCGGGCCTCGAGCTTTTCCTGCGCGCCACCGGCTTCAGCTCGCCCGTGTGGTACCAGTCCGACCCCGTCCTGGGCTGGACGCTGCGTCCTGGCGCAAGCGGCTGGTACAACCGGGAGGGAAGGGCGCTCGTGCAGGTGAACTCGGCGGGCCAGCGCGATCGCGAGCACGCGCTCCAGAAGCCCGCCGGCGTCTATCGCATCGCGGTGCTCGGCGATGCCTACGCGGAGGCGATGCAGGTGCCCATGGAAAGCACCTACTGGGCGCAGCTGCCCGGCCTGCTGGGAAGCTGCGGCTTCCAGCAGGGCAAACGCATCGAGGTCCTGAATTTCGGCGTGCGCGACTACGGCACCGCGCAGATCTACCTCACGCTCGAAAGGACTGCGATCCGCTACGCGCCGGACCTGGTCCTGCTGCAGTTCGACCACGATGTGCGGGACAACTCGCCCGCGCTCGATCCGATCCGGGACCGACCCTTCTTCCGCCTCGAAGCCGACGGCGGATTGCGCCTGGAAACGCCTGCCAATCCGGGTCAAAGCTATGTCGGCCGTTCTTCGCCCGCGCGCGATCTCTACCGGAGCCTCCTCGAGCGCTCGCGCGCCCTGCAGTTCGCGCGGGAGCGCATCCAGGTCCGCTTCACGGGCGTGGCCCATGCGAAGAGCGAGAACGGAAATGAAGCCGGCCTGGACCTGCCGCTCCTCGCGCCGCCGCGCAGCGCGTCCTGGGATGAGGCCTGGCGAGTGACCGAGGCGCTGATTGCAAAGGCCGGCGAAATCGCATCGCAGCACGGCGCGGCCATGGCCGTATTCACGGTGCCTTTCGCGATGGAGGCGCACCCGGACGCGGCCCGGCGCCAAAGGCTGCAGGCGAAGTACGGCGTTGCCGACTTCACCTACTCGGAGCGGCGCGTGGTGGCGTTCGCCCGGGAGAAGGGCATGCTCGGCATCATGCTCGGGCCCGCCATGCAAGCTCGCGCCGTGGCGAGCGGCGCGCCGCTCTACGGCTTCGAAAACCGCGAGCTCGGATTCGGCCACTGGAACCAGCTTGGCCACCGCGCCGCGGCCGAGATCATCGCGCGCGAGCTCTGCGCCAGCCGCTCCTGAAGACTCTGTTGGCGAGGGCCTGCATGCGGCCCACGAGGGCATACATGCCCTGGGCCCAGGGCGCGAGGCGATAGCCGCAGACGGCCGATTTCGCTTCGGTCGCGGCCGCATCGTACGGCAGCCGCAGGAGCTCGAGCGTCCAGGCGTGCGGGTCGAACAGCGCACATTCGGCGAGCTTCTCGCCGCGCTTTCGCGACGCGTCCACCGATCCCGGATTGATGAAATACAGCGCGTCGCGCTCGAGGGCGTGGCGTTCCTGCGCCGCCGCTTCCTCGACGCAATCGCCTTCCACGCGGTAGACCTTCTGCTCGTGGCTGTGGCCGAAGAAGCAGACGCGCGCGCCCGGGAAGTCCTCGCGCAGGTAGGCGGCATTCTGCCGGATGAGGCCCGCGCCGATCATGTACTGCTGCACGTCGCGTACGCCGCCGTGCACCAGCACGATGCCGCCCTCCAGCGTGCGCGCTGGCGGGAGCGCGGCGAGATAGTCGCGCGTGGCGCGCGCCAGGGCGCGGCGCGTCCGTTTGAGCGCGTGCCTTGCCTTGTCCGAGCAGCGGCTGAAATCGAGCCGCTCGAGCGCGATGAGATCGTGGTTGCCGGCGATGGCGAGCGCGCCGCGGCGCTCGAGCATCGCGGCGCACTCGTCCGGGTCGGCGTTGTAGCCGACCACGTCGCCCAGGCAGAGGAGGCGCTCGGCGCCGCGGCGCTCGAGCGCGGCGAGCGCCGCGGCCAGCGCTTCGCGGTTGCCGTGGATGTCGGCTACGATGCCGTAGAGAGCCATCGTCTCAGCACCGCGGTGAGGCGCGGCAGCTTCGACTTGAACGCGCTGCGCAGCCTGACGAAAAACGGCAGCGGGTCGCTCCACGCAAACAGCTGGCATACCAGGGGCGCGCTCGCGAGCGACGCGAGCCAGCCCCAGAAGCCGAGCTCGCCGCGCTCGGCGAGCTGCCGGTAGGCCCGCCAGTCGTAGCGCAAATAGACCCAGCGACGCGCGGTGCCGTGGCGGCCCGGCGCGTCCGGACGCGCGCCATGCATCAGATAGTCGTACGCGGTGCGAGTGAGGTTGACGCCGTTTGCGGCGCCGAGGTAGTGCCAGAGGTTGTAGCGGGCGTTGATTTCCAGGAGACGCGTATTTCCAGTCAGGGCATCGCGCTTGAGGTCGATCTTGAACACGCCCTTCAGCCCGGCCTGCGAGGCGATCCGGCGGCCCAGCGCCTCGACCTCGTCGTCGTGCGCGAGCTCGAGAAAAGTGCTCATGCCGGTGAGGGGCGGGTAGGTGCGGATCTTGCGCCCGACGAACCAGTCGAGGAGCCCTCCGCTCTCGTCGCAGAAGCCGTGGAACGACCAGATGTTGCGGTCGTCGCCGGCGATGTACTCCTGGATGAGAAGCTGCTCGCGCATGAGCCTCGCGGTCGGATCGGCGCCGAGCGCTCGTCCGTTCGGGAACACGGCGGCCTTGCCGCTTTGGGCGAAGAGCTGCGCGTGCACCGCGGAGGCGTCCCAGTTGAACTTGGAGCGCGGCTTGACCAGCACCGGGCGGCCGAAGCCCTCGAGCTCCTCCCAGGCGAGGGTGCGCGGAATCGGCAGGCCGCGCGCGGCGGCGAGGGTCTGGAAGCGGTCCTTTTCGATCACCGCGTCGGCGACCTCCGGGTCGTTCAGGAGCAGCGCGTAATACGGCGCGAGCTCGGCGCGGTAATCCTGCACCAGGCCTTGCCAGTCGTCGTTGCTGTAGAAGAGCGGCACGCGCTCGCCGGCGGTCGCGGCGATCCGCTTCCCCGCGCGCAGCAGCGTCTCGAGGACCGCGCCGCGATCGTCGAGCGGCGGCAGCAGCAGCCTCTCTACGCAATAGCGGGAAGCGAAGGCGGGGTTGTCCGCCTGCACCGAAGCGACGATGACCGGCACGCCGCCGAGGCCGAGGGCGCGCGTGACGTTGAGGCCGCCGAGCAGCACCGCCGGAGCCGCGGAGTTCATCGATCAAGGGTACGCGATGTGCCGCGATGCACCGCAAAAAAACCGTGCGCCGTTCGGCTCAATCCCGCGGGTCGAACAACAGCCGCAGCCCTTGTAGCCTAGCGCGTCGCGGGAGGCCCGCTGCGGGAGAACAGATGATCGTCGCCATCCATCAGCCGCACTATCTGCCCTGGCTCGGCTACCTGCACCGCATGGCGCAGGTGGACCTCTTCATCGTGCTCGACCACGTGCAGTTCGAGCGGCGCAACTACCAGAACCGCAGCCAGATCCGCCTCGAAGGCGAGGCGCGCTGGCTCAGCGTTCCGGTGCTCCAGGGCTCGCAGAAGGACCGGATCGTGGACAAGCTGGTGGACAACGCCGATCCGCGGCCCTGGGGCGCGACCCATTTTTCGACGCTGCGGCACGCGTACCGCGAAGCCGAGCACTTCGGCGCCTACGCCGGGGCGCTGCGCGCGGTGCTCGAAGCGCGCTGGGAGCGTCTCGCCGACCTCGATCGCGCCACGCTTCAATTCCTGCGCGATGCGCTCGACATCCGCACCCCGCTCGCGTACAGCTCGGAGCTCGCGGCGCCGGGCGCCAGGGCGGAGCTGATCCTGAACCTGTGCAAGGCGGTCGGGGCGCAGCGCCTGCTTGCCGGCTTCGGCGGCTCGCGCGGCTACCTCGACGTCGAGGCGTTCGCGCGCGAAGGCGTGAGCGTGCAAAGGCACGAGTTCAAGCACCCGACCTACCGGCAGTGCGGACCTCAGCCGTTCATCCCGGGCCTCGCGGCGCTCGACCTCGTCTTCAACTGCGGCGCGCAAAGCCGCGCCGTTCTTTTCGACGGCTCAGTGCACGGCGACCAGCGCGCAGTTGAGCAGGTTGCGTAGCGGCCAGCGGCGCGCGAGGGCTTTGCGCTGCTTTACCGGAGCGCGCTGCAGCGTCGTCTCGAGCCCGAGGATCAGCGCGAGCGGCACCGGCGTCCAGACGCCCTTCGACCTCGCATAGGCGCTCACCTGCCGGAACCCAGCCTCGCGGAAGAGCCGCTGGAGCTCGGTCACGGTGTATTCCTTGAGGTGAAATCCCGTGGCCTCGTCCGAGAACCAGCGCGAGATGTCGTGCGGCCCGTCGAGGCGGTTGGGCGTGATGCAGACGTAGGCGCCGCCCGGGGCGAGCGCCGCGAAGATGTTGCCGAGCTGCTCGCGTGCGTCGTCCGGGTGCAGGTGCTCCATGAGCTGGTTGCTGTAGGCGACGTCGACGCTGGCCGCGGGCACCGGCACGCTCACGCCATCCGAAATGAACAGGCGGAAATTCGCCGGCGGCTCGGCGTTGCGCGACAGGACCGCGTCGACGTCGACCCCGTACACCTGGCGCACCAGGGGCGCCGCGGCGAAAGAAAACGCGCAGTCGCCGGGGCCGATTTCGAGCAGCGTGGTGTGCGGCCGCAGGAACCGGCGCATGAACTGCATCTGCGTCGCGACGTTGGCGCCCGATTCCTCGGGCGTGTGCTTGCAGGTCACGCGCGGGTGGTCGGGGACCTCGCGGAAGAGCTCCTCGTAGAGGCGCGTCAGCATGTTGAGCCGGCGCTCGCGCGGCGCCGACTGCAAGCGAGCTGCAAGCTTTCGCTCGATTTCGTAGTGATGGCGCAGCCGCTCGAGGCTGCGGGTCTGACTGCGCGGGAGGGCGATCATGGCGCCTTCCCTTATAAGACCCGGCCGCGTCGCGTGCAGCCGCGCGCGATGGTCCGCTGAGACTACCGCGGCGCGTAGCTGAACTGCCAGTCAGCGTAGCTGGCAGCGTCGGCGAATGCCATATCGCGCGCGAGGAAGCCGCTCGTCTTGATCGGCCGCGCTTCCGACGCGCTGTGCACGCCCATGATGCCGCCGGCGGGGGCGGCGACGAGGACCCAATCGGGCTTGCCGGTGACCGGATCGGCGTAGAGCTGGCGCAGGTAGCGCTGCGGCATCGGATGGCGCTTGTCCTCGAGCAGATCCTCGAGCTTCTGCGGAAAGCGCCTGGCGCCGCCGGGGCTGCGCTCGTAATAGGCGCCGATCGCCTGGCGGATCTGGTTGCCGACGAAGAGCAGCTCCTGCTCCTTCTCGCGCTGCGCGGCGTGCGAGGTCAGCTCGCCGTAGGCGGCGAGGCCGCCGCCGAGCGCCGCGACTGCGAGCAGCATGCCGACGAGCGTGAAGCCGCGGCTCGGCCTACCAGCGCTCATAGCCCTTCGCGGGGCTGCGCACGTCGTAGATGCCGCCTTTCTTGGGATCCTCGGGCGGCACCGGGACCCAGGTCGCCGGCGAATGCGTGAAGGGGTCGGGCGGGATGGCGCGCAGGTAGCGCTTGGAAACCAGCTCCTCGAGGGTGCCCGGGTACTTGCCGGCGTCGGCGTAGTGCTTGTCGAGCGCGTCGCGCATCACCACCAGGTTTTCCTTGAGCACCGCCTCCTCGGCGTGCTTCATGCGTCCGAGGTAGTCGGGGACGACCACCGAAAGAAGGAGCGCGATGACCGTCAGCACCACCATCAGCTCGACCATCGTGAAACCCGCAGGTTTCTTCATATCACCATGCCTTGTACGGAACGCCGTTCAGCCCAGCCGCGTCACTTTTCGAATGCACGTCGAACACGTCCTCGCCGCTCGCCGGCGCGTCGGGCGGGCTCGCGTAGCTGCGCAGCGCCCACGGCTCCTGGGTGAACGGATCGCCCGGGACCCGGCGCAGGAAGTAGATACGCGCGCCCTTCGGGTCGCGCTTGTCGACCGCGCCCTCGACCAGCGCGGCGAGGTTCGGCGGATAGCCGGTCTTGTCCGCCGGCTTGTCGATCGCGCCGTCCTCGGAGGCGCGCTTGTACGCGTCGATCGCCTCGCGGATCTCGCGCAGCGCGCGCCGCAGCTCCTGCTCCTTGCCGCGCTGCACCGTCACCTCGGCGAGCGGCAGCGCCACCGAGGCGAGGATCGCGAGGATCGCCACGGTGATGAGGAGCTCGATCAGCGTGAAGCCCTTCATCCGCCGCGCCCTCATCCGCCGGCCTCGAGCTCGAGCGACTGCACGGTCTTGAGCGGCAGGTAGGTGAAGCGGATGCTCGCCGCCGTGATCGCGTCGACGCGGTACTCGCCGTCGATCTTCTCGCCGGCGGCAACGGCGATGAGCTCGTCGTTGCGGGTGACGTACACCTCGGTCTTGCCGTCCTGCGTCACTCTTCCGGCGTAGACGAACGGCAGCGGCGGCGCGCTCGGTGGCTGCGCCGCCGCCGCCGCGGCGCTCGCATGCGCCACCGTCGCTGCAGGCGGCGGCGCGAAGCTCTTCGGCGCAAACGGGTCGTTGCCCGGCGTGGCCAGCGTGCTCCGCTCGAGCTTCGCGAGGTCGATTCCGGTTGTCGGTGCCGCGACCGCCCGTGCCGTCCGCGGCGCGCCCTCGAAAGCGGGACGCGGCGCCGCCTGGACTACCTCGGGCGAATGCCTTTCGCGGCCCGCCACCATGCTCGCTGCGGCAGCGAGGACCAGGGCGGCCGCGCCCGCCAGGCAAGCCGTTCGGCGGTTGAAGGTGATGTGCTTGAAGATGATGCGCTTCATGATTTCACCATGTGGAGGGTGAGGCGCAGCTCCGCGCGAAGCGTGGCGTCGGTGCGCTTCTCGCGCTTCAGCGTGAGCTGGTCGACCGACATCGCGGGCACCTCGGCCAGCGCCCGGCCGAGGAAGTCCCGGATCTGTGCATAGCTGCCCGAGATCGGCAGCACGACCTCGTAGTGCACGATGCGGCCGTCGGCCTGCTGCTTGTAGGACGCGGATTTCAGCTCCAGCCCCGTGGCGTTGCCGATCGCATGCAGCTTGGCGAGCCAGTCGGTCGGGCTCTCCTCCTTCGAGAGGTGCTGGTACACCGCGGCGAGCTGGTCGGCCGAGCCTGCCGGCTCGGCGGCCTGCGGGCGCGGGGTCTGGCGCGAGGCGCGCTGCGCGGCCTCGGCGTCGCGCGCCTCGAGCGGCTTGACCACCGCGAGATGGAATGCGGCCGCCGCCGCGAGCAGCGCCGCCGAGGCGATGCCGGGCACGCCGAGGTCCTGAAGTGCGCGCAGCAGCCCTTGCCTCAGGATCTCGGGGGTCATTTGCGCGCTCCGTTCCATGCGGCCGAAACGGTGAAGCCGACCGCGCCCCGCGGGTCGTTCGCCTTGGCCTCGTGGCGCACGAGCTGCACGCCGGTGAGGCCGTCGACCTGGCTCAGGTTGAGCACGTAGCTGAGCGCCGCCAAATAGCTCAAGCTGTCCCCGGTGATGAGGACGGTGCCGGCCTTCGCGTCGGGCTCGATGCCGAGCAGCGCGACCTGGTCGCTCGACGCCGTTTCGAGCGCGCCGAAAAGCCGATCCCACGGCGTGGCGAGGCGCTCGAGCGTCTGGCGCACCGCCGCGAGCTCCTCGGGGGCGAGCTTGCGCGGCACCGCGCCGCGCGGCTCGGCCTGCGTGAGCCGCGCCTCGTTGCGGGCGAGCGAGGCGCGCGCGCGGAAAAAGGACAAGCCCGTGTCGGCCGTCACCGCGAGCGCCAGGGCGAGCAGCGCCAGCGCGGCCCACGGCGCGCGCGCGCGGCGCACGAAGTCGATCTCGAGCCTCTTCATGCCTCGCTCCTGCCTCTTCATGCGTCGCTCCTGGCGAGGGCGAGCTCGCTGTAGCTCACGGCGTCGGTGTCGAAGGCCTCGTGCCGGGCGATGTCGAACTCGCCCTGCGCGCAGACGATCACGCGCGTGCAGCGCTCCGACAGCGCGAGGAACGCGCTCTCGCGCTCGATGATGTCGGGCAGCATCTCGCGCCAGCCGCTGCCGGTGCGCCGGCTGCGGATCGCCACCCAGGTGCCGCGCTGGATGAAGCACAGCGTGAGCCGGCCCGGCTCCTCGATCACCAGCCAGCAGGAGGCGGCGCCGAGCTTGCCGAGCAGGCCGCCTTGCAGGCGGTTGAAAGCGGCGACGAGAAAGGGCTGTACCGACACCAGGCGCACGTTGGCGGGCTGCGCGGCTGCGCTGAGGGCGCCGACCAACGCACGGTCCACGGCGCACGCAAGGCGCGGGCCCTGCGGTGCGGTTTCGGTGAGCTTCAAGTCCCATTCGGCAGCGGCGGTGCCGTGCACCGCGCCGAGGCGATGGCGCGCCAGCGCCATCCACTGCTCCTCGCTCTTCAACGCCGCGTTCCAGGGGAGCAGGGCGTAGCGCACGAACCGGTCGGCGAGCACGATGCTCGCCTCGTAGTTCCTGTGGTCCGCCAGAATGCCCGGCAGCGCGTCGAGCGCGGCGCGCCATTCCGGGTCGTCCGGCATCACCTGGATCGGCACGACGCTGGTCCGGCCCTTGTTCGCGCGCAGCACCAGGCAGTCCGCGCACACGCCGACGCGGAGGTGGTTACGCCACAAAAGTGACACGGTTGATCTCCTCGAGTGTGGTTTCGCCGGCTTGCACCAGCTGCATGGCCGCTTCGCGCAGCGCCACGCTGCCCGAAGCGCGCGCGGCATCCTTGAGCCGGCGCGCCGGGGCGCGCGACACGATGAGCTCGCGCAGCTCGTCGTTCAGCACCACGAGCTCGCCGATCGCGCGGCGGCCCCTGAAGCCGGTGCCGCGGCACGCGCCGCAGCCTTTCGACCTGCATTCCTTGCAGAACACGCGCACCAGCCGCTGCGCGAGCACCCCGTTCAGCGCCGACACGAGGTTGTAGGCGTCGACGCCCATGTGGCGGAAGCGCCCGAGAACGTCGATCGCGTTGTTCGCGTGCACCGTGGTGTACACGAGGTGGCCGGTGAGGGCGGACTGCACCGCGATTTCGGCGGTTTCCGGGTCGCGGATCTCGCCCACCATGATGCGGTCGGGGTCGTGGCGCAGGATCGAGCGCAGGCCGCGCGCGAAGCTGAGGCCCTTCTGCTCGTTGACCGGGATCTGCAGCACGCCCGGCAGGTGGTATTCGACCGGGTCCTCGATGGTGATGATCTTGTCCTCGCCCCGGTTCACCTCCGAGATCACGGCGTAGAGCGTGGTGGTCTTGCCGCTGCCGGTGGGCCCGGTCACGAGCAGCATGCCGTAGGGCTCGGTCGAGAGCAGCCGCAGCCTCTCCTTCATGTCCTGACTGAAGCCCAGCGAATCGAGCGTCAGTCCGTCGAGCTGGTCGGAGAGCGTCTTGCGGTCGAGGATCCGCAGCACCGCGTCCTCGCCGTACACGCTCGGCATCACCGAGACGCGGAAGTCGATCTCGCGGTTTTCGCGGCGCGCCTTGAAGCGGCCGTCCTGCGGCACGCGCCGCTCCGCGATGTCGAGCTCCGACATCACCTTGATGCGCGAGATCACCTGCTCGGCGAGCTCGATGCCGGCGACGCTCTGCATCCTGGTGAGCACGCCGTCGATGCGGTACTTGATGGTGAGCCCGGCGCCGGTCGACTCGAGGTGCACGTCGCTCGCACCGGCCTTGAGCGCGTCGTAGAGCGTGGAGGTGACCAGGCGCACCACCGTGCTGTCGGCCTCGGCCGCCGACTCGAACGAGATTTCCTGCGCAGAATCGCTTTTCGTTGAGGTTCCGATGAACTCTTTTGAAACCCCATCCATGGCGTGCAGCTCGGTTTCCTGGCCGGCGAGGTAGGCCGCGACCTCGTCGGCGTGCGCGACGCGGTAGCCGAAGGGCTCGCGCAGGCGCTCCTCGATCCAGTCCTGGGTGTCGAGGTCGTAGGGGTTGCCCAGCACCACGAGCAGCATGCCGTCGTCGGCGCGCAGCGCGACGCAGTTGCGGCGCTTCGCCTCGCCGAAGGAGACCGCGTCGAAGTCGGGCTTCTCGGCGCGCATCTGCTGCAGCGTGATCGCCGCGATGCGCAGCGCCTCGGCGAGCGCCTCCATGTCCTGCCTGTCGTTCATCGGATGTTCCCCGCGAGCTCGAAGATCGGCATGTACATCAGCACCAGCACCGCGCCCACCGACACGCCGAGCACCGCCATCAGCAGCGGCTCGAAGGCGCGGGTGAACCAGTCGATGAAGCGCGCCACCTCGTCGTCGTGGAAGCGCGCGATCTGGGTGAACATCTCGCCCATGTCGCCGCTTCTTTCGCCCACGGCCATCATGCGCGCGGCAACCGGCGTGGCGAGGCCGGCGCTCGCCATCGCCGCCGACATGGGCTGGCCCTGCTCGACCAGCGTGCGGGCGCGCCGGAGCGCCGGGCGCAGGTGCGCCGAGAGCAGCTCGTGCACCATCTCGAGGGAGCGCACCGCGGGAATCCCGGCGCGCAGCAGCATGCCCGCGGTGCGGTACAGGCGGGCGAGCTGGTAGGTCTTCATGCGGCTCCCCACCGCAGGGATGCGCCAGAGCTGCACGTTGAGCCAGGCGCGCACCCCGGGCCGCGACAGGGCCCACGCCGTGCCCGCAATCGTCGCGAGGAGCGCGGCGCCGAGCGCGGCGGCGTTGTGGCCGACGAGGTTGCCGAAGCCGAGCAGGAGCTGGGAGAAGAACGGCAGCGTGGTCGCCATGTCCTCGTACACCCGGGCGAAGCGCGGCACCACGTAGAGCATGAGAAAGCCGACCACCAGGGTGCCGACCACGATCAGGATCGCCGGGTAGATGCTCGCCGAGACGATCTTCTTGCGAACGCGCTCCAGCTCCTCCTGGTAGGCGATGTAGCGGGAGAGCGCCTCGCGCATGCCGCCGGTGCGCTCGCTCGCCTTGACCGTCGCCACGTAGAGCGGCGAGAAATGCTGCGGGAAGCTCGCGAGTGCCTGCGAGAACGGCTCGCCGCGATGGATCGAAGCGATGAGGCCCGCGAGCACGTCGTGGCGCTCGCCGTGGCCGTCCTTCTCGGCGAGCGTCTGCAGCGCCTCGACCAGGTTGAGCCCGGCTTCGAGCAACGACATCAACTCCATCGAGAACAGCATCGTCGGGAAGCGCCGGCTGCGCTTCTTGATCGCCCAAGCGAGCGGCAGGCGCAGGCCGCGCGAGTCGAGCGAGATCACGGCGAGGCCCTGCTTGCGCACCTCCTCGGCGGCGAGCCCGGCGTTCGCCGCCTCGAGCTCGAGCGCCACGATCTGCTGGCGCGCGTCGATGGCGAGGACGTCGAAGCGCATCGTCAGCGATTGCTCTCTTCGGCGGCGCGCTGCCGCGGCGGCGGCGGAGGCGCCAGGCGCTTGCCGGTTGCGCCGCTGAAGGCTGCCAGCACTTGCTCGCTCAGCCGTGGATCGCGCAGCGCGAACAGGGGGCTGCGCACGATGTATTTCCTGTAGTTCACGGAGTTCTCCCTGGTAATGCTTTCGACTAATGCAACGGCCTTGTTGCACGAGCCGTGCCATGACGCGAATAACTTGAAATTCAATGCGTTATCGAAACGTGGGTAGTAGGCCGTGCGACAAAGCCGTAGTGATCCGACGACGTCGAGAGCTAGGTTTCTCGTTCAAGTCCCTGTTTTTGAACGCAGTGCTCGCGTCGTTCGAGGGCGACCAAATTCAAAAAAAACGGGCGCCGAAGCGCCCGTCAGCTACTCACTGCAGAAGAACTTCAGTTCACGCCGATGTCGGCGTCCTCGCCGCTGCCGCCGGGCTTGCCGTCGCGCCCGTAGGAGAGGAGCTGGAACTCGCCTTTCTCGCCCGGCACGCGGTAGACGTAGGCCCGGCCCCAGGGATCCGCGGGTACGGCTTTCTTGAGATACGGGCCCTGCCAGGCCTCGGCGGCCTGCGGCTTAGCCACCAGCGCCTCGAGGCCTTCCTCCGCGCTCGGATAGCGCCTCATGTCGAGGCGGTACTGGTCGAGCGCTTTCTCGAGAGACTCGATCTGCGCCCGCGCGACCTGGACCTCGGACCTGCCCACCTGGGAGAAGTAGCGCGGGGCCACGTACCCGGCGAGCAGGCCGATGATCACGATCACCACGAGGAGCTCGAGCAGCGTGAAACCGGATGGCTTGCGGTGCATGGCGGCTCCTATCGGTCGGCGGCGCCGTCGGAGCTGCTCGTCGCGGGCGTCGCGCCCTTGATGCCGAAGCGCATCGCCGGGCGGCCGGTTTCCGCGGCGCCGACGTCGGGCCCGCTGCCGGTGAAGTTGTCGTTGAAGTTCGGCAGCCTCACGCCGCGGTCATAGCCCGGGCTGTTCGTCGCCTGCTGGTACAGGCCGCCCGACTCGCTCGTCCACCCGTGTCCCGCGGCATAGATCGGCGTGCCGACGTGGCCGTTGACCTCGGCGCCGGAGACGCTGACGTTGCCGTTGTAGAGGTCGTAGTCCATGTCGTCCGCGCCGCCCCCGGACGGGTCGATCGCGGCCCAGTTGGTCTTCTTGATCTGCAGGATGTTGTTCCTCGACACGGTGTTGGTCATCGGCACGCCCGGGCCGGTGATGCCGGTGTGGGGGCCGAGCGGCCAGGTCATGCCCGAGGCCGTGGCCTGCAGCAGGGTGTTATGGAACACGTAGCGCCGGCCGCCGCCGAAGCCGCCGCTGTCGCCCGACTTGCTGAAGGTCGAGCCGCTGTCCTGGTCGGTCGACACCGTCGAGAGCCTGCGGCTGCGGTTGTGCACGTTCCGGAAGATGTACACCGGCCCGGTCGCGGTGACGGTCGTCGCCACGCCGGTCATGGTGTTGTCGAAGTAGTTGCCCCAGATGCGCACGTTGCGGTTGCCGCCTTCCGACTCGATGGCGTCATCCCAGGTGTTCTTGATGATGTTGCCGTAGATGTCGGTGTCGGCATGCGGGAACCCCACGGTGCTGAAGTTCCAGCCGCCGCCGATGCCGTCGTTGAAGTAGTGCCCAGCCGTGCTGTAGATCTCGTTGAACCGGAACACGTGGTTGCCGCCCGGGGATTCATAGAAGCCGAGGGCCTGCGGGCCGAGCGGGTGGCCGTAGGTCCAGCTGTTCGCGCCGTAGCGCGGATCATGGATCTTGTTGCGCTGGATGACGATGCGGACGAGGCCGGTCAGCTCCTGCGCTCGAATCCCCGACTCGTAGTTGGTCCCGACCTTCTGGCCGTCGGCGGTGGTGGTGCCGCTGTAGGTGCCCCAGCCGCTGATGTCGTTGTCCTCGATGACGACGTCGTGCGCGCCCTGCTGCAGCAGGATCGCGTCCTTCTGCGCGCCCTTGAGCGTGAAGCCGCGAAGGATCACGTAAGGCGCCGAGATGGTGACGTTGTTCACCTTGCCGTTCGCCACATCGAGCGTGCTGCCGGCAGCGGCGGTGTAGAGCACGTAGCCGCTCGCGGTTCCGCCTTCGGTGATGGCGAGCGTGCCCGAGCCGCCCGGCACGGTCACCGTCTTCGCGATGGGGAAGGTCTCGCTCCAGGTGCGCGCGGCGAGCTGCGCGACCGGCTGCTTGCCCGGCAGGCCGAACTGCACCTGGTAATCGGTATCGGGCGCGAGATAGACGATGCTGCCGCGGCACTCGTTGTTGCGCGAGTCGTACCACATCGGCAGCGCGTTCTTCCACGCCGCGTCGCCGGCTTTGCGGTACTGCAAGGTGCAGCCCGCTGCGCCCGGGCTGGACGGCGGCGTCCAGTACAGGCCGAGCGATTCGAACGTGGCAATCGACTTGGTGTTCGTCGAGGGAAGCGTCAGCCCGCCCGCCGTGCCGCCGGTCGTCGTGCCGCCAGTGGTCGTCCCGCCGGTGGTAGTCCCGCCGGTCGTGGTGCCGCCAGTGGTCGTCCCGCCGGTGGTCGTCCCGCCGGCCGTGGTGCCCGCGACCGGTGTAAACGCCAGCTTGTCGACGCGCGCGAGCGCGCCGCCGG
>Ga0207648_10000203_pt1 | contig 63192 bp, 60 predicted proteins | sample KBSMisM32_FD_184310 | JGI IMG/M metagenome (GOLD analysis project Ga0207648, IMG submission 184310) | Miscanthus rhizosphere microbial communities from Kellogg Biological Station, Michigan, USA - KBS Miscanthus M3-2 (SPAdes) (version 2) | ecosystem: Host-associated > Plants > Roots >...
CCGATTCCCAACGATCAGACGATCCTGCACATCGTTCCGCAGAGCTTCACGATCGACGGACAGGAAGACGTGCGCGAGCCGCTGGGCATGAGCGGGGTTCGCCTCGAAGTCGACGTGCACATCGTCACGGGCGCGGTGTCCGCGGTCGAGAACGTGACCAAATGCATTCGCCGGTGCGGCCTCGAAGTACTGGACGTCGTGCTGCAGCCGCTCGCGTCCGCGCGCGCCGTGCTGTCCGAGGACGAGAAGGAGCTCGGCGTGTGCCTGATCGACATCGGTGGCGGCACGTCGGACATCGCTCTCTACGCCGGTGGCGCGATACGCCACACCGCCGTCATCCCGATCGCCGGCGACCAGGTGACCAACGACATCGCGATGACGCTGCGCACGCCGACCAAGGAGGCCGAGGAATTGAAGGTTCGCTTCGGTTGCGCGCTGCGCCAGCTCGCCGATGCGAACGACATCATCGAGGTGCCGGGCGTAGGCGAGCGCGGTCCGCGAAAGCTGTCGCGGCCGATGCTGGCGGAGGTCATCGAGCCGCGCATCGAGGAGCTATTCCAGTTCGTGCAGTCGGAGGTGCGGCGCAGCGGCTTCGAGGAAATGATCTCGTCGGGGGTGGTCATTACCGGCGGATCGGCGCAGCTGCAGGGGATCACCGAGCTGGGCGAGGAGGTCTTTCACATGCCGGTGCGCATCGGCACGCCGCTGTACATGGGCGGGCTGGCGGACGTCGTGCGCAGCCCGCGCTATGCGACCGCCGTCGGCCTGCTCCTCGAGGGCCGCGACCAGTTCGTGCTCGGCGAGGCGGCACGCGCGCAGGTGGCGGGCATCGGCGGCATCGCCGAACGAATGAAGCTCTGGTTCAAGGCCAATTTTTGATGGGCGGATACAAGTGGAAAAAGCAGGGAAAACAGCACGTTTGCAACTTGGTCAACTTTTGCAGCAATGACAGGAGAAAGGGAACACACCATGTTTGAAATCATCGACCAATCGCCGCAGGAAGGCGCGATCATCAAAGTCATTGGCGTTGGCGGCTGCGGCGGCAACGCCGTCGAGCACATGATCGAGCGTGGCCTGTCGGGCGTGGAATTCATCTGCGCAAACACCGACGCGCAGGCGCTTCGCCGCTCCACGGCGCGCACGCAACTGCAGCTGGGCTCGACGCTGACGCGAGGACTGGGCGCGGGAGCGAAGCCTGAAATCGGCCGCGACGCGGCCATGGAAGACCGGGATCGCATTGCCGAAATGATCACCGGAGCCGATATGCTGTTCATCACCGCCGGAATGGGCGGTGGCACGGGAACGGGAGCGGCGCCGGTGATCGCGGATATCGCGAAGAGCCTGGGGATATTGACCGTCGCCGTCGTGACGCGTCCGTTCCGCTTCGAAGGCAAGCGCCAGAAAGTCGCGCAGGCCGGGATTGACGAGCTGCAGAAAAAAGTGGACTCGCTGATCATCATCCCGAACGACAAGCTGATCGACGTGCTGGGCGAGGATATCGTGCTGCTCGCCGCCTATGCCGCCGCCAACGACGTGCTGCACGGCGCGGTGTCGGGCATCGCCGAAGTCATCAACAATCCGGGACTGGTCAACGTCGACTTCGCCGACGTGCGGACGGTGATGGGCGAGGTGGGCATGGCGATGATGGGCTCGGCGACGGCGAGCGGCGAGGATCGTGGGCGCGTCGCGGCCGAGCAGGCGGTCAAGAGCCCGCTGCTGGAGGACGTGAATCTGGCCGGCGCGCGCGGCGTGCTGGTCAACGTCACCGCGTCCGCGGGCCTCAAGATGCGCGAGTATTACGCCGTGATGAACACGATCAAGGAATTCACGGCGGAAGATGCCATGGTTATCGTCGGCACGGTGATCGACGACACGATGGGCGACGATCTTCGCGTCACGATGATTGCGACCGGCTTGGGCGCAGCGGCCGCGGCCGCCAAGCGGCAGCCCACGATGGTGATCAACAACGAGGTCGTCGCGCGTACCGGCACGGATGGTGTCGGCATGCACATTCCCGGGCAAATGATCGAGACGATCGATTATGATCGCCTTGATGCGCCGGCCGTGATGCGTAAGGGTCGCCCGGCCCCGAGCGCGGGAGCGGCGTCGGCGTTCGATGCTTCGGACATCCCGGCGTTTCTGCGCAAGCAGGCCGATTGAAGCGATGCGGCGGGTTGAGGCTGCGGGGCGGGAAGGGGGATGGCGCGAACGGCGCGGCCTCTCGATGGCTGCCCGGCCCGCGGCGCGCGCTTTCGCGGCGCCGGCCGGCGTGATATCATTGCAAGCTAACCCATTGAACCGAAGCGGTATTCTTCACGACTTCGGCGCCGAACGACGATGCTGAAGCAGCGCACCATCAAAGCCGCGATCAAGACCACGGGCGTCGGCCTGCATACCGGCGCGCGCGTCGAGCTTGTCATTCGCCCGGCGCCCGCCGACACCGGCATCGTATTCAATCGCTCCGACCTTCCCCAGTCGGTCGCGCTACCGGCGCATGCCGCGAACGTCGGCGATACGCGCATGTCCTCCACGCTGAAAGTCGGCGGCACCAGCGTTTCGACCGTCGAGCACCTCATGTCGGCGCTGGCCGGTGTGGGCATCGACAACGTGTTCGTGGACGTGGCCGGCCCGGAAATCCCGATCATGGACGGCAGCGCAGGACCCTTCGTGTTCCTGCTGCAGTCGGCCGGCATCGTGGAACAGGCCGCGAGCAAGCGCTACATCCGGGTGTTGGCCGCAGTCGAGGTCAAGGAAGGCGACAAGTGGGCGCGATTCGAGCCGTTCGCCGGTTTCAAGCTCGATTTCACGATCGACTTCCCGCATCCGGTGTTCGGTTCGGAAAACCGCCAGGTCGTCGTGGATTTCGCGGAAAATTCGTATGCGAAGGAAGTGGCGCGGGCGCGCACGTTCGGCTTCATGCAGGACGTCGACGCGATGCGGGCGGCCGGGCTGGGACTAGGCGGCAGCCTGCAGAACGCCATCGTGTTGGACGAGTTCAAGGTGCTGAACAGCGAAGGGCTGCGCTACGACAATGAGTTCGTCCGCCACAAGGTCCTGGATGCGATCGGGGACATTTACCTGCTCGGCCATGCGCTGATTGGCCAATACACCGCGTACAAGTCCGGCCATGGCTTGAACAATCTCCTCGCGCGCACGTTGCTGGCGCGCCCGGAAGCGTTCGAAATCGTCACGTTCAAGGATGAGGCGACCGTGCCCACGGCATTCCAGGACTGGGCCTTCCAGGCCGCGTGATCCTCGTCCGGTTTCTGCTGTTCGTGGCGCTGGCCACCGTCCTGGTGGCGGCGATTCGCTACCTGTTCACGAAGGACCGGCGCTACCTGCGGTTCATCGTCCAGGTGGTCAAGTACACGATTTACCTGCTGGCCGGCGTGCTGGTGTTCTATGCACTAGAACGAATGCTGCTGGCGGTCTAGGGCTAGATCCGCCGCGCGAGCCTCTGCAGCGCAGTCTTCAGCGGACCATCGGCCAGGCTGTCGGCCAACCGCCGCAACGGCGCCGCATCCACGCTTTCTCTTTGAATTTTCAAGGGTTTCTCGGGATCCGGCGGGTCGACGCGAACTTGCACCCGCACCCTTATTTCAGTAAAGTTACAGCCTTCCCGCGCAAGCTCCCCGAGAATCATCGGCAAACGCTGACGCACCACCGCCGCGACGGTCCCGGTGCTGGTGGCCAGCGTCAGGGTGTTGTTGGCGATTTCGGCCACGCGGACGCGGTCTGCAATGGGACGCGGGAGGTGCCGGCGAACGGCGGCCGTGAGCTCAGCCTCCGCGCGGGCGCGCAGATGCCACGCCGCGATGGTGGCATCCGCGGCCAGGATGCGGCCCAGGGGCTGTGGGGATGCTGGCTTGGACATTGAATAACGAGTGGTAGCCGGGTCGGTTAGCCGCGCAGGATGCCAAACCGCGGCGGGCAGTTCCAGGCGCGCGAAGCAAAGAGTGGAGGGAACGCGATTGAACATCATACTGGTCACCGGCGCCACGGCGCGCGCGCGCACGCTTACCTTGGACTGGCGGCATTGGGCCGCCGGCGGGTTTTCCCTGCTGGTTCTGTTTCTCGCGTTCACCTTCATGTTCAATTTCGTGACGTTGAAATGGGCCGCAGCCGTCCAGCATCCGTTGTTGCAGGCGTTCGTCCTGGCCGATCAGCGCGAAGAGGCGGCTCGCGTCGAGGAGCGGGTGCAGGGTCACCTGAACGCGATGGCACTGCGGCTGGGGGACCTGCAGGCGCGCGTGATGCGTCTCGACGGTCTGGGTGAGCGTCTCGCGAAGTCCGCCGGCTTGAAGCCTCAGGAACTGCCGTCGTTGCTCGGTGGCGCGGCGCCGGGGCGTGGCGGCGCGGAGTCGTCGATGCCGTCGCGCAACCTTACGGTCAAGGAGTTCTCCAACCTTGTTGAATCGCTGGCCCGCCAGGTCGACGAGCGCTCCGACCAGATGTCGGTGCTCGAGGCGCTGTTGCTACAGGACTCTGCCAATCGCAAGTTCCTGCCCTCCAAATTTCCGATCATCGACGGCTGGTATTCGTCCAACTTCGGCTACCGGATCGATCCGTTCACCGGGCAGAATTCGATGCATGAAGGCATCGACTTTCCCGCCGAGGTCGGGACTCCCATCGTCGCAGCCGCCAGCGGCAAGGTCATTGTCGCGGAGTGGCACCCCCAGTATGGTAAAATGCTCGAGATCGACCATGGAAACGGCTTGGTCTCGCGTTACGCGCACGCGTCGCAATTATTGGTGAAGCAAGGCGACCTGGTGATGGCCGGCCAACGCGTCGCTGTCGTCGGCACCACCGGCCGGTCCACGGGGCCGCATCTGCATTTCGAAGTCCGGCTGAATGGCTCGCCGCAAAATCCGGCCCGGTTCCTGCAGGCGCCAGGCTGATCCACCGACAATTCACGATTACGAATGGCACAAATGGCGGTGTCAATCGAGGGGTGAGGCGGTTCTCACCCCTTGTTATTTGTCCCGTCCGGCGACACATGTGGCATTTGAGCCGGTCCCCCATCCCAAATGATCTCGAACATCCTCACCCGCATTTTCGGCAGCCGTAACGAACGCCTGCTCAAGCAATACGGCCAGACGGTCCGGGAGGTCAACGCGCTCGAGCCGGCGATCGCTGCGTTGTCGGACGAGGAGCTCAAGGGCAAGACCGCCGAACTGAAGGGGCGGGTTGCCGCCGGCGAGGAACTGGACGCCGTGCTGCCCGAGGCCTTTGCCGTCGTGCGCGAGGCGGGCAAGCGTGCGCTGTCGATGCGCCACTTCGACGTTCAGCTAATGGGCGGCATGGCGCTGCACAACGGCAAGATCTCCGAAATGCGCACCGGCGAAGGCAAGACGCTGGTCGCAACGCTTCCGGCCTACCTCAACGCGCTCACCGGCAAGGGCGTGCACATCGTCACCGTCAACGATTACCTGGCGCAGCGCGACGCCGACTGGATGGGGCGCATCTACAAGTTTCTCGGCCTGACCGTCGGCGTCAACCTGTCGCAGATGAACCATGCCGACAAGCAGGTCGCGTACAACGCCGACATCACATACGGCACCAACAACGAGTTCGGCTTCGATTACCTGCGCGACAACATGGTGTTCGCGCCATCGGAGCGCGTGCAGCGCGGCCTCAACTACGCGATCGTCGACGAAGTCGACTCCATCCTGATCGACGAGGCGCGCACGCCGCTGATCATCTCCGGCCAGGCCGACGACAACATCGACATGTACCATCGGCTGAACGAGCTCGTGCCCGGGCTCACCCGGCAGAAGGAAGAAAACGGCGCCGGCGATTATTGGGTGGACGAAAAAGCGCACACGGTGCTGCTGTCGGAAATCGGCCACGAGCACACGGAAGGCATCCTGTCCAAGGCCGGGTTGATCCCGGCCGGATCCAGCCTGTACGACGCGCACAACATCTCGCTGGTGCATCACCTATATGCGGCGCTGCGCGCGCACGCGCTGTTCCACCGCGACCAGCACTACGTCGTGCAGAACGGCGAAGTAGTGATCGTCGACGAATTCACCGGGCGCCTCATGTCCGGACGCCGCTGGTCCGATGGCCTGCATCAGGCGGTCGAGGCCAAGGAAGGCGTCAACATCCAGCGCGAGAACCAGACGCTGGCGTCGATCACGTTCCAGAACTACTTCCGCATGTACGGCAAGCTGGCCGGCATGACGGGAACGGCCGACACCGAGGCCTTCGAGTTCCAGCAGATCTATCACCTGGAAACCGTGGTCATCCCGACGCACCAGCCGATGGTGCGCAAGGACGAGAACGACCTGGTCTTCCGCACGTTCCAGGAAAAGGTCGACGCGATCACCGGAGACATCAAGGACTGCCACGCGCGGGGCCAGCCGGTGCTGGTCGGCACCACGTCGATCGAGAACTCCGAATTGCTGTCGAGCTTCCTGGAAAAGGCAAAGCTCCCGCACCAGGTGCTCAACGCCAAGCAGCATGCGCGCGAGGCGGAGATCATCGCGCAGGCGGGCACGACCGGCGCCATTACCATCGCCACCAACATGGCCGGCCGCGGCACGGACATCGTGCTGGGCGGAACGCTGGAACCGCTGATCCTCAAGTTGCGCGACGACGAGACCGTGCCGCAGGCGGAAAAGGACAGCCAGATCGCGAAAATGCGCGCCGACTGGCAGGTCCGCCACAACAACGTGGTCAAGGCGGGTGGCCTGCACATCGTCGGCACCGAACGCCACGAGTCGCGCCGAATCGACAACCAGCTGCGCGGCCGCGCGGGACGCCAGGGTGACCCCGGAAGCTCGCGCTTCTACCTGTCGCTCGAAGATCCGCTGCTCCGCATTTTTGGCGGCGAGCGCCTGGGTACGATCATGCAGAAGCTGAAGATGCCCGATGGCGAACCCATCGAGCATCCGATCGTCAACCGGTCGATCGCCAAGGCGCAGAATCGCGTGGAGTCGCGCAACTTCGATATCCGCAAGCAATTGCTGGAGTATGACGACGTGGCCAACGACCAGCGCCGCGTCATCTACCAGCAGCGCAATGAACTGCTTGAAGGCGACGACATCGCCGACACGATCCGCAACATGGTGCGCGGCCAGGTGGAGGACACCGCCAAGCTCCATGTCCCCCCGGAATCGGTCGAAGAGCAATGGGACGTCTCAGGCCTGACCAGCGTGCTCGCCGGCGAGTACCAGATCGACGCACCGGTCGCGCAGTGGATGAAGGACGACTCCGAGCTCACGGACGAGATGCTTCGCGCCCGTGTCGTCGACTTGGGCGAGGCCGCATGGCGGCAGCGCGAAGCCAGCGTCGGTTCCGAACTGATGCGCCAGTTCGAGCGCAGCCTGATGTTGCAGACACTCGACCACCACTGGCGGGACCACCTGGCGGCATTGGACCATCTGCGCCAGGGCATCCACCTGCGCGGCTATGCGCAGAAGAATCCCAAGCAGGAGTACAAGCGCGAGGCCTTCGAACTCTTCTCCGACATGCTCGACCGGATCAAGCAGGACGTAGTGAAGGTCGTGCTGACCGTCACCGTCCGCAACGAGCAGGACGTGCAGGCGGTCGAGGAGGCGGCTCCGGTATCCAATGTGCAATACCAGCACGCCGGCTATGACGAAGCGCTCGCCTCGGGCCCGTCGTCGGACGGCGATGTCGCGCTGGCACCGCCGCCGCCATTCACCCGGGCCGGCGAGAAAGTCGGGCGCAACGACCTGTGTCCGTGCGGGTCGGGAAAGAAATACAAGCACTGCCACGGTCGTATCTGACCGCGAGCGACGGTGCGGCGACGTGGGGCTGCGGTAGAATTCCGCAGCCTTTTTCATTTCGCCGGAACCGTCGATGCCCGTTAACTACACGCCGCCCACTGCCGATTCGCTGCTGCCTGTTCAGGGCGTGACGCTGGGCGCGGCCGCCGCATCGATCAAGAATTGGAAGCGCGACGACGTCCTGTTGGTTCTCTGCGAACCCGGCACGGTGGCCGCCGGCGTGTTCACGCAGAACCGCTTCTGTGCCGCGCCGGTTGTCGTCTGCCGCGAAAACATCGCGCGGCAACACGCTACCGGCAGCAGCTTTCGCGCGCTGGTCGTCAACGCCGGCAATGCGAACGCGGGCACCGGCGATCGTGGCTTGGCGGATGCCCGTGCGGAGTGCGTCGCTGTGGCGCGCCTTATCGATTGCGCGCCGGAAGAAGTGCTGCCGTTTTCCACGGGTGTGATCATGGAGCCGCTTCCCGTGGACAAGATTATCAATGGATTGCCGGCCGCACGCGCGGCGGCGCGCGCGAATGGCTGGTTTGCCGCAGCGCGCGCCATCATGACCACGGACACGGTGCCCAAGGCCGCATCGCTGCGAGTGGACGTCGATGGCGCTGCGGTCACGGTCACCGGCATAGCGAAGGGCGCGGGAATGATTCACCCCGACATGGCGACGATGCTGTCTTTCGTCGCCACCGACGCGCCGATAGCCGCGGCGTTACTGACGCAGATTGCGCGCGAGGTCGCCGACGTCTCGTTCAACGGCGCGACCGTTGACGGCGACACTTCCACCAACGACAGCTTTGTGCTGGCGGCAACGAGCAAGGCGGCCATGGCGCCAATCACGCAATCCTCCGACCCGCGGTTGGCGCCGATCCGCGCCGCGATCGAGTCGGTCGCAATCCATCTGGCGCAAGCCATCGTCCGCGACGGGGAAGGCGCGACCAAGTTCATTGCGATTCGCGTCGAGGGCGGCAAGACGGTGGACGAGTGCAAGCGTGTCGCGTTCGGCATCGCGCATTCTCCGCTGATCAAGACCGCGTTCTTCGCCTCCGACCCCAACCTCGGGCGCATCGTGTGCGCGATCGGCAACACGGCGACCGCCGATACCGATACCGCCGGGATTTCGTTCTGGCTCGACGACGTGCTGGTCGTCGACCGCGGCGGCCGCGCCGCCAGCTACCGCGAGGAAGACGGCCAGCGCGTGATGAAGCAGCAGGAGATCGGCGTTCGCGTCGACCTCGGTCGCGGGGCCGCTGCGGCCACGGTCTGGACCTGCGATTTCTCGCACGAGTACGTCTCCATTAACGCGGATTACCGCTCCTGAAGCGCAGATGGAAAAAGACGTTGCCAAACTGATTGCGCGCGCGGAGAGCCTGATGGCGCGCGTCGAGGCGCTGTTGCCGCCGGTGATTCCCGATCCGGATTGGCGTCGCGTCACCGCCGCGCGTTGGCGCAAGCAGGGCGGGCGAAGCTACTTGCAGGGCGTCGCCCATCCGCACGCTATCAAGCTCGGTGACTTGGTCGCCGTGGACGAACAGAAGCAGGCGATCGACCGCAACACGCGGCACTTCGTCGCGGGTCTTCCCGCCAACAATGTCCTGCTGACGGGTTCGCGCGGGACCGGCAAGTCGTCGTTGGTCAAGGCGATGCTGGCCAAGTACGCGGCGAAGGGCCTGCGCGTCATCGAGGTCGAGAAGGGCGATCTCATCGATTTGCCCGACATCGCCGACCGCGTGGCGGGCCGCCCCGAACGGTTCATCATCTTCTGCGATGACCTCACTTTCGACGCCGGCGAATCGGGTTACCGCGCACTGAAGGTGATGCTGGATGGGTCCATCTCCGGCGGAGCGTCCAACGTGCTCGTCTACGCGACGTCGAATCGCCGCCACATGTTGCCCGAGTACTTCAGCGAGAACCTGGAGACGCGGCATGTCGGCGAGGAAGTGCATCCCGGCGAATCGATCGAGGAAAAGATCTCGCTGTCCGAGCGGTTCGGGTTGTGGATCTCGTTCTACCCGTTCGGGCAGGACGACTATCTCGCGGCCGTTGACGGCTGGCTCGCCCATTTCGGCGTGAAGCCGCCGGCAAGCGCGCGCGACACGCACGCGCGCACGCAGGAAGCGCTGCAATGGGCGTTGGCGCGCGGATCGCGGAGCGGCCGCGTGGCATGGCAGTTCGCCAGGAATTATGCCGGCGAACACCCGCCGGCCGGGCGTTGAACCCCGAGATCGTTCGCGTCGCCGCCGCCGTCCTGCTGCGTCCCGACGGCGCGGTGCTGCTCGCGCAGAGGCCGGAGGGAAAGGCCTATGCCGGCTACTGGGAATTTCCGGGCGGCAAGCTCGAAGCCGATGAGTCGCCGCGCGAGGCTCTGAACCGCGAACTGCGCGAAGAGCTGGGCATCGTCGTCCGCCGTGCTTCGCCGTGGTTCATCCAGGAGTTTGTCTACCCGCACGCGCATGTCGAACTGCACTTCTTTCGCGTCTTTGCGTGGGAAGGCGAACTCGTCGGACATGACGGGCAGGCGTTCGAATGGCAGGCTCCAGGTCGGTACACGGTTGCGCCATTGCTGCCCGCCAACACGCGAATTCTCGCCGCGCTCCGGTTGCCGCCGGTCTACGGCATTACCTGCGCGGGCGATGTCGGCGAAGAAGCGTTCCTGAGGCGGGCAGAGTCCGCGCTGGAAGGCGGACTCTCGCTGATCCAGTTGCGCGAAAAAGACTGGCCCGTGGCACGGCGCGACGCGCTGGCGGGGCGGCTCGTTCCACTCGCCCACCGCTTTGGCGCGCAGGTCCTGTTGAACGGCACAGCCGAGGATGCACGGCGCCTCGCCTGCGACGGCGTGCATTGGACTTCCGCCGCGCTGGCGCGCGCATCGCAGCGGCCGGCGGACATGCTGGTCGCTGCGTCCTGCCACACGCATGCCGACATTGCGCGCGCCGGAGAACTCGATCTGGACTTCGCGGTACTGGGGCCTGTCGCGGCGACACCCACACATCCGGGAGCAGTGTTGTTGGGCTGGGACGGATTTGCGGCGACTGTCGCGGGAACGCGTGTTCCGGTCTACGCGCTGGGTGGATTGCGCGGCGAAGATATCCTTCCCGCCACGGACTGCGGTGCGCACGGCGTTGCTTTGCGCCGCGCGGCGTGGCCATCGCACTAGGCGTCGTCGGGAGGCGGTTCGAGGTCGAAATCGTCGGGCGGGTCGACGGCGGGGACGCGATATGCGCCACTGGCCCACGCACCTTGGTCGATGGTCCGGCAGCGCTCGGAGCAGAATGGCCGCCAGGTCGACTCCGCACTCCATGTGACGAGCGTGCCGCATTGTGGGCATGGTACGACCCGGGGCGATTGCACAGTCATGGACGTAGTCTAGCCTGACCCGACCGCCAGTCCAATGTCGAACGCGCCGTCGATGCGATTGTCGCGAAGTGCTCGGCGTGATCGGGCGCGTGAATGATCCGCATCCGAAAATGCGATTGGCGTTGCGCCTCTTCAGGACTTAACTTGGCACGAGGCGGGACGATTCCGGTCTTCGCCTCTGACGAGGAGTTCCGAAATTGAAGACGATGGGGTACGACCGGGGTCCAGACATTTCCGATGGCTTGTCCCTTGTCCGGATGAGTGACCATGATCGCGCGCTGGCCCGAAAGTACATGGATGAAGGCGCATTCATTGCGGACGCGATGCTTCGCGCGCGGATCGGCGTGCGAACCATGATCGTCAACACGGGCAAGTTATTGTCCGGCCTGCGCCCGCACCCACGGACCTGAATCCCGCATCAGTCTTCAGCCGGCAGATATAGGTGCCACGTGCTGCTTGACTCCACGATCGGTATCAGGATGTATGGAGCAGGCCCGATGTAGACTTGTGTTGCCTCGACGGCCAAATTGCCGTCCATGGTTCGCGCAAGCCGCGCATCGCTCGCACCATAGAAAATCAGCGGCATCAGCGCCCTTTCGCCCGGCAGAACCAGCCAACCTCCGTCGCAGCGGTATGTTGTCCCCTCCTTGAACTCTCGGATCAGAACATCTGCGCTTGGCGCTTCGATCAGGCGAACTGTGAGGGTCCCGTTGGCCGGTCCCGCAAAGCTGACGCGTTTCATACGCTCGAGAGGGTTCGCCGTTTTCGGCAGAATCCATTTGGCCAGAGGCACCGCGGAACGGCTTTGGTCGTCACCGGCGTAGTCGCCGGTCAGGTCCGGACATTCTCGGGTAGGGGTTGGCACAGTGCGCCAATCCTTCGGCGCGTCGCGCCTGCCGCTGAAAACGCACGACTCGCAACACAGCGCAAGCACGGCAATGGCAGCAGCCACGACGCGCCGCGTTGCGTTCATGGCAACTTCGCCGCGGGACACGAAGGGGCCCCCGCGGGAATCCAGCGAACATGGCTAGTCGCCGAAGTGACCACGCCGATGAGCAGGAGCAGCAATGCCTGCATGTCGTCGCGTACCGTCATCACCAACTCGCCCTTGGCATCGCGATTGAATCTCCTGCTGTGCTGGGACAGGAAGCCACTGGGCAAAGGCGCGGGGTCGAAAGACGCGTGCAAGCCATTCGATGCGAAGTACAAGCTCTCCTCATCACACCGATACTCCTTGTCCAGGTGCAAGGTTCGCATTTCCTTTGTGGCTCCTATCTCATCGAGCAGGCGCACGTTGATCGCTTCATCGTCGAGTTGCTCGATCTCTACCGTGACGGCATGAGAAGCGACGCCGAGATTCGGCGCGAGCTGCAGATCACAACTCCACAAGCCTTCCTGGGTTTGTGGCCGCGGGCATCGGATGCCTGAGTCGATGTAGAGACTGCCTGCGCCGACATAGGTGCCGGAGAGTACCGGACACGCGCCGATGCGCTCAGTGGAAGCGGGCGGCCACTCGACGGGATAATTAGGCGTGTTGATGTTCGCCATGCAGCCTGCCATCAGAAGCGTGGCAGCGGCGGAACCCCATCTGATTCCCGAGTGCTTGCGATTACGCATCTGATGGTCCCCCTCTGCGGCACGCGTAACGCGGAGAGTGGACATCGGGACTACCAGACGCAACCAACTCGTCAGTAGTCGCCTATAATAGGCCAATAAGTATTACAGGACGATACGAATGTCGCAGAGCGCGCTTCTCGTCAATACGATCAAGAAGAGTCTCCGTCAGCACGCGCTTACCTACGCCGACGTGGCGCGCACGCTCACCCTCTCGGAATCGTCGGTCAAGCGGATCTTCGCTCGGAAGGACCTCAGCCTCGAGCGGATCGAAAAAATCTGTTCGCTGATGGAGCTCGACCTTACCGACCTGCTTGAGCTCATGCATGCCGCCGAGCCGCGAATCTCCGAGTTGACCGAGGAGCAGGAGCGGGCGCTCGTCAACGTGCCGAAGCTCCTGCTGGTTGGAATTCTCGCGATCAGCTACTGGAGCGCGGAGGACATGGTCGCAACATTTCGCATCTCGAAGACCGAACTCGTGCGGTTGCTGGCGCGTCTAGACCGGATGCGTCTCATCGATCTCATGCCGAACGACCACATCAAGATCCGGCTCGCGCGGAACTTCAGCTGGCGCAAGGACGGCCCGATCCAGCGTTTCTTCGAGGAGCGGTTGCAGAGGCAGTTCTTTGAGACGTCGTTCAAGCGCGACGGCGAATCGCGGACCGTCGTGTTCGGCGCCCTCTCGCGGCGGTCCAACGAGCTGCTGCAACATCGACTTCAAAGGCTCTCCGAGGAGTTCGACGCCCTTGTGCAAGAGGACAAGGCGCTCGACCATCGCATGCGAAGGGGTACAACAATGGTGCTCGCGATCCGGCCGTGGGAGCCTGCCCAGTTCACCGAGCTCCGTCGGCGCGGGTCCGAGTGGCAGGATTGAGAAGGACCCTTGAACCGTCAGAGATTGCAGAACATCAGATCGAACTCGACGTCCTGGTCGAACACCGCGCCGCGGTCCATTCCGGAAACGCCGAGAAAGCGGATGTTGAGCGCGTACTTGTTGGCGCTGATTTCGGGAACGCACGCGAGATCGTGAGCCAACGTGAGGCGCAGCAATTGCGCCACCTTGGTCGTCGTCAGCATTAGCTGGAATACGCCGCGATAGGCGGTGTGCCGGCTTTCCCTGCCGTTGTCGCGAAGCAGCTTCAGCACGATCGCCGAGCCTGCCCGGATCGGCGCGAACGGCTCGATCCATCCGGCCAGATCGTTGCGGCGGGGCCCGGGGTCCTGGTTCAGCCACCAGTGATAGGCCGGGAGGTCGAACTCGCACACGCCACCGGGTATCGCGGTGCGCTGTTTGATCGCCATCAGCCATTCATTGTCGCGCAGGTGCGCTCCGACGCGTCCGGTCTGGCCGAGCATCTGCGCGTTTACGCTGTCGATTTGCGCCAGCAACTCCTCCAGCGCGACCTGTTCGATCTGCGGATTGTGTTTTAGCGGCGCCAACGCCTGCTTCTGCCGTTCGAGTTCCTGCAGGATGTCGGTCTTCAGGTCCGCGCGCGCGGCGACGTCGGTGATCTCGAACAGTGCCAGCAGCGCGGAATGATGATCGGCAGGCGCATCCTGCGCCGCGAAGTAGGTCGCGCGCGCGAACAGGTCTTCCAGCCGCATCAATGTGCGGACGCGTTCGTTCAGCGGGTGTTCGTAGCGGATCACTTGGGATTATTGCGGCGAGGATTTCACGTGGTCATTCTGCGGGCAAGGTGGTGCGTGTTCAAGCTGTGGTCCGCGCGCTTGCCTGCCGGTGTGTCGCGAGTTCGCGGTACATCGCATCGAGTCGCGCCACCTGGGGTGCAATGTCCGCTATCGTACCGCTGTTGTCGATGACATCATCGGCCCGCGCCAATCGCGCCGCGCGGCCCATCTGCGTGGCCATGACCGCGCGAACCTCGGCCGGCGGCATCCCGCTCCGCTCGGCTGCGCGCCGCACCTGCTCCTCCTCGGGACAGTCGACGACGAGGATGCGCGCGACGTGGGGCAAGAGTCCGCCGCGTTCCAGCAGCAGCGGCACGGACAGCAGGCCATAGGCACCGGTCCAGGCCGCCATCTCTCGTTCGAGGTAGGCATGAATCAGCGGGTGCAGGACAGCCTCGAGGCGCGCGCGCGCGTCGGTGTCGGCGAATATCCTGCGGCGCAGCCACGACCGGTCGAGTTCGCCGCGGGTGTCCAGTGCCTGAGATCCAAATTCGGCCACCACACCGGAGAACCCTGGCGCGCCGCGCTCGGTCAGCGCATGCGCGGCGACGTCGGCGTCCGTGACCTCGATGCCGCGCGCCGCGAATGCGCGCGCGACTTCCGACTTGCCGCTGCCGATGCCTCCCGTGAGGCCGATGACGAGCGCGTTCATGCCGGAAAGAAGGTTCGCATCAGCGTTCTTCCGGCAAACAGGGCGATCGCGCCGGCAATGGCCAGATAGGGTCCAAAGGCCAGCGGAATGTTGTGATCGCGCCCCTTGAAGACGACCAGCGTGATGCCGATAACCGCGCCGACCACCGAGGACATGAGGACGATCAGCGGAAGCAGCTGCCATCCGAGCCAGGCCCCCAGGGCCGCAAGGAGCTTGAAATCGCCGTACCCCATGCCTTCCTTGCCGCGGATCAGCTTGAACGCCCAATACACGGCCCACAACGCCAGATAACCGGCCATGGCGCCGATAACGGCGTCGCGCAGCGGCACGAAAACACCGAAGAGGTTGACTCCCAGCCCCGCCCACAGCAGTGGCAGCGTGATGTCGTCGGGAAGGAGCTGCGTATCGAAGTCGATGAACGTCAGCGCCAGCAGGGCCCATAGAAATCCGCACGCCGCCAGTCCCTCCCAGGTGGGGCCAAAACGCCACACTGCGCAGGCCGCGAGCGCGCCGCCGAGAATCTCGACCAGAGGATAGCGCGCGGAAATTGCCACGCCGCAGGCCGAACACTTTCCTCGCAGTGCCAGCCACGACAAGACGGGAATGTTCTCGAGCGCGGTGATGCCGTGTCCGCACGACGGGCAGCCCGAGCGCGGAACCACGATGTTGTAGCGCGGCCGCTCCGGTGGCGTTTCGCCGCGCAGGCCGGCGCACTCGTCCTGCCACCCCTGCTCGAGCATCTTCGGCAGGCGGTGGATGACAACGTTGAGGAAACTGCCCACGCACAGTCCGACGGCAGCGGCAATGAACGGCGCCGCCGCCGGATCCAGAAGGAGGGACGTCATCGGCGCGCGATGACAGGGCCTAGATGACCGAACCGAGCTTGAATATTGGCAGGTACATCGCCACGACCAGCCCGCCGATCACCACGCCCAGGAACACGATGATGATCGGCTCCAGCAGGCTCGACAGCGCCGCCACGGCGTCGTCGACCTCGCGCTCGAAGTACTCGGCAATCTTGCCCAGCATGTTGTCGAGGGACCCCGACTCTTCGCCGATCTGCGTCATCTGCAGCACCATGGTCGGAAACAGGTTCGTGTTGCCCATGGCATTGGTCAGGCTGGTACCGGTGCTCACTTCGGTCTGGATGCGCTTGGTGCCCGCGGCGTACAGCGCGTTACCGGCCGCGCCGGCCACGGCGTCCAGCGACTCGACCAGCGGCACGCCCGCGGCGAACATCGTCTGCAACGTGCGCGTCCAGCGGGCGATCGTGGCCTTGCGCAGGATCGGGCCGACGATCGGCACCTTGAGGATCGCACGGTCGAAGCCCAGGCGAAACGCCGCGGAGCGCTTCAGCAGGAAGAAGAAGCCGAAGAACGTGCCCCCGATAACGGCGGCCATGAGCCACCACCACGTGACGACGAAATCCGAAATCGCCATCACGATCAGCGTCGGGGCCGGTAGCGCGGCGCCGAAATTCGCGAACACCTTCTTGAACGACGGGATCACCCAGACCATGATGATCCACATGACGACGATGGCCACCGTGATGACGGAGATCGGATAGAACAGCGCGGACTTGATCTTGCTCTTGATGGCGAGGATCTTTTCCTTGTACGTCGCAATACGGTCGAGGATCGCGTCGAGCATGCCGGACGTCTCGCCGGCGGCCACCAGGTTGCAATAGAGCGCGTCGAAGTACTTGGGGTGCTCGCGGAAGGCCTGCGACATCGACGAGCCCGTCTCGATCTTGCTCTTGATGTCCATCATCAGGCGCGAAAAGCGCGGGTTGCTGTGACCGCGGCCGATGATCTCGAACGACTGCAGCAGCGGTACGCCGGCCTTGAGCATCGTCGCCAGCTGGCGGGTGAAGAACGTGATGTCCTTCTCTCCCACGCTGCTTCCGCCGCGAAACGTCTGCCGCTTGATCTTGACGATGCGCACGCCTTGGCGCCGCAGGTTCGTCGTGACCACGGTTTCGGATGCCGCGCGCGACTCTCCGCGCACCTGCCGGTTGTTCCGGTCGATGCCCTCCCAGATGTACGTGTATTCCTTGACGTCGCGGCGTGATTGTGCGGTTGCGGTTGCCATGGTTGTCCTCGCGTGCCGGAGCCTCCCGTCACTCGTTGGTGATTGCCTCGATCTCTTCGAGCGACGTGATGCCGGCTTTGACCTTGAGCAGTCCGGACTGGCGCAGGTCCTTCACGCCTTCCTTCTGCGCCTGCTCGGCGATTTCCAATGCGTTGCCGGCGCGCATGATGATCTGGCGCAGCTCGTCGGTGACCGGCATGACCTGGTAGATGCCGACGCGGCCCTTGTAGCCCGTGCCCTTGCACTCGTCGCAGCCGACCGGACCATACGGCTGCCAGGAGCCGTCGAGGTCTTCGTCGCTGAAGCCGGCGCGCTGCAGCGCTTCGGGCGGGATGTCCTCGGGCTTCTTGCATTTCGAGCACAGCTTGCGGCCCAGCCGCTGCGCAGTGATCAGGATCACCGAGGAGGCGATGTTGAACGGCGCCACGCCCATGTTGAGCATCCGCGTGAGCGTCGTCGGCGCGTCATTGGTATGCAGCGTGGACATGACGAGGTGACCGGTCTGCGCGGCCTTGATCGCGATGTCCGCGGTCTCGAGATCGCGGATTTCGCCGACCATGATGATGTCCGGATCCTGGCGCAGAAACGACTTCAGCGCGACCGCGAATGTCAGGCCCGCCTTGTCGTTGACGTTGACCTGGTTGACGCCGGCCAGCTGGATTTCCGCCGGATCCTCGGCGGTCGAGATGTTCACGCCGGGCTGGTTCAGGATGTTGAGGCACGTATACAGCGACACGGTCTTGCCGCTGCCGGTCGGGCCCGTCACCAGGATCATCCCGTAGGGCCGGCCGATCGCAAAGAGCAGTTGCTGTTGTTGTTCGGGCTCGTAGCCCAGCGCCTCGATGCCCAGCTTGACGCCGGCGGAATCGAGGATCCGCATCACGATCTTTTCGCCGTAGAGCGTCGGCAGCGTGGACACCCGGAAGTCGATCGCGCGGTTCTTGCTCAGGACCAGCTTCATGCGGCCGTCCTGCGGCACGCGCTTTTCCGAGATGTCGAGCCGGCTGATCACCTTGATCCGCGAAGCCACCTTGTCCTTGATGGCCAGCGGCGGCTGCACGACCTCGGACAGCACACCGTCGATGCGGTACCGGACGCGGAAGAATTTTTCGTACGGCTCGAAGTGGATGTCCGACGCGCCCTGGCTGATCCCGTCGAGCAGCAGCTTCTGGATGTACTTGACGACCGGTGCGTCGTCGATGTCCGAGGTGTCCTCGTCGGCGAAGGCCTGCGGCGCATTGTCGTCGTTGAGGCCATCCTCGATGTCGTCGAGGCTGCCGGCCTTCTCGTTGAAGGCGGACTGGGTCGATTCGGCCAGCTTGGCGATGGCCTTGATCAGCTTGTCGTCCTCGACGACGATCGGCTCCGGGACGAGGTTGGTCTTGAAGCGGACTTCGTCCAGGACCTGCAGATTGGCAGGGTCGGAGATCGCCACGTACAGCTTGTTGTTGCGCTTGTAGAGCGGCAATACGCGACGCGATTGGGCCATCTTGAGATCGACCAGTTCCTTCTCGATGTGGTCGAGGTCGAAGCTCGCGAGGTCGAGCAGCGGATTGCCGAACGTGCGGGAGGCGAAAACGGCCAGTTGGACGGCCGTCAGGCGCTTGCCGAGCAGCACCGTCTCGACGAATGAAGCGCCGCTCGTCTGCGCCTGGGTCTGCAACGCTTCCGCTTCGTGCTCGGACATGACGCCGTGCTGCGCGAGGGCGCGCGCGAGTCCGCTGATGTTGCGGGTGGCGGCGTGCGTAGCCATGGGCGTTGGAGGATGTCCGGTGGTGTTTAGGCGTCGATACTGGATGGTTACGAAAGCAAGCGCCGTGCCGGGATTGCCCGGAACAGGCTATTCCATTCGCATAAAACTTAATCTGACGATGATGCCCGCTCGATAGGTGTTTGTAAAGGCGGGACTTGGCGGCCGGCGGGGGCCAGCAACCTGACGACTTTGACGGCGCGATCCTGGGTTTGCAGGACCTCGATTTGCTGCCCGTCCAGCCGGAAAGTGAGGCCGGCCTCGGGAATGTCCCCCAGATGTTCGATAATGAGGCCATTCATCGTCTTTGGTCCATCCAGCGGGAATTGGGTCCCCAGGCGGCGATTCAGCGTGCGCAGCAGCGCCATTCCGGCCACGACCACGCTGCCATCGGTTTCGCGCCGATAGGTCTCGGTCCCGCCGGGCGCCTGCGTGGTGAACTCGCCGATGATTTCCTCGACAATGTCCTCGATCGTCACCAGGCCCTGGAGTTCGCCGTATTCGTCGACCACCAGGCCCAGGCGCTGGCGATCGTTCTGGAATTGGGTCAGTTGCGTCAGCAGCGGCGTCCCCGCGGGAATGAAATAGGGCGGACGCACGAGCGGCCGGAGGCGTTCGGCGTCGACCTCGCCCGCCTGTTGTTGCAGGTGGACGACGGATTTGAGCGGCAGGACGCCCACGATGTTGTCGAGCGACCCTTCGTAGACAGGCACGCGCGAGTGGTAAGACGTCGCCAGCTGCTGCCGCAACAGCGCCGGCTTCTCCGCCAGGTCGAGCGCGTGGATGCGATTGCGCGGCGTCATCACGTCGTCGACGGTGATGGCCTCGAGGTCCATCAGGTTCGCGAGCATCGTGCGATGCTTGCCCCGGAAGTACTGGCTCCCTTCCAGGACCAGCGAACGCAACTCTTCCTGCGTCAACTGGCCCCCGGTATCGCTCGCGGGACGAATCCTCAGGACTTTTAGAAGGCCCTGCACGAACAGGTTGACGAACCATACGACCGGCGTGGCCGCCTTGAGCAAAGGCGCCAGCACGAAGCTCACCAAAGGCGCGATGCGATCGGCGTGCGCCGCACCCACCACCTTCGGCGTGATTTCCGAGAACACCAGGATCGCGAAGGAAATCGCAACCGTGCCGATGGCGAGCGCGAGTTCGCCTTCGCCGAACAGACGTTTGGTGATGACGGCCGTCAGGGTGGCCGCTGCTGCTGCCACCACCGTGTTGCCGAGAAGGATGACGCCCAGCAGCTTGTCCATCTGCCCGAGCAATACCTGGGCCAAGCGTGCGCCACGCTCGCCTCGCTGCGCACGGTGTTTGAGGCGGTGTCGGTTGCACGCCATCATCGCCGTCTCCGCGATTGAGAAGAACGCGGATAGCAACAGCAACACCGCCAGCACAATGCCCAGCGTCGTAAGTGAGATGTCGTCCAAGGTTGGGGTGCGCCGTGCCGGGGATTCAGCGACCCAGCAGCACTTCGGACACGAACTTGCTGCCGAGGTAGCCCAGCACGAGCATAAGGGTTCCCGCGAGGATCCAGCGCAACGCGCGGCGTCCGCGCCAGCCGTAGCGCCAGCGCGCGAACAACAGTACCGCAAAGGTCAGCCACCCGGCGACTGAGAATACATTCTTGTGCGTGAACGTCAGCGGCCGCCCGAAGATTTCCTCGGAGAAAAAGAGCCCGCTGATCAGCGTCGCCGTGAGCAGGACGAACCCCAGGCCCACCAGGCGAAACATGAAGCGCTCAAGCAGCAGCAAAGGTGGCGCGGTTCCATCCGCATCCGCGGGCAAGCCCTTGCGCAGACGCGCTTCCAGCCCTATCAGCACCAGCGCTTGCAGCGCCGCGACCACGAACAATGCGTATGCCAGCAAGGCGACGGCGATGTGCACGGTAGCCCAGTATTCGTCGGCATAGGCGAAGCGGTGCGGGCTCTCACCGCCGGCCGGCCCCAACGCGCACAGCGCGGCGACGGGCAGGACAACCGCGGCGACGCTCGGCAGCGTCCGCATGAGTCCGGACACCCACGCCACCAGGACCGCGAGGCCGGCGACCAGCGAAAGTGCGTTCGCAAATGACAGGTCGAGACCCGACGGCGTGACGATGGAGCGGACCGTGGCGTACGCATGCAGCGCCAGTGCCGCCGGCAGCAGCCATGTGCGGGCGCTGCCCGGCGCGGTCGCGGGGGCGCGCGGCCAACTGGCCCACGCAGCGGCGGAATAAAGGGCGGCAACGGCGATGTGCAGTAAAATCACGTGTCGGGGCCGCAATGCGCGTTGGATTCGTATCGGCGGGTGCTCGCTGCAACCTTGCGCTTGTGCCATGCAACGCCAAGTCGCAGTTTACCCGATGCCACTACACCGGCCGCGGCATTCACGCCGTGCGCCTGCACTGAAACGGAATCCCCATGCTCGACAATCTCACACAGCGATTTTCCCGCGTCGTCAAGGAGTTGCGGGGTCAGGCTCGGCTCACCGATGACAACATCCAGGACGCGTTGCGCGAAGTGCGGCTCGCGCTGCTCGAAGCCGACGTCGCACTGCCGGTAGTCAGGGACTTCATCAATGGGGTCAGGGAAAAAGCTATCGGCGCGGAGGTCGCCGGATCGCTGACGCCGGGCCAGGCGCTGATCGGCGTCGTGCACCGCGAACTCGCCGCGCTGATGGGCGGGGCCGCGGCGCCGCTGAACTTTTCGGTCGTGCCCCCCGCGGTGATCCTGCTCGCCGGACTGCAGGGCGCCGGCAAGACCACCACGGCGGCCAAGCTCGCGCGGCTCATTCGCCAGCAAAACAAGAAGAAGGTGTTGCTGGTCTCGGCCGACGTGTACCGGCCAGCCGCCATCGAGCAGTTGAAGCTGCTTGCGGCGCAAGTGGGCGTCGACTTCTTTCCATCGAGCGCGGACCAGCAACCGGTGGCGATTGCCGAGGCTGCGCTCGACTGGGCACGCAAGCATTACCACGACGTTCTGATCGTCGACACCGCGGGCCGCCTGGCGATTGACGAGGCGATGATGCAGGAGATCACCGCGCTGAACACCGCAGTGAAACCCGTCGAAACCCTGTTCATCGTCGACGCAATGCAGGGACAGGACGCAGTCAATACTGCGCGCGCTTTTCGCGATGCGCTGCCGCTCACCGGCGTCGTGCTGACCAAGCTCGACGGCGATTCGCGCGGCGGCGCGGCGCTGTCGGTGCGCCACGTCACCGGCGCCCCGATCAAGTTCGCCGGTGTGTCGGAAAAGATCGACGGCCTCGAGGTCTTTCATCCGGAGCGCATGGCTTCGCGGATCCTGGGCATGGGCGACGTATTGTCGCTGCTGGAGGACGCGCAAAAGAACGTCGATCACGCCGAGGCGGAGAAACTCGCGAAAAAGGTCAAGTCGGGCAAGGGCTTCGACCTCGCCGATTTCAAGGCGCAGATCGGCCAGATGCGCAAGATGGGCGGTTTGGCCGGGATGATCGACAAGCTTCCTGCGGAACTGGCGCGCGCCGCGCAAAGCACGAGCGTGGACGAACGCCGGATCGGCCGCCTCGAGGGCATCATCAATTCCATGACGCCGCAGGAGCGCGCCAAGCCCGAGTTGCTGAAGGCATCCCGCAAACGCCGGATCGCGGCGGGCGCCGGTGTTTCAGTGCAGGAAGTCAACCAGTTGCTCAACCAGTTCGAGCAAACGCAAAAGATGATGAAGATGGTCGCCAAGGGCGGCATGCAGAAGATGCTGCGCGGGATGAAGGGCATGCTGCCCGGGATGCGGTAGGACGGGACCGCGGCGCCTTTCGGCGGAATGGGCGCCGTTTTCATCCAATCATTCAAGGGGTTGGGTTCCGGTGGACGATGTCTGCCTCGACACAGCCAAGGAAGCGGATGTGCCCCGGAAATTTGCGCTAAGCACCTAAATCCATATATAATTTCGGGCTTTTCCCGCAAACCCGAATTCGAGAGCACACGCTATGGTAGTGATCAGACTGGCCCGCGGCGGCGCCAAGAAGCGCCCCTTCTACAACGTGGTGGTAGCCGATTCGCGCAGCCGTCGCGACGGCCGCTTCATCGAGCGCGTCGGCTTCTACAACCCGATCGCCACGGCGAACGAGGAAGGCCTGCGCTTGTCCTTCGACCGTATTTCATTCTGGCAGGAGCGCGGCGCCAAGTTGTCGGACACGGTTGCCGGCCTGGTAAAGAACTCGGCGCGCAAGGTTGCTCCGGCTGTTGCCGTGCCTGCGGCTTCCGAAGCAGTCGCCCCCGCAGCAGCCTGAACTCCGGCCCAAGTTGCCGCTGAAGGCTCCGCTGGGCGCCGGTGACTACACGGTGATGGGGCGGGTGATCGCTCCCTACGGCATCAAGGGCTGGGTCAAGATCCACGCGTTCACGCAAGACCGGGCAACCCTGCTTGATTATGCGACATGGTGGATCCGTCCGCGGACAGGTTCCGCGCAGGCGGCAGAGGGTTGGCAGGAAATAGAGATTGAGGCGTGCCGCGAGCACGGCGCGGCGCTGATTGCCCAGTTGGCGGGAATCGGCGACCGCGAGACTGCCGCGGTACTAAAGGGTGCCGATATCGGCGTCCCGCGCGCCGCGCTACCGGCGGTATCAGCCAACGAGATCTACTATTCGGATCTCGTCGGACTTGCGGTGGTCAACCGGCAAGGTGTGCGCATGGGGCTGGTGGCAAGAGTCCAGGATTTCGGCGCGCATCCGGTGCTGTGCATCACGGACGAAGCGTCCGCGGTCGAAAGGATGATTCCGTTCGTCGCGGCCTATGTGGACGGCGTCGACGTCGCGGCAGGACGGATCGACGTCGACTGGCAACTCGATTATTGAATTGCAGGAACAGCAGTGCGCATCGATGTCGTCACGCTGTTTCCGGAGATGGTCGCGCAGGCGGCGGATTTTGGCGTAACGGGCAGGGCGCGCCAGCGCGGATTGTGGCATCTGGGCTTGTGGAATCCGCGCGACTTCACGACGGACAAGCACAAGACCGTGGACGACCGGCCCTATGGCGGCGGACCTGGAATGGTGATGCTTGGCGAACCACTGTCGCAGGCGATTGCGGCGGCCAAGGCGGCGCAAATAGCGTCGGGTGTGCGGGAGCCGGTGGTCATCCACCTGTCGCCAGCTGGCGTGCCGCTTACGCACGAGCGGGTAATGGCACTGGCGGAGGCTGCGGAAGCGGGTTACGTACTGCTCGCCGGGCGCTATGAAGGGATCGACGAAAGGCTGCTGGAGCAGGAGGCCGACGAGGAAATCGCGATCGGTGATTTCGTAGTGTCGGGGGGTGAATTGCCGGCGTTGATGTTGATCGACGCCATGGCGCGCCAGCTGCCTGGCGCATTGAACGACGAGCAGTCCGCGCAACAGGATTCGTTCGCTGCGGGCCTTCTGGATTGTCCGCATTACACGCGGCCGGAGGTCCTGAACGGCGTGGCGGTGCCCGACGTGTTGCTGTCGGGGCACCACGCGGATATCCGGCGCTGGCGGCTCAAGCAATCGTTGGGAAGAACATGGGAGCGGCGGCCGGACCTGCTGGTGGACCGGACGCTGAGCAAGGAGGAAGGGGTGCTACTCGCGGAATACCAACGCGAACGCGCCCCAATAGCAAGAAAGTAACAGGCAGGTATGTAAAAAGGTGGCGCGCGGTCCCCGAATGCTGGAGGCGGCGCGTCGCGATAAACCGCGCACATCAGGGTCGTCCCTGCGCTGTGCGTCACGGGCTCCAGGCACGCCTGAGCGCCCATTGCAAAGGAAGATATTCGTTATGAACATCATTGAACAGCTGGAAAAGGAAGAAATTGCCCGCCTGGGCAAGACGATTCCCATATTCGCCCCGGGCGACACGGTCGTCGTCAACGTCAGCGTGGTCGAAGGCGAGCGCAAGCGCGTCCAGGCGTACGAGGGCGTGGTGATCGCCAAGCGCAATCGTGGCCTCAATTCCTCGTTCACCGTGCGCAAAATCTCGAGCGGCGAAGGGGTGGAACGCACGTTCCAGACCTATTCCCCGATGCTTGCGTCGATCGAAGTGAAGCGCCGCGGCGATGTCCGGCGCGCCAAGCTGTATTACCTGCGCGATCGTTCGGGCAAATCGGCCCGCATTCGCGAAAAGCTCGCCCACAAGGTTGCCGCCAAGGCGGAGTAGGCGGCCCGTCCGGAGCCAGTTCCGGATGCAAACGAGCAACAAAACGGCCCTTCCGGGCCGTTTTGCATTGCGGGACGTCGTCCGCGGAAATGGCCCGAAACCGGGCTCGTCGCCTTTGGGAGGCCTGTTTATTGCTTATGTATGGGCGGCCAACCTTGCCTAACCGCTCCTTTTCGCCCAAGATTCCAACGGCATAATATTGGGGTCTGCGGCCACACGACGCATGAAGGCAACACTTTACGAAGCGCTGGGCATTCTTCCGACGTCCTCCGATGAGGACGTGCGTGCCAGCTTGCGCCGGTTGATCCGCAAGTATTACGCCAAAACCCGCGACGGCCAGGGCAACGTGGAAGAGGCGTTGCGCTTCATCAATCACGCCAGCAGGATCCTTTCCGACCCCGACCGCCGGCACCGTTACGACGACGAACTGGCGGTGTCGACGGGCTCGACCGAGCAGCGAATTGCACACGTCGTCAACAACGCGGTCGCCGAGGCCGGCGAGCAGACGGACGTAGCTGAGCTCGCCGAACCGCCGCCGCGACCGTCGCCCGAGGCGATGGACGCAGACCTCGAGACCGGTCTCGACGCGGACGAGCCCGCCGCCGAGCTCAGCCACCATCATCCGGGCCTGACGGAAAAGGTAGCGTCGTTTGGGCGATCGCCGATCGTCACCATCGGTCTGTGTGCTCTCTTCGGGACGTTCATCGCGTCGGCGATCGCCTTCGTCACGCCAGCCGACACGATCCTGGTCGCGAAGCAGGTACTGGTGTGGCTCACCATCACGCTGCTGGCGCTGACGGTCGTCTACGGCATCGTGCACGGCGTCGCGTTCATGCGCAGGCGCAGCGGCGCCCCGCAGCCGGCGCTTCTGCCGCAGACGGATCTCGCCATCCTTAACTGGCGACGGGAAAAAAGTGTCTTCCTTGGCACCAACCAGCCGCAGGAGGATGCGAGCTGGATCTTCCAGCTGCGCATGGCGGAACTGGAACGTGCGAAATCCGGGCGCACCAGCGAAGCCCGTCCATGGCAGCGACTTGCGGCGCGGCTGTTCGATTACGCGATCTGGGGCCTGGTGCTGGCTTTGCTGCTGTCCGAACTGCGCGCGCTGGGATTCGGCCCCGAGGGCCTTTCGTACTGGCTGGGGCATCCGCTGATCGCCCCGATCCTGATCACGGGATCGTGGGTTCCGGTGGAGGCGCTGCTGATCGCGTCCTTGGGCACCACGCCGGGCAAATGGCTTTTCGGCGTCTTCCTGCAGTTCTCGATTTCGGATGCCTATGCGCGCCGCGACACGCAAGCACAACTACAGCGCGCGATGCAAAGGTCGTTCCGGGTCTGGTGGGAAGGCGTGGCCTGCGGTTTTCCGCTGCTGGCGCCGGTGCTGATTGCCGTCGCCTACGAAAAGATCGCGCAAAACCAGGAAACCGATTGGGACTTCGCGCAGGACGTCCTGGTGACGCACGGTCCGCCCGGCGTGCTCAATACGATCACCGGTGTGTGCGGGCTCGCCGCGATGCTATGGCTGTATGGCGTCGCGTGGCATCAACCGATGGCGGAGTCGATCGCATGGGCGCGCACCACCATTGCCGATGCGTGGCCCTCGGCCAGCACCCTTTCGGCGGGCTTCGCAGGTGGTGGCGGCCCGATAAGCAACAAACGGCCGCCGTCTCCCGTCGCTCCCGCCAGCGCCATGGCGAAAGCTCCAGAATCGACGCGCGCGGTCATGGGCGTTTCCGGCGCGGCAACTGCGGCGCCGCCCAATTCGGCGCCGATCGACGTCGACGTGGCGACATTGTTCGCCGAACGCCGCGCGAAGATCGCCGTGGTCAGCATCGAGGGCCCGCAGATGTTGCACGCCGGAAACTGGCGGCGCGCAGCGGAACTCTGCCGCGCCTGGACCGAGCTCGAACTCGCCAATGCGGATTCGTACCGATGCCTGGGGCAGGCGTTGCAGGCCCAGGGCTATCATCAGGACGCCATCGCGGCATTCCGGCGGGCCAAGCAGTACGATCCCAGCGACCGCACGCTGGACGCCGCAATCGATCGCTCGCAGCGCGGCATCGTCGCGGACTTCCTCAACCGCTATCGCCGTTGACGACGCGCGGCGCCGTCGCGCTTCGGATCAGACGGGCACTTCAGCGCCGCTTGAGAAAAAACCAGAATTCGCCATCCTGCTCCCCGTGCTCGAGGAGCTCGTTGCCGGTCTGCTTGGCGAAGGCGAGAAAATCCCGGACGCTGCCCGGATCCGTGGCGACCACGCGCAACGTCTGCCCGCTGTCCATGTCATTCAATGCTTTTTTGGTGCGTAGGATCGGCAGCGGGCAATTGAGTCCGCGGGCATCGACTTCTCGGTCGTGCGGCAGCATGCGTGTGGGCCTTTGCGGGTGGGATCGTCGAGGCGAAAAAGTATATCAGGCACCGCTCGCGGGCCGCGCCGAACGAGTCAGCGGCGGAGGCGGCGGACCAGCGCAGTCGTGGAACGCTCGAACGCAAACGGAATGGCGACAAAGCGCCCGCCGCGCGCGATGACCTCGGCTGCGCCCGCGGTCGTCTGCGCGGTGTAGTCGCCACCCTTGACCAGCACGTCCGGCATCGCGGCGATGATCAGTTCGCGCGGCGTGTCGCCGTCGAACGCAACGACGAGATCGACGGCGGCGAGCGCCGCCAGGATCGCCATGCGGTCGTCGAGCGGATTCAGAGGACGCTCGTCTCCTTTTCCCAGGCGCTTCACCGACGCGTCGGAATTGACGGCTACGACGAGCGACGCACCCAACCCCCGCGCCTGCTCCAGGTACGTGACGTGGCCGCGATGCAGGATGTCAAAGACGCCATTGGTGAACACGACTGGACGCGGCAGGCGAGCGATGCGCGTCAGCGCCTCCGCAGCAGACGCGATCTTGGCGGGGTAGCTGGGCGCGGGCAGGCCGGCCACTTCGGGCATCGCCGATTCGACGTCGTTAGGCAGGCGAATACTGGAAGAACTTCACGACGCGCACGACGCCCGCGGTAGTCGCGGCCACTTCCGCGGCAGCGTCCCCTTCCTGCTTGGAGACGATGCCCATCAGGTAGACCACGCCGCGTTCCGTGACCACCTTGACCACATTGGGCGGAAACTTGTTGGCCTCGATCATCCGGGTCTTGACCTTGGACGTGATGTACGTGTCGTTGGAGCGAGCCGAAAGATCGGAGTTGGGACCAACGACCATCTCGTTGTGGACGCCGCGCACCTTTTCCGTGTTCTTGGCGAGGATGCCTACGCGGGTCAACGCGGCTTGATCCGGCACCTCTCCGGTCAGCAGCACGATGCCGTTGTAGCTGGTCACGTTGAGATGGATGCGATCGCCAAACTCGCTGTTGGCCTGGGTGGAGACCTTGAGTTCGATGGATTCGTCGTCGACCTGAGCACCGGCGCTGCGGCGGTCGGTGGCGACCATGGCCGCGCCGCCGACCGCGGCGCCGACCATCACCGGCACGCAGCCGGCGAGCACGCCCAGCGACAGGGCCAGCGCAATCAGTCCCGACACAAGCGCGCGATTCATGATTCGTCTCCCAGCAGCGTGGCGTCGATGGCGTCGCACAGACAATGGATCATCAGCAAATGGACCTCCTGGATGCGTGCAGTCCGCGAATGCGGCACACACAGGTTGACATCGCCCGGCGCCATGAGTTCACCGATCTGTCCGCCACCTTTGCCGGTCATGGCAATGACGCGCATCTCGCGCTTGTGCGCGGCCTCGACCGCCGCCTTCACGTTGGGCGAGTTGCCCGACGTGGAGATCGCCAGCAGCACGTCGCCCTTGGTACCCAGCGCGCGTACCTGTTTCGCAAACACCTGCTCGAACGAATAGTCATTCGCCACCGCGGTCAGCAACGACGTGTCCGTCGACAGCGAAATCGCGGGTAATTCGGGCCGCTCGCGCTCGAAGCGGCCCACCAGTTCGGCCGCGAAGTGCTGCGCGTCGGCGGCCGACCCGCCATTGCCGCACGCCAGGATCTTGCCGTCGGTGAACAGGCACTCGGTCAATATGCTCGCGGCGCGGGAGATCTCAGGCGCAAGCTCCTCGGCGGATTCGAGCTTGAGCTGCGCGCTTTCCGCGAAATGGTCGCGGACGCGTTTCATGTGATCGATCATCGTGTGCCGATTTTAGCAGCATGCCCATGCTCGCACGCCATCATCCTGACAGAATGTCGCGTTCCCACTCGATGCGGGCCGGGTCGAGGCTGTCGAGCAGCACGGCGTCGAAGCGGCACGGCGGTTCCGCGCCGAGTCGCCCGAGGTATGCCCGCGCCGCGGCGGTCAGTCGCGCACACTTCGCGGCGGTGATGCTGGCGCCGGCGCCGCCAAAGGATTGACTGCGGCGTAACCGGACTTCCACGAACACCAGCATCGCGCCATCGCGCGCGATGAGGTCGATCTCGCCGCGGCGGGTGCGGAAATTGCGATCCACGATTACGAGGCCGCGGGCCTCGAGGAATTTGGCGGCGATGCCTTCGGCGCGCGCGCCCGACTCCGCACGCGACAACGAACCCTGCGCCCGCTCAGCGCCCACCATCGACGGGCACGAGCTGGCCGGCGCGAAACGTCGCCAGGCGGCCCTCGCGCGCGAATTGCCGGCCTTCGGTCAGCGTGATGTGCCCGGTCGCGCCTTCGAGTACGAATTGGCTCGGCGGGCCGTCGAGCATCGCCTGTGCGATGCGAAATGCGTCGATCCCAAGCGCGTAGAGACGGTCCAGCGACGCGCTGGGAAACTCGCGTCGCGCATACTTGGCAAATTCGGGCGCACCCGGCGTCACCAGCCACGGAATTTCCACGATGGTCAGGCCGTCGAGGTCGCGCAATGTCGCATCCACCTTCTGGTCGAACACCAGTCCGCTGGCATACGCTGCAACCGTTCTCAGGAATGGCTTGACCAGCGGGGCGTTCTTGCCGTCGACCGCGAGCAACGCCGCGTCGGGCGCTTTTTTCAGGACGTCGCGCTTCAACACGGTCAGCGCTTCGGGCGCGAGGTCGAAGCGAACGCTGTTCGGTGCGTTGCCCCCGTTGAGCAGCCACTCGGTGGCGAAAGCGCCGGCGAAGCGCTTCATCAGCGGCGTTTCGGCGCCGACGATCACGACGTTATGCGCAGCGTCGTCGCGCATGCGGCGGGCGATCGTGCGGGCATCGCTCTCGACGGCAAGAGAAAACGTGAATATGCGCCCCTGGCCCGACGCGACGTCTTCGGATTGATTGAGGGCAAGCGTCCACGGCAGGTCGATGTCCGATTGCGCGACGGTTTTGAGATCGTCGCGGAGCAGCGGACCTACGATGACCTTGGCACCGGATTTTCGCGCGGCCTCGAACGCGTCGAGCACGCCGTCTTCGCCGTGAGGAATGACGACGTATGTGGTGCGTCCTCCTGCCGCCGCCACGACAAATCCGGCGCTCACGGCTTCGGCAGCGCGCGAATAGGCGGGCGTATTGAGAGGCAGTACGATGGCGATGTCGACAGACGGCTGCGGCGGTTGCAGGATGGGCACGGCAACCTCCGCGGGCTCCGGCGCGGGATCGCTTGCCGGTGGCGTCTGCGCAGCGGAGAATGCGGCGGCCACGGCCAGCGCCAGGAATGCGAGCCACCTGACCGGCGCGCTCCGCGCGCGGCAGTGCGGGAAGGCGGTCAGCGATGCGATCATGGAAACGGGGCGTGCGTGATGGTGGCGGGCGAGGAGACCGGACGGGCACTGGAAGGCGGACACATCGAACATGTCGTTGCCGATGCGTTTCGCGCCCTGCCGGGAACATTATATGTGGTGGCGACGCCGCTCGGAAATCTGCGTGACCTGACGCTGCGCGCGCTCGACGTCCTGGCGACGGCCAGCGTCATCGCCGCGGAGGACACGCGTGTGACCGCCACGCTGCTCCGGCGCTACGGTATTGCGACGAAGGCGATCGCGGTCCACGCGCACAACGAGGCGGGACGCTCGGCAGCGCTGCTCGCGATGCTCGCGGAAGGCAAGAGCGTCGCGCTGGTCAGCGACGCGGGGACGCCGGCGATCAGCGATCCCGGGGCGAGGCTCGTGCGCGCCGCGCATGAAGCGGGACATCCCGTGGTTCCCTTGCCCGGCCCCTCGGCATTGGCCACGGCGGTGTCGGCAGCGGGCCTGGACGCGGAATCGTTCGCGTTCCTCGGATTCCTGCCCCAGCAGGCCAAGGCGCGCCGGGAGCGGCTTGCCGCGTTCGCGTCGTTGCCTGCGGCGCTGGTCATCTACGAGGCCCCGCATCGCGTGAGGGCAACGGTCGCCGACCTCGCGGCGAATCTCTCCGCGGATCGCACGCTGGTGGTCTGCCGCGAACTCACCAAGACGTTTGAAACCATTGCCCGCGTGACACTCGGAGAAGCGTTTGCCTGGTTTGGCGAAGACGCGAATCGCGAGCGCGGCGAGTTCGTGCTGGTGGTCGACGTTCCGCCGCCGTCTCCACGTGACACGGACGAAGGTGTGTCAGCGGATGCCGAACGGTGGCTGGTTGCGCTTCTCGAGGAGTTGCCGCCGGCCCGCGCAGCCCGTGTCGTGGCGGCAGCGACCGGAATCAAGCGTGAAGCGATTTACGCGCGAGCTGTCGCGCTCAAGCCGGAACGCTGAATCACGGCGCAACCGCCGCAAGATCGAAGAGGCTCGTCGCCTCGAGGTCGAGCGCGACCTGTTGATGCTGGTTGTACAGCCGCCAGCGCCAGCGCAAGATGCCGAGCGTGGGCTTGCTCTTCGCGGTGCGCACGTCGAGCACGTCGACGCGAAGGCGCAACACGTCGCCCGGTCGCACCGGATTCTCCCACTTTACATAGGCGAGGCCGGGCGAGCCGAACGATTCGGAATTGGCGAGGATGTGGTCGCACGCAAGCCGCATGCACACGCAGCAGGTCTGCCAGCCGCTGGCGATCAATCCCTGCCACGTGCTGGCGGCGGCGCGCGCGGGATCCGTGTGGAACCACTGCGGGTCGTTCTCGCGTGCGAAGTCGATTATCTGGCGCTCGGTCAGGCTCGCCGGACCGCAATGGATGACCTGTCCCGCATGGAACTCGGAGAATTTCATCGTTTTCGTGCGTTTTCGGAGTCAGTACGTTTCGAGGTGATAGCGGCCCTTCGCGCGCAGGTCCGGCAGCAGCGCGGCCCAGTCCAGGTCGCGCTGGCGGCAGACGTCGGCGAAGGCTTCCGCGACGCCTTCCTCCATCCCCTTGAGCCCGCAGATGTAGATGTAGCAATGCTCGTCGCGCAGCAAACGCGCAACGTCGTCGCCCCGCCGCCGGATCAGGTCCTGGACGTAGCGCCTGGGCTCTCCCGGAACGCGGGAGAACGCGAAGTTGATGTCGATGAAGTCCTGCGGCAGCTTTTGCAGCGGACCGAAATACGGAAGTTCCTCCGCGGCGCGCGCGCCGAAGAACAGCATCAACTCGCCGCCTTCCCTTTGCGCGATCCGGCGCCGACGCCGCTCCGTCATGGCGCGCATCGGCGCCGAGCCCGTTCCCGTGCAGATCATGAGCAGGCTCGAACCCGGGTGGTTCGGCATGAGGAAGCTGGTGCCGAACGGCCCGACGACTTCGACGGTGTCTCCTTTGGCGAGATCGCACAGGTAATTCGACGCGACACCTGCGACCGCGTTGCCGGCGTGGTCTGCGGTGACGCGCTTGACCGTCAGCGCGACGTTGTTGTAACCGGGGCGTTCGCCTTCGCGCGGGCTGGCGATCGAATACAGCCGGACGTGGTGCGGCCGTCCCAGCGCGTCGGTTCCGGGCGGAACGATGCCGATCGTCTGTCCTTCGAGGACCGGAAACGCCGTCGCGCCGAAGTCGATCACGATATGCCGGATGTCGCTCGATGCCCCCGGAGCGGTGAGCGCGAAGTTACCGCTGACCGTCGCCAGCGCCGGACTCGCCAGCGTATGCAGGTTTACATACGGATGCGCGGCAGACCACGGCGCCGCGACAGCACCACCCTGGCCGGCGCTGGCCTCGGCGGTGATGCGCGCGATGTCCTGCGGGATCTCCGGGGCCGCGCCGCTCCCCAGGTCCTCCTGTGCCGGCAGCGCATCCCACGCGAATTGCTCGTCGAGCGTGTAGGCACGGACCCGTGCGACCTGCCGCCAGTTATCGATGGAACCGGTTGGGCACGGCGAGATGCAGGCATTGCAGCCGTTGCATTTCGCGGCGTCGACCACGTAGTTGCGCGAGTCGTGCGTGATCGCGTCAACAGGGCACGTTTCCTCGCATGTGTTGCAGCGGATGCAGATCTCCGGGTCGATCAAGTGCTGGCGAATGACTTCGACAGACGTTGCTTCCGCGTTCATGTCATCGATTGCGCTAGTTGAAGCGGACATACTGAAAGTCGATGGGCTGCTTGTTGATGCCCATCGGAGGCGGCGCAATCCAGTTCGCGAACCTGCCGGGCTCGACGACGCGGCCCATCAGCGACGCGACGAATGCGCGGTCCTCTGGCGTAGCCAGCCACTCGCGCTCATGCGCGGCCCACTCGGCCGCGTCGACGACGCGTCCGTCGGGAGAGACGCGCGTATTGGCCAGCGTGCCGATCTTGCGGTTGAACGCCTTGTGCGGAACCACAAGGCGAAACGGCACGCCGGCTTTTTCCATGACCTTGTTCCAGCGGCCGATGCCGCTCACGGAGTCCTTGATGTAGTCGTCGCGCAGCACTTCATTCAACGCGTTCAGCATGGGCACATCGCGCTGCACCAGGCGGCCGTCGACGGCTTCGAGGATGCCGTATTGCGCATCTAGCAACCGGTGATCGTCGCCGCGCTTGCCTTCCTCGAAGCGTCCCTTGAGGCCGGCGTTGTAGAACGTCGCTGCGTTGGACGACTGGTCGGCGCCGAAGAGATCGACCGTCACGGAGAAATGGAAATTGAGGTAGCGCTGGATGGTGGGCAGGTCGATGGCGCCTTCGCCGCGGACACGTGCGGGATCATCGGTCTCGAGCCGCTTCATCACGTCGCACGTGCGCTGCAGCACGCGCGCAACGCCCGATTCGCCGACGAACATGTGGTGCGCTTCCTCGGTGAGCATGAACTTCGTCGTGCGCGCCAGCGGGTCGAAGCTCGACTCGGCCAGCGCGCACAGCTGGAATTTGCCGTCGCGGTCGGTGAAGTAGGTGAACATGAAGAACGCGAGCCAATCCGGCGTCTTCTCATTGAACGCGCCGAGGATGCGCGGATTGTCGGTGTCGCCGGAGCGTCGCTGCAGCAGTTCTTCCGCTTCCTCCCGTCCGTCGCGACCGAAGTAGCGGTGCAGCAGGTAGACCATCGCCCACAAGTGACGGCCTTCCTCGACATTGACCTGGAACAGGTTGCGCAGGTCGTACTGCGACGGGCACGTGAGTCCCAGATGACGTTGCTGCTCCACGGATGCGGGTTCGGTGTCTCCCTGGGTCACAATGATGCGGCGGAGGTTGGCACGGTGCTCTCCGGGGATGTCCTGCCAGGCCGGTTCGCCCAGGTGCTCGCCGAAGTGGATCTTGCGTTCCGCCTCGGAGGGCGCGAGGAAAATGCCCCAGCGGTAATCGGGCATCTTCACGTGATCGAAGTGCGCCCAACCCCCCGGTTCCACGCTCACTGCGGTGCGAAGATAAACGTCGAAGTCCTGCGCACCGTCCGGCCCCATGTCCGCCCACCACTTGAGGTAATTCGGCTGCCACTGCTCGAGCGCGCGCTGCAGCGTCCGGTCGCCGGCCAGGTCGACGTTGTTGGGAATCATCTCGCTGTAATTGATGGTGCTCATCGAAGTTGCCCTCGAGCGGTCATACGCGTTGTTGATCGAACTGCGGCTTGCCGCCCTTGCCGTAGACCTTGAGCGCGCCTTTTTCGCCGACGGCATTGGGCCGGATAAAGATCCAGTTCTGCCACGCGGAGAGACGCCCGAAGATGCGCGTCTCCATCGTTTCCTTTTCGCCGAAGCGCAGGTTCGCCTCGAGTCCGGTCAATGCGTCCGGCGACATGCTGGCGCGCTCTTCCAGCGCGATCCTAATTTCGTCTGCCCAGTCGAGATCGTCGGGCGCGGCGGTCACGATGCCGAGCTTCTCAGCGTCGGCGGGCGTCAACGACATGCCGATCGCGCCACGAACGGCATCGAGCGGTGCGACCTCTTCGTAGAAGCGACGCGCGAGGCGCGATTGATGGGTCACCATCGGATAGGTCCCGAAATTCAATTCCGTCAGCGTGACGCGCGGCTCGCGCGCCGCATCGTCAGGCAGGCTGGCCATGTAGCAGCGGTCCGCCGCGAAAGCCAATTCCAGCAACGTGCCCGCAAAGCACGACTCGGGTTCAACCAGGGCGAACAGTGTGCGCGACGTCACGTCCAGGCGAGCGAACGTCCGGCGCAGCAGGCCAATCGTTTCGCGGACGAGCCAATGGTCGCGCATCCGCAACAGCAGCGCGTCGACGGCGAGTACCGCCTGCGTATCGCCGCGCGTCTTGAGGAGCCACGTGCCGATGGCGGGCTCATTGGTGCGCAGCGAAAGGACCGCGTCGTCCAATTCGCGCGCCATTGCCAGCGGCCACCACGTCGCGCCCGCCGCTTCGATGGCGTCCACGTCGGCCGGCTGCGCGCCGGAGGGCCCCCGCACGGTCAGCGTAGCGGTGCGCGCCGAACGGTCGACGGCCACATCGACGTGCTCGTAGTGATAGCCGCCGTCGTCGACGCTGCGCTGCAGCGGCGTGAGCGCGATTCCTTTGGCAGTAGGGGGACGATCGCTCTGTTGCGCCAGCTCGTGGGCGCGCGCTCTGACGGCGGTGCCGAATTGCGCAGGCTTGACGACCGCATCGACCAGCCGCCAATCCTTGGCCTTCTGTCCGCGCACGCCTTCGTTGCGCGTGCAGAAGATGTCGGCCAGGTCGTGCCGCACATGGCGCTTGTCGGTGATGCGCGTGAGGCCTCCGGTTCCGGGCAGCACACCCAGCAGCGGAACTTCGGGCAGGGAGACACTCGACGAGCGGTCGTCGACCAAATAAATCTCATCGCACGCGAGCGCCAGTTCGTAGCCGCCACCGGCACACGCCCCGTTCACGGCCGCGATGAACTTGAGTCCGGAGTGGCGGCTCGCGTCTTCCAGCCCGTTGCGCGTTTCATTGGTGAACTTGCAGAAGTTGACCTTCCACGCATGACTGGAGAGGCCGAGCATGAAAATGTTGGCGCCGGAGCAGAAGACGCGTTCCTTGGCGCTGGTGACGACGACGCAGCGGACTTCGGGGTGCTCGAAGCGGATCCGCTGCACGGCGTCGTGCAGCTCGATGTCGACACCCAGGTCGTAGGAGTTGAGCTTGAGCTTGTAGCCTTCGCGAATGCCGCCGTCCTCCGCGACGTCCAACGCCAGCGTGGCGACCGGACCGTTGGCGGTCAATGTCCAGTGCCGGTACCGGGATGGGTCGGTGCGGTAGTCGACGTTTGCGTCGTCGGGCATGCGATCTCCGGAAGGCTATTTGTTAAGCATTGGAATTATGCATAATAATGCAGCCATAAGCATGATGATAGAAATAAAATGCACATTCCCTGTCAGGCGGGGACCTCCTGCGGCACGCGCTGCTGCAGAACCGCACGCAACTCGAGATAGGAGTCGGCCAGCGTCCTGCCGCCGGTATCGAACATGAGATCGGCCTTGGCATAGAACGCCTCGCGCCCGGACAGGATCCGCTTCAGGTCATCCATGGCCTCCGCGTTGCCCGCCATCGGTCGCAGATCGCCTTGCGCCACGACCCGGTTCATGTGCTCTTCCGGCGATGCCCGCAGCCATACCGTGTAGCAACGCGACAGCAGCAGGCCGAACGTCGAGGGCTCGGACACCAAGCCACCCGCCGTGGCGATCACGGCCCGCGGGAAAGAGGCGATTGTCTCCTCGAGCGCTCGCTGTTCATATCGGCGATAAGCCGCTGAACCATAAAGGGAATGGATCTCGTGCACCCCGCAGCCCACGATCCGTTCGACGACTCGGTTGAGTTCGATAAACGGGATCCCCAGGTCATCGGCCAACATGCTGCCGAGTGAGGACTTACCCGCTCCGCGCAACCCAATGAGCGCGATCCGTCCGGTACGGGCCGGGTCGGATTGGCCCGCGCCCAGCAAATCGGACAGCGCCAGCCGGACGCGCTGCAACGTCGTTTCGTCGCGGCCGCGCAGAAGCTGGCGGATCAGGACGAGCTCGGGCGAAACCACACCATCCTGGCCCACCAACTCGGCCATTGAGCAATTGAGCGCTTGCGCGAGTTGGCGAAGCAGGAGCACGGACGCGTTGCCGGTTCCGGTTTCCAGGTTGGCCAGATGACGCTCCGATATCCCGGCCTCCCGCGCGAGGACCCTGCGGGTGACGCCGCGACGGGAGCGCATCATCCGCACGCGTTCGCCCAGCACGACCAGAAACGGGTCCTTGGCGTCGATCGCAGCGGTGGTTTCGGTCACGTTTGGGCCCTCCGCGCTGCCCGTTGATGCATTTTAATGCTTGTCAATCAGAAAACGGATGCATTAAAGTACCAGACACGTTGACGCATGGCAATGGCCCAGCCCGACGCGAAAATTGGGCAGCCGCGGGAGGAAGCGATGAGTGCGCATGGCACGCCGCCAAACGAGCGGTTCAACTTTGCCCGGAACATCCTCGAGCGCAACGCAGCTCGCGGTGCGAAGACCGCCTACGTCGATGATGCAGGGACGCTTTCATACGGCGAGCTGGACGCTCGCGTACGGGCAGCGGCCGCCGCGATGCTGGCCTTGGGCCTGCGCCGCGAGGAGCGCGTGCTGCTGTGCATGCAGGACAGCGTCGATTTTCCGGTGGCGTTCCTGGGCGCGCTCTATGCCGGCATCGTTCCCGTCGCCGTCAATACGCTGCTGACCGCCGACGACTACGCCTACATGCTGGCGCACAGCCACGCGCAAGCGCTGTTCGTTTCCGGCGCGTTGCTGGCAACGCTCGAGCAAGCGCTGGCGCGGCGCGGGCATGACGTGGCGCACATCGTCGTTTCGCGTGCAACCGCGCCGCTGCCGCAAGGCGCGCTCGAGTTCACCGCATGGAGCCGCTCGCAGCCCGCGCTCACGCAAGCTACGGACACCGCGGCCGACGACATCGCGTTCTGGCTCTATTCGTCCGGGTCCACCGGCCGGCCCAAAGGGACCGTGCACACGCACGCCAATCTCTACTGGACCGCGCAACTCTATGGAACGCCGGTCATGGGCCTGGTCGAAGGCGATGTCGTGTTTTCCGCGGCGAAGCTTTTCTTTGCCTATGGACTCGGCAACGCGCTGACCTTTCCTCTGACCGCCGGCGCGACGACGGTGCTGATGGCCGAACGCGCGACGCCGCAGTCGGTGTTCCTGCGCCTGAAACAGCACCGGCCGACGATATTCTGCGGCGTGCCCACGTTGTACGCCGCGATGCTGGCTTCGCCCGAGCTGCCTTCGCGCGCCGACGTCGCGCTGCGCCGTTGCATCTCCGCCGGCGAAGCGCTGCCGCGCGAAGTCGGCGAGAAATTCAGTGCGCGGTTCGGCTGCGAGATCCTGGACGGCATCGGGTCGACGGAAATGCTGCACATCTTCCTGTCGAACCTGCCCGGCGAAGTCCGCTATGGCACGACCGGCAAGCCCGTGCCCGGGTACGACATCGAATTGCGTGGAGAGGACGGCCGGCCGGTTGGCGTCGATACGATCGGCGACCTCTATATTCGCGGCCCATCGGCGGCGCTCATGTACTGGGCGAATCGCGAGCGAACGAGCGCAACGTTCCAGGGCGAATGGACGAAAAGCGGCGACAAGTACACGTTTGGCGCTGATGGCTATTACACGTATGCGGGACGCAGCGACGACATGCTCAAGGTCAGTGGTCAGTATGTGTCGCCGTTCGAAGTCGAGGCAGCGCTGATGCGCCACGACGCCGTGCAGGAGGCCGCTGTCGTCGGCAAAATCGGCGACAACGGTCTCACCAGGACACTCGCGTTCGTCGTCCTCAAGTCCGGGCAGGGCGATGCGCAACTGGCGCAGGCGCTGCAGGCGTTCGTCAAGGACCAGCTCGCGCCGTACAAGTATCCGCGCGAGATCCGGTTCCTGCCGGAGCTGCCGAAGACGGCAACCGGCAAGATCCAGCGTTTCAAGCTGCGCGAAGGCGCAGCGCGCTGATTGCGTCTTGACCTCGATGCTGCAACCTGCGTTCGCCGATCTCGTCATCGGCGGCCGATCGCAACGGCTCGAATACGCGTGGATCGGTGCGGCGGATCCGGGCGCGCCGGTCATCGTGTTCCTGCACGAGGGGCTGGGCTCGCTCGCGATGTGGAAGGACTACCCGGCGGAGCTGTGCGCGGCCGCGAGCGCGCGCGGGCTGGTGTTCTCGCGCTACGGCTATGGACGCTCGACACCGCGACCGGCGCTGGAGAAGTGGCCGGTCGAGTTCATGCACGCGCAGGCGGTGGAAGTGCTGCCGGCATTGTTCGCGCAGGTTCAGCTCCACGACCCGCCGTGGCTGTTCGGACACAGCGACGGCGCCTCCATCGCGCTGCTCTACGCGGCCGCGCATTCCGAGCGCGTCGCAGGAGTCGTGGCGGTCGCGCCGCATGTCTTCGTCGAGGATGTCAGCGTAGCCAGCATCGAGCAGGCGCGCGTCGCCTACGCCGGGACCGATCTCAAGCGTCGCCTGGCGCGCTACCACGACGACCCGGACTCCGCGTTTCACGGCTGGAACGACGTCTGGCTCGACCCGGACTTTCGCAACTGGAACATCGAGTCCTGCCTTGCGCGCATACGCTGTCCGGTATTGGCCGTGCAAGGCGAGGACGACGAATATGGAACGATGGCGCAGATTGACGCGATCGCGCGGCGCGTCCCACAGGCGCGCCTGCTCAAGCTGCCGGCATGCGGGCACTCGCCGCACCGCGACCAACCTGAGGCGCTGACCGGTGCTGTGGTTTCCTTCCTGCGGGAGCACGGGCGGCCTCGTTTCGTGCCGGCAAGCGGGTCAAGATCCCGCGACACCGGTGGTTGACCGTGACCCGCCGCTTCGCAGCGATGGCGGGTTGCGGTATGTTTCGGGTCACGCGCCGCGCATGCGGCAGCGACCGGCGCCCGAACCGGTCCGGCGTCACAAATGAAATTTCGAATTGCGAGGAGATGAAGATGAGCAAGTCACGTCTGTTGACGGTGTTGGCCGCTGCGATTGCGCTGTCGGTTCCGGCTCTGCATGCCAACGCGCAGGCGCCGGCCAAGCTGAAGGTTGGCTTCATGCTGCCCTACACCGGCACGTTCGCCGCGCTGGGAACCGCGATCGAGAACGGCTTTCGCCTATACGTCAACGAACAGGGCGGCAAGCTGGGCGGCCGCGAGATCGAATACGTCAAGGTCGACGACGAGTCGGAGCCATCGAAGGCCGCCGACAACGTCAACAAGTTGATCAAGCGCGACAATGTCGACGTCGTCGTGGGCACCGTGCACTCCGGCGTCGCCATGGCGATGGCCAAGGTTGCAAAGGAGAGCGGCACGCTGCTGATCGTTCCGAATGCAGGTGCCCAGGCAGTCACCGGGGCGATGTGTTCGCCAAACATCTTCCGCTCGTCGTTCTCGAATTGGCAGCCAGGTTATGCGATGGGCGTTGTCGCTGCAGAGAAGGGATACAAGAAAGTCGTCACCATCACGTGGAAATACGCGGCCGGTGACGAATCGGTCGGCGGCTTCAAGGAAGGCTTCGAGAAAGGTGGCGGACAGGTCGTGAAGGAACTGTCGCTGCCGTTTCCGAACGTCGAATTCCAGGCGCTGCTGACGGAGATCGCGGCGGCCAAGCCGGATGCCGTGTACACGTTCTTCGCGGGCGGTGGCGCGGTCAAATTCGTCAAGGACTATGCGGCCGCGGGACTCAACAAGACCATTCCGCTGGTGGGTGCGGGTTTCCTCACGGATGGCACACTTGAGGCGCAGGGTGATTCGGCGCAGGGCCTGCTCACCACGATGCACTACGGCGACGGCCTTAACGTGCCCAAGGACAAAACGTTCCGCGCCGCATACGCCACTGCGTACAAGATGCAGCCGGACGTCTATGCGGTACAAGGTTACGACGCCGCGCAGCTGCTCGGCATCGGACTTACCGCGGTCAAGGGCGATTTCACGAGGTCGAAGGAACTGTATGCGGCGATGGCCGCGGCGAAGATCGACAGTCCGCGCGGCGCGTTCACGCTCGGCAAGAATCACGATCCGGTGCAGGACATCTACCTACGCCGTGTCGAGGGCAAGGAAAACAAGGTCATCGGCGTCGCCGTCAAGTCGCTGGCTGACCCCGGCCGCGGCTGCACGATGTGAGTTGGGCTTCCCGGGGCCAGCGTGCCCTGGGTCATGTCCGGATGCCCGGCGTGGTCGCGCCGCGCTGCTAGAATTTGCGCATGGCCAACGCTCCCGAAACGCCGCTGCTCGACGCCGAGCACGTTGCATTTGTCGAAAGTGGCGTGTCGATACTTGCCGCGTCGCGTGCCGTGGACGACGCGCCGTCGGTGGCCCGTTCGCATGGCTGCCGCGTATCCGCCGACCGGCGTAAGGTGACGATCTTCGTCGCCCGCGGCCAGGCCGGAACACTGCTTGACGACGTCAGCCGCTGCGGCGCGTTGGCAGTCGTCTTCAGCTATCCGCCGACGCATCGCACGATTCAACTCAAGAGCGAAAATGCGCGCGTGCGCCCACCGGCGCCGGGCGAAACCGATCACGTCGCGGCGTACATCGAGGCGTTCACCTCGGGCGTCTCGCCGTTCGGTTACGAGCCGCGCCAGATGGCAACACTGTTCGCGTTCACTGAAGGCGACCTGGTCGCGATTGATTTCGTGCCGGAGAGCGCGTTCGTGCAGACGCCGGGTCCGAAGGCCGGCGCGCCGATGCCGCCTCCTGCACCATGAGTTCCGTGCTTTCGGTCGACGATATCCGCGCGTGCATGGACGGCGCGATTCCAGCCGCCGTGGCAACCTGCGCGCCGGACGGGACGCCCAATGTATCGCTGGTGTCGCAGGTGTTCTATGTCGATGGCGCGCACGTTGCGTTGTCATACCAGTTCTTCAACAAGACGCGGCAGAACGTGCTGTCGACGCTGCGGGCCACGGCGCTGGCCATCGACCCGCAGACGATAGCGCGATACCGGCTCGCGCTCGATTACGTGCGCACCGAGGTCGACGGCCCGCTGTTCGAGCGAATGAAGGCCCACCTGGCCGGCATCGCTTCGCACACGGGCATGGCGGGCGTATTCAAATTGCAGGGCGCGGACGTGTACCGCGTGCGGGCGATCGACCCCGTACCCTGCGTGACATTGCCGGAACCTGCGGGACGCCGCAACCTCTTGGCCGCCGTGCGCGGCGTGGCGCAACGCGTTGGAGGCAGCACCGATCTTGCGCACCTGTTCGACGAGACGCTGTTCGCGCTGGAGGCAAACCTCGGAATCCGCCACGCGATGCTGCTCATGGCCGACCCGCCGCGCGAGCGCGTGTACACCGTCGCGACGCGCGGCTATGCGACATCGGGCGTCGGATCCGAGATCGCGTTCGGCGCCGGCGTGATCGGCGTCGCCGCGCGCGAACGCACGCCGATCCGCATCATGCACGCGACCAACGAGTGGGGCTATGGTCGCGCGATCCGCGCAAGCGCCGCGGATGACGGATTTTCCGACGTCATCGCCAAGGAAATTCCGCTGCCGGGACTACCCGATTCGCGCAGCCAGCTCGCGGTGCCGCTGATTGCTGGAGACGCGCTCGTCGGCGTGCTGTTTGTCGAGGATGTCGCTGACCGGCGCTTCGGCTATGACGACGAGGACGCGCTGCTCGCCATCGCCGGGCTGCTGGGTCCTGCGATTCGCGGCCTCCAGGCTTGCGCCGACGACGCCGACGACGCGCCGGGACAGCGGCCCAGGCAGCCAAGCGTCCTGGGGCCGCCGCTGAAACTGCGCCATTACGTCGCCGACGACAGCATCTTCGTCGGCGACGATTACCTGATCAAAGGCGTCGCGGGGGCGATCCTGTGGAAGCTGGTCGGCGACTACGCGCGCGCGGGCCGCACCGACTTCACCAACCGCGAACTGCGCCTGGACCCGCAGATTCGGCTTCCCGACTTGTTCGACAATCTCGAGGCGCGGCTTATCCTGCTGCAGCGCCGCTTGGCCGAGCGCAGCGACGCCGTGCGCATTGAAAAGACGGGCCGCGGCCGTTTCCGCCTGTGCGTGCACCGGCCTATGGAGTTGCAGGAAATTTCCGCTGGCGCGAGGCAGAGCGGCGGCTAGCCTGCCCGCTCTGCACTCGTTTGCAGACCGGGACAACGGTCAGCGCGCTGTTCCGGACGTCAATGCCGCCACCAGCTTGGCCCAGTCGCGATGGGCGAGGTGGGGCTTGAGCATGGCCAGCGTCGCATCGAAGGCTTCCGCGGGTGCGCTTGCGCGCAGCGCCAACATCACGGTCACGCGCTCCGCGTGCGGGATGGCGGGCACGATCCAGCGCAAGTACGCGGACTTCAACGGTGGCGCGATGGAGGCGACGATGGCGCGTTCGATGCCGACCAGCTCCTCGTCGCTGTGCGTCGACCACAGCACGGCGTTGTGCTCAGCCTCCTCGGTTGCCATGTGCACCAGATTGTCGGCCACGAACGCGGCGAGGTCGCGATAGAGGATGCGGGCGGTGGCGGCGCGCCGGGACGCAGGGGCGTAGCGCAACACCGACAGGTCCTCGGCGATTAGCGCTAAAGCCGCGATGTGATCCTCATGGTCGTGCGCAATGCGCATAGTCGCGCCGGGCTGCCGCGCTTCGAGCGCGGGATGGACCCACGCGTTCTCCTTTTCGAGGTGGCCGCGAAAGAGAACGATCAGCTCGTTCACCTGCAGCGTGACGGACGCCATGTCGGCAGGGTCGTCCCCATCCATGCGGCCCACCGCGGCCAGCGCGTCGCTCATGCACACGCGCAATCCGGCGTGGATGTTGCGGTACAGGTCGTGGCGGGGTGTCGCCTGCAGCGCGCGGCGACGCGGCGCCGCCGACGTGTGACTGGTATAAGGGACCGAGACACATTCGGCGGTGGCGACGGCATTGCGTTCCATGGCAGCTCTCTTTGAATGGCCGGGCCTGTCGGGCAACCGGCCGAGGTTGGGTGATCAGCGGCCGACGTTGCCGCCCGCGCTCTTGACCGGCAGGTTCTGCGGCTCGAACACGATGTAGGGCGATGCGGGAATCTGGCCCGGCGGCACGTAGGCAGGAGCGGGCTCGCCCGTCGGTCCGAGGCTGCGCGCATAGCGATAGATCGCAAGCAGGTCGTCGTCGCTCATGTCGCGCAGGTTGAACCAGGGCATCGGGGGCCGCCGCGCCGCGCGCGCCTGCGCCATCCATTGCGCCTCGGTCAGCTTGTGCATCGACAACCGCAGATTGGCCGGAAAGGTGGTGCCCCACGGGCCCATGAATCCCACTGGGCTGCCCGCGAGCCATTCGGATTCGGGGACCTTGCCTTCAGCCTGCGGGTAATGCGCGGTATGGCAATCGTTGCAACCGCCGGTCTGGACGATGTATTTGCCGCGGGCGATTGACGCCGCATGGGCGGCCGGTTCGGCGGCGACGGCCATCCCCGAACCGAGCGCAGCCGCTGCGGCCACGATGCTGACTACTCTCGAAATCTTCATGCTTGGCCTCTCCTCGTTGCCCCTTGCGGGATCCGTTGTGTCGCGATTCGCGATCGATGGCTGCAGGTTACCGGGGGCAGGAGGCCGCGTTTGCTAAATGATCCGTCAGCACTTCCTCATTGATTCTTAAGCCAACATCCGCGCCAGCATGAATCCCGGCCCGGTTCGCCACGACCGGTCGCGCTCCGCCCGGATGAATCGCGACGGGCACGGACGGACGGCGGAAAAAACACAATTCGCGGTCGCGGCCGAACGAATGTAGGTACGATCCGGTTCGGTGCGAGCGCTGCGCGGGGTTGGCCCCGGTACCCGGTCGCCGGATAGGCTACGATCACCGACACCGCATGGATCTGCCCACCTTTCTCGTCCAGTGCCTGAACGCGCTGCAATACGGCCTGCTGCTGTTCCTGGTCGCCAGCGGCCTGACGCTCATCTTCGGGATCATGGGCGTGATCAACCTGGCGCACGGCAGCTTCTACATGATCGGCGCCTACCTCGCGTTTTCGCTTGCGCCGGTATTCGGCGGCAACTTCGCGGCAACGCTGGTTGCGGGCCTCATGCTGGCGGTCATCTTCGGGTACGCGCTGGAGTGGCTGTTCGTGTCTTACCTCTACGAGCGCGACCACCTGCAGCAGGTGCTGATGACCTACGGCCTCATCCTGGTCTTCGAGGAGTTGCGCAGCATCCTGGTCGACAACGACGTGCACGGGGTGCCCGTGCCGAAGTGGCTGGACGGCAGTGTGCAATTGGGTGATCTCATGCAGTACCCCGTGTACCGGCTCGCAATCTCCGCGGTGTGCCTTGCCGTGGCGGCGGCGCTGTACGTCGTGATCGCGCGCACGCGCCTCGGGATGATGATCCGCGCCGGCAGTTCGAACCGCGAGATGGTTCAATCGCTCGGTATCAACATCAAGTTCCTGTATCGCGTCGTGTTCGCCGCAGGTGTGGCCCTGGCGGTGCTGGCGGGCATGATCGCCGCGCCGGTGTCGTCGGTCTATCCCGGCATGGGCGCTCAGGTGCTCATCATCTGTTTTGTCGTCGTCGTTATCGGCGGCATCGGCTCGGTGCGCGGCGCGTTCCTCGCGTCGCTGCTGGTCGGCATCGTCGACACCTTCGGCAAAGTGTTGTTTCCGGAGGCTGCGGGCGTCTCCATCTACCTGCTGATGGCGGCAATTTTGCTGTGGAAGCCCGAAGGCCTGTTCAGGCAAGGCTGACGCTGCGACATGATGACCATCGCCCGCCGTTTCGCCATTCCGCTCGCCGTGGTCGTGCTGCTGCTCGCGTTCCCGCTGGCGACCACGGGCTTCTACCTCGAATTCACTTCGAAAGTGATGATCCTGGCGATCTTCGCGCTTTCACTCGAACTGCTGGTAGGCGCGACCGGCCTCGTGAGTCTCGGTCATGCGGCCTACTACGGCATCGCGGCGTACGCGACGGTACTGCTGTCGCCCAAGTTCGGCGCGGCCAGCGGGTTCTGGCTCCTTCCCGCGACGGTCGCGTGTTCCGCGCTGTATGCGCTGCTGGTCGGGGCGCTATCGCTGCGAACCCGTGGCGTGTACTTCATCATGGTGACGCTTGCCTTCGCGCAAATGGCGTACTACGTGTTCCATGACACGAAGTTGGGAGGCGGCACCGACGGCATCTATCTCAACTTCAAACCGGAGGTCGTGCTGTTCGGCACGAAGCTGTTCGATCCGGGCAAGCCGGTCGCGCTCTACTACGTCGTGCTGGTGAGCCTCGTGCTGGTGTTCCTGTTCCTCGCGGTGTTGCTGAAGAGCCGCTTCGGCCGCGTGCTGGCTGGCATCAAGAGCAACGAACAGCGGATGCGTGCGGCCGGATTCGCCACGTTTCCCTACAAGCTGGCCGCATTCACGCTGGCTGGCGCTCTCGCGGGACTTGCCGGCTTTCTGGTGGCGGTGAAGGACGGATTCGTCAATCCGGAAATGTTGTCCTGGCACGAGTCGGGCGCCGTGTTGCTGATGCTGATCCTGGGAGGCATGGGACGCCTGTCGGGCGCGGTGCTCGGCGCCTTCGCGTTCGCGCTGCTGCAATTATTCTTCCAGTGGGAAGTGGTGTTCGGCAATTTCGCGAAACATTGGCTGTTGATGTTCGGAGGTACGATCATCCTGTGCGTTGCATTCATGCCCAACGGGCTTATCGGATTGCCGGCGCAATGGCGTGCGCGGCGCGCGCGCAAGACGATGGAGGAGGCGCGTGCCTGATACCGCCGCACCGCTCCTGCGCGCCCGTGGCGTAACACGCCGCTTCGGCGGTCTCGCCGCGGTGTCCGAGGTATCGCTCGACCTGGCGGAGGGCGAGATCCACGCGGTGATCGGCACCAATGGAGCGGGCAAGTCGACGCTGATCAACGTGCTTGCCGGTGAGATCGCGATCACTGGAGGCTCGGTCGAGCTGCTCGGGATCGACGTCACGCATTGGCCGCAACCGAAGCGCGCGCAGGCGGGACTTGGTCGCAGCTACCAGCGCACGACGATCTTTCCGCGCTTTTCGGTATTCGAGAACTGTCGCCTAGCCGCGCAGGCAACGCACCAGGTTCCCTGGAACTGGTGGACGGCGGCGGCCGACTGTCCGATAAGCACGACGTTGGCACGTGAAGCACTGGACAGGACGGGTCTCGCGGGGCTGGCCGACCGCACGGCGGGCCTGCTCTCGCACGGCGAGAAGCGCCAGCTGGAAATCGCGATGTGTGTCGCCACCAGACCGCGCGTGCTGCTGCTCGACGAGCCGCTCGCCGGCATGGGCGCCGCGGAAACGGAGCGCATGCTCGACCTCTTGTCCGGCCTCAAGTCGGGTCACGCGATTCTCCTGGTCGAGCACGACATGGACGCGGTGTTCCGTGTGTCGGACCGCATCACGGTGATGGTCAACGGCGCAGTGATTGCGAGCGACGTTCCCGCCGCCGTGCGCGCCGACGCGGAAGTGCAGCTGGCCTACCTTGGTGAGGTCCATGTCTGACGCGGCTCCCCTGGTGGATGCGCGTGACATCCACGTGCACTACGGAGAGAGTCACGTGCTACGCGGAGTTTCATTGACGGTGCGCGCCGGGGAGACCGTCGGCCTGCTCGGTCGCAACGGCATGGGTAAGACCACGCTGATCCGCTCGCTGATGGGCCACGTCCGCGCGACGCGGGGAAGCATTGCGGTCCGTGGCCACGACGCGACGCATGCGCCGCCCGATCGCGTTGCCCGCTGGGGCGTGGCCTACGTACCGGAGGGACGCGGCATCTTCGCGAATCTTTCGGTGCGCGAGAATCTCGTCGTCGCGGCGCGCAGCGGAGTCTCGGGCCGCAACGACTGGCCCCTCGAACGCATCCTCGCGACGTTTCCGCGGCTGAAGGAGCGGCTCGGTCATGGCGGCCAGCAGCTTTCCGGGGGCGAACAGCAGATGCTCGCCATCGGCCGCGCGCTCTCAACCAATCCCGACCTGCTGATCCTGGACGAGGCGACCGAAGGCCTGGCGCCGCTTATCGTGCGCGAGATCTGGCGGATCATCAACGACATTCGCGGCACCGGAATCGCATCGCTGATCGTCGATCGCAATTTCCGCACCGTGCTGGCCAACACCGACCGCGCGGTCGTCCTCGAGAAAGGCCGCGTGATCATCGAGGACCGCTCAGACGCGCTGACGGCGCAGCCCGCGGAACTTGCGGCGCGCCTGGGCGTTTGACCCGGATGCGCGATTCCCGCTCGCGGCAGGAATTACATGTCCATTGATCTTGCGCCTTGGGTCGCCGCCTATGGCTACCCCGCCGCGCTGGTGGGCGCGCTGTTCGAAGGCGAGACCGTCCTCGTGCTGGCGGGGCTGTTTGCGCATCGTGGCGTATTGGATCTGCCGCTGCTCGTGATGCTTGGCGCCATCGGAGGCAGCGTTGGCGACATCGCCTATTTCACGCTGGGCCGGCGGTTTGGCGCGATGCTGCTCGAACGCTATCCCAGGTTCGAACCCGCCGCTGCGCGCGTGCATGCGTTGATCGAGCGCTTTCCCAATCTTGCGGTGATCGGAATCCGCTTTCTCTATGGCCTGCGCACAGTCGGCCCCGCAGTTATTGGAACCAGTGCGATCGGGTGGCCGCGTTTTCTGCTGCTCAACGCATTCGGCGCGCTGGCGTGGAGTGCATGCTGGGTGGGGGCGGGCTACGCGCTGGGCGAGGCCGCGCAACGGCTGCTCGGCAGTGTCATGCGCGTGGAGCGCGACCTGTTCATCGTGGCCGCAGTATTGGCGCTCATCGCGACCATCATCCTTCGTCTGCGCCGCCGCACCCGCATGCCCAAGCCACGACGCTGAGCCATCTTGGTGCGCTATGTACGTTCGCGCACCAAGATGGGATGAGCGCCCCGCACATCGTTGGCGCACGCAAGCGTCTGCGCGAGATCCCACGCCGCGGATTCGCAATCAAATCAACGCACTCGGCACAAGCCCGACGCTTGGCATGCGTCGTGCAATGCAACAACGCAGTGGGGCCTGATTGCGGCGCTGTGCGCGGCCAGCTTCCATCGGACCGGGGTCGTCCACTTCAATTCTTCAACGCGGGGAAACACGACATGCCATTGCAACGCAGAACTTTCATCCAGCGTCTGTCGGTGATTGCGGCAGCCACCGCCGCTGGCCTATCTTTCGGCACGCCGGTGCTGGCGGCCGACACGATCAAGGTCGGTGTGCTCCACTCGCTGTCCGGCACGATGGCGATCAGCGAGACGGTGTTAAAGGACGTCACGCTGATGGCGATCGAGGATATCAATGCCAAAGGCGGCGTGCTCGGCAAGAAGCTCGAGCCCGTGGTCGTCGACCCCGCGTCGAACTGGCCATTGTTCGCGGAAAAGGCGCGGCAGCTGCTGACCCAGGACAAGGTAGCGGTCGTGTTCGGCTGCTGGACCTCCGTATCGCGCAAGTCCGTGCTGCCGGTATTCGAGGAACTGAACGGCCTCTTGTTCTATCCGGTGCAGTACGAGGGTGAAGAGCTGTCGAAGAACGTGTTCTACACGGGCGCGGCGCCGAACCAGCAGGCGATTCCCGCGGTCGAGTACCTGTTGAGCAAGGAAGGCGGCGGTGCCAAGCGCATCGTGCTGCTCGGCACCGACTACGTCTATCCGCGCACGACCAACAAGATCCTGCGCTCGTTCCTCCATACCAAGGGTATCGAGGACAAGGACATCATGGAGACGTACACGCCGTTCGGCCACAGCGACTACCAGACGATCGTGGCGGACATCAAGAAGTTTGCGGCGGGCGGCAAGACGGCCGTGGTGTCGACGATCAACGGCGACTCCAACGTTCCGTTCTACAAGGAACTGGGCAACGCGGGCCTGAAGGCAACCGACGTTCCCGTGGTGGCTTTCTCGGTCGGCGAGGAAGAGCTGCGTGGCGTCGATACGAATCCGCTGAAGGGCCATCTCGCGGCATGGAACTATTTCATGTCGATCAAGAATCCCGTGAACGCCGCGTGGACGAAGGAATGGGCCGCGTACGCCAAGAAAGTGAAGCTGCCGAATGCGGACAAGCCGTTGACCAACGATCCGATGGAAGCAGCATGGATCGGCATTCACATGTGGGCGCAGGCGGTGACCAAGGCCAAGAGCACGGACACGGACAAGGTCGTTGCCGCGATGGCAGGTCAGACGTTCCCCGCGCCGGACGGATTCACGATCAAGATGGACGAAAAGAATCACCACCTGTGGAAGCCCGTGTTCATCGGTGAAGTACAGGGCGACGGCCAGTTCAAGGTCGTCTGGAAGACCAAGGGCCCGATCAGGGCTACGCCTTGGAGCCCGTACATCCCGGAAAACAAGGGCAAGAAGGACGAGCCGGAGAAGAAGTAGCAGCACGAGAGTTCTGGTACCGCAAGCGCATGAAATGGGTTGGACAGCCCGCCGGCGCGGGAGCGGCAGACCACGGTGAAGCTACCGCTGCCGCCACCCGCTGCCGGTTTTTTTTGGACTCGACTCGAGCGGAACACGGGATTGATGCAATGGGCAAGGTTGGCCGGCGACTCGTTGGGCAGCTAGCGTTTGCGCTGGTGCTCGCTGCAGCATGCTCGGTTTCGTTCTTCGCTGCCGGCGCAATGGCGCTGCCGGCGCCGGCAATCAAGGATCTGGCATTCGGTGAAAGCGATGAGAAAATCCAGGCCATCGGCACGCTGGTCAACAGCGGTGACAGCGCGGCCCTGTCCTTTCTTCAATCGCTGCTGGACGGCGAGGTGCAGACGTCGGGCGAGGACATCGTCCTGGTCGTCAAGGGCGACACCGCCGTCGACGCATACACAGGCAAGGTGGTCGCGCCGCTCCCCGAGACGCTTGACGATGTAATCGTGAACAACCGGATGCGGCAGGAGCTCACCACGGCAATCGCCGCGTTGACGCTGGCGTCGCCGGACCGTGCGATTCGCCTGGCCGCGGCCAAGGTGCTGCAGAACAATTCCAGCGAGACCGTGCTGCCCGCGATCGACGCGGCCCTGGCGAAGGAAGCCGACCCCGAGGTGAAAGGCTTGCTGGCGCTGACCAAGGCGTCGATCGACCTGCGCGGAGGCGACAAAGGCAAGAAGCTTGCGGCGATTCGCGCACTCGGATTGTCCGACACCGGCGCCACGAAGACGTTGTTGTTGCAGGTACTCGAACGCAAAGGCGCCGTCTATGTCGAGCCGGACGCGCAGGTCCGCGCCGAAGCGCAGCGATCGCTCGCGACGGTCGACCGGAAGCTGCTGCTGGGCGACATCGCGGCGCGCGTATTTTCCGGCATATCGCTCGGAACCATCCTGCTGCTGGCCGCGCTGGGCCTCGCGATCACGTATGGCCTGATGGGCGTCATCAACATGGCCCACGGCGAACTGATCATGGTCGGCGCTTATGCGACCTACGTCGTGCAGAGCTTGTTCCGGCAGCATGCGCCGGCGGCGTTCGACTTCTATCCGCTGGTGGCGGTGCCGGTCGCCTTCGCGATCAGCGCTGGGGTAGGTGTGGTTCTCGAGCGGACGGTAATCCGGCATCTGTACGGCCGGCCGTTGGAGACGCTGCTCGCAACCTGGGGGTTGAGCCTAATCCTGATCCAGGGCGTGCGCACGATTTTCGGCGCGCAGAACGTACAGGTTCAGAATCCGTCGTGGATGTCCGGCGGCTTCGAGATCATGACCAACGTCGTGCTGCCGTGGAGCCGCGTGGTCATCATAGCCTTCGCCGGCGGTGTTCTGCTTGCGGTATGGCTAACCTTGACGCGAACCCGGCTTGGCCTCTACGTGCGCGCCGTGACACAGAACCGGGCGATGGCGAGCGCGCTGGGTGTGCGCACGCCGAAGATCGACATGATGGCGTTCGGCCTCGGGTCGGGCATTGCCGGCCTGGCGGGCTGCGCACTGTCGCAGATCGGCAACGTGGGTCCCGACCTCGGCCAGAGCTACATCGTCGATTCGTTCATGGTGGTGGTGTTAGGTGGCGTCGGCCAGTTGGCAGGCACCGTGTACGCAGCCCTCGGTCTCGGCGTGATGAACAAGTTCCTGGAAGCGTGGCAGGGCGCGGTGCTGGCCAAGATCATGATCCTGGTGTTCATCATCATCTTTATCCAGAAGCGTCCGCAGGGGCTGTTCGCGCTCAAAGGCCGAACGGTGGAGGCATGACCTCCATGACGGCGGGATTCATGCCGCTCGCCGCACCTGCTGGCGGCTTCGCGCTTGCGCGGCTGTGGTCGGGCCGGATGTGGAGCGCGCTCGCGGCGGCTGCGCTGGTCGTCTTCGTCGTCGTGCCCGTCGCCAACCTGGTCGTGCCGGAAGGCAGCGTGTTCCATGTCTCCGAGTACACGGTCACGCTGGCGGGCAAGATCATGTGCTATGCCATCGTCGCGCTTGCGATGGACCTGATCTGGGGCTACACGGGCATCCTTTCGCTCGGGCACGGATTGTTCTTCGCGCTCGGCGGCTACGCGATGGGCATGTACCTGATGCGCTCCATCGGCCTCGAGGGCGTCTACAAGAGCCCGCTGCCGGACTTCATGGTGTTCCTCGACTGGAAGGCCTATCCCTGGTACTGGAAATTCACGCAGCACTTCTGGTATTGCGCGCTACTGGTCGTGCTGGTGCCGGGCCTGCTCGCGCTGGTATTCGGCTTCTTCGCATTCCGCTCGCGCATCAAGGGCGTCTATTTCTCCATCATTACGCAGGCACTGACCTACGCCGCCATGCTGCTGTTCTTCCGCAACGACACGGGGTTCGGCGGCAACAACGGATTCACGGATTTCAAGCGCATCCTCGGCTTTCCGATCACCGCGTCGGGAACGCGCATGGCGCTGTTCATGCTTACCGGTGCGGCGCTGCTGGGCTTCCTGCTGCTTGGCCGCGCGATCGTCATGTCCAAGCTGGGCCGCGTGCTCACCGCTATCCGCGACGCCGAGACCCGAGTGATGTTCTCCGGCTACAACCCGCTGTACTTCAAGCTTTTCATCTGGACGCTTTCGGCGATGATCTGCGGCATCGCGGGCGCGCTCTACGTGCCACAGGTCGGCATCATCAACCCGAGTGAAATGTCGCCCGCCAACTCGATCGAGATCGCGATCTGGACCGCGGTCGGCGGCCGCGGCACGCTCATCGGCCCGGTCATTGGCGCGGCCGTCGTCAACCTGGGCAAGAGCTGGTTCACGCAAGCGTTTCCCGAATACTGGCTGTACCTATTGGGACTGCTGTTCATCCTGGTGACGCTGTACCTGCCGCGCGGAATCGCGGGCTTGTGGGTGAAAAAATAATGCACGTCTATCCCGGCCTCCCCGAGAACAGCCCGATTCCCGATTCCCAGATCAGCAGCAAGGATACGGGGATCAGCGACGGGCATCTCCTTCGGCCCGGCGTCGACCTCAGTCACGGCGCAATCCTGTATCTCGATTCGATCTCCGTGGCGTTCGACGGCTTCAAGGCGCTGAACGACCTGTCGCTGACCGTCGATGCCGGCGAGCTGCGCTGCGTGATCGGCCCCAACGGCGCCGGCAAGACGACGATGATGGACGTGATCACCGGCAAGACGCTGCCGGACGCGGGTACCGCCTATTTCGGCCAAACGATCGACCTCACCGAACTCACGGAGGCGGAAATCGCCGGCGCCGGCATCGGCCGCAAGTTTCAGAAGCCCACGGTGTTCGAGAAGCATTCGGTGTTCGAGAACCTGGAACTCGCGCGCAAGGCGGACAAGCGCGTGTGGCCGACGCTACGGGCCCAACTCGATTCCACGGCGCGCGACCGGATCCTGACCATTCTCGAAACGATTCAGCTGGCGCCGGAGGCGTCACGCCTGGCCGGCCTGTTGTCGCACGGCCAGAAGCAGTGGCTCGAGATCGGCATGTTGCTGATGCAGGAACCGCAGCTTCTGTTGCTGGACGAGCCGGTGGCCGGCATGACCGACGACGAGACGATGCGCAGCGCGGAACTTTTCCTGACGCTGGCAGGCGAATACACGCTCGTGGTGGTCGAGCACGACATGGATTTTGTCGCCAAGATCGCCGACCGCGTCACGGTATTGCACGAAGGTCACGTTCTGGCGGAAGGCTCGATGAAGAACGTTCAAGAAAACGAGCAGGTCATCGAAGTTTTTCTGGGAAGATGATGGCCCCCCACGCTCGCCTCACTCGCGTTCGCCTTCGCTGCCCGCAATGGGGGCGCAGTCAGTCCCTTGGGACGGCCCTGAGGGACTGACCATGCTGCACGTCGAAAAACTCAACCAGTATTACAGCGGTAGCCACATCCTGCGCAACGTGTCGTTCGACGTTCCGGCCGGCAAATGCACGACACTGCTCGGACGCAATGGTGTCGGCAAGACCACGCTGCTGCGTTGTCTCATGGGCATGGTGCCCGTGCGCTCGGGCGAGATCCGGTTCGATGCAGCGGCAATCACGTCGCTGCCACCGTATGCGCGCGCGAGCCTGGGCCTGGGCTATGTCCCGCAAGGGCGCGACATCTTCCCGCGCCTCACCGTACTGGAAAACCTGCAGATGGGGCTTGCCACGCAGAAGAAGGGCACAGGCATTCCCGCATTCATCTACGAAATGTTTCCCGTGCTGAAGGACATGCTGAGTCGCCGCGGCGGAGACCTGTCCGGCGGCCAGCAGCAGCAGTTGGCGATCGGCCGCGCGCTCGCGCTGCGCCCGAAGTTGCTGATCCTGGATGAACCCACTGAAGGTATCCAGCCGTCGATAATCAAGGACATCGAACGAGCGATCCGCAAGCTCACGCAGGGCGGCGAGATGGCCATCCTGCTGGTCGAGCAGTACTACGATTTCGCGAAGGCACTTGCCGACAGTTACGTGGTGATGTCGCGAGGCGAAGTGGTCGCGCGGGGACCTGGCGCAACGATGGACGACGACAACGTGCGCGGGCTGCTCGCGGTCTGACGGCCGGCGTCTCCCGGATGTCACTTCTTTTCGGTGTTGTGCGCGGCCTCTTCGGCCCGTCGCAGGTCCCTCTGTTCGTGCCGCCAGTCGATCTCCAGGCCGACCAGCCGCGCCACAAGAACCGTGAGAAACAATCCACCCGCCAGCGCTTCCATGGTGGCCAGCGAACGTGCATACGGATGCAGCGGCGTGATGTCGCCATAGCCGGTCGAGGTCAACGTGATGAAACTGTAGTACGAGAGCTTTTGACTGATCGTGTCGAAATCGACGGGCACTCCGCCGATGGCGAACGCGCCCGGAATGAAACCCGCCAGCAACCGATACGCCTGCGTGAACACGATTCCGATCAGCAGGTAGGACCCGATAGCGCCCATGATGCGGTTGACGTTCATCCGCCCGTCGCGCATCACGCGCACCATTAACAGTACGCCGAGGACAGCGCAGGCCAGCGCCGCCAACAGCGAGCGCAGCGCCGCCAGCCACAGGCTGGGCAGGAAGTGTTCGACGAGGCTGGTCGTGACGGCCCCCGCCAGGAACAACAGAAACATGCGCACGATCGGCCGCGGCTCGAACACGAACACCGCACCCATCGCCAGGAACGCGGCAAAGGCGACGTCCAGCCAGAGCCGACGGATCGCGCCGACCTCGACCATCGGGTAGAGGACGAACACGAAAATGATGAGGATGCAGACGGCGATCGTCAGGCTGCCATCGCCCAGGCAGAATCGATACGTGCGTTGCAGCGGAGTGGACATCAGGACGAGAGGTCGATGCGGTGGCGGGGCTGGGCTGGCGAGCCAAGTCTACCGCAGCGCGCGATTTGCCAGATTCTGGTACACCTGACGGTTGTCAATCGTCGAGCGCATACCGACATGGAAACAATGGTTCCCTATTCTGTCCTCGACCTGGCCCCAATCACGCAGGGAAGCGACGCCGCGCAGTCGTTTCGCAACACGCTCGATCTGGCGCGCCATGCGGAACGCTGGGGTTACCGGCGCTATTGGCTGGCCGAGCACCATGGAATGCCCGGCATCGCCAGCGCCGCCACCGCAGTGCTGATCGGCCACGTGGCGGGTGGGACGTCGTCCATCCGCGTGGGCGCAGGCGGCATCATGCTGCCCAACCATTCGCCGCTCGTGATCGCCGAGCAATTCGGAACACTCGAGTCGCTCTACCCGGGTCGCATTGATTTAGGCTTGGGCCGAGCACCCGGCTCCGATCAGATTGCGGCGCGCGCGCTGCGCCGCGACTTGGCCTCGGACTCGCGTGAATTCCCACAGGATGTGCTGGAGCTTGCCGACTATTTCTCGGATACGCCGCGCCAGGCGGTGCGCGCCGTGCCGGGCGCCGGACTGCGGGTGCCGTTGTGGATACTCGGATCGAGCCTGTTCGGAGCCCAGCTCGCGGCCGCATTGGGTCTGCCCTTTGCATTCGCGTCGCATTTCGCGCCTGCGCAAATGCTGCAGGCCATCGCGATCTACCGCGCGCAGTTTCAGCCGTCCGCGCAACTCGCCAAACCGTATGTCATGCTCGGATACAACGTGTTCGCGGCCGATTCGATCGCCGAGGCCAAGGTCAAGGCCACCTCCTGGCAGCAGGCATTCATCAATCTGCGCAGCGGCCGGGCCTCCCAGTTGCCGCCTCCGCTCGAGGACTATCTCGATCGCATCGGCCCGCACGAGCGAGCGTTGCTTGACGACGTCATGGCGTGCTCGGTCATCGGCTCTCCGGAGGTTGTTCACGCGGCGTTGCAAGCCTTCATCGCCCGCACCGGCGCGGACGAATTGATGATCGCAACGCAGATCTTCGACCACGATGCGCGCCTGCGCTCCTACGAGATCACCGCGCAAGCGCTCCGGGACGTTGCTTCCAATCATCCATCATGAATCTTCGAACCATCCGAATTGTTCTTTCACGGTGAATATCGCGATCTCGTGATTTCGGGTGGTGATGGATCAGGTTTCGGGGCGAAATCGACCCTACAGCAAGTACTACACAACGTGAAATACCGATCCAGCGGTGATGTCGGATTTATTTACGTGTCCTACCGAACGTCGGTCGATATTTGATCATAACTTATTGGTACATCACTGTTTTTGTAGTCTGGCCCGAGGCTTGCTGATTACACGCACGAGCCGTCTAAAAAACAGGAAAATTACATGAAACCCCATTCCATTCGTTGCTTGTTGGCCGGGCTGGCGCTAGTGGCAGCTACCTCCTCGAGCGCGACCATCTTCACGTTCGATTTCAATTCATTGGCCGACAACGCATCGAACCTGGCGGTCCAGAACTACATGCGGACCATCGTTTCCGGAACGAATGTCGCAGGATCCGGAGCTTCCAGGACCTATACGGGTGATGGATTCGTCATCGGGCCGACGCTGGGACCGGACACGTTCATTCGGAACATGGGCGCCCCCAACTTCACGTTCGACTTCGGCGCGACATTCCACATCTATTCGATCTCCTTCGACTGGGAAATCTTTCCGGACGGCACCTGCTTCAGGGGGCCCGGCGATAGTGCTGCAACACGAGCATGCGCGGCAGCGGGCGCGTCCAACGCCAACTGGCCGGACTTCGATCTCTATGTGGATGGAAGCTCGACGGCGACATTTTCACGGATAGCCGTCGCAACCGGCGTCAACCCGAACTATCCGCAAGCCATTGGCACCAGTGGCACCATCAACTTGAATGGCGCGCATTTACTGAACTTCGTCGACTGGCCGGCGACAATTGCCATCGACAACCTGTTGATCGATGGGTGCCGAGACACGACGGACCGCAAATGCACGCCTCCGCTGCATGTGCCCGAACCGTCATCACTGCCCCTCGCCGTCTTGGCTCTGGCGTTGGCAGCATTCGCCGGCTGGCGTTCCCGCAGGGGTGCAGCGAGCGCACTCCGACCGTAATGTGCTCAAGTCGTGATGACCTGCAATAGCTAACGGGGGATGTGCGATAGCGGGTGCGTTTTGCGTGCTCTGTCTATCGCAATGAAAACGGGCCCGCGCGGCCCGTTTTTTTGCATTGGCGACGTGACCTGTGTGCGCAGGTTCGAGCTAATCGCGCCGACGCCTAGCTTTGCCATACAGAGTCCCAGCAGGGTACCCGGCGCGGCTGCGGTCGCTGCGCGTGTGCGTTCGTTGCCGTGGTGTTCAAAGACGTGCTTTAATTGGTGGTCAATCGGAGCATACGACACCGTGATCCGCTCCGCTTAACGGAGGACCGAGCCATGAAGCGTTGTCTCTCCCACTCACTGCTCCTCCTGCTAGTGCTTGTCGTCGGCTGCGCTTCTGGCCCACCGTTCATTGACCAGATGCAACCGGAAGCAGTCAGCATGGCCGTGCGTCGCGGACAATTCGAGATGAATTGCCCAGCCGCCACCGGCGAGATGCTGTCGCGGGAAACATTGCAACCGCTGGTGCAGACGTTTCGATATTCTGGCCCCCAGCGCGCCGAGTATACGGTTGGTGTTTCCGGTTGCGGGCAGCGCGCCACGTATGTGGTGATCTGTCCGGACAACGGCTCGTTGAGCTGTTACGCGGGCGGCTCGCGAAACGTCATCCGGCAGTAGAAGGCCGCTTGAGTCCGGACTACCAACGGGCGCGTCCAGGCCGAGAGGACGCGCTCGATTCCTGTCGCTTCGTGAAGTCGATCGCGCCCGCGACATCGACCATTCGGTGGGCCCGGCTGGACTCGAACCAGCGACCAAGGGATTATGAGTCCCCTGCTCTAACCAACTGAGCTACGGGCCCGGAGAGTCTGCGAAGGCCGAATTCTCGCACGGAGACGGCGTTACCTTCCGGATTCGCCGCGCTTGCATTGACCACCGCGGCGCATTCTACAGCGTGTGCCATTGGCCAGAGGAAGCGCGTTGCGCCCCGGCTATCGGGGACGTGCACGGTCAAGTAGACTCGGACGGAATCGTCAGTTCCTCCACGGAAAAATCGTGCAGCACTATCTCCACCCGTTGCTGATGCCGAAGTCCGTCGCGCTGGTGGGCGCGTCCGATCGACCGGGGTCGCTGGGACGCAGCGTATTCGAGAACCTTCGCGGTGGTGGATTCAACGGCGACATCTACGCGGTCAATCCGCGTCACCGCCGGGTGTCGGGACAGCGCTCCTATGCGAGCGTTTCGGCGATCGGCAAGCCGGTCGATCTTGTCGTGATCACTGCCCCTGCGGGAGCCATCCCGCAACTCATGGGAGCGATGACCGCCCAGGTGCGCGCCGCCGTTGTCATGTCCACGCCGGACGCGACCGACGTTGCGGGCGCACGTGCGTGGCGGCGCGACGTTTCGGCAGCAGCCCTGAAAAGGAACATCCGGGTGGTGGGTCCGGGCGCGTTCGGCATCATTCGCACCGACATCGGACTCAACGCGACGTTTGGCACGACCCCGACGCGCGCCGGGCGCCTGGCGCTGGTGTCGCAGTCCGGCGCGGTATGCACGGCGATGCTCGACTTCGCGGCGCCCATGCACATCGGCTTCTCGTCGGTGCTTTCGTTGGGCGGTGCCGTCGATGTCAGCTTCGGCGAACTTCTCGATGCGCTGGTGCAGGATGCCGCCACCGATGGCATCCTCCTCTACGTGGAATCGGTCGGCAACGCACGCACTTTCATGTCTGCGTTGCGCGCCGCGGCCCGCATCAAGCCGGTGGTGGTGCTGAAGGCGGGACGCTCGCGCGAGGCGACGCGTGACCGGGAGAACGTCGACGACATCGCGCCGGTGCCGGATACAGTGTTCGACGCCGCGCTGCAGCGAGCCGGCACGGTGCGTGTGCGCACGTACACGCAATTGTTCGCCGCCGCGCGCATCCTGGCGATGGGCAAGATTCCCGGCGGCAACCGTCTCGCCATTGTTTCCAACGGGCACGGGCCGGGCCTGCTGGCCGCGGACAGCGCCTTGGCGTCCGGTGTCGCGCTCGCCAACCTGAATCCCGAAACCGTCCAGGCGCTCGATGCCGTTCTGCCCAAGGAAATCGTGCGCGCCAATCCAGTCGACGTGCGCGCTGACGCACCGCCATCGCGACTCGCGGCCGCGGTCGCGGCCACGCTGTCGGATCCACAGGTCGACGCGGTGCTCGCGTTGCACGTGACGCGCCCCATCACGCCTGCACTCGATGCCGCGCACGCCGTGGCGGCGGTCGCGCGCGGATCCTCCAAGCCCGTATTGGGCTCCTGGCTCGGCGCGCCGGACCGGCAGGACGTCCACGACGCGCTGGAGGCCGGAGGCATCGCCAACTTCTACACGCCGGAAAACGCGGTGGAGGCGTTGTCTTTTCTCGCCGCCTATCGCCGGAACCAGGAATGGTTGCTCGAGGTGCCTCCTCCGCAGGCCGATCCGGAGTCCCCCGACCCTGCGATCATAGACCGCATCCTGGCGCGGGCCACGCCGCATGGCCGCAGGTCGCTGCCGCTGATGGATACGCACGCGCTGCTCGCCGCGTTCGGCATCACGCTGCCGCCGCTGGCGGCCGTCGACACGTTGGCTGAAGCCCACGCCGCGGCTCGCAAGTTGCGCTATCCGGTTCGATTGGCGCTGGACTTCGTCGGCCCCGCGCTGCCGGCGTCGCGCGGCGGCATTCGCAGCGGACGCGCGTTGGCGCGTGTCTACGGCGAATTGAGCCATGCGATTTCGGCGAAGCAGCGCGCCAACTGGAGTGGTGGCGTGGTTGTGCAGCACGACCTCACGACCTACGACGGCATCCAGACCGCCATCGCGGTATCGACGGATCCGGTATTCGGACCAGTCATCACGTTCGGTGCCAGCGAACGCATGGCGGTCGCGCAGGACGCGCGCGCGGTGATGCTTCCACCGCTCAACTACCGCCTCGCGCGCGATTTCATCAACGCGGCGTCGCTGCGACACGTGCCGCCGATCGATTCGTTGATCGACCTGATGTTGCGGGTCTCGGCGCTGGTATGTGCATTGCCGTGGGTGTGCGAACTGGCGCTCGACCCGATCATCATCATCGAAGGGCGCGCACAAATCGTCGGCGCACGGCTGGTCGTCGATCCAAAGCGCAAGGCCGGTTCCGGATTCCGACACATGGCGATCCATCCTTATCCGACCGCCATTGGCTTCGAATGGGTCGCCAAGGATGGCACCAGGATCGATGTGCGCGCGGTGCGTCCCGAGGACGCGGAAATGGAGCGCGATTTCGTGGCGTCGCTGTCGGAACAGACGCGCTACTTCCGGTTCTTCTACCGGCTGCATCAGTTGACTCCGGCCATGCTGGCGCGCTTCACGCAGGTCGACTACGACCGCGAGATGGCGCTGCTCGCGCTCACCGCGGACCCTGGATCGCCAACCGGACAGAAAATCGTTGGCGTCTCGCGCTACATCGCCAACTACGACGGCGAAAGCGCGGAGTTCGCGGTCGTCGTCACCGACAGCTGGCAGGGTCGCGGCATCGGCCGGATGCTGATGGAGCGGCTCATCGCCTGCGCCAAACGGCGCGGATTGAAGCGCCTGGAGGGCGCCGTGCTGCGCGCGAACCGGGGAATGCTGAAATTCTGCGAGCAACTCGGTTTCGAGGTCCACGAAAATGCGGATGATTCGGAACAGGTGACCGTCGTGCTGCCGCTTTCCTGACATTCCTGCGTGCGATCCGCCGACAAAGCACCGCGATTGCCTCGGTCGCCGGAATAATCTAGATTGCGCCTGTGTTAGAAGGTAGTCGCCACGAACCGCGGATTGACGGTGAGGGCGCGTCATCGGAGGAATGCAATGAACGTTCGATTCTCAGCAAGCATGGCGTCCGCAGCGATACTTGCCATGGCGTTGGCCGGTTGCGCGACGAGCACGCCGCAGAGCGGGGCCAGTTTTTTCGTAACCAGCCAGGGCGGCGGCAAGGGTGCGGATTTCGGCGGCCTCGCGGGCGCAGATGCTCATTGCCAGGCGCTCGCCGCGGCGGCGGGGCTGGGCAACAAGTCGTGGCGTGCCTACCTGAGCACATCGGCGGCGGGCTCCACGCCGGCCGTCAACGCGAAAGACCGGATCGGCACCGGGCCGTGGCGGAACGTGAAAGGCGTCATTGTCGCCACCAGCGTTGACGAGCTGCACGCCGACAACAACCTCACGAAGCAGACGTCGTTGACCGAAAAGGGGGCCGTGGTGAACGGACGCGGCGATACACCCAACAAGCACGACGTACTGACCGGAACGCAGCCGAACGGCACGGCTTTCCCTGGCACCGATGACAAGACCTGCGGCAACTGGACCAAGAGCGGCGACGGCTCCGCCATCGTCGGCCACATCGACCGCGATGGACTTCCCACGGACCCTGTCGCCGTACGCACGTCGTGGAATTCGTCGCATGCGACCAAGGGGTGCAGCGACCAGGCGCTGGTCAGTACCGGTGGCGCGGGATTGATCTACTGTTTCGCTGCGAAATAGCCGTTACGTCGCCCAAAACAAAACGCCCCGGATTTCCGGGGCGTTTTGCATTTCGGAGGCCCTCCTCGCCGGCTGCTCGCGTCGCTACTCGCCTTCGAGAAAGCTCCGCAGCTTTTCGGAGCGCGACGGATGCCGCAGCTTGCGCAGCGCCTTGGCCTCGATCTGGCGAATCCGCTCGCGCGTGACGTCGAACTGCTTGCCGACCTCTTCCAGCGTGTGGTCGGTATTCATCTCGATGCCGAAGCGCATGCGCAGAACTTTCGCCTCGCGTGGCGTCAGCGTGTCGAGGATGTCCTTGCAGACATCGCGCAACGATGCGTTGACCGCGGCATCGGAAGGCGCCACCGTCGACTGGTCCTCGATGAAGTCGCCGAGGTGGCTGTCGTCGTCGTCGCCGATCGGCGTCTCCATCGAGATCGGCTCCTTGCTGATCTTGAGGATCTTGCGGATCTTTTCTTCCGGCATCTCCATCTTCTCGGCGAGCGTTGCCGGATCGGGCTCCTGCCCCGTTTCCTGCAGGATCTGCCGCGAGATGCGGTTCATCTTGTTGATCGTCTCGATCATGTGCACCGGGATGCGGATGGTGCGCGCCTGGTCGGCGATCGAACGCGTGATCGCCTGCCGGATCCACCACGTGGCATACGTCGAGAACTTGTAGCCGCGGCGATATTCGAACTTGTCCACGGCCTTCATCAGGCCGATGTTGCCTTCCTGGATCAGGTCGAGGAACTGCAGGCCGCGGTTCGTGTACTTCTTGGCGATCGAG
>Ga0207648_10000205_pt1 | contig 62995 bp, 62 predicted proteins | sample KBSMisM32_FD_184310 | JGI IMG/M metagenome (GOLD analysis project Ga0207648, IMG submission 184310) | Miscanthus rhizosphere microbial communities from Kellogg Biological Station, Michigan, USA - KBS Miscanthus M3-2 (SPAdes) (version 2) | ecosystem: Host-associated > Plants > Roots >...
GGAAGCCGCTTGCCGCTACCTCGCCTACGAGCTCGGCGAGAAGCGCATCCGCGTGCATCCGATCTCGCCCGGGCCGCTCAAGACCCGCGCCGCCTCGGGGCTGAAGGACTTCGACCTGCTGCTGAACGAGGCGGCGAGCCGCGCGCCGATCGGCGAGCTCGTCGACATCGACGACGTCGGCTTTACCTGCGCCTACCTTGCCACGCCCTACGCGCGGCGCCTCACCGGCCAGACCATGTACGTCGACGGCGGCGTGAACATCATGGGTTGACCGCGGGGTTCAGCGAAGTCTCCAAGTCGAAACATTCGCGTCCTCGACTACGACACCCATCGCCTCGAGTTCGCGACGAATCCGATCCGCCTCCGCAAAGTCCTTTCGCTTTCTTGCGGCGGCGCGTGCCTCAACCATTGAATCAATCTTGGCCTTTGTCGCGGCATCAAGCCGGCTACCCTCGCCGCCGCCCTGGAACCAATCATCTGCAGAGCGTCCCAGCAGCCCGAGCAAGGCAGCGCTGGCCTTAAGGGTCGCGGGATCCTCGATCGCCGAAAGCCGCGAGAGCGCCAACGGCGTGTTCAAATCGTCCGTAAGAGCTTCGACGACACCCGCGTCCGGCCCGCCCGCCGCAGCGTTGCCCGCCGTTCGATAGAGCCGATCGAGCGTCGCCTTGGCCTGCGCGATCAAAGTCTCCGTCCACGGCAGCGGCTGGCGATAATGGGTACTAAGCAAGGCCAGCCGCAGCGTCTCGCCGCGATGACCCTGCGCCAGAAGCTCCGCCGGGGTAATGATGTTGCCCAGGCTCTTCGACATCTTCTCGGCGCCCATGTCCACGAAGCCGTTGTGCACCCAGTAATTGGCGAGCCCCGCCCCATGGGCACACGTGCTCTGCGCAATCTCGTTTTCGTGATGCGGGAAAATGAGGTCGAGCCCGCCGCCATGAATGTCGATAGTGTCACCCACTCCTCGACTATTTCCGAAAGCTTCAATCATCGCGGAGCATTCAATGTGCCAACCTGGCCGACCTTTTCCCCATGGTGAGTCAAAACTTAGCGCAACCTGCTCTGCGGAGGTGCCGGCAGGTTTCCACAAAACGAAGTCAGCTGGATCACGCTTATAGGGAGCGACCTCAACACGTGCCCCTGCGAGCATGGCCTCGCGGTCGCGACGGCTCAGCGCGCCATAGTGTGGATCCGACAAAACGTGGAATAGGACATGACCTTGCGCTTCATACGCGTGGCCTTGCGCAATGAGGCGCTTAGTCAACTCGATCATCTGCGGAATGAAGGCGGTCGCACGCGGCTCGAAATCTGGCTTGAGCACGCCAAGCGCGCCCATATCTTCCATGTAATGCTGGTAGTACCGCTCGGTAATCTGGCGATAGCCGACGCCCTCCGCCTCAGCAGCCGCGATGATCTTGTCGTCGACATCCGTGACGTTGCGTGCGTACTTCAGGCTGTCCGCCCCGAACTGGCGCCGGATCAGCAGTGCCAACATGTCGAATACGACCGCCGGCCGGGCATTGCCGATATGAGCGCGGCCGTAGACCGTCGGCCCGCACACATACATGGTGATGCGCTTCGGATCCTGCGGGATGAACTCGCGCTTCTCGCGCCTCATCGTGTCGTAGAGGCGGATCATCGAACTAACGCCTGCTTCGCCCTGCCGAGCGAATTGTGGATTACGAGCATGTCCTATAATAGCTGCGCCGCCGAATCTGACCAGAACAGCCGCGTTGGTACACCCCTATTAAGGAGCCGCATGAAGCTCAAGCATCTTTTCATCCTGTCCCTCGCCGCGGTGCCCGGCGGCGCGCTCGCAGCCGATCCGCAGGTCGACATCAAGACCAACCTCGGCACGATCCGCCTTGAACTCTACCCGGCCAAGGCGCCCAAGACGGTCGAGAACTTCCTGCAGTACGTGAAGGACGGGCACTACAACGGCACGGTGTTCCACCGCGTGATCGACGGCTTCATGATCCAGGGCGGCGGCTTCGACAAGGCGTACAGCCAGAAAGCGACGCGCAAGCCCGTCGAGAACGAGGCGAAGAACGGCCTGAAAAACGACGTCGGCACCATCGCCATGGCGCGCACCAGCGACCCGCACTCGGCGAGCGCGCAGTTCTTCATCAACGTCAAGAACAACGACTTCCTCAACTATCCCGGCCAGGACGGCTGGGGCTACGCGGTGTTCGGCAAGGTGATCGACGGCATGGACGTGGTGACCAAGATCGCGAAGACGCCGACCGGCTCGGGCGGGCCCTTCCGCAGCGACGTGCCGAAGCAGCCCGTGGTGATCGAATCCGCGACGGTGGTCGGCGCCAAAAAGTAACCCGCCGCGTAACCCGCCCGTAGCACCGGCGTAGTGCCCACGCTCTTCATTTCGGACCTTCACCTCACCGAGGAGCGGCCGGCAGCGAACGAGCGGTTCATCGAGCTGCTCGAAGGAAAGGCGCGCGCCGCCGACGCGCTCTACGTCCTGGGCGACTTCTTCGAGTCCTGGATCGGCGACGACGATCTCGAGGCGCCGTTCAACGCGGTGATCGCGGGGCTGCTCGCGGACCTCGCCCGCCGCGGCGTGCCGGTCTACCTCATGCACGGCAACCGCGACTTCCTCGTCGGCGAGCGCTTTTGCGCCGCCACCGGCGCGAAGCTCCTCGCCGACCCGGGCGTGCACGAGATCCAGGGCGTGCGCACGCTGCTCATGCACGGCGACACGCTGTGCACCGATGACCTCGACTACCAGAACTGGCGCCGGATCGCGCGCTCCGAGGCGTGGCAGCGCGAATTCCTCGCCAGGCCGCTCGCCGAGCGCCGCCGCGCGATCGTCGGCATGCGCGAGAAGAGCAAGGAGGTCGTCCAGGCGAAGCCCGCGGAGATCATGGACGTGAACGATGCCGCCGTGGCGCAGGCGATGCGCGCGCACGCCGTCACCCGCCTGGTGCACGGCCATACCCACCGGCCGGGACGTCACGCGCTGACCATCGACGGCCGGCCGGCCGAGCGCTGGGTGCTCCCGGACTGGTACGGCCGCGGCGGCTACCTCGAGATCGGCCGCGGCGCGCCGAAGCTCGTCCGCTTCTAGTAATTCTTACCCCTGGCGGTAAAAAGGGCGCCCGCGAAAATCGGGGTCAGACCCCGATTCTTCCAACATTTTTGCTGCCGACTTTTCCGGTACGGGTGTTGCTCCGGACATCTCCCCAATCCCAGAAAGGACGGCGCACATGGCGAAGAGCAAGGCGAAAGCCACCGGGGCGGTCGAGCTGCTGAAGGAGCAGCACGACAAGGTCAAGAAGGCGTTCAAGGAGTTCGAGAAGCTCGACCGCGAGGATAACGAGGCGCAGCAGCAGCTCGTGCAGCGCGTGTGCGAGGACCTGAAGCTGCACACCACGCTGGAGGAGGAGCTGTTCTATCCCGCGGCGCGCGAGGCGATCGACGACGAGGACATCCTGAACGAGGCCCAGATCGAGCACGAGACGGCGAAGATGCTGATCGAGCAGCTCGAGAACATGGGCCCGGAGGACCCCAACTTCCACGCCACCTTCACCGTGCTCGGCGAGTACGTCCTGCACCACGTGAAGGAGGAGGAAGGCGAGATGTTCCCGCAGGTGAAGAAGACCGACCTCGACCTCGAGGAGCTCGGAGCGCGCATGCGCAGCCGCATGGAGGAGCTCATGGGCGAGACTGCGGACGAGGAGAAGCAGGAAAACTAGGCCGCGAGCGCCGAAACCTCGTCGGAAAGCGGCAGGTAGAGCGTGAACGAGCTGCCCTTGCCGGGCTCGCTCGCGACACGGATCTCGCCGCCGAGGAGCCGCGTGAGCTCGCGGCTGATGGACAGGCCCAGCCCCGTGCCGCCGTACTGGCGCGCGGTGCTGCCGTCGGCCTGCTGGAACGCCTCGAAGATGATCTTCTGCTTCTCGGCCGGGATGCCGATTCCCGTGTCGACGACCGCGAACGCGATGCGCTTGCCTTCGGCCGGCGCGATGTCGAGCGAGACGCGGCCCTGGCGGGTGAACTTGAAGGCGTTGGCGAGCAGGTTCTTCAGCACCTGCTTGAGGCGCGTCATGTCGGTGCGGATCGCGGCGGGGAGCGACGGATCCAGCGTGATGGCGAACTGCAGGCCCTTGTCGTGCGCGACCTGGCGGAACGCGCGCTCGAGGTCCTCGCGCAGCTCGTCCAGCCGCGCGGGCGCGAAGTTGAGCGCGGTGGCGGCGCCGGCCTCGATCTTCGCGAGATCGAGCAGATCGTTGATCAGCGACAGCAGGTCCATTCCCGAGGCGTAGATGGTCTGCGCGAACTGCACCTGCTTCGGGTTCAGGTTGCCGCCGATGTTGTCGCCGAGGAGGCGCGCCAGGATGAGCAGGCTGTTGAGCGGCGTGCGCAGCTCGTGCGACATGTTGGCGAGGAACTGGGACTTCGCCTCGCTCGCCCGCTCCGCCGTCACCTTGGCGCGGATCAGCTCGGCCTCGACCCGGTTGCGCTCGGTGAGGTCGCGCACCACCTTGGCGTAGCCGAGAAGCCTGCCGGTGTCGTCGCGCACCGCCGTGATGATCACGTTGGCCCAGTAGGACGAGCCGTCCTTGCGCAAGCGCCAGCCCTCCTCCTCGAACCGGCCCTCGGCCGCGGCGACCTCCAGCTCCCACTGCGGCTTGTTGCGCTCGATGTCTTCGCGCGGATAGAAGCGCGAGAAGTGCCGGCCCACGATCTCGTGCAGCTCGTAGCCCGAGATGCGCTGCGCACCGGCGTTCCAGCTCGCGACGCGCCCCTCGGCGTCGAGCATGAAGATGGCGTAGTCCACCACGCTTTCGACCATCAGGCGAAAGCGCCGCTCGCTGTCGGCGAGCATGCGCTCGGTGCGCGCGCGCACCGCGATGTCCTCGTGCAGCCTGCGGTTGGCCTGCTCGAGCTCGCGGGTGCGCTCGCTCACCCGCAGCTCGAGCCCGCGGCTGCGGTCGCGCAGCTCTTCCATCGCCTTGTCGAGCTGGCCGAGGAGCGTGGAGAGCACGAGGCCGGTAAACACCACCGTGGTCACGAAGAGCAGCAGGAGCAGGAGCGACTCGTTGAGCGGCACCATGGAGAATGGGCCGCGCGCCTGCCGCAGCGTGTACCACAGGGCGATCGCGCAGATCGCCGTGGTGGCAGTGGTCACCTCGCGCTGGCTGAATCGGAACGCGGCCCAGATGATGAAGGGCACGATGAGGAAGGTGGTGGCGTACGCCGGAGTCGCTTCCGAGCCGGTGCTGAACACGACATGGGTCGCGCCAAGCAGCGCCAGCGCGAAGCCGATGCCTTCCGCGATCCTGGCGCGGGTCCAGCGCATCTCGGAGGGCAGCGCCCAGCACAAGACAAGCGGGGCGACGAGGATGATGCCGGTGGCGTCGCCCTGCCACCACGTGAACCAGTTGCGGAAAAGCTCGAGTCCCGGAAGCGGGTGCGCCAGACCGAGCGGCAGCAGCGCGCACGTAGGCGCGATCGTTGCGGCCAGCGCGGCAAGCCCGAAGAACCTCACCACGTCCGCGGTCCGGCCGAAGCGGCAAGGCAGGCCGATGTGGCGCCGCACCAGCTCGGCGCCCACGAGCGCCTGGAACGTGCTGCCTGCGGCGATCACCACCGCGGCCAGGATCGATCCCTCGATGGTGATGTTCGCGGCAAAGCTGCCGACCAATACGCCGGGCCACAGCCGGTTTCCGCCGAGGAGCAGCGCCGCGAGCGCGATTCCCGATCCGGGCCAGATCGCGGTCGCGTAGCCCGGCGGAATGGCCAATAGAAGGGCGAGCTTTGCCGCCGCGAAATAAGCGGCGGCGAGCAGGGCCGCCTGTGCCAGGACGGCCCAGCGCCGGGACGGGGTGATGGCTTTCTCTTCGGCGGCGTGCTCTGGAGGCAAACGCCTAATGCTACGCCCCCCGATCGGGGTCGGGGTCCAGCCCGCGCTCGAGATCCGCCTTGAGGTCGGGCACCGCCTCGAGGCCCACGGCGAGGCGCACCAGGCCCTCGGTGATTCCGGCCGCAGTGCGCGCCTCGGGGGAGATCCTGCCGTGCGTGGTGCTCGCCGGGTGGATGATGGTGGTCTTGACGTCCCCGAGGTTGGCGGTCAGCGAGACCAGGCGAGTCGAGTCGATCACGCGCCAGGCCGCGGCGCGGCCGCCCTTGACCTCGAAGGAGAGCACCGCGCCGGCGGCGCGCTGCTGGCGCTTTGCCAGCGCATGCTGGGGATGCGACTCGAGGCCGGGGTAGTGCACCCGGGCCACGTTGGGGTGCGCTTCCAGCCAGCGCGCGAGCTCCAGGGCGGCGGCCGACTGGGCGCGCATGCGCAGCTCGAGCGTTTCGAGGCCCTTCAGGACCACCCAGGCGTTGAACGGCGAAAGCGTGGGCCCGGCCGTGCGCAGGAACGCCGTAATCGGGTCGCCGACCAGCGCCTTCGATCCTGCGACGGCGCCTGCGATGACCCTGCCCTGCCCATCGAGATACTTGGTAGCCGAGTGGACGACCAGGTCGGCGCCGAGCTCGAGCGGCCGCTGCAGCGCCGGCGTACAGAACACGTTGTCGACGGCGAGCAGCGCCCGCGCTTTTTTCGCAACCTCGGCCAGCGCGGCGATGTCCGAAACCTCGGTGAGCGGGTTGGAAGGCGTCTCGAGAAACAGAAGCCGCGTGCTTGGCCGAATCGCACGGCGCCAGTCGTCGGGCTTGGTGGGCGAGACGTATGTGGTCTCGATCCCGAAGCGCGAAAGAATGTTGTTGAAGAGGTTGATCGTGGCGCCGAACACCGCGTTCGAGCACACGACATGGTCACCGCTTCTCAGGTGCGTGAGCGCGGTGGCCAGGATGGCCGCCATGCCGGAGGCGGTGCCGACGCAGCTTTCGGCGCCTTCGAGGGCAGCGAGCCGGTCCTGGAACATCTGCACCGTGGGATTGGTGTAGCGGGTGTACACCATGCCCTGCTCTTCGCCGGCGAAGCGCGCCGCCGCCTGGCGCGCGTTGTCGAAGACGAAGCTCGAGGTGAGGAAGAGCGCCTCGGAATGCTCCTGGAACTCGGTGCGCGCCTGGCCGGCGCGCACGCCCTTGGTTGCGATCTGGTAGTCGTTGGCCATAAAAAAACCCGATCCTCTCGGTTAAGCGGACCGGGTTCTCCTGGAGAACTGCGCGGCACGCTTTAGCGGTATTTGTTACGCGCCCGCAAGCTGTGGCTCAAATCGGCGCGAAAAAAGGCAGTATATCAGGCCGCCAGATTCAAATCGAGCTGGGCGTTTTCGTCGTCTACCGAATCACGCTTGGCATCACGCTGGATCTCGATGTCGCGCAGGTAGTCGCTGGTGACGTCGCCGGTGATGTAGACCCCGTCGAAGCACGAGGTCTCGAAGCTCGCAAGCCGCGGATTGACCTGGCGCACTGCGTCCTTCAGCTCCTCCAGGTCCTGGTAGACCAGGGCGTCGGCGCCGATCTCGCGCGCGACCTCGTCCTCGCTGCGCTCGGCGGCGATCAGCTCGGCGCGCGTGGGCATGTCGATGCCGTATACGTTGGGAAAGCGCACCGGCGGCGCGGCCGAGGCGAAGAACACCTTGCGCGCGCCCGAGTCGCGCGCCATCTGCACGATCTCGCGGCTGGTGGTGCCGCGCACGATGGAATCGTCCACCAGCATGACGTTCTTGCCGGCGAACTCCATCGACATGGGATTCAGTTTCTGGCGCACCGAGCGCGCGCGCACCGCCTGTCCCGGCATGATGAAGGTGCGCCCGATGTAGCGGTTCTTGACGAAGCCCTCGCGGTAGGCCACGCCGAGCCCGGCCGCGAGCTGCAGCGCCGCCGGCCGGCCCGAATCCGGGATCGGGATCACGACGTCGATGTCGAGGCTGCGGTGGCTGCGCTTGATCTTCTCGGCGAGCTTGCGGCCCATGTTGAGCCGCGTCTCGTACACCGAGGCGCCATCGATGATCGAGTCCGGACGCGCGAGGTACACGTACTCGAAGATGCAGGGATTCAGGCTCGCATGCGGCGCGCACTGTTGCGTGTGAAGGCGGCCGCTCTGGTCGATGAAGACCGCCTCGCCCGGCCCTACGTCGCGCAGCACGCGGAATCCGTTCGCGTCCACCGCGACGGACTCGGAGGCGACAATGTATTCCCTTCCGGTGGGCGTGTCGTTGTAGCCGATGACCGCCGGGCGGATGCCGAACGGGTCGCGGAACGCGAGCACGCCGTAGCCCGCGATCATGGCCACCACGGCATAGGCGCCCTTCAGGCGACGGTGCGTGGCGGCGACCGCGGCGAAGATGGTCTGCGGATCGAGGTGCAGCCTGACCGAGGCCTTCTCCAGCTCGTGCGCCAGCACGTTCACGAGCACCTCGGAGTCGGAGCCGGTGTTGATGTGCCGCAGGTCGGTGCGGAACATCTCTTCCTTCAGCTGCGCCGAGTTGATGAGGTTGCCGTTATGCCCGAGGACGATGCCGAAGGGCGAATTGACGTAGAACGGCTGCGCCTCGGCCGAGCTGAACGCCGAGCCCGCGGTCGGATAGCGCACGTGCCCGACGCCCATGGTGCCGGGCAGCGAGCGCATGTTGCGGGTGCGAAAGACGTCGCGCACCATGCCCGGCGCCTTGTACATGTGGAACGAGTTGCGCTCGGCCGTGACGATGCCCGCCGCGTCCTGGCCGCGATGCTGGAGGAGGAGCAGCCCGTCGTAGAGGAGCTGGTTGACGGGCGAAGCGGCAACAATTCCCAGAATCCCGCACATCGGAGATTTTCCCGGTGTGACTAAGGGCTAATTATATTTCAAGCGCTTGAACAGCGCGGGAGGCAGCCAAGGCTCGAGCTGCGCCACCGTCCGGCCGAGCATCGGCCCGCTATAGGACTGTTTCCAGATGGGGTTCTGCGGGAACGAAGTCAAGCCGGCGCCGATCGCGAAGGCAACCGCGATCAAGAGTCCCCGCGCCACGCCGAACAGGCCGCCGAGGACGCGGTCGAGGCCGGCGAGGCCGCTCGCCTTGAGCGCCTTGGACACCATCAGGGCGACGAGCGTCGCGAGCGTGAGCGTGACCACGAAAACCGCCACGAACGCGACGATTACGCGCAGCTCCGGATTGGAGACCGATCCCGGCAGCGCGTTGGCGAGCGGCTCGGCGAGGTAGTTGGCGACGAGAAAGGCGCCGATCCATCCGGCGAGCGAGATGACCTCGCGCACCAGCCCGCGCCAGGCGCCCCAGGCGGTCGAGAGCACCAGCACGCCGATGATCGCGTAGTCGAGCGCAGTCACTTGGCAGCGACCGCGCCGGGCTCGAGTCCCAGGCCTTTCAGCTTCGTCGCGGCCTCCTCCGCGGCTTCGCGGGTGGGGAACGGGCCGGCGCGCACGCGCGTCAGGTTGCCGGCAACGGCCTCGGTGTAGTGCGGAATCTTCGCCGCGGCGAGCTTCGCGGTGACGTTCTCCGGCGCCGCGAACGCCCCGATCGGCACGACGAACTCTTCCTTCGCCGCCTCCTTCTTCTCGGGTGGCGCGGGCCTCTGCGGCGGCGGCTTGGGCTTGAACGGCGCATCGTTTTCGCCCGGGATGCGCACGCTGGGTGGCGGCGCCACGGGCCGCGGCTCCTGATCGAACACCATCGGGAGAACGATGATCGCGAGCAGCACGAGCGCGACCGCCCCCACCAGCCGTCTGCGGCCACGACGCTTGAGCGTATCTACGTCTTGTTGTTGTTCAGCCATGCCATCACTTCGGCCACGGTGAGAAAGGAGCCGAATACGACGATCTTATCACCCTCGCCGGCCAGCCCTTTCGCCGCAACGAAGGCCTCGGCCGCAGAATCGAACAAGGCTTTTTCTCCAGTCGAAACATGAGGGGCAAGTTCGGAAGCGCGTGCGCCGCGCGGCCCGCCGAGCGAAGCGAGGTGCCAGCGCGTCACGCGCGGCGCGAGCTCGCGCAGCACCGCGCCGATGTCCTTGTCGCGCAGCATGCCGCACACGGCGATGGTCTCGGGCGCGAACCCCGCTTCGGAGAGGTTCTGCGCCAGCACCTTCGCCGCCTGCGCGTTGTGCGCCACGTCGAGGATCACCTGGGGGCGGCCCGGCAGCACCTGGAAGCGCCCGGGAATCTCGACCTCGGCGAGACCGCGGCGCACGTCCTGCATCGCGACCGGCAGCTCGAGCGTGCCGAGCGCGCAGATCGCCGCCGCCGCGTTCGCGAGCTGGATCCTGCCGCGCAGCGCGGGATAGGCGAGCCCGCCCCGGCGCGCGCCCGGGCCCCAGTAACTCCACTGACCTTCCTGCGTCTGATAGCCGAAGTCTTTTCCCAGGAAAAGCTTCTCGCCGGTCGCCTCGAGCACCGAGCGCGGCGGATCGGGGTCGGCGATCACCGCGGGCCTCCCGGGCCGGAAGATGCCGGCCTTTTCGCGTCCGATCTCTTCGCGCGTCGCGCCGAGATATTCCACATGGTCGATGCCGACGCTCGTCAGCACGGCGCAGTCGGGATCGACGATGTTGACTGCATCGAGCCGGCCGCCCAAGCCGACTTCCAGGATCGCCGCCTCGATGTTCTCCGTTGAAAAGAGCCAGAAGGCAGCGAGCGTGCCGAACTCGAAATACGTGAGTGGAATCTCCAGCCTCGCCCGCTCGACCACAGAGAAGGATTCCACCAGAGCCTCGTCCGTAGCCTCGACGCCGGCGACGCGAACGCGCTCGTTGTAGCGCAGCAGGTGAGGCGAGGTATAGAGGCCGGTGCGGTAACCCGCGGCGCGCAGGATGGACTCGAGCATCGCGCAGGTCGAGCCCTTGCCGTTGGTGCCGCCGACTGTGATGACGGGGCAATCGATTCGAACTCCCATCCGGGAGCAAACCTGGGAAACCCGATCCAGGCCGAGCGCGATCGTCTTCGGGTGCTGGCACTCGATGTAGCCGAGCCATTCGGCCAGCGTTCTCATTGCGATTGCGCCTCGAAGATCTGCCGCACCGCGTCGATGGTATCGGCTTCGTCGGCGAGCTTGTCGGGCCGGTAGCCCTTGACGCGCGCAAAGCGCAGCGCCATGCCGCCGGGATATTGGGAGCTACTCTGCACGTCGTTGAACGCGATCTCGACCACCAGCTCGGGGCGCACATACACGGTCCACTCGTCGCGCCTGACCTCGCGCGCCAGCAGCTCGCGCGTCTGCCATTCGAGGATCTCGTCGGTCAGCCCCTTGAAGGTCTTGCCGAGCATGACGAAGCTGCCGGAGCGCGGGTCACGCGCGCCGAGGTGCAGGTTCGAGAGCCAGCCCTTGCGCCGGCCGCTGCCCCACTCGACCCCGATGACCACCAGGTCGAGGGTCTTGGCGCGCTTCAGCTTCAGCCAGCCGGCTCCCCGCCGCCCAGCCTCGTAGGGTGCATCGAGCGCCTTGGCCATCAGGCCCTCGTGGCCGCGCGCCAGCGCGTCCTCGTAAAAGGCGTTTGCCTTCGCCGCATCGTCGGTGATGAGCGAAGGGGTGACGATCGCGGCGGGCAATACCTGCCGCAGGATGTCGTGGCGCTCGCGCGCGCCGCGATCGACGATCGGCTCGCCGTTGCGCAGCAGGCAATCGAAGAAGAACACCGAAAGCGGCAGCGCGCCGCGCAGCGCTTCGTCGTCGGTCTTGCGGCCGAAGCGGCGCATGGTCACCTGGAAGGGGTGCGGGCGCCCGTCGCCGCGCAGCGCGATCGCTTCCCCGTCGAGAATCAGATCGGCCGCGACGCCTTTCAATGCGGCAACGGCCTCGGGAACACGCGAAGTGACATCATTCAGGTTGCGCGTGAACACGCGCATTTCGCCGCCGGCCTTGTGCACCTGGATGCGCGCGCCGTCCAGCTTCCATTCGAAAAGCGCCGTGCCGAGGTCGGCGAGCGCCGATGCCACGTCCTCGGCCGGCTGCGCGAGCATGGGGAGCACGGGCTGCATCAGGCGGATGGAGAATTGTTCAAGTCCTCCGCCCTCGAGCGCTGCGCGCGCGACTTGCGGTATTCCGCCGGCAAAGGTCGCGGCACGCCTCACCTCCGCGGGAGGCAGATCCGCCGCGGCGGCGACCGCCTCCAGCATCACGCCCTCGAGCGCCCCCTGCCGCAGCTCGCCCACGATGAGGCGGAGCAGAAAGTCCTGCTCTTCCGCTGTTGCCTTCGAAAAGAGGCCCTTGAGCTGCTCTGCACGCTGTCCTGCGGACCCTTTTCCCTTCAAGCCTTTCAGCCGCTCGAATGCCGCATCCACGTCCGTCACCGTTAGCATCGGCGCGGCGGCGGGATCGGGGATCGCCGAGCGCAGGGTGGCATAGCCTAGCGTGAGCTTGCCCTGGCGGATTTCGCCGCTCAGCCAGGGCAGCGCGATCTCGACCTCCTCGGCTTGTAGCCGCTTCAGCGATTCGGCGATGAAGGTGGTCTTCGCCAGGCGGCTCGAGGTTGCGGCGACCTGCGCCGAGGTGCGCACGACCTCCGTGAGAAGCGTCACGCGGCGCTGTCGGCCGGCATTCCCCTGAGCAGGCTGAGCAGCGCGTGCAGCTTGTCGCGCAGCTGCCGGCGGTCGACGATCATGTCGATCGCGCCCTTCTCGAGCAGGAACTCGGCGCGCTGGAAGCCCTCCGGCAGCTTCTGGCGCACCGTCTGCTCGATGACGCGCGGCCCCGCGAACCCGATCAGCGCCTTCGGCTCGGCGATCACCACGTCGCCGATCATCGCGAAGCTCGCCGACACCCCGCCCATGGTCGGGTCCGAGAGCAGCGAGACGAAGGGCAGGCGCCGCTCGGCGAGGTCGGTGAGCGCGGCGGTGGTCTTCGCCATCTGCACGAGGGAAAGCAGGCCCTCCTGCATGCGCGCCCCGCCCGAGGCGGTCACGCACACGAAGGGCAGCTTCTGCTCGATCGCCACGCGCACGCCGCGCACGAAGCGCTCGCCCACGACCGAGCCCATCGAGCCGCCCATGAAGTCGAACTCGAACGCGGCGCACACCACGCCCAGCGCCTTGATCGAGCCCTGCATCACGACCAGCGCGTCGCTCTCGGCGGTCTGCTCCTGCGCGTCGGACAGGCGCTCGGTATAGCGGCGCGAATCCTTGAACTTGAGCGTGTCGACCGGCAGCACCTCGGAGCCGATCTCGAAGCGGCCGTCGGGATCGAGCAGCGCGTCGAGGCGCGGACGCGCGCCGAGGCGCTCGTGATGGCCGCACTTCGGGCACACGTTCAGGTTCTTCTCGAGGTCGGTGCTGTAGAGCACCGCGTCGCATGCGGCGCACTTGGTCCACAGCCCCTCGGGGACCGTCTTTTTCGCGCCGCCGGTGCGCTGGATCTTCGGCGGCAGGAGCTTCTGCAACCAGCTCATCGGTGAAACGAGGCGTCGAGCGCCTGGCGGATCGGCTGCAGGAACGCCTTCACGCGCGCCACGGCCTGGTCGGCGCTGCCGGCCTCGATCTCCTGGATCAGGCGGCTGCCGATCACCACCGCGTCGGCGCTCGCCGCGATGCGGCGGGCCGATTCGGCGTCGCGGATGCCGAATCCGACGCCGATGGGCATCTTGGTCGCCGCTCGGATCGAGGGAATTTTTTCTCCGATTTCTGAGACATCGATGTTCGCCGCGCCGGTCACGCCCCGCAATGACACGTAGTACAGGTAGCCGCTGCCGCTCCTCGCGACCTCATCGATTCGCTTCTTCGTCGACGTCGGCGCGAGCAGGAAGATCGGGTCGATGTCGTTCTTTTTCATCAGCACCGAGAAATCGACGCATTCCTCGGGCGGGTAGTCCACCACGATCACGCCGTCGATGCCCGCCGCCTTCGCGGCGGCCGCGAACTTCTCGGTGCCCATCGCCTCGATCGGATTGGCGTAGCCCATCAAGACAATCGGAGTAGTTTCATCTTTTTCCCTGAATTGCTTGACCAGGGAAAGAACATCCCTCAATCCCACCCCATGCTTCAATGCTCTTTCGCCGGAGCGCTGGATCACCGGGCCGTCGGCCATCGGATCGGAGAACGGCACGCCGAGCTCGATGATGTCGCAGCCCGACTCCACCAGCGCTCGCATGAGCGGCACTGTGAGCGAGGGATGGGGGTCGCCCGCGGTGATGTACGGGATCAGGGCCTTGCGCCCCGCCTTCGCGAGGGCTTCGAAGCGGCCCTGGATTCGCGACATCAAAGCTTCTTCCCCGAGCGCTCGGCGACGGTGTGCATGTCCTTGTCACCGCGGCCGGAGAGGTTGACGAGCAGGACCGCGTCCTTGGGCATCGACGGCGCCATTTTCATCGCCTGCGCCACGGCGTGCGCGGATTCGAGCGCCGGGATGATGCCCTCGCTGCGGCACAGCTCGTGGAACGCGGCCAGCGCTTCGTCGTCGGTCACCGCGACATACTCGGCGCGCTTGCTGTCTTTCAGCCAGGCGTGCTCCGGGCCGACCCCGGGATAGTCGAGGCCGGCGGACACCGAGTGCGTCTCGGTGATCTGGCCATTGTCGTCCTGCAGGAGATAGGTGCGGTTGCCGTGCAGCACGCCGGGCTTGCCGGCGCAGAGCGACGCCGCATGCCTGCCGGTCTCGAGGCCCTCGCCCGCGGCTTCGACGCCGACCAGGCGCGTGGTCTCGTGCCTGATGTAGGGGTAGAAAATCCCCATCGCATTGGAGCCCCCGCCGACGCAGGCGATCACGGCGTCGGGCTGCCGGCCGGCGAGCTCCTGCATCTGCACGATGCTCTCTTCCCCGATCACCGACTGGAAGTCGCGCACCATCATGGGATAGGGGTGCGGGCCGGCGACGGTGCCGATGATGTAGAAGGTCGTGTCTACGTTGGTGACCCAGTCGCGCATCGCCTCGTTGAGCGCGTCCTTCAGCGTGCGCGAGCCGGACTCCACGCCCACCACTTTCGCGCCGAGCACGCCCATGCGGTGCACGTTGGCCGCCTGGCGCTTCACGTCGTCCACGCCCATGTAGACGACGCACTCCATGCCGTAGCGCGCCGCGACCGTCGCGGTTGCCACGCCGTGCATGCCGGCACCGGTCTCGGCGATGACGCGCGGCTTCCGCATGTCGCGGGCAAGCAGCGCCTGGCCGATGGTGTTGTTGATCTTGTGCGCGCCGGTGTGGTTCAGGTCCTCGCGCTTGATGTAGATGCGCGCGCCGCCGCACTTCTCCGTCAGTCTTTTCGCGAGATAGACCGGGCTCGGGCGCCCGACGTAGTGCTTGAGCTCGTACTTGAGCTCGGCCTGGAAAGCGGGATCGTGGCGCGCGCGCTCGTAGGCCGCGCGCAGCTCGTCGAGGGCGGCGGTGAGCGTTTCGGCGACGAATACGCCACCATAGGGCCCGAAATGGCCGCGCGCGTCGGGCAAGTCATACATCCGCATTCCTGACCTCCGCTATGAAAGCGGCGATTTTTGCTGCGTCCTTCACGCCTTTCGCCGACTCGACGCCGCTCGACACGTCCACGCCCCAGGGCCGCACACGGCGGATGGCCTCGGCGACGTTCGCCCGGGAGAGCCCTCCGGAAAGAATGACCGGCTTCTCCTTCACGACCGGCATGAGGCTCAAATCGAAACCTTCTCCGACACCCCCGTACTCGGGGACATGGCTGTCGAACAGCCACGCCGCGGCGCGCGAGAAAGGGCGCAGGTATTCTAGCGCATCGTCCCCCGGCCTCATGCGGCACGCCTTGACGAACGGCACGCCGAACTGGCCGCAGAATTCGGGCGTCTCCCCGCCGTGAAACTGCAGCAGCGCCGGGCGCACCCGCTGGAGCACCTGCGCCACCTGCACCGCATCCGGGTTCACGAACAGCGCCACCGTCTGGACGAAAGGCGGCAGCGCGTCGCGCAGCTCGACCGCGCGCTCGGCCGAAAGGTAGCGCGGGCTCGGCGGATAGAACACCAGCCCGATCGCGTCGGCTCCGCACTCGGCGGCCGCGCGCGCGTCCTCGGCGCGAGTGATTCCACAAATCTTGATGCGCGTTCTCACCGGGGCAGTCCCCAGCGGGCATCGTACTGGATCTTCTCGAGGTAAAGACCCTGCGGGCCGAAGGTCGGAGCCGCCTCGCTCCTCTTCCTGGAAAGGAGCACGTCCCTCGCCCATGCCGGCGGATGCTTGCCCTTGCCGACGTAGATCAGGGTGCCGACGATGTTTCGCACCATGTGATGCAGGAACGCGTTCGCGTGCAGCACGAAGTCGATGCGCGCGCCTCGCGCCTCGATCTCGAGCGCGTGAAGCGTGCGCACCGGGGTCTTCGCCTGGCACTCGGACGAGCGGAAAGCCGAGAAGTCGTGCTCGCCGACGAGGTGCGCCGCGGCCTCGCGCATGCTCGCCAGATCGAGCGGCAGGTGAAACCAGCCCAGGCGCGCGGCGCCGAGCGCCGGCCGCACGCCGCGGTTGAGGAGCTCATAGCGGTAGGTCCGTGACACCGCGCTGTAGCGCGCATGGAATTCGCCATCGACCTCGCGCGACCAGAGGACCGCGACCGCATCGGGCAGAAGCGCATTCACCCCGCGCACCCAGGCGCTCGGCGGACGTTGGCTGTCGGTATCGAAGTGAACGACCTGCAGCCGCGCGTGGACCCCGCGGTCTGTCCTCCCGGCGGCGGTCACGCCGACGGATGCTCCGGCGATCGCCGACAGCGCGGGCTCGAGCGCGTCCTGCACCGCGCCGCCGCCGGGCTGGGTCTGCCAGCCGAGGAAGCGGCTGCCGTCGTATTCGATGCCGAGTGCGATTCGAGGCATAAAAAGGGGTCAGACCCCTTTCTTTAGCACACCGGCCGATTTTCCGAGGAAGGGGTCTGACCCCTTTTTTTAACCGAGCTTGCTCAGGAGCTGCTGCGCCTGCCCCTTCTGCGAGGCGTCGCCGTCCTTCATGACCTCGCCGAGGAGCTCGCGCGCGCCGTCCTTGTCGCCCATTTCCTCGTAGGCCTTCGCGAGGTCGAGCTTGGTCGCGACTTCCTGCCATTTCGGATCGTTGCTCGAAGTCGAGCTGCCGGGCTCGCCGGCCGATCCGAGGTCGAGGCTGATCGACGACAGGTCCATCGACGGGATCGACTTCGTCGCCGACGCGGACTGATCGCCCAGGTCCAGGTTGAGGTCGAAGTCGAGGCCGCTCGCCGTCGACGCCGATTCGACCGCCGCAGGCGCCGGGGCCGATGCCGGTGCCGGCTTCTTCGTCGGCTCCGCGTCGAGGTTGAAGTCGATGGCGGCGATGGTCGCGTCGGGATCGGGAATCTTCACGCTGTTGGGCGTGCTGCTCGCGCCGAGATCGAAGTCGATGGTCGAAGGTGTGGCCGTCCTGGGCTGATCGAGCGGGATGTCGGTGGTCACCATGCCGCTCGAGGTCGCGCCGCCGATATCGAAGTCGATCGAAGGCGCGGCCGCCGCAGCACCCGCAAACGCTGCCGCGACCGGAGCCGCGGCCATCGCGCCCGCGGAAGCGCCGCCGCCGTAGAGACCGTTGCCGGGTTCGATCGAGCGTCCGAGCGCGGCGGCCTTGTCCCAATCTGCCCCGCTGCCATTCGTCAGGGTCTTCAGCTTGAGCGCCGACTGCTCGAAGGCGCGCGTGTCGTTGCGTTTCGCGTAGATCTCCAGCAGCTTCGCGTGCACCGGAATCCGGCTCGAGTCCTTCTGCAGCGCTTCCTTGAGGATCTCTTCGGCCTGCGCGTCGCGGCCATAGGCCATGTACACATCGGCTTCCGCGATCGGGTCGACCTCCTCGGCTTCCATCCCCGAGGTCTGGCTCACCGAGGCCTGCGAAGCGGAAGCGCCCGAGCGCGAGTCGTTGAGCGACGGCGCGGTGCCCCCGCCGGGTCCGAGCACGCTGTCCGAGAACTTGGCCTGGTTGGACTTCTTGCGCCGCCACGACCACAGGGCGTAGCCGAGCAGCAGGACTACGACGGCGCCGAGACCCGCGAGTGCGACCGGGTTGTCGAGGAACTCGTCGAGCAGGCTCGGCGGCGGCGGAGGCGGCGCGGCCTTCGCTTTGGGCTTCGCCGCCTCGGCTTTCTTCGCCTCGGGGGCCGGCTCTGCCTTCTTCGCCTCGGGCTGCGGCGCCGCGCCGACCGGGGCTGGAGCGCCAGGCGCGGGCGCCGAGGCGCTAGGCGCGGGCGCCTGCGCGACGACTGGGGGCGCAGCCGGCTTGGCGGGCTCGGGCTTCACCGCCTCGGGCTTGGCAGGCTCGGCCTTCGCCGCAGGCTTGGCGGACTTCTTCTCGAGCTCGGCGAGCTGCTGGTTCTTCAGCTCGAGCAGCTTCTGCAGATCGGCGACGTTCTTTTCGAGGTCCGTCACCCTCGATTGCGCTTCCTTCAGCGCGCGCTCGCGCGCGGCAGCGTCGTCCGCGCGTGCTGCGGCCGAGGCGCCTGGCTTCGCGGGATCGGCCTTCGACAGCCGAACCTGGTCCTCGGCGGCGCCGGGCTCGCGCGCTTCGGGCTTCTCGATCTTGCCGGTGACCGCGCGGCCCGACGCGGTCTCGGCGCGCGTGGGCGCTGCGGCGAGACGGGTCCGATAGTCTTCCCATTCCGTGCGGTGCGCCTGCACCAGCTGGTTCGCTTCCGCCGCGCTCACGCCGCTAAGCTCGTCTGCGGACGGCATGTTCAGCGTGCGGCCCGCGCGCACAAGGTTGATGTTCTCGCGCAGGAACGCATCCGGGTTGGCGCGGTAGATCGCGATCATCATCTGATTCAGGCTCACGCCCTGAGGCAGATTGGCGCGCGCGATCGCGCCAAGCGTGTCGCCGCGCTTCACGTCATAGCTGTTCGCGCCAGCCAGCCTTCCCGGCTTCGCCGGCGCATCCTGTACCGGCGCGCCTTGCCGTTGTCCTTGGCTTTGCACGGGCGCTGCAGCGTCCTGCACAGGCGCGCCGGAATCCTGCACGGGCGCTCCCGAATCCTGCGCGGCTGCGCCGGAGTCCTGCACGGGCGCGCCCGAGTCCTGCACGGGCGCGCCGGAATCCTGTACAGGCGCTGCGGCCTGCGGCTTCGGCGTCGCCTCGAGCGGAGGAAGCGGCTGCGCGATCGGCGTGGCCGGCTTCTGGGGCGCGGCGGCAATGGTCTGCGGGCCCTTGAGCTCGGGCGGATCGAGCAGCACGGTGTACTCGCGCGTAAGACGGCCGCCGTTCCATTCGAGGTCGACCAGTAGATCCATGAAAGGATCGTTCACCGGCGCGGTCGACGTGACGCGCAGCACCGGCCTGCCGTCGCGCTTGACGATTGCAAAGCGAACGGTGCGCAGCGCGGAGGACGCCTCGATTCCTGCCTGGCGATACGCTTCCGCCGAAGCGAGGCGCGCGCTCAGTCCATCTTCTTCGCCCGGCTGGAGCGAAACGATCTCGATTTCGGCGTTGAGCGGCGAGCCAAGCGGCGACAGGACGGTAAGGCGGCCGAGGCCTGCGGCCTGCGCGGCAAACGGCGCCGCCAGACCCAAGATGCCGGCCAGGATCGCTACGCTGAATGTCCTCACGCTGCCCCCGCTGTAATAGGTCTTCTTAGGTGGACCAACTACCTTAACATCATGGCCTTACGGCTGCAACTTAAAGAAAAACTCTTGCGGCTTAATGCCTCAGGCCTGAGTCCAGAAGGATTCTTAACATCCGCCGCAGCGGCTCGGCCGCCCCCCACAGGAGCTGGTCGCCGACGGTGAAAGCCGAAAGAAAGTCCTGTCCCATCGGCAGCTTACGCAAGCGGCCGACCGGAACGGAGAGCTTGCCCGACACCGCGGCCGGGGTCAGCTCGGCGAGACTTTCTTCCTTGCGGTTGGGTACCACCCTGACCCATTCGTTGCCCTCCGCGAGCATGCCCTCGATCTCGTCTAGCGGCAGCGGCCGGCGCAGCTTGATGGTGAGCGCCTGGCTGTGGCAACGCATCGATCCCACGCGCACGCAAATTCCGTCCATCGGTATGGGGGCGCGGCCATTGCCCTCGCGCCCGAGGATCTTGTTGCCCTCGGCCTGGGCCTTCCATTCCTCGCGGCTCTGGCCGTTGCCGAGATCCTTGTCGATCCAGGGCAGCAGGCTCGCGGCCAGCGGATGGCCGAAGTGCTCCCTCGGCAGAGAGCTCGACCGGATCGAGTCGGTGACCGCGCGGTCGATGTCGAGGATCGCCGAGGCCGGATTCTTCAGCAGATCCCGGGCCGAGTCGCCGATGCGCAGCATCTGTTCCACCAGCTCGCGCATGTTTGCCGCCCCGGCGCCGGAGGCGGCCTGGTAGGTCATGGCGGTCAGCCACTCGATCTCGTCGTGCTCGAAGAGCCCCGCCGTCGCCATCAGCATCAGGCTCACGGTGCAGTTGCCGCCGATGAAGTCCTTCACGCCTTTCGCGACCGCGCGCTCGATCACCGGCATGTTGACCGGATCGAGGATGATCACCGCGCCGTCGTTCATGCGCAGCGCGCTCGCGGCATCGATCCAGTAGCCTTTCCAGCCTTCGCGGCGCAGCTTCGGGTAGATCTCGCCGGTGTAGTCGCCACCCTGGCAGGAGATGAGCACCGGCAGCTTCTTCAGCTCGGCGAGCTCCATCGCGTTCCTGACCGGCTCGACCGGCCTGCCGATGTCCGGCCCCTTGCCGCCGGCCTGCGAGGTGGAGAAGAACACGGGCTCGACATGCTCGAAGTCGCGCTCCTCGCGCATTCGCTGGACGAGCACCGACCCCACCATCCCGCGCCAGCCGATGATTCCCGCTCTGACCATGGCCGTAGTTTAAAGCGCCTCGAGCACGGCGGCGCCCATTTCCGCGGTGCCCACCCGGCGCGCGCCGGGTGTATGGATGTCCGCCGTGCGCAGACCGTCGCGCAGGACCCTTCGCACTGCATCCTCTATTCGCGCGGCCGCGACGGGCTGGTTGAGCGAATAGCGCAGCATCATCGCCGCGGACAGGATGGTCGCGAGCGGATTCGCCACGCCCTTGCCGGCGATGTCGGGGGCGCTGCCGTGGATGGGCTCGTAGAGTCCCTTGCCGCGCTCGTCGAGCGAAGCCGAGGGCAGCATGCCGATCGATCCGGTCAGCATCGACGCCTCGTCGGACAGGATGTCGCCGAACATGTTGCCGGTCACGATGACGTCGAACTGCTTGGGGTTGCGCACCAGCTGCATGGCGCAGTTGTCGACATACATGTGCGTCAATTCGACATCGGGAAAAGATGCAGATTCTTTTGAAAGAACCTCTCTCCAGAGCTGTGAGGTCTCCAGGACGTTGGCCTTGTCGACCGAACAGAGGCGCCGGGACCGCTTGCGCGCCGCCTCGAAGCCCACGCGCGCGATGCGCCGGATCTCGGGCTCGCTGTAGCGCATGGTGTCGAAGCCCTCTCTTGCGCCGGCGACCTCCCGGATGCCGCGCGGCTGGCCGAAGTAGATGTCCCCGGTGAGCTCTCGCACGATGAGGATGTCGAGACCGGCGACGACTTCCGGCTTGAGCGCCGAGGCGCCTGCGAGCTCGGCGTGCACTTGCGCCGGCCGCAGGTTCGCGAACAGGCCGAGCTCCTTGCGCAGGCCGAGGATCGCCTGCTCCGGGCGCTTGGCACGCTCGAGGCGGTCGTAGCGCAAGTCGCCGACCGCGCCGAACAGCACCGCGTCGGCCTGCCTGGCGAGCGCGAGGGTCGCCGGGGGTAGCGGATCGCCCGCGGCCTCGTAGCCCGCGCCGCCCACCGGCGCTTCCTGCATTTCCAGGTCGAGGCGAAGGTGGAGAAGGACCTTTCTTGCCTGCGCAATGATCTCCGGCCCGATGCCGTCGCCGGGCAGCACCGCGATTTTCATATCAGTAGTACCAGGGATACTGCGCCCGGCGCCGCTCCTCGAAGGCGCGGATCTTGTCCGCGTGGCCCAGCGTGAGGCCGATCTCGTCGAGGCCGTTCAGCAGGCAGTGCTTGCGGAACGGGTCGATGTCGAAGCGGAAGCTTTTCGAGCCGTCGGCGGTCGAGACCGACTGCTTTCCCAAGTCGACTATCAATTTGAAACCGGGAAACGACGCGGCGTCGTAGAAAAGCTTGTCGACCTCGGACTCGGTCAGGGCGACCGGCAGGAAGCCGTTCTTCAGCGAGTTGTTCTGGAAGATCTCCCCGAACGAGGGCGCGATCACGGCGCGGAAGCCGTAGTCCCGCAGCGCCCACGGCGCGTGCTCGCGCGAGGAGCCGATGCCGAAGTTCTTGCGCGCGAGCAGGATCCGGGCGCCCTTGTAGCGCGGCTGGTTGAGCACGAACTCGGGGTCCCTGCGCCACGAGGCGAAGCAGGCGTCGCCGAAACCGGTGCGCTTGATCGACTGCAGGTACTTCTGCGGGATGATCTGGTCGGTGTCGATGTTCGCGCGGTCCAGCGGAACAACGAGGGATTCCAGTACCGTGAACTTGTCCATCAGCGCCAGCTCCGGATGTCGACGAAGTGGCCGGCGATCGCCGCCGCGGCGGCCATGGCGGGGCTGACGAGGTGCGTGCGGCCGCCGACGCCCTGGCGGCCCTCGAAGTTCCGGTTCGAGGTCGAAGCGCAGCGCTCGCCGGCGTCGAGCTTGTCGGGGTTCATGCCGAGGCACATCGAGCAGCCCGGCTCGCGCCACTCGAAGCCCGCGTCGCGAAACACCTTGTCGAGCCCCTCCTTCTCCGCCTGTGCCTTCACCATCCCGGAGCCCGGCACCACCATCGCGAGGCGGATGTTGGAGGCGATCCTGCGCCCCTTCACGACCGCCGCGGCGGCGCGCAGGTCCTCGATGCGCGAGTTGGTGCACGAGCCGATGAAGATCTTGTCCAGCCTGATGTCGGTCATCCGGGTGCGCGGCTTGAGACCCATGTAGGTGAGGGCGCGCTCCATCCCTTCGCGACGGGTCGCATCCTTCTCGCGATCGGGATCGGGAACCGCGTCGTCCACCGCGACCACCATGTCCGGAGCGGTGCCCCAGGTCACGTGCGGCTTGATCTCGGCGGCGGCCAGCGTCACCTCGCGATCGAACTTCGCGTCCGGATCGCTCTTCAGCATCCGCCAGTAGGCGACCGCGCTATCCCAAAGCGGCGCCTTCGGCGCGAACGGCCTGCCCCTCACATAGTCGACCGTCGTGTCGTCCACCGCCACCATGCCGGCGCGCGCGCCCGCCTCGATAGCCATGTTGCAGACCGTCATGCGGCCTTCCATCGACATCGCACGGATCGTGCTGCCGGCGAACTCGATGGCATAGCCGATGCCGCCGCCGATGCCGATCTTGCCGATGATCGCGAGCACGACGTCCTTCGCGCTGACGCCGGCGGGCAGCGCGCCCTCGACGCTGACCCGCATGTTCTTCATCTTCTTCGTCACCAGGCACTGCGTGGCGAGCACGTGCTCGACCTCGGAAGTGCCGATGCCGTGCGCCAGGCAGCCGAAAGCACCGTGCGTGCTGGTATGCGAGTCGCCGCAGACCACAGTCATGCCGGGAAGCGTCGCGCCCTGCTCCGGGCCGATGACGTGGACGATTCCTTGCCTCTTATCCAGGAAGGGGAAGTACACCTTGGCGCCAAACTCCCTCATGTTCTTGTCGAGCGTCTCGATCTGCAGCTTGGCGAAAGGGTCGCGCACCCCCGCCATGCCTTCGTTCCAGTTGGTCGTAGGCGTATTGTGGTCGGCGGTCGCGACCACGGAGTCGACGCGCCAAGGCTTGCGGCCAGCGATCGTCAAGCCCTCGTAGGCTTGCGCGCTCGTTACCTCGTGGACGAGGTGGCGATCGATGTATAGGAGCGCCGTGCCGTCGGGTTCGACGTGCACGAGATGGCTCTCCCAGAGCTTGTCGTAGAGGGTCTGTCCCATAGTTCCAACTGCGGTTTCCGCTGCGGAAACATGGGATTATAAGTCACTTGCCGGCGCTTGGGCTCGCCTTGGCAGCGCTGTAAAGCGGCATCACCTTCTGCGCGTAAACCTGGACGTCCTTGATGCGCTCCTCGTTCGAGGGGTGCGTCGAGAGCCACTTCGGCGGCGCGCCGGCGCTATTCAGCTTGGCCATCTTCTGCCACAGGCTAACCGCAGCCTCCGGGTTGTAGCCCGCGCGCGCCGCGAGCTCGACGCCGATGCGGTCGGCTTCCTGCTCGTTGGTGCGCGAGTTGGGCAGGTTGAGCGTGACGTCGGCAACCATGTTGCCGAGGCTCGTGCCGAGCTGGCCGACGCCGAACAGCGCGCCCGCGATTCCGACTGCGGTCTGCGTCGCCATCTGGCGCGAGATGGCCTCGCGCGAGTGCTCGCGCAAGGCGTGCGAGATTTCGTGGCCCATGACCGCAGCGAGCTCGTCGTCGGTCGCCTGCAGCTTCTCGATCAGGCCGGTGTACATGGCCATCTTCCCGCCCGGCATGCACCACGCGTTGACCTCGCTTGTCGACAGCACGTGGACTTCCCATTGCCACTTCTGGGCGTCGGGGCGGAACACCGCGGTCTGCGGAATCAGGCGGCCGGTGATGGTCTTGATCCGCTGCACCTGCGCCGCGTCCTTGTCGAGCGCGCCCTTCTTCTGCGCCTCGGCCATCATCTGGGCGTATTGCTTCTGGGCGCTCGCCTCCACTTCCTGCTCGGAGACCAGCATGTGCTGTTGTCGGTCGACGCCGACGGTGCCCTGCTTGGTGGTTTCGACGGTCTGGCAACCCGCGGCCAGCGCGGCGGAGATAGCAAGAGCAATCAGGGATGTACGCATCATCATCAGCCTCTCAGCGGTAAGCCCGCGTAAGCCCGGACGTTCGTGTTGACAAGCTTACACGCCCGCGCGCCTCAAGCCACGAGCAAAATGCAGTCCCAATAGTCCGGACAGCGCGGACAGCGAGAAGGCGATTCCCGGACCCCCGAGCTCCCAGAGCCAGCCGGCGGCGAGCGCACCGACCGCGCCGCCCGCCCCATAGCTCACGCTCGAGAAGAGCGTCTGGCCGCGCGCATGTGCGACCTCGGGAAATACCCGCTGCACGGCCGACACCGCTGCCGCGTGGAATGCACCGAAGGTCGCCGCGTGCAGCACCTGCGCGATCACGACCAGCCAGAGGACATCGGCCAGCCATCCGAGGAGGAGAAAGCGCACCACGGCGCAGGCAAAGCTCGCGGCGAGGATGGTGGAGAGGGCGAAGCGCCTGAACAGCTGGGGCAGGAAAACGAACACCACGATCTCCGCCACCACGCCGATGGTCCAAAGCAGCCCGATGGTGCTCACGCGGTAGCCCGAGCGTTCGAGGTGCAGCGTGAAAAAGGCGTAGAGCGTGCCGTGTGCGGCGGCCATGCAGAAGCCGCAGGCAAGAAGCCGCGCCGCTGCGCGATCGAGTCGCCACTGCACCGGTTCGCCATGCGCGCGGGCGCCACCGGTCGGCAACGAAAAGGCAGCCGCGAGCGTGGCAAGCGCGAAGCCGAGCAAGGCCCAGGGCAGGGCCGCCACCGGCGCGGCATCGAGCCATGCGCCGCCGGCAACGACCGCCGCGATGAAGCCCAGCGAACCCCAGAGGCGGATCGGGCCGTAGCGTCCGGGCTGCCCGGCGAGCGCCCGCAGGGTGATCGTTTCGACGAGCGGCAGCGCTCCCGCGGAAAAGAGACTTGAAATTGCGATGACCATCGTCACCGCAGCGAAGCTCCCTGCGAACGGCAGCGCGGCAAAGCCGAGCGCCAGGCCGGCGCACGAAACCACGACCAGAGCGCGCAGCGCGCCGCTGCGGTCGGCGAGCACGCCCCAGCCCGCAGGCGCGAACGTGCGCATGATCGACGGCAGCGCGAGCACCCACGCGATCTCGACCGCGTCGAAGCCGCGCCAGGCGAGCCAGAGCGGAAAGTACGCCGTGAAGAGACCGACGTGGACGAAGTGGGCGCAGTAGTACGCGGCCAGCCTGAACGGCAGCGGCATCGCTTTTAAATTAGCATCGCGCCCGATGCCGCGCTGGACGTTCTATCTCCTGTTCACCGTGTCCGGATTCGCCGGCCTCATCTACGAATCCATCTGGACGCACTATCTCAAGCTCTTTCTGGGCCACGCCGCGTACGCCCAGTCGCTCGTGCTCGTGGTCTTCATGGGGGGCATGGCGGCGGGCGCGGCCTGGTGCGCGCGCCTTTCGGAGCGCCTCGAGCGTCCCCTACTCGGCTACGCGCTGGTCGAGGCGGTCGTCGGCGCGGCCGCGCTCGTTTTCCACCCTGTCTTCGTCGCTTCGACCGACTGGGCCTACGAGTCGCTTCTTCCCGCCCTCGGCAGCGAGTCGGGCGCGCTCGCGGCGAAGCTCGCGCTCTCCTGCCTCCTCATCGCGCCGCAGTCCGTGCTCCTCGGCATGACGTTCCCGCTGATGAGCGCGGCGCTCGTGCGCGCGCACCCCGCGACGCCGGGCGAATCGCTGGCGATGCTCTACTTCACGAACAGCCTCGGCGCGGCTTTAGGCGTGCTCGCAAGCGGCTTTCTCCTCATCGCCTGGGCCGGGCTGCCCGGAACGCTCCGGGTCGCGGGCTGGACGAACCTCGCGCTCGCCGCGGCGGTCTGGCTCCTCGCGCGGCCGCTTGCCGTGTTTCCAAAGATATCGAAAACGGAAGAAGAAGGGACCTCGAGCCTCCTCCTCGCGGTTGCGTTTTTCACCGGGCTCGCCTCGTTCGTCTACGAGATCGTCTGGATCCGGATGCTGTCGCTCGTGCTGGGAGCCTCGACGCACTCGTTCGAGCTCATGCTGTCGACCTTCATTCTCGGCCTCGCGCTCGGCGGCCTCGCGGTGCGGCGCAGGGTCGACCGGGCGGGATCCGCCGAGCGGCTGCTCGCGTGGGTGCAGGTGGCGATGGGATTGGCGGCGCTTGCCACGCTCCCGGTGTACGACCTCACCTTCGGCCTGATGGAAACGCTGATGAAGGGCCTCGCGCGCACGCAGACGGGCTACGTTTTCTTCAACCTTTCCGGCCAGGCGATCGCCGCGCTCGTCATGCTGCCCGCCGCGTTCTGCGCCGGCACCACGCTCCCCCTCATCAGCGCGGCGCTGCTTCGCCGGGGCGCCGGCGAGGGCGCGATCGGGCGGGTCTACGCGGCGAACACCCTCGGCGCTATCGTTGGCGTGGTGGCAGCGGTGCACGTCGGCCTGCCTCTCGTCGGTCTGAAAGGCGCCCTGATCAGCGCCTGCACCATCGACATTGCGCTGGGTCTCATTCTTCTAAGAGTGTGTAGAACCACTGTTTGGCGCGCAGCCGCCGTCGCCTGCGCCGGCGCGATCCTCGTCGTCGGCCTCGCGGTCGAGCTCGACGCGAACAAGATGACCGCCGGCGTCTTCCGTTACGGGGACCTCGCGGCCTCGCGCGACGCCGAGATCCTCTACCGCAAGGACGGCAAGACCGCGACCGTGCACCTGGTGAAGTATCCCGAGGCCGTGAGCCTGCGCACCAACGGCAAGTCCGACGGCTCGATCAACCTCGACCGCGACGGCGTACGCGGCACCGACGAGATCACGATGGTGCTCACCGGCGCCCTGCCGCTCGCGCTGAGGCCCGACGCGAAGACCGCGGCGGTCATCGGCATCGGGACCGGGCTCACGACCCACACGCTGCTGCAGAGCCTGGAGATCGAGCGCGTCGACACCATCGAGATCGAAGCCGCCATGGCGGAGGCCGCGCGCGGCTTCATGCCGCGCAACGTCGGCGCGTTCGCCGACCCGCGCGGCGCCATCCTCATCGACGACGCCAAGACTTTCTTCTCCGCCCACGGCCGGCGCTACGACGTCATCGTCTCCGAGCCGTCGAACCCGTGGGTGAGCGGCGTGTCGAGCCTTTTCACCCGCGAGTTCTACCAGCGCATCCGGCGCCATCTCGCGCCGCGAGGGCTGCTCGTGCAATGGATCCAGCTCTACGAGATCGACCCCAGCCTCGTCGCCACGGTGATGCGCGCGCTGGGCGAGGCGTTTCCGGACTACGCGGTGTTCGCGGCGAGCGAACATGACCTGCTCATCGTCGCAAGCGAGGCGCCGCTCCCGCTGCCCCCGCGCGCAGATGTATTCGAGCATCCCGGCGTGGCTCAGGAGCTCTTGAGCGTCCACATCCTGAGCGCAGGCGACCTCGACGCGCGCTACCTTGGCAACCGCGCCCTGCTCGAGCCGCTCTTCGCAAGCTACGGCATGCCGGCCAACACCGACTACGCTCCGGTGCTGGACCTGAACGCCGCGCGCCAGCGTTTCATGGAGCGCAGCGCAACGGAGTTGGTGGCGCTCCTCGATGCCGACGTGCCGCTTCTCGAGCTGCTCGACCCTGGCCGCAGCCGCCGTCCGGTGAACCCGCTCTACAAGGGCGCGTATGCCTTCGGGCGCGTCGAGGCGACGCGTCTTGCCTGGTACGCGCGCAACTTTCTCGCCGGCGCGCGCCCCGAGCCCGAGGCGGTGCCGACTCAGCTGCAGAAGGATCTGGAGCTCGTGCAGCTCAGGCTGCTCGAATGCCGCGAGCCGCGCCAGCTCGACGTGTGGCTGCACAGCGCGCTGCGGGTCGCGCGGACCGTAAATCCGTATCTCGCTCCCGACGACGCCGGGGCGGTGTGGCGCGCGATCGCGAGCACGAAATGCTTCTCCACGCTGCCGCAGTTCCAGCGGCGCTGGATCGAGCTCTTCGCCGCCGTGGCGGCGCGCGACCCGGCGCGAATGGCGCGGCACGCGCGCGAGCTCCTCGACACCACGCCGGAGCTCGCCGCCGATGCCCGCGAATACCTGGTGCTCGCGGCGCTGAGCGGCAGCGTGGCTGGACGCGACAAGCCGGCCGCGCTCGAGCTGTGGCGCGCGCAGAAGTCGAGCCTGCGCGCCCCGGCGGCGCCCGCGTTCCGGCTCCTCCGCTGCCACGCAGACGCGGCGAGCTGCGCGGCCGAATTCAGCCTCTACGCGGAGCGCTGAAGCGCACGGACCCGAGCACCGAGCGCACGAAGCTCTTCTGCTCTTCCGTCGCGAAGTGGCCGTCGAGCAGCAGGTGCGAGAGCCCGTGCACCACTCCCAAGGCGGCGGCGGCCGCGTACTGCGCGTTCTCGCCCAGATCGGCGAACGACTGCTTCAGCCCCTCGTAGGCGCGCCGGTCGGGGTTCGCCAGCTTCACGCGCCCGCCGAACATCAGGCGAAAGCGTTGCGGGTGCGAGAGCGCGAAGTCGACATACGCCTCGCCCATCTCGCGCCGCGGCCGGCGCGCCAGAGCGTCGAGGAGCATCTGGAAGCCTTCCTCGATGAGCGCGACGAGCAGGCGGTCGCGGTCGGAAAAGTGTCGATAGGGAGCGTTGTGGGACACCCCCGCGCCGCGCGCGACCTCGCGCAGGCTGAGCGACTCGAGCCCCTCTTTCTCGAGGACTTCGCCTGCTTTCGTAAGGACCGCCTGGCGGAGGTCTCCATGGTGGTACGGGGTAGATGTTGACATCGTCTACATCTGGCGACCACGTGATGTTGTCGCCGTCAACATATCACATCGAGCTACTCGGGCTCGATGCCCGCCGCCTTGAGCGTGGCCGCGACGAGCGGCCCCTCCGCCTTCGCCCGCTCGAACACATAGCCGGGCGTGCTGTGCTCGGGGGAGACGCCGAGACTCGCGTACTTCTCCTGCACGTCGGGCAGCTTCACGATGCGGCCGAGCTCGGCGTTCAGGCGGCCGACGATCGCCGCGGGCGTTCCCTTCGGCGAGAGCACCGCCCACCACACCGCTGAGTCGTACCCCGGCACGCCGGCCTCGATCATGGTCGGCACGTCGGGCAGCACCGCGGCGCGCTCGCGCGTCGTCACGGCGAGCGGGCGCAGCCTTCCCGCGCGGATGTGCGGCAGCGCAGGGACCATGTCGGAGAACACCATCTGCACCTGACCCGCGACGAGATCGGATACCGACTGCACCGTGCCCTTGTACGGGACATGAATGATGTCGACGCCGGTCGCGGCCTTGAACATCTCGCCCGAGATGTGCGACTGGATGCCTTTGCCGCCCGAGCCGAAGTTGAGCTTGCCCGGCTGCGCCTTGGCGAGCGCGATCAGCTCGCGCACGCTCTTCGCCGGCACCGACGGATGCACGACCAGCACCTGCCCCGCGCTCGCGATCATCGAAATCGGCGCGAAGTCGGTGAACACGTCGAACGCTTGGTGCTTGTACAGGTAGAGGTTGTTCACCAGCGTGCTCGAGCTCGTGATCACGATGGTGTAGCCGTCGGGCGGCTGCTGCGCCGCGTACTGATGCCCGATGCTCGCCGCCGCGCCCGGGCGGTTTTCCACCGTCACCGGCTGGCCGAGGCCTTCGGCGAGCTTCGCTCCCAGCAGCCGGCACAGCACGTCGCTCGATCCGCCGGGCGGGAAGGGCGCGACGAACTTGATCGGCCGGCTGGGATAGGTCTGGGCGTACGCCGTGAGCGCGAAAACAGCGAGCGCGCAAGCCAGGATGCGCTTCATGGCGCCGGAGTCTACATGGTTCATCCGCCGCGGCAACATGAACCGTCACCTCGGCATGCCAGATGGGTCAATGCGCTCACTCGCTCGCTTTACGGCGCTCCTTATGTAGCGGCACCGGTTCGCCGGTTGCGCGAGCGATGTACTGAAGGTCTCCATCGATGAGGATCATGTGGTCGACGATGCGCCGGATCCTCGCGTTTCCCTCCTCGTCATCGCCGAAGTGCAGGAGATTCAGGAAACCATTCGCCATCATCGCCTTGACCGCGTGGTCCAACCCCTCGATTGCCACTTCATTCAGCACCCGGCCGCGATTCCCGAGGACGCACAGGATCGGCACCTTGCGGTACTTCGCGTGAGCTCTGATGTCGGCCAAGAGGGTGAACATTTGGGATTCGTCGAAGTGCACGCCGACGATCACCATGCCGAACCTCTCTGCCTGAAGCAGGGACCTGGCGTCGTCGCAGGTTCGAACGAAACTGAGGTCATGCCCGTCCAAGAGACGTCGCAGGCGGTCTTCATTGTCTGCAATGTCAGCAATGAGGATCCTTGTTCTTGGCGCAAGACTCATGGCCAAATGATGCGCCGAATCAGGAGCCCCTGCCACCTTGCGGCAATGTCGCTTCGCTGCGACCAAGTTGGCGTCGATGTGCACGGACAGATCGTCGATGACTGCAACAGAAGTGCCGAGATGAAGTTCGCAAAATCACCATTCGCGTTACATACCTGCGATGGCAATTGGCCGCAACATTCACCGCAGAGGGAGGAGCGTCATTGGATTCAAAGCAGCCGCCTGCGCGTGTACTCATTTGCGAGGACCAGAAAGACGCCGCCGAGAGCCTGGCCGCGCTGCTGCTTCTCCAAGGCTACAACGTCCTTGTGTGTCCCGACGGTCGATGTGCGATCGACCAGGCTCCGCAATGGCGGCCGGACGCCGCAATCATCGACATCGGACTACCCGGTATTACCGGCTACGCAGTTGCCCAACACATAAGGACTCTGGATTTCGGCGGTGAGGTGGTACTGATTGCCGTTACGGGTTACACAACGCCCGCCGATATCGAGATGGCGCAGCGCGCGGGCTTCAACTGGCACTTTGCGAAGCCGGCCGACGCATCCTTCCTGCTCGATGTCCTGGAAGACCCGGCGCTCACGCCGAACGGCCGCATCGGAGCCATCCCGCTAAACCCTCACTGAGGACCCGTCCGCATGGCTAGTCGTCCACTTCGACCCGGTCCTTGGACTCGGCGAAGACCCACGCGACCGCCAGGCCGGCCGCAAAGTACTGGCGCTGCCTGAAGAGCGGGCTCGGCTCGAAGACGGCGCCGTCCAGCGCGTCGTAGCGCGCGAATCCGCCGACCCAGAGCTTGCCGAAGCGCCGCGTGAGCGAGATCGCGCTCGTCAAGCCTGAATATCCGGCGGGCGCTTCATAGGCGGGGCGCGCCGGCGTTCCGAACTGCGGAGCGACGCCATAGTAGTACTGGTGGTAGCGCTCCGAGCCGTACAGCAGCCCAAGCTGCGCGCTGAAATCCCATTTCCCGCCGAGGAACGCCGGCCTGGAGTCGAAGTAGAGATGCGGATAGAAAACGTAGCCCGCATCCTTCGCGTGCGTGAGATCGGTCGCCACCACCCCGCGCAATGCGAAGCGCAGGTCGAGGCGTCGCTCCTTCGGCCGGTCGCGCCACAGCGTCAGGTTGAGCTTGGGACCGATCTCGAGCACGGGATCGAGGTCGGGCATCCCGGCGCGCGCGCGGTTGCGGTCGCTCTTTACGGGCAGCGAGCCGGCCACGCTTAGATCGAATTCGATGCGGTCCGACTCGTGCAGCACGCCGCGCAGGCCCTCACGATCGAATCGCATGGTCGGGCCGCGGTACACAAAGTACGGCAACGGAAACGCGTAATCGCGCGTTTCGTCCGATCCGCGGTAGTCGGGCAGCCTGAGAACGGTCGCGCCAGCGCCCGCCTCCCATTTCGGCCGCAACTCGGCACGCGCGCCCAGCGCGAGCGCCGCAGACGCAAGCAGCCCCGCCAGGAGAACGCACCTCATCGCCCCGAATATGAACCTAGGCGCCGCGCAAGCTGCGGAACAAGCCGCGCAAGTCAAGCCCGTGCGAGAGCAGCTTCCAGGCCACCATGCGCGTGATGAGCGCGACGTCGACGATCGGGCGGAAATGGCTCGGCCGTCCGCGGGGCTCGTAGATCGCGGGGATCGGCACCCACTCGAGCCGGGTGCCGCGGCGTCCCGCCTCGATCAGCACCTCGCTTTCGAATACGAAGCTCGCTGCACGGCGCACGCGCGGCGGCAGAGCAAGGAGCAGCGGCACCGGGTACACGCGGAAGCCCGACTGGGTGTCCTGCATGCGCTGGCCCGCCGCCCAGGCAATCCAGAAGTTGGCGAAGCGGTTGGCGTAGTAGCGCTCCGTGGGGATATCGGCGCCGCCGTGCAGCCGCGCGCCGACGACCAGCGCCGCGGGATCGCGGCGGTGCGCCGCCAGCAGGCGCGGGATGTCCTCGGGCCGGTGCTGGCCATCGGCGTCCAGCGTCACCACGGCCCGGGCGCCCTCGGCGAGCGCGAGCGAGATGCCGCGCCACAGGCTGGCCGCCTTGCCGAGGTTGCGGGGGTTGCGGACCAGCGTGACTGGCAGGCCAGCGAGCATGTCGGCGGTGCCGTCGGTCGAGCCGTCGTCGACGACGATGACCTCGGGCAGCTGCGCGAGGGCTCGCTCGGCGACGTCGCGGACCGTCGCGACCTCGTTGTAGGCGGGGATGACGCCGACCAGTCCTCCCGACATCCTTTCTTGATTCATGCGTCTCATATAATGACGCAAAGAGGAGTATTCGTGGCGGAGCAGGCCGGCAGCGGCTGTGAAGTTCTAGTCATCGGCGGCGGCCCCGCCGGGTCGACGATCTCGGCGCTGCTCGCGCAGCGCGGACGCGACGTTCTAATGCTGGAGAAGTCGCGCCATCCTCGTTTCCACATCGGCGAGTCACTCCTGCCGCTCAACCTGGATCTGTTCGAGCGGCTCGGCGTAGCCGCGGAAATGGAGTCCATCGGCATGCCGAAGTATGGCGTCGAATTCAACGCACCGCCCGATGGCAAGACTGCCGGCAAGACCTCGGGGCTGGAGTTCGTCGACGCCTGGGACAGGTCCTTCCCCAATGCCTACCACGTGCGTCGCGCGGACTTCGACCACATCCTGTTCCGCAACGCGGTGCGCAGGGGCGCGCGCGCGATCGAGGGCTGCCGCGTGACAGGGGTGGACTTCCGTCCCGGCGGCGCCGACGTGACCGCCCGCCTGGGGGACGGAGCCGAGCGCACCTGGCGCACGAAGTTCGTGGTCGACGCGTCCGGGCGCGACACCTTCCTCGCCAACCGCTTCGGCTGCAAGGAACGCAACCGCGAGCACAACAGCGCGGCCATCTTCGGCCATTTCGCCGGCGCGACGCGGCTGGAGGGCAGACGCGAAGGCGACATCTCGGTCTTCTGGTTCGACCACGGCTGGTTCTGGTTCATCCCGCTGACCGGAGGCGTGACCAGCATCGGCGCGGTGTGCTGGCCCTACTACATGAAGACGCGCAAGACCGAGCCGCGCCAGTTCCTGATCGATACGATTGCCCTCTGCCCGGCGCTTGCCGAGCGGCTGCGCGACGCCACGCTGGTCTCGCCGGTCACCGCCACCGGCAACTATTCCTACACCTCGCGGCAGTCGGTGGGCGAGAGCTACATCCTGCTCGGCGACGCCTTCGCGTTCATCGATCCGATCTTCTCGTCGGGCGTGCTCCTGGCGATGCACAGCGCGTTCGTCGGCGCCGACACCGTGGAGACCTGCCTCGACCGTCCCGAGCGGGCGCGCGCCGCGATGAAGGCCTACGACGCCAGCGTGCACCACGGGACGGCGTCGTTTACCTGGTTCATCTACCGCGGCACATCGCCCATCCTGCGCTACCTGTTCATGAATCCCGGCAACACCCTGGGCATGCAGTCCTCGCTGCTCTCCATCCTCGCGGGCGACATCTTCCGCGGCACGCCGGTGCGCCTCGGCCTGCTCTCCTTCAAGACGCTCTACTACTTCTTCAGCGTACTCAACCTGAAGACCAGCCTGAAGGCGTGGCTGCGCCGCAAGCAGGTCATACACGACCCGGGTTCCGCTACGCCTGCCTAGGCCATCGCGCCGTTGATCGAGATGATCTGGCCGGAGAGGTAGCCGGCCTTTTCCGACGCCAGGAACGCCACCAGCTCCGCCACTTCCTGCGGGGTGCCCGCGCGTTTCATCGGCACCAGGCGCGCAATCGCCTCCGGGTCGAATGCGCCGCTCGCCATCGCGCTTTCGATGATTCCGGGCGCCACCGCGTTTACCGTGACGCCGCGGCTCGCCAGCTCGATGGCGAGCGATTTGGTCGCCCCGTGCAGGCCGGCCTTGGCGGCCGCATAGTTCGCCTGCCCGCGATTTCCCATCAGCGCCGCGACCGAGCTCAGGCTGATGATGCGCCCCCATCGCGTCGCCATCATCGGGAGCAGCAGCGGCTGCGTGACGTTGAAGAAGCCGTGCAGCGACACGTCGATCACGCGCATCCACTGCTCACGCCTCATCCCGGGCAGCACGGCGTCGTCGTGGATGCCGGCGTTGTTGACCAGGACCTGGATCGGGCCCGCGTCGAGCAGGCCGCGGAGCGCGTCGCCGCAGCGGTCCGCGTCGGTGACGTCGAACGCTACGGCCTGTGCGCTGCCGCCGCTGCGTCCGATGTCGGAGGCGACACGTTCCGCCTCGGGCAGGCGGCTGTTCGCGTGCACGATGACGTGCAGACCGTCGGCGGCGAGCCGCGCGCAGATCGCCGCGCCGATCGCTCCGCTGCCGCCAGTGACGAGCGCGCGCTTCATCCGCCCGCCCCCGCATCGAGCACGACCAGCGCCCGCCCGCTTAACAGCTCGACGCCACCGACCTGCAGGGTAAAGCGGTAGCTGGCGTGCGAGCTGTCGCCCGCCACCAGCTCCGCCTCGACCAGCAGTTCGCCGTCGCGGTCGTCGAGGCGCGCGGCGCGGCAATCCAGGTTTCTCAGGCTCGCGAGGTAGCCGGCCCGCGGCCGGCTGCCTACCTTGCCGCTCAGGCCGCCGTGCACGGCCATCGCCTGCATCGCGTACTCGATCCCGCACACGGCCGGAAGCTGATCGCCGCTGCGCAAGGGGTTGTCGGCGGCGCGGTGCCCGCGGCTCATGCATTGGATGCGGCTCGCATCCCACTGCACGACCCCGTCGAGGAGGCACATGGGGCCGCTGTGCGGAATCAGGCGTGCGATCTCGTCGCGGCTCAGGCGCACGGCGTGACTTCCACGCGCAGACGGGTGTCCGCCGGCATTTCGAGCAGCAGCCGCGCCGGCGAGCCGCGTGCGATCTGCGCCAGCAACGGCAGACAGCGCGCGGCGGGGACGCCGTCGCGCAGGGCCTCCAGACCCTCGTCCTGCATGCGCGAAGCGGCGCCGGCCTGGGCTTCGAAGCCGATCTCGAGAACCGCCAGCGACGCTCCGGTCCGCTCGGGCGCAAGCACCAGCGCCACGCCGAAGCTCGCCTTGATCTCGCGCGCCGCTCCGAGCGGCGCTGGATAGGGATGGTCGTAGGCGATCAACGCGACCGGCTGCCGGTCCAGCGCAACCTGCGACGCCGCGTCGAGGAGCCCCGCGCCGAAGCTGGCGTCGTACGCGCACAGGCTGGTGGACGCGGCCCTGCACTGCGTGGCGATGCTCCAGTAGCCCGCGGCGGCGTTGTGAACCGAGTTGTGGAAGCGCGTCGGCGAAACCTGGCGGTCCGCCGTGGCGAGGGATTCGAATATCGCGTGCACGTTGTCGCAATCCGCGCTGGAGGAGGTAAATACCGTCCCCAACGCGGCCGCATCGAGCCCGGAACTCTCGATCGCCTCGATGCCGGCAGCGAGCGCAAGCCGCACCGGCATGCCGGCTCGCCGGCGCTCGACCGCCGGCAGCAGCGGGCTCGCCGCGACCGCGGTCGGGGCCGCCCGATAGGGCTCGTCTCCCGCGAGCGCAGGGCGGCTCGCCTGCCAGCCGTTCAGGCCCGGGCCGACCAGTCCGATGCCCTCCACGAAGGCGCGCATCAGGCTGTCGCCTCCAGCACCACGCTGCAATTGTTGCCGCCGAAGCCGAACGAGTTGCTGAGCACCCGATGCACGGCAGCGCGCCGCGGCTCGACCAGATAGCTGCAGCGCATCGCCGGATCGACCTCGCGGGTATTGGCGCTACCCGGGAGAATCCCGTGCTTCATGGCGAGGATCGAGATGATGATCTCGGTCACGCCGGCGGCGCCGAGCAGGTGGCCGGTCGCTCCCTTGGTCGAGCTGCAGGGCGTCGGTCCCTCGAACAGCCCCGATACCGCGCGGTCCTCCGCCGCGTCGTTGGTGCGCGTGCCGGTGCCGTGCAGGTTCACGTAGTCGATGTCGCGAGCGGCGAGGCCCGCGCTGCGCAACGCGCGTTGCATGGCGAGCCGGGCGCCGAGGCCCTCCGGGTGCGGGGTCGACATGTGGTGGGCGTCGCAGCTGTCGCCGACGCCGAGCAACCTGGCGTCGGCGCCCGCGGCATCCTCCCGTTCGAGCAGCGCGAAGCCACCGCCTTCGCCTATCGAGATGCCGTCGCGCGCCGCGTCGAACGGCCGGCACGGCCCCCGCGCGGTGAGCTCGAGCGAATGGAATCCGTAGAGCGTGGTGAAGCCCAGCGTGTCGACGCCGCCGACCACGGCGGCGTCGCAGATTCCCGCCGCCATCATGCGCGCGGCGTTGCCGAACACCTTCGCCGACGAGGAGCACGCCGAGGACACGGCCAGCGCGGGGCCGCGCAGCGCGAGATAGCGCTGCGCGAAGTCGACCAGCGAGAAGGTGTTCTGCCTCTGGGCGTAGCGAAAGTCGGCGGGCAGCGCACCGGTGACGGGGTCGCGCCGGCGGTATGCGAGCTCGGTTTCCAGGATGCCGGAGGTGCTGGTCCCGAGGAACACGCCGATGCGCGCCGCGCCGTAGCGCTCGCTTGCCTGCGCGACGGCGGCGGCAAAGCCGTCGGTCTCCAGCGCGAGCTGCGCCAGGCGGTTGTTGCGACATTCGAAGGCGGCCAGGTCCGCGCGCACCGGCCGCGCTTCGAGCGCGCGAACGCGACCGATGTAGGTCTCGAACGCCACGTCCTCGAAATCGCACCGCGCCAGCCCCGAGCGACCTGCGAACAGCGCTTCGGCGACCGCGCCTGCCCCGACCCCCAGGCAATTCACGACGGAATAGCGGGTGACGGCGAGCGGCTGCACCTACGGAATCTAAACGACTTTCCTCGCAAGGAACAGCACGTTGCAGAACGGCGTGCCCTGGCTCATCGGCGCGGCGTGGACGGCGAAGCCGCGCTGCGACAGGGCCGCGACCCAGCGCGCGGCGCTGCGGCAATGCAGCTTCGGTCCGAGCTTGCCGCGCGTGAGCGCCTCGAGCCATGCGCTCAACTTCGTCATCCAGAAGGCCAGGCCCGCGTCGGCGTCGGGCTCACGCAGCAGCAGCAGGCCGCCGGGACGCAGCGCCGTCGTCGCGTTCTCCAGCACGCGTTCCTGCTGCGCCTCCTCGAGGTAGAGCAGCACGTCGAGCATGACGATCACCGAACAGGCATTGAATTCGACTTCGCGCACATCGCACAGCTCCACCTGCGCGCCGCCGTCGAGCGCGCGGCGCGCAATCCGCACCCTGCCGGGATGCGCGTCGACGCCGCGCAGGGCAAGGCGCGTCGGTGGCGGCGGCCAGTCCACCGGCCAGCGGCCGTCCGCGTGCAGATCTCGCGCCGCCTTGAGCAGCGACAGGAGCACGCCCTGGCCGCAGCCGAGGTCGAGCAGGCTGCCGCTGTCGGGCAGCAGCCCCCTGCACAGCAGCGCATGAAACACCGGGTCGTGGCGCAGCTTGCCCCACGCGAAGCACCACGCATACTTCCCGGCCGCGCGATAAGACCGCGTCGCGGCCTCGAACACGGGCCTAAACCGCGCGTCCATCCTGCAGCGCGGTTGCCAGCGTGACTGCGGTCAGGCCTTGGGCCGCCACTCGTTCCAGAAGATCGGGCAGCACTGCGAGCACGGTCGGCCTCGTGTCGTGCAGCAGGAGGATGTCGCCTGCCGCCAGTGCGCCCGCCAGCCGCCGCAGAACCCTGGCCGCGTTCCGGTCTACCCCGTCCAGCCCTCGCCGCGTCCAGGAAACATAGCGCAGCCCACAGCGCGCGAGCACCGGATCGAGGAGCGGGCTGCGGAACCCGACAGGCGCGCGAAAGAACGATGGTCGGCGTCCGGTGATGCCGCCGAGAATGGCCTGCGCCGATTCGACGTCGCGGCGCAGCCGGAAAATCCCGTAGAGCGCGAACGCGTTGGAGTGCCGCAGGCTGTGGTTCGCCACGCCGTGGCCGCGGCGCACGATCTCTCTCGCAAGGTCCGGATGCGCCGCCGCCTTCTCCGCCACGCAGAAGAACGTGGCCTTCGCCCGATGGCGATCGAGCAGGTCGAGAACGCGCGGCGTCACCTCGGGATCCGGGCCGTCGTCGAACGTGACGCTGATCATGCGGCGCGCCGCGGCCGCCGGCGGCAGGCGCGTCAGGTTGGCGCCCAGCCATTGGCTGCGCGGCAGGAACACCGCCACGGTGACGACAAGAAAGTCCGCGGCGATCGCCGCCAGCGCCCAAGGCCACGGCGCCGGCTGCCACGCGAGCGCGGCTGCCGCCGCGGCGAGCACCAGCAAGGCGACGCAGACCAGCGGCGCGGGGCGCCAGCGTGTACGCGAATCAGGCGTGGTCATGGCGCCGGCCGAGGATAGCGGAGAAGACGAGCGCCAGCACCGTTCCCAGGCCGACCGTGACGCCGATGTCGTGCAGCACCGGCACCCTGGAGAGCGCCAGCAGACCGAAACCGATCACCGTGGTCGCGTTGGCGAGGAGCAGCGACACGAGGGTGCGGCTGCGGTCGCTCTGCGAGCTCGCCTGCCGGTCGAAGAGCAGCGAATAGTTCGAGCCGATGGCGACCACGAGCAGCAGTCCCACGAGATGGAAGATGGAAAGCGATTCGCCCGCCAGCGCCAGCGCGCCGGTCGTCACGAGCACCGCGGCGACGAGCGGCGCCGTTACGGCGAAGAAGCTGCGCAGCGATCGCAGGCTGGCGAGCAACAGCGCGCCGATCGCCGCCGCGCCCAGGAGGGAATAGGCGAGCGCCTGGGCGCGATAGCTGTGGTACAGCTGCTCGGACTCGCGCTTGAGGTCGAGCAGGACGGCTTGCGCGCCCGGCGGCGCCGTGAGATCGCGCGCTATGCCGGCCGCGTCCGCGACATTGCGCAACGGCAGCATGGCAGCCCAGCCGTCTGCACGCCTGGCGAGCAGGCTGTCGACGCGCAAGGCGAGGCGCGTGCCCTGCATGCCGCTGCGACCGATCGGCGGCGCGCTGCGCGCGGCGGCCGCGTCGGCAAGAAACGGCTCGAACACCTTTCCCCGAAAAGGCAGTCCGGCCACCGCCTTTTCGAGGTTGGCGCGCAACTGCGCCGGCTCGGGCAGCGCCTGGCGCCGCGCTTCCTGCGTCTGCCGGCTCGGAAGGAAGTCGGCAGGAGATTCGTATCCTTCCAGCATCCCCGCCTGCGAGGCCTTGCGCAGTCCTTGTCCGACCGCCTCGCTTGCCTGCAGCGCCGCTTCCTGGTCCGGCGCGTGGATGACGACCAGGAAACGCACGTCGGGCGCGCCGAGGTCGGCGCGCATTTTCTCGTCGAGCGCCTGATCGACGCGCGGCACGGGGCTCAGGCTCGCCAGGTCCTCGTTCCAGAGCCGCTCGCCGCGCGCGGCCAGCAGGACGGCGATAGCGGCAACCAGAATGAGTACGGGATAGCGTAACGACGACGCGCGCCGCGCCGCTGCGCTCGCCCAGGGTCCGGCCGCGCCGACGATCGGTGCGGCGAGCGTGGACGGCAGCATCCCGGGCAGCACCCAGCGCGTCACCGCGACCGCAACCAGCAGGCCGACGATCGAAAACAGGCCGAGCTGCGCCAAGCCAGTGAACCCGGAGAACAGCATCGCGCTGAATCCGCAGATGGACGTCAGCACTCCGAGGCGCAGCGTGGGCCAGATGCGTTCGAGGGCGGCATGCCTTGCGCCGCCGCCGGCGGCCTGCGTGAAGAGGTAGATCGCGTAGTCCACGCCTTCGCCGATCAGAGTGACACCGAAGCCGAGCGTAATGCCGTGGACGGAGCCGAAGCCGAGGCTCACGGCGGCAATCCCGGCCAGCGCGCCGCTCGCGATGGGCACGAGACCGAGGGCCAGCAGCCGGCCGGAGCGGTAGACGGCAAGGAGCAGCCCGGCGACGAGCGCCGTTGCGATGAGCGACAGGCGCAATGCATCGTTGCGCACCGCCACGCGCGTCCTGGCCGCGAACACGCCTGGTCCGGAGACCAGCAGCTTCACCTCGTCGGTGCCCGCGCGGGAGAACGCCTGCACGATCCGGGCAAGCGCGCCCTCCTGCGCGCCGACGTCGTAGCCGGGCGCGCGAGTCTGCGCGAGCAGCAGCGCCCGCCGGCCGTCGCGCGAGAACCACACGCCTTCGCGCGTCGCCGGCCTCGACTGCGCCTCGAGGCTCTCGAGGATGTGCAGCAGCTCCCCGGTGGGGTCGTTCGCCACGATGCGCCGGACCAGGGCGCCGGCGGGCGAATCGAGCAGGCGCAGGGTCTCCTCGAGCCGCTCGCGCAGGCCCGCGGCCGAAAAGCGCTCGGCATCGACCGCCGAGCTGAGGAGGTAGCGATGGCGCCAGAGGAACTCGCGGTCCGCGGCGTCGCCGCTGCCGTCGCCGTTTTCCACCGAGACGAAGCTCGCGTCCTTGCGCAGCTCGGCCGCCATCGCCTTGCTGGCCTGCGCCAGCGCGGCCGGCGACGCACCCTCCAGCGCGATCAGCGCGAGCCGGGAAACGACGCCTTCGCGCAGTTGCTCGACCAGCACCTGCTGCTCCGGCGTCGGCGAGCGCGGCAGGAACGCGGAAACGTCGGTGCTAATCGTCGTGCGGGCAACGATCACGGCGCTGGCCGCCAGAAGCGCGAGCCATGCGCCGAGTGCCCACCGCTGCGCCGCGGTCACGGCGGGTCCCGGGTGATCGTCATCGTCGAGCGGTCGCCGTTGGGCTCGAGGAACTCGATCGTGCCGATGGTGCCGCCGCGGCCGCCGACGCGGATCTCGCTCAGCAACTCCTGCATGTTCCGATCGGTCGGCCTGAGCACCATGCGCCATTTGCGCTCGTCGCCTTCGAGCCCGATCTCGAACAGGCGCTTCAGCGCCGCCAGGTCTCCCGCCAGGGTGGAGCGGATGCTTTCTACAAAGACGCCAACCGCTGGGTAGTCCTCCAGGCGAATGCTGCGGCGACGTTTGGGCTGCGTGCTCTCTAGCGTGAGCTGGTCGCCCTCCAGCAGCACGCTTTCCACCCGCGGCGACAGCGTGCGCTTCTCGAGGCGATCGGGCGCGACATAGAGCAGCGTGCCGGAAGATTCGAGCGGCGTAGTGAGGATACCGACGTAGCGACGCTCCACGAAACGCCCCTTCGACGTCTTCACCTTGGCGAGCTCCTGCATCAGCCGCGCGACATCCCATGTGGACGACTCGGCGGCCGCGGCAGTGCCGGGCATCAGCGCCGCCGCCAGCACGACTGCGCGCGCCCTACCGCCAAAAGTCATAGAAGTTGAACCAGTTGTAGGGCGCGATACGGCAGTAGTGCTCCAGCCGTCCCACATAGCGTCGCAGCAGCTCGTCGACTGCGCCATCGCGGGCGCACCCGCGCGCTTCGTCGGGCAGGGCGAAACGCTCGATGTGCACGTCGTAGCGGTTCGCGCCACGGTAGACGCCGAAGAGCAGCAGGATGGGCCGGTTCAGGATGATACCGATGCGAATCGGCCCGGTGGGGAACTGCGCGGGCAGGCCGAGGAACTCGCAGCGCGCGACCCGCATTGCCCCGCTCATTTTCCCGTGCATTGCTCCCATTTCGCCGAGGCCGCGGTCCGCCAGCATGCCGACGACTTCGCCCCGCCCGAGCGCGGCCTCCACCTGCAGCATGGCATCGAGGCGGCCGAGGGGAATGACGTCGTCGTGCAGGCGCGGGTTGACGGCGCGCAGGACAGCTCCCACCTTGCGCGCGTTTTCCTCGTACATCAGCATCCGGATGCGCAATCCCTTCGTCCTGCCGAACGCGCGCGCAACCTCGAAGCTGCCGAGGTGCGCGCTGAGCATCAAGCAGCCCTCTCCCCCGGCCATCGCCTGCTCGAACACCTCGACGCCGTGCATGCGCACTTCGAAGCGGGCGAGCTCGTCGTTCAGCAGGAAGACCCGGTCGAGCAGCACCGCCGCGAAATGATGATAGTGGCGAAACAGGTCGCGCAGCCGCGCCTCGCGGCCGAGCACCCGGCCGAGATACTCGCGCGAAGCCCGGCGCGCGCGCGGCGAGAACGCCACGAAGTAGAGGCAGATGGGGTAGAGCAGGAGCCGCGCAGCGGCCCGCCCGATGACCGTCGCGACCCAGACGATCGCGCGCAGGGTGAGCGCGTGGCTGCGCTCTGGCCGGCGCACCCACTCCGGCGCGTGCCCCTGCTCCTCTACGCGTCCGTCGACGGGTCGGGACATGACATCTGGCCGGTCAGCACGATCCTGCCTTCGACGGCGCAGCTGAAGCTGACCTCCCCGCCGCTGCGCGAGAACTCGATCACCACGCGATCCCCCGGTCGCGCGGGCTGCAGGAACTTCGCGTAGGAGATCGCGAAAGGCGCGCGCGGCGCGCCGATGCTGCGCTCGATCGCCAGGATGGTTTCGCTCAGCAGCACCGCCCCCGGAATGATGGGATTGCCCTCGAAATGCCCGCGCGAGGAGGGATGATCCGGCTGGAAGACGCGCTCGACGACGCCGCGGCCGGGTGCGCTCGCGCTCACTGGCCGGCGACGATCCGCGCGAGCGATTGCCGCGGCAGCTTGCCGACGTCGTTGCGCGGCAACGATTCGACGAGGCACAGCGGGCGCGGCATGAAAGCCGGGTCGATGCGCTGGCGCAGCGCGCTCATCAGGGATTCCACCGTGTGCCCCGGCGCGACCGCGAATGCGGCCAGGCGGGCCACCGCTTCGCCCTCCTCGCTCGGGGCGATGAAGACGCCGTCGAGCACTCCCTCGATCGAGTTCAGGTGGTAGTTGAGATGCGCGAGCGAGGTGCGCTTGCCGGCGACGTTCACCAGATCGGCGGTGCGGCCATGCAGCAGGAACCTGTCGCTGCCCCGCAGCTCGATGACGTCGGCGAGCAGCACTTCGCCTTCGATGTGGCCGCCGCTCGCCCAGGTGCCACGGCTGTCGCCGCGCAGCGAGACCCCCGGAAGCGCCCGCCACTCGTTCGTGTCCACGGTGCGCCGGGTAGCGACCTGGCCGGCCTCGGTGCAGCCGTAGATTTCTTGCAGCGGGGCGACGAAGCGCGCCTCGGCGCTCGCCGCGAGCTGCGGCGCCAGCGGGGCCGTGGCGCAGACCAGCAGATCCAGCCTGGGCAACTCGTCCGGCTCGCCGAGCAACACGCGCAGGTGTACCGGCGTGGTCACCAGGCAGCGCGGGCGCGGCAGCGCGCGCAGCTCGGCACGGATATCCGCCGGGAAGAACGGTCGGCCGGCGTGCAGCGCGAGGCCGCCCCGCATCGCCATCAGCAGCGTGGATTCCAGACCGTACGAATGCTGCGGGGGCACGGTGCCCACCAACGCCATGCCCGGCAGCGCCCGCAGGCCGAGCGCTTCGATCTCCTCGGCGGCGCTGCGCACCATGCTGCCCCAGGTCCTCGGGAAGGGCTTCTGCTCGCCAGTGGAGCCGGACGTGAACAGGATGGCCGCGAGCTGCTCCGCAGGGACGGCCGGGATCTCCGAAGGTGCCGCAGCAGCACCCACTACGATCTCGGGGAAGGCGAGCGTCTCGAGGCCGGCAGGCGCACCCGGCGCATCGCTGAGGCAATAGAGGTCCGGATAGCTCGCGACCAGGCGGCCAACGAGGTCGGGCGTCTCGTTCGGCGGCAGCAGGCTCACCTGCCGGCGTACGAGGGCCGCCGCGAAGCCCACGGCGAAGCGGTAGCGGTCCGCGCAGCGATTGAACACGTGGCGCCGCTCCGGCAGGGTAGCGGCGAGGCGGCGCACGTCGCGGCAGAACTCGTCGACGCCGACGGCGCGCCCTGCGTGCCAGGCGAATACCGCGCCGGTGCCGTGGCCCTGGAGCAGCGGCAGGGCGGCGGTCATCGCGCCCGGGTGGTCACTTCGGCGAACGCGCTGAGGATGCGCCCGATGGAGACGCGCGGAACGAGCGGGAAGCACAGCGCCCGGTAAACCTGCTGGGCGACGAACATCAGCGCGAGCAGCGGCAGGTCGAGCAGGTTGACGAACATCGACCAGACGTCGTGCGGCGCGAACGCGAGCAGCAGCGCCGAAACGAGAATCTGCCCGGCGAAGAACGCGCACCACGCGACCGTCAGGCGGCGCGTGAAGCGCGCCATGTCGGGCGGCACGGAACCGTGGATGCGGTGCGCGACGCGCGTGATCAGCGGCTCGCGGCCGGCGCGCAGGCTGCGGCCGAAATACCACAGCAGCGCGAGGTAGGCGCCGGCGTGAGCGAGCCCCGCAAGCGCGCTCGCGCCCAGCGAGTCGCGCAGGGCGAAGTGGACGACGAACGGGAAGAAGCCCGCGAATGCGAGAAATACGAGCGCCTTCCGGGCAAGGCGCATCTAGCCGCGCTGCAGCTTCCGGACGTGCTCGTTCAGGCTGCGCAGCGAAGCGAAGATCCTCACGTTGTCCTGGTCGTCGGACCTCAGCCGTACGCCGCAGGTCTTCGAGATCGCGAGCGCGATCTCCAGGATGTCGATCGAGTCGAGGCCCAGGCCATCGCCGAACAGCGACGCGCGCGGGTCGATGTCGACGGCACGCACCTCGAGGTTGAGGGTCGTGACGATCAGCTCGGCGAGCTCGAGCTCCTGTGCGGTGAGCGCGCTTTCGACGGCTTGAGCCTCTCCGGCAGCCTTCTGCATAAGAGTGTCATTATAAAGCCGGCATTCTCAGCGGCGCTTTTTCCGAGCTTTGCCGGCGTAAGGATTGCGCCCGGTGCGAAGCTCGATCGCCATCGGCGTGCCGACGAGCTCGAACTTGTTCCTGAAGTAGCCCTCGAGGTAGCGCTTGTAGGTGTCGGGTACGCGATCGAGGGCGTTGCCGTGGATGATGATGCGAGGAGGGTTGACGCCGCCCTGGTGGGCGTAGCGGAGCTTGGGACGGATGACGCCGGCCTTTGGCGGGGCCTGCTTCTCGATGGCGGCGATGAGGGCGCGGGTGAGCTTGGGGGTGGAGAGGCGGGCCATGGCGGCGGCGTAGGCGGCGTCGACGGAGCGCATCAGGGGGCCCATGCCCTTGCCCTCTTTCGCGGAGATGGTGTGGACCTCGGCGTAGTTGAGGAAGCCGAGCTTCCACTGCAGCTCGGTCTTCATGCGGTCGCGCTGCTCCTTGGTTGCTGCGTCCCACTTGTTCACTGCGAGCACCAGCGCGCGGCCGCGCTCGAGGATGTAGCCGGCCACATGCGCGTCCTGCTCGGTCACGCCGTCGACTGCGTCGAGGGTGAGGATGGCGACGTTGGCGGCCTCGATGGCCTGGAGCGCCTTGACGATGGAGAAGAACTCGACCGGGGTGCCGGTCTTGCCGCGCCTGCGCACGCCCGCGGTGTCGATCAGCGTGTAGCGGCGCCCGTTGCGCTCGAAGGGAACCTCGATCGGGTCGCGCGTGGTGCCGGGCTTGTCGAAGGCGATGACTCGCTCCTCGCCGACCAGCGCGTTGATGAGGGTGGACTTGCCGACGTTGGGCCGGCCGACGATGGCGACGCGGGGATGGCCTCTCGCCGCTTCATTCTCATCGGAAGAGGGCTCGTCGTAGGTAAAGCTGGATAAGGCAAGATCCATCAATTCGTTGACGCCCTCGCCGTGGGCGCCTGAGATCGCGGCGGGGTTGCCGAGGCCGAGCTCGTGGAACTCGGCGACGGCGGTGTCGGACTGCATGCCCTCGGTCTTGTTGACCGCGAGGTAGACGGGCGAGGTGAGGCGCCGCAGCTTGGCGGCGATCTCGCGGTCGCCGCCGGTGAGGCCGGCGCGGCCGTCGACCATGAAGATGACGGCGTCGGACTCGGCGATGGCCTGCTCGGCCTGGCGCGCCATCTCGACGTAGATGCCCTCCTCCGCGCCGAGCTCGAGGCCGCCGGTGTCGATGGCGATGAAGGCGCGCTCGCCCTGGCGTCCTTCGCCATAGTGGCGGTCGCGAGTCACGCCGGGAACGTCGTGCACGATCGCGTCGCGGCTGCGGGTGAGGCGGTTGAAAAGCGTCGACTTGCCGACGTTCGGGCGGCCGACGAGCGCGATCACCGGCTTCACAGCGCGAGCGCTACCAGCGTTCCGTCCTGTGTCTGGATGAGCAGGCTCGAGGCAAGCGCGAGCGGCGCTGCGCGCACCGGCCCGCCGCCGCTCGAATAGCGCGCGACGAACGCGCCCGAATCGCGCGACAGGAAATGCACGTAGCCCTCCAGGTCGCCCACCGCCACTACGTTGCCCACCGGCGCCGGGACCGAAAGCTGGCGGTAGGCGAGCTTGTCCTGCTTCCAGACCGGGCGGCCGTTGCTGCGGTCGAGCTCGTGCACGCTGCCGCGGTCGTCGCTCACGAAGGCAAAGCGCGCGTCGACCCTGACGCCGGTGAGCGAGGAGAGCTCGCGCGCCCAGACCTGGCGGCCGTTCGCCATGTCGAAGCACGCCACCCTCCCCTGATAGGCCGCCGCGCACACCTCGCGGCCCTGCACCACCGGGTCGCCGACCACGTCGGTCACGCGCTCCAGCTCGGTGGCGCCCTTGGGATTTGCGACGGTCGACTCCCAGCGCACGCCGCCGTTGGAAAGCGTGATCGCGGCGAGCTTGCCGCCGGAGAAGCCGGCATAGGCGGTGTCGTCCACGACGGTGACGCCCGCGGGGCTCCTCACCACGAGCGTAGCCGGCGCGCGCTGGTACACCCAGCGGCGTTTTCCGTCCTGCTCGTCGAAGGCGAAGATGCGGTTGTCGACGCTGCGCACGAGCACCAGGCCGTTTGCCAGCGTCGGCGGGGCGAGCACCTCGCTCGAGACGCGCGAGCGCCAGCGCTGTTTGCCGTCGGAAGCCGAGACCGCGAAGACGTCGCCGTCCTCGGTCGCCACCACGACGGTGCGCTCGCTCGCCCCGACGCCCGCCGACAGCCGCTTCTCGAGCGTTACCCGCCAGCGCTCGGCGCCCTTGGCGGCGGCGTCCAGCCGCACCACGGTGCCATCGCGCGCCGCGGCGAACACCGCATCGCCCACCACTGCGGGGAAGAACACGAAGCGGTCCGCATAGCCGATGCGCGCCGACCACAGCACGCGCACTTCCTGCGGCTTCTCGAGCCGCTGCAGCTCGGCCGGCTTGGGGCCGCTCGCCGAGCTGCAGGCAGCGGTCGTCAGAGCCGCCGCGACGAGCGTGAAGATGCGCATCAGCCGCCGAGCGCGTCGAGCCGCATGCGTACGCTTTCCTTGAACGCGCTGTCCGAGCCGTCGGCCTTTTCGAGCGCGAGCTTGTAGGCCGCCTTTGCGTCCGCGGCCTGGTTCTTGGCGACGAGCACGTCGCCGCGCAGCGCAGCGTACTGCGCCTCGTAGGCGGGAGCGGGATTCGCCTCGAGCGTCTTCAGCGCCTCGTCGTAGGCCTTCTCATCAAGCAGCACCGCGGCAAGGCGCAGGCGGGCGAGCTCCTTGAAATCCGGCGTCGGCGCCCGCTCGACCACCCAGGCAAGCTGCGCCTTGGCCGACTTCAGGTCGTTGCGGTCGAAGTAGTAGCGGGCGGCCACCAGCGCGCCGAGCGATGCGTAGAGCGTGCGCGGGTAGCTTTCCACCAGCGTGCCCGCGGCGTCGCGCAGCGCCTTGGCGTCGTTCGCCTGCACCGCCTTGGTCAGCGTTTCGTAGAGCGCGCTCGCCTGCGTCGCCTGGCTGGCCGTGTACCAGCGCCATCCCTGCCAGCCGGCGAAGCCCACCGCCACGGCGACCACCACCGCAGTGATGATGCCGCCGTGCTGCTTCCACCACGCCTTCAGCTCCTCTACCTGCTCCTGCTCTTCAAGATCGAGCGCCATGGGTCATGCCTTCGGTGTTGAGTCGTTCAATGCCGCCTGCACCGCGCGGACGAGCTCGCCCATCGGGTGCACGGTTGCTTCCTGTGTGGTGAGATTCTTGATCTGCACCTTGGCCTCTGCGAATTCGTTCTCGCCCGCGATCACCGCGACGCGGAATCCCTTGCGGTCCGCGTAGGCGAGCTGGTTCTTGAGCTTAGCCTGCTCGAGGTAGACCTCGGTGTTGATCCCCGCCGCCCGCAGCCGGGTCGCGATCTCCAGGTAGTTCGCAAGATAGCGGCCGTCCATGGTGACCACAATGGCCTCAGCCGGCGTTCGCGCCAGCGGCCGCAGCAGGCCCGCCTCGCTCAGCTTCGAGAAAAGCCGCGTCAGCCCGATCGAGATGCCGACTCCGGGGAGCCTGGTCTCGGTGAAGTAGCTGGCGAGGTCGTCATAGCGCCCGCCCGAGCAGATGCTGCCGATATCGGGGTGAGCTACGAGCCGGGTCTCGTAGATCGTGCCGGTGTAGTAGTCCAGGCCGCGCACCACGCTCAGGTCGACGGCGAACGCAGCCTGCGGCACGCCGAGCTGCCCCATCGCCTCGACCACCTTGCGCAGCTCCTCGACGCCCTGTACGCAGAGTTCGTTTCTCATTTCGCCCAACTCGGCCAACGTTTCCCTTGTATCGCGTTTGGCTGCGATGAGCTGGTACAAGCGCGTTGCGGGCGCGTTGGGAAGCCCGGCACGCACCAGCTCTTCCACGATTCGTGCCGCCTCCTCCTTCTCCACTTTGTCCAGCGTGCGCAGCACCTCGGCGGATTTATCCTCGGGCACACGAAATTCCTGCAGCAATCCCTTCAGCACCTTGCGGTTGTTGATGCGGATGCGGAACTCGCCGATCGCCATCTCCCTGAAGACGCTGTAGACCACGCTCGGAATTTCCGCCTCGGCGAGGTAGCTCAGCTTTTCCCGGTTGATGATGTCGATGTCGCATTGGTAGAACTCGCGGAAACGGCCTTTCCTCGCCTGCGGCGTCTCGCCGCGCCAGACCCGCTGGATCTGGTAGCGCCGGAAGGGAAACGCGAGCTCGCGCTCGCGCATCGCGACGTAGCGCGCGAGCGGAACCGTCAGGTCGAAGCGCAGCGCGCCCTTGGTCGCGGCCTCGTCGTCGTCCGCCTCGGCGAGGCGCGTAAGCGCATAGATCTCCTTCTCCACGCCGCCCTTGGAGGTGAGCACCTCGCGGCGCTCGGCCGACGGCGTCTCGATCGGCAGGAAGCCGTACAGCTCGAAGTTCCTGCGGATGACGTCGACGAGGTGGTTGAACTGCAGCTGCTCGTGCGGCAGGTATTCCTGGTCGAAGCCGCGCAGCAGCGCGGGTTTCACTTTTTGCACGTCACACGGCCTTGATCGGGATGCGCTTCCTGCCGTATTTCTCTCTGACGTAGGCTTCGACGATCGCCTGGAACTCCTCGGCGATGCGCTCGCCCTTGAGAGTCACGGTCTTGGCTCCGTCGACGTACACCGGCGCCACGGGCACCTCGCCGGTGCCCGGCAGGCTGATGCCGATGTTGGCGTGCTTCGATTCCCCGGGGCCGTTCACCACACAGCCCATCACGGCGACGCGCATTTCCTCCACGCCGGGATAGGTCGCTTTCCAGAGCGGCATCTGGTTACGCAAGTAAGCCTGGATCTTGTCGGCCAATTCCTGGAAAACCGTGCTGGTGGTGCGCCCGCAGCCGGGGCACGCGCTCACCATCGGGGTGAACGCGCGCAGGCCCATCGTCTGCAGGATTTCCTGCGCCACCTGGACCTCGCGCGCCCGCTCGCCCCCGGGCTCCGGGGTGAGCGAGACGCGGATCGTGTCGCCGATGCCTTCCTGCAGCAGCACCGCCATCGCGGCGGTCGAGGCGACGATGCCTTTCGAGCCCATGCCCGCCTCGGTGAGGCCCAGGTGCAGCGCGTAGTCGCAGCGCTGCGCCAGGCTGCGGTACACCGCGACGAGATCCTGGACCTGGCTCATCTTGCAGGAGATGACGATCTTCTCAGCGGCGAGGCCCCACTCCTCGGCCTGGCGTGCGGATTCCAGCGCCGAGACGATGACGGCTTCGCGCATGACCTCTGAAGCTTCCAGCGGCTCCGGGCTTTTCCCGTTCTCATCCATGAGTCGGGCGAGGAGCGCCTGATCGAGGCTGCCCCAGTTCACCCCGATGCGCACCGGCTTGCCGTAGCGCAGGGCGCATTCGATCATGGTGGCGAACTGCTCGTCGCGCTTCGCCCCCTTGCCGACGTTGCCCGGGTTGATGCGGTACTTGGCCAGCGCCTGCGCGCAATCGGGAAACTGCGTCAGCAGCTTGTGGCCGTTGTAGTGGAAGTCGCCCACCAGCGGCACGCCGCAGCCGCGCGCGTCGAGGCGCTCGCGGATGCGCGCCACCTGCGCCGCCGCCTCCGGCGAATTGACGGTGATGCGCACGAGCTCCGAGCCGGCGCGCGCGAGCGCCTCCACCTGCGCGCCCGTGGCCGCGGCATCGGCGGTGTCGGTGTTGGTCATGGACTGCACCACGATGGGCGCGTCGCCGCCGATGAGCACGTCGCCCACGGCGACCTGGCGCGAGACCCGGCGCTTCATTGCAGGCTCATTTCAGCGTGAATCGGGCGACTTCGACCCGGGTGTGCGGGCGCAGGTCCACCGGCTTCCCGTCGTAGGTGAGCTTCACCGAGCTCGCGTTGCCGATCACGATGTCGAACGGCGCCCGTCCCCGTATGGTGCGCTCGGTGCCGGCGGGATTGAGCGACGAGATCAGCATGCGCCCCGCGCCGTCCTTCACTTCCAGCCAGGCTTCGCCTTCGGTGCGCAGCACGATGCGGTGCGTTCCCGGGGCGAGCGGCTTGTCCGATTCATCCACCGTGGGGACGGTTTCAGGCTCGGGTTTCTTCGCCAGCACGGCGACCGGCGCCGGCTTTTTCTCGATCGTTTTTTTCTCAACCGGGGCAGGCGGCGCAGCGTGCTGCTTTTCCATCGCCACCGGTGCGGGAACGGGCGCGGGAGCGGGCTCGGGGACGCTCGCCGGAGGCTGCGGCACGGCGGCGGTTTGCGCGGGCGGCTCGGCCGGCTGCGTGCGCTCCGGCGGCGGCGCCTCGACGCGCGGCGCCGCCTTCTGCTGCTGCCATTCGTAGGCGAGCGCTCCCACCAGCAGCAGCACGCCGACCGAGAATCCGGCATAGAGCAGCGTCGAGCGCTTCGTGCTGTCGGAGAACGGCACCTCCTGCCGGAAGCGCTCCGCGATCTGGTTGGCGTCGGGCGGGGCCTCCACGCGCGGCGCGAGGCGCTCGATCAGCGGCTCGGGGTCGAGCTTGAGCAGCCGCGCGTAGTTGCGCACCATGCCGCGGGCGATCGTCGGACCGGGCAGCCGCTCGAAGCGCTCCTGCTCGAGCGACTCGATCTGGCGCGGCGCGAACTTGAGCTGCAGCGCCACGTCGTCGATGGCGAGGCCCTGCGCCTCGCGCGCCTGCTTCAGCTGGGCGCCGATCCCGGTGAGCTCAGTCAAAGTTTCCCCGCTGCAGCGCCTGGTACTCGGGGGACCCCGGAAAGCGCCGCCGCAACTGGTTGGCGTAGCCCTGCTCCGCGACGCGCTCGCCCGACTTGCGCTCGATGCGCAGCGCGAGCCACAGCGACTCGGCGCTCGGCTCGTCGAGCTTGTTGTAACGCGCGACGAGCCGGCGCGCCTCGTCCATCTTGCCCTGCTTGTAGCGGATCTGGCCGAGGTTGAGCAGCGACGCGGGCTCGTCGGGCTGCAGGCGAAGCGCGCGCTCGAAATACTGCTCGGCCTCCTTCGGCTTGCCGGTGCGCAGCGTGCACACTCCGGCGGCGCTGTACGAGCGCCACGGCGTGGAGTAGAGCGGATTCTTGACCGCCTGCATGAAGTACTTGACCGAGTCCGGCTCGCGCTTGGTCTGGCACAGGAACAGGCCGTAGTTGTGGTTGATGTCCCCGTCGGTGGGCGCGAGGCCGAGTGCGCGCTCGAAGCTCTGCGTCGCCAGGTTTTCCTCGCGCAGATCCATGTAGACCAGCCCGAGCAGGCCGTACGCGGGCGCGTAGCTCGAATCCGCGGCGGTGGCGATGCGCAGCTCCTCGAGCGCGACTCCCATGCTGCCGCGCTGGTAGTACGCTGCGGCGAGGTCGGTGTGGATGCGCGCGCGGTTGCGCGGCTCGCCGACCTCGCCGATCGTGCCGGTGTCCGCGGTGTTCGGTCCTTCCGGCTTCTTGGTGCCGGAGCAGGCCGCGGCAAGCACGAGCAGGCTAGTTATTAGTATTGTTCTCACGCACGCACCTCCTTGAGTCGCAAGCGCTGCCGCCGGGTGCGATCGGCGACGTCGCCTGCGAGCTGGCCGCAGGCCGCCGCGATGTCGTCCCCGCGCGTCTTGCGCGTGGTGACGGTGATGCCGGCGCCCTGCAAGATCTCGGCGAAGCGCCGGATCCGGTCCGGACTCGAGCGCTTGTAGTCCACCCCGGCGAACGGGTTGAACGGAATCAGGTTGTACTTGCAGCGCACTTCGCCGGCGAGCGCCGCGGCCTCGCGCGCCAGGGCGTCGCTGTCGTTCACGCCTTCGAGCATCACGTACTCGAAGGTGATGAAGTCGCGCGGCGCCTTCTCGAGGTACCGGTTGCACGCGGCGATCAGCTCGCGCAGCGGGTACTTGCGGTTGAGCGGGACGAGCTCGTCCCTAAGGCGATCGTTCGGCGCGTGCAGCGACACGGCGAGCGCCACCGGGCATTCGTCGCGCAGGCGGTCCATGCCGGGAACGACTCCGGAGGTGGACACCGTCACGCGCCGGCGCGACAGGCCGTACGCGTTGTCGTCGATCATCAGGCGCACGGCCGGGATCACGTTGTCGAGGTTGAGCAGCGGCTCGCCCATCCCCATGAAGACGACATTCGAGATAATCCTGTGGGAGCGCGAAGGCGAGCCGAGCTCCCGGTTCGCAAGCCAAAGTTGCCCCACGATCTCGGCGGCAGAGAGGTTGCGGTTGAAGCCCTGCTTGCCGGTGGCGCAGAACGAGCAGTCGAGCACGCAGCCGGCCTGGCTCGACACGCACAGCGTGGCGCGGCCGGTCTCGGGGATGAACACCGACTCGACGGCGTTCGCGCCGTCGACCTTCACCAGCCACTTGCGCGTGCCGTCGGCCGTGGTCTCGTCGCCGACGATGCCCGGCGCGGTGACGCTCGCCGTCCGGGCAAGCTTCTCGCGCAGCGCCTTCGACAGGTCGCTCATGGCGGCGAAGTCCGACACGCCGAGCTGGTGGATCCAGCGCTGCACCTGGCGGGCGCGGAAGGGCTTCTCGCCCTGTCCTTCGAAGAAGCGCGCGAGCCCGGCGGCGTCCAGGCCGAGCAGATTTTCCTTCACCGGGAGAATACCTCGCTAGCCGGGAAGAAATAGGCGATCTCGGTCTTCGCGGTTTCGGGTCCGTCGGAGCCGTGCACGGCGTTGGCGTCGATCGACTCCGCGAAGTCGGCGCGGATCGTGCCCTTCGCCGCCTTCTTCGGATCGGTGGCGCCCATGAGCTCGCGGTTCTTCGCGATCGCGTTGTCGCCCTCGAGCACCTGCACCAGCACCGGCCCCGAGGTCATGAACTGCACCAGGTCGTTGAAGAACGGCCGGCCGCGGTGCACCGCGTAGAAGCCCTCGGCCTCGGTGCGGGACAGGAACATCATGCGCGCGGCCGCCACGCGCAGCCCTGCAGCCTCGAAGCGCGCGAGAATCTGGCCGATGACGTTCTTCCTGACCGCGTCGGGCTTGATGATGGAAAGAGTGCGCTCGAGCGCCATGGAACGGGGATCCCTCTTTAAGACGCCGTCATTCGAAAAAATTTCACCATTGTAGCAAAGGGTTAGCATGTACCGACAGCTTCGCAGCGAATTTTCCGGCCGCATCGCCACCGTCACCCTGGCGCGCCCCGACCGGCGCAACGCGCTCTCGGCCGAGCTGATGCGCGAGATGATCGCCTGCGCGCAGGAGCTCGCCGCGCGCAGGGACCTCGACGTCGTGCTCGTCACCGGTGCGGCCGGCGTGTTCTCCGCCGGCGCCGATCTCAAGGATTCGACCCGCTGGGCGGGCGGCGCCCCGCTGCTCGAGCAGCGCGAGATCGCCGGGCTCGGCCAGCGCATGGCGCGCGCGTGGGAGGAGCTGCCGCAGATCACCATCGCGGCGATCGAGGGCTACGCGGTCGGCGGCGGCCTCGCGCTCGCCGTCGCGCTCGACTGGCGGGTGATGGCGCGCGACGCGTTCGTCACGCTGCCAGAAATCTCGCTCGGCATTCCACTTACGTGGGGCACGCTGCCGCGGCTGGTGAATCTCGTCGGGCCGGCGCGAGCCAAGCGCCTCGCGATCCTCGGCGAGCGCGTCGCGGCCGAGCAAGCGCTCGCCATGGGACTGGTCGACGAACTTTGCGACAAGTCCGGCGCGATGGAAGCCGCGCGGCGCCTGGCGGCCGCGGTGCTCGAAAAGCCGAAGCACTCGGTGCTGATGACGAAGGAAGCGGTGAACGCCTACGCCGGCCTCGGCGCCCACGCCGTGAGCTACATGGCGCACGACCAGCTCGAGCTCGCCGCCGCGAGCCCCGAATCGCGGGCGGCGCGCGACGCCGCGCTCAAGCGCCCAAAGCGCTAGCTTCCCTTCGCTACTTGGTGACCGGAGCCTTGGCCTTGGGCGCCGGCTCGACCGAGACTGCCATGGCTTCCTGATAGGTCGCCTCGACCTGGTCGCCGACCTTCACCAGCTTGATCTGCTTTGGATCGCGCAGCTTCAGCTCGACCGTCTGTTTCGGGCCGCGCAAGGTCACGATCTGCTTCTTGCGATCGACCGCGGTGACGTCGGCGATCACCGTGATCTGGCGCCCCGCCGCCGCGGCCGGGCGCTCGCCGGGCCGCGCCGCCTCGCTCCCTTCGCGCTCGGAGCGCTGGCGCAATTCCTTGCCGTCCTTCTTTAGCTCGAGGGTCAGCGCCTCTGCGTAGCGCACCACCACGAGGTCGCCGACCTTCACCTGGGCGAAGTTCTTCACCTCGGGACCGACCGCGAGCGTGACGACCTTGCCGCGCGGGCCCTTCAGCGTGACGGTGCGGGCCGCAGCATCAATCGCCTCGACGGACGCGGTGATCTTGGCCATGTTCGTGATCGTGCCCTTGCCGGGCGTAGTCGTGGTCACCGTCGCGCCGGCGGCGTCGGGCTTCTGGGCAAATACGGAAGCGGATGCTGCGGCAACGAGTGCGGCGGACAAAAGGAGCTTGCGCATGGTGTTTCCTACGAAGACAAATGGGAAATCGGGTAGTACCGCTTTTAACCCTTAAGAGGGTATTTCTTCTGTGCGCCTTCGAACACAAGGGGAGCGCCATTCTGGCACCAGACCCTGTGAGCCCGGCGACGCTTGGAAGCGCGCGTCGATACCGAGGCCGGGGACCCAGACCAGGTCCTCGCCACTGAATAGCAGGGGAAGGCGCTCGCGTGCCCAGGGCGGGATGCCGGCTTCCTGAAAGAGGTTCTTCAGAGTGCGGCGCGGGCGCTTGGGGTCGGGCTGGAGGCGCTCGCCGCCGGAGCGCAGGCGCACGCTCAAGGACTTGTGCTCGAGCGCGATGCCTTTGCCGCGCGCCTTGCGAAAGCGCAGCTCGCCGCCGAGCTCGGGCAGCCTCAGGCGCGGCTGGCCGTTCCATTGCTGCGGCGAGAATTCGGACGACAGCTCGGCGTCGAGAAATACCTTGCCGCGGTAGGTCCGCAGCGTCGCACCGTCGTGCACGAGCTTCGCGCGCGGGCTGCCCGAGGCGAGCTGCTTCAGCATCTCGATGAGCTTCGCTTCGCTCGGCGCTTGGAGCCCCTTTGAACGAAGGTAGTGGCGCAGCAGCTCTTCTGCGCCCGCTTCCTTCTTCGAGAAATGCCGCGCGGCGCGCGCGAGGCTCTCCTTCCAGTGCGGAAACTTCTGCTCGAGCAGCGGCCCGATGCGGCGGCGGATGAAGTTGCGCGTCAGCGCTTCGTCGGCGTTGCTCTCGTCCTCGATCCAGTCGAGGCGGTGCCGGCGCGCGTAGGCTTCGATCGCGCTGCGCGGCGTGCCGAGGAGCGGGCGCCAGAGCGTCTTGTCGCCGAAGCGCGCGCGCACCGGCATGCCGCTCGCGCCGCGCGCGCCGGCGCCGCGCAGCAGGTTCATCAGCACCGTCTCGGCCTGGTCGTCGAGGTTGTGCGCGAGCGCGATGCAACCGGCTTTCGCTTTGCCGAACGTCTTGTAGCGCGCTGCGCGCGCGGCGGCTTCGAGGCCCTTGCCTTTTCGAACCACCCGGATTTTCTTGATGGTCAAAGGCACTGCAAGGCGCTTGCAGAGCTGGCGGCAGAAGGCGGTCCATGAATCGGCGTTGGGGCTCAAGCCGTGGTGGACGTGGATCGCCTGCAGGCGGAGCCCGGGGTTCCTGCCGAGGAGGTGAAGCAGAACCACCGAATCGACGCCGCCCGAGAGGCCGACGGCGACGTCAGCGCTCGCCTGCTTCCTTGAACTTGCCATAGCTCATCAGCCGCTCGAGGCGCTCTTCGACGAGCTCTTTCGGCTTCTTCTGCTGCAGCTGCTTGAGCGCCTCGGCGAGCGCCTTGCGCAGCGACTGGGCGGTGGCCTGCGGATCGCGGTGGGCGCCGCCGAGCGGCTCGGGGACGATCTTGTCGATGAGGCCGAGGGCCTTCAGGCGGCTCGCGGTGATGCCGAGCGCCTCGGCGGCCTCGGGCGCCATCTCGGCGCTGCGCCACAGGATCGAGGCGCAGCCTTCGGGCGAGATCACCGAGTAGGTCGCGTACTGCAGCATGAGGATGAGGTCGCCGACCGCGATGGCGAGCGCGCCGCCGGAGCCGCCCTCGCCGATCACGGTGACGATGATCGGGGTGCGCAGCCGCGCCATCTCGAAGAGATTGCGGCCGATGGCCTCGGATTGCCCGCGCTCCTCGGCATCGATGCCCGGATACGCGCCGGGCGTGTCGATGAAGGTGAACACCGGAAGCTGGAACTTCTCGGCGAGGTGCATCAGGCGCAGCGCCTTGCGGTAGCCCTCGGGCTTGGGCATGCCGAAGTTGCGCAGGATCTTCTCCTTGGTGTCGCGGCCCTTCTGGTGGCCGATGACCATGCAGGGCTCGTTGGCGAAGCGCGCGAGGCCGCCGACGATCGAAGGATCGTCGGCGAAGGAGCGGTCGCCGTGCAGCTCCTCGAAATGGCTGAACAGCGCCTGGATGTAGTCGAGCGTGTACGGCCGCTGCGGGTGGCGCGCCACCTGCGCCACCTGCCACGGCGTGAGCTTGCCGTAGATGTCCTTGGTGAGGCTCTGGCTGCGCTTGGTGAGCCGGTGGATCTCGTCGGAGATGTCCGCCGCCGAGTCGTCCTGCACGTAGCGCAGCTCCTCGATTTTGGTTTCCAGCTCGGCGATCGGCTGCTCGAACTCGAGGAAGGTGGTCTTCACTGGCGCGCGATTTTAACCTTGTACAACGACCTTGTTGCGCCCGAGCGCCTTGCCCCGGTACAGGGCCTCGTCGGCGCGGGCTAGAACGGCGGCCGCCGCCTCGTCCCTGGCGTGCTGAGCGACGCCGACAGTCACCGTGACCGGGGTCTCGGCCGCCACCGCGGCGCGAATGCGCTCGGCGACGACACTTGCCCCGGAGCGGTCGGTGTCCGGCAGGAGGAGCAGGAATTCCTCGCCGCCGAAGCGGCCGAAGACGTCGATGCCGCGCAAGCCCCGGCCGGCGATCTGCGCCACCCGCTTCAGCACGCCGTCGCCGGCGGCGTGGCCCAGCCTGTCGTTCACTGCCTTGAAATGGTCCACGTCGATGACGCAGACCGAGAGGCCGCCGCCGCGTGCCGTTCGCGCCAGCTCGCGGGCGAGGCTTTCCATGAGAAAGCGCCGGTTGTACGTCCCGGTGAGCTCGTCACGGATGGCGATCTCGCGGATGCGCTCCAATGCGTCCTCCAGGCGCCGGTTGCTCTCGCCAAGATGCGTGCGCAGCCGGTTTACGTAGCCGCCCATTGCGGCGAACCAGGGCAGCGCGACCATGAGCACGGCGAACTCCGTCAGCGCCGCGTCGACGTCCATGTAATCCTCGTCGCGGAGATACGAGAAGTGCAGCATCGCGCCGTGCGCCGCCAGCGCGAGAACCGAGAGCACCGCGAGACGTGCGGCGCTCAGGCGCAGCGCGCCGTAGAGCATCACCACGAGGTAGAACATCGTGAGCGCCTCGCGTGCCGAGGGGGTGTGGTACATGATGTAGGCGAGAAACAGGATCGCCGCGGCGGTCTGCTCGGTGGTGAGGCTCGGATCGCCGAAACGCAGATTGAGGCCGGTGCGCACCATCAGGTAGAAGAGCGCCGCCAAGGTGGCGATGCCGGCGGTACCTTCGACCGCCGCCTGCCAGGGCAAGAGGTCGAGAAACGCGCAGACGACGAGCGCGAGGCACACGAGCAGCGCCGTGCCGGCCGCCATCAGCACTCCGCCGACGCGAACGGCCTCGCCAGCGCGCGCGCTGGCGCTCAAGCCACCCTCGCCGATCGGACCGGACAGGACCTTGCTCATCGGGCTTCGGCCGCCCCTTGTTGTTCTTCTATTTCAGTATTCTACCGGCACCGGGTCGAGCGAGCGCCACAGGTACCAGGTCGCCACCGAGCGCCACGGCCGCCAGCGCTCGCCGATCCTGCGCATGGTCGAGAGCGTTACCTTGCGGTTCGCGAAGTAAGCCACCCGGATGCCCTTTTGCAGCCCCAGGTCGTCGAGCGGAAACACGTCCGGGCGCAGCAGGCTGAAGATCAGGAACATTTCCGCGGTCCAGCGGCCGATGCCGCGCACCTCGACCAGCTCGGCGATGATCGCCTCGTCGGTCATCTCGGGCCACCGGTGCACGTGGATCGAGCCGTTCGCGAAGTGCTGCGCGAGGTCGCAGATGTACTCGGTCTTGCGGTCGGACAGGCCGCACGCTCTTAGAAGCGGGCGTTGCCTGCCGAGGACTGTTTGAGGGGAAACTTCTCCTCCCACGCAGGTTACGACGCGGTCCCACACGCTCTGCGCCGCCTTCACCGAGATCTGCTGCCCGACGATGGCGCGCGCAAGCGTCATGAAAGGCTCGCCCCGGCGCACGAGAAAGATCCTCGGGTGCGCGCGCATGATGCCCCCCATGACCGGATCGCGGCGCGCAAGGGCGCGCTTGGCGCGATTCCAGTATTCAGGTTTCATTCAACGGAAGATTGAGGAGCAGGTTCTGCGGCTTCATCCTCACGACCGCGTCCTCGGCAGACAGCGCAAGATACACGTCCCGGCCCGCGATGTCGCCGCGCATCGTGGCGGGATCCTCGAACCTGAGCGCGAACAGCGCCAGGATGTTGCGCATGCGGCCGGCGTCGACCTGGTTGCCCGCCCACAGCTCGTTCAGGATCGCGGTGGACTCGGCGTCGAGCCCCACGTGCCAGGCCCAGCGCGGCTCTTCGATCTGGCGAACCGGGGTCACCCGGACCGCCACCTCGAGGAAATGCTGGATCCATTTCTCGATTACGCGGGCGAAGGCATCGAGCGCCGCCCGGCCGTAAGTGAAGCTCACCACCGTGTCGTGCCTCGATTCGCGTTCCCAGTAGAGCCCGGCGTTGGCACGGTCCAGCACATCGAGATTCGCGGTGCCGAGCTCGCCCTGCGCCTCGACGATCAGGCGTCCGATGCTGCCGTAGCGATGCCCCGACGCGTGCATCTCCACCGTCTCGAGGTCCGCGAGCAGCACGTGGCCGTCCTTGATCGTCGCCTTCTGCTCGCGGAAAAAGAGCTCGCCCGCGCGCAGCCGGAGCGCGTCGTCGGTGCCGTCGAGCACGTTCCTCAGGATGACGTGCGCGAGCTGGTCGACGAACATCGGCGGCACGTCGACCGCGCCCTTGAACAGCGCCATGTAGGCGCCCTCCACCGTGCCGGCCGCGAGCAGCCGGTCGCGCCAGCGGAGCAGGACGCGGTAGTTCTCCCGCATGTCCGCATCCTCCAGCGACATCAGCTCCTTTTCCGCGACCCGAACGCGCGGCTCGGCCATCAGCGCGGCGTGGAGCTCGCGCTCTACCGGTCCGGACTCCGCCACCGGATGGATCTCCGGCCGCAGGTAGTAGGCGCGCAGGAAGTCGTCGGTGACGCGCAGCCGGCCTGCCGGGTCACGCTGGAGCAGGTGAAACCCGCTGTTTCTCCAAAACTCAGGCAGGGGCGAGAACCAGCCGCGAGTGCGACGCGACGTGCTGCTTCAGGAACTCCATCTGGTCCGCGAGGATGCGGCGGTTGGTGAGGATCAGGTATTCGGCCTTGTTCGGCACGTACGGCGCATAGAGCAGCTCGAGGCCGCATTCCTGCGGCAGGCGGTTCCTCTTGTGGCCGTTGCAATGCCGGCAGGCGCAGACCACGTTCATCCAGGTATCGCGACCGCCGCGCGAGAGCGGCGTGATGTGGTCGCGGGTCAGGCGGAAGTAGCTGAACTCGCCGCCGCAGTAGGCGCACATGTGGCGGTCGCGGCGGAACAGCTCCCGGTTGTTCAGCGGCGGCACCTGGTTGAAGCCCTTGGCGGCGAGCGCCTTGCCCTTGATGGCGACGATCGAGTGCGCGGTGATGCTGGAGCGCTCCCCGGTGACGCGCGAGATGCCGCCGTAATAGGTGAAGGTCTCGTCGCCCAGCGTCCAGGCGACCAGGTTCTTCGCATAGTAGAAGCACGCCTGCTGCCAGCTGATCCACCGGTGCGGGACACCGTGGGCGTCGAGCGAAAGGATGAGCGGCTTGTCCATTGGCAGAGTTCGTGCTTCCGCTTCGGATTCTGCCATGCATATCTTAAAAAACAAAGGGCTGCACGGATGAGCGCGCAGCCCTTCTAGGTGCGCAACGGCTGGATATGCGAACTATTTATCTACGGCCTGCTTGAAACCCTGTCCGGCGGCGAAAGCCGGTACCGTCTTCGCGGTGATCCGGATCTCCTTGCCGGTCGCAGGACTGCGGCCCGCACGCGCCTTGCGCTTGCGAGGGAGGAAGGTGCCGAAGCCGACTACGGTGACGCGCTTGCCCTTGGCGACGTTTTCCACGATCGCATCGAACACCGCGTTGACCGCCTCCCCTGCCGCCGCCTTGCTGACATTGCTGGCTTTTGCCGCAACCTGGACCAGGTCCTGTTTGGTTACCACATGTGGCATGCGCTCTCCCTCTGTTGCCAATGCACGATCCACTGCCACGATCCACTGCGCCCGCTTTGCGGCAAGCGAGCGAGCGAGCATCGTATCCAAACCGAAATCGAAACACAACGCGTCGCCGCGGAGCCTTGCAACCATTTATGATTGGGGCTCAAAGGAGGAGCACTCGATGAGGATGCGACACCTCGCGTGCGCCGCGGCCGCGGCCGCGGCGCTCGCTTCGCCTGCGCGCGCGCAGACCACGTTAACGTATTCGTCCTGGGTGCCGCCCACCCATCACCTCACGATCTGGCAGGCGAACTGGGCCGCGGAAGTGGAGAAGGCCACCGGCGGTCGGGTGAAGTTCCAGTCGCTGCCCAAGCATCCCGCGGCCGCGCCGGGAACCTTCGACGCGGTGCGCGACGGCCTGGTCGATCTTTCCTACGTCACCGCGAGCTACACGCCGGCGCGCCACATCCTGCCGCTGATGGCCGAGCTGCCCGGGATGGCCGATACGGCGGAGGCGAACTCGGTGGCGTATTCCCGCATCCACTGGAAGTACTTCCAGAAGGTCGGCGAATACAAAGGCGTGAAGCTTCTCGCGGTGTGGACGCACGGGCCCGGCCAGATGTTCACCAAGAAGCCGGTCGGCGGCATCAACGACGTGCGCTCGCTCAAGATCCGCACCGGCGGCGGCATCGCCGAGGCGGTGGCGAACGCAATCGGCGCATCGGCCTTCGTCAAGCCCGCGCCCGAGTCCTACGAGCTGCTCAACTCCGGCGTGGCCGACGGGGTGTTCTTCCCGTTCGAGTCGATCGTGTCCTTCAAACTCGACACGGTGATCGGGCAGGCGACCGTGTTCCCGGGCGGGATGTACAGCTCTTCGTTCGGCTTCTTCATGAACGAGGACAAGTGGAACAAGCTCTCCAAGCAGGACCAGGCGATCATCGAGAAGTACTCGTATGAATATGCGGCGCGCAGCAACGGCAAGTCGTGGGACGCGGCCGACCAGAAGGGCCTCGACGCGCTGAAGAAAGCGAGCGTGAAGATCGTGCGCGCCGACCCGGCGTTCGTCGCCGAGGTGCAGAAGCGCTCGGCGCCGATCGTCGACGACTGGATCAAGAAGGCCTCCGCCAAGGGCGTCGACGCCAGGGCCGCGCTGCAGGAGTTCCGCGCCGAGATCAAGAAGCTCGCCGCGGAAAAATAGCGCCTGCCCCGGCCGGTTACACCGTGAGCGCGCCGGTGAAAGCATGGGAGCGGCGGGCCGACGCGGTGCTCGGCATCGCCGCCTCCATCCTGCTCTCGTGCCTGATGCTGGTCACGTTCGTCGACGTCGTCGCCCGCTATCTCTTCAACCGCCCGATCCGCGGCGCGTTCGAGGTCACCGAGCTCCTGCTGCTGGTGCTGATCTTCGCCGGGCTGCCGCTGGTGTCGCACGCCGACGAGCACGT